>Ga0114942_1000369_pt1 | contig 12850 bp, 13 predicted proteins | sample LowerColdCreek_FD_88674 | JGI IMG/M metagenome (GOLD analysis project Ga0114942, IMG submission 88674) | Groundwater microbial communities from Cold Creek, Nevada to study Microbial Dark Matter (Phase II) - Lower Cold Creek | ecosystem: Environmental > Aquatic > Deep subsurface > Groundwater ... | reverse complement strand
TTCACCTTCGTGCTCTCCGCCATCGGCATTTCCTTTGCAGAGCGTTTGACGCGGGAAAAGACCTGAACGCGCTTTGGGCCGAGGCCGCTCTGCCCGAAATCGATCTCACGTCAACGCTGCAGTTCGTCATCAGTACCGCGGCGGGCAGCAGCGACGCGCAGGCGAAGCGCGACGTCGTCGAAGCCGCGCTGCGGGCTGCTGAACGGCGAGCTGACTTGCTGTTCTGCAGCCCCCGCCGAGCTGAGCTGGGTGTCGCAACAAGGTGCTGGCCGGCGGCATCACGCGGCGCGCTTGTCCGGCCCATTTTCACGCGGCACGCGCGTTCGTGGACAGCCTGAGGGCGCCAGCGCTGGCCGTTCCAGGCAACCACATCATCCCGCTCTTCGATCTGTGGGCGCGCCTGCTGACCCGCCCCTGCGCAGCTGCGCGTCGTCGTGACGCACAGCCTGTAGCCAGTGGGCGTGCCGAGGGCGAGGTCAACCGACTGCGCGGGGTGCGGCGGCATTGCAGCCTCGGGGTGAGGCGGGCGCTGACCTCGTCATGGGCGGTCACATCAAGCTCCCATACCTCATGAGATTCCAAGGCCTGGCACGTCGTGCAGGCGGGCACTGCGGGTTCGTACCTTGTGCGTGATGCTCGCTCAACTCGGTGAACCGTCTGCGCTGGGACCCGGATGCGGCGCCAGGATGCTGTCGGATCGAACAGTGGCACTGTGCTCGGCCGAAGACCCGGCTTTGCGGCAGACCAGGGTCAGTGAGGCCCGGCAGGACAGTGCACATGTGCTGCCTTGCAAGGTGCGCATCATGTTCGGGAGAGTTCGTATTTTCCTGAGTTGGAGTCTCGGACATGCCGCTTCTTCCGAAGTTCGTCCGGATGCATATTCCAGCCTTTCATCGCTTCCAAGAGCACCGCCCATGAAGTCCTTTTTGCGTCCTCTTTCCGTCGCAACCGCTTGGATCAAGAGGAGCCAGCAATTGCTGAATGAAGATCTCAAGCAGTGGGTGCCACAGCAAGCACCGGTACTCGTGCCCATCCCGATCGCGGCCGAGCGCAGAACACGCCAGTCTGACCGCCGGTATCCCGCCCGGGGCGACTGAGTCCGTGACCCAGCTTGTCACCTCAGACTGATCCACCTCAACGGAGACCTACCCTTGCGCAGCTACCCCCACAACAGCCCTGAAGCCGCGGCGCGCATCGTCGCGTTGGTGCTCATCTCCGACGGTCACGTGTGCAGGTCTGAGGTCGACATCCTCAAGCAGATGGACGCAGAGCGCGAGCTGGGACTGGAGCCTCAGCTCCTGCCGCACATCGTTCACACGTTGTGTGAAGAATTGCTGGCGGGCGGGCCGGAGACCGGTTCGCTCATCGGCCACGTCGATGACAGCGCCTTGGCGTCATTGATGGCCGAGATCTCCGATCCGGCGCTGCAAAGGAAGGTGCTGCGTCTATCCTTGGCTGCGGCGCGGGCCGACGGCCACTTGGCAGATGGCGAAATCGTGGTCGTGGACGCAGCACGGCGCCATTGGAAGCTGGTCGATGGAGATGAGCCGCTCTCCACGAAGGCAGCTCATCGGCATGCCAACTGATTGGGGTCGATCAAGAAGCGCTTCCGGACCGAGCCGCAGCCACCACCTGCATCACTAGGGGGTGGTGCTGACCGCGACGTGAGCGGATGGCGTGGATCTCCTCTTTCACACCATCGCTGCTGCCCAGCAGGCGAAGCCCCCGCATCAGGCCAACGTCGTCCGCGCCGAGTCGACTGACGGGGAAGACGCCCAGGCCGCGAGCCGCGAAGACCGCAAGCAGGGCGCTGTCCTCGAACTCGCCGACGATGCGGGGCCGCAGGCCTTGCGTCTCGAACCAATGGTCCAGCGTCTGGCGCAGGGCCGAGTGTCCGGTGGGCAGCAGCACGGGCAAGTCGTTGAGGCTTTGCGGAAAACGGTCGCGCTCGACCTTGCCCACCAGCCTGTTCGGTCCGTACCACTCGACCGGCGAATCGGCGAGCCGCTCGCTGGTCAGGCGCAGGTTCGGGTTGCGCGGTGCGGCCTGACCGGCCAGCACCAGGTCCAGGTGATGCAGCGCCAGTTCGCTGAGCAGCTGCTCGAATTCGCCTTCGTGGCAAATCAGTCGAAGGTTGGGGGTGCTCAGCACGGGCTCCAGCAAGGCATGGGCGGCCAACTTTGAGATGCCGTCGGAGAGCCCAACCGCCAGGCGAGGCACCTTGCCGCTTGCGGCTTCGCGCACTTCGTCAGGGATGCCCTGGCCCAGCTGAAAGATCTCCTCGGCGCGCGCGAAGGCGGCCTGGCCCGCCTCGGTGAGTGCTACGCCACGGCCTGCGGGCTTGAGCAGCTGGTGGCCCAGCGCCTTTTCAAGCTCGCGCACCTGTGCGCTGATGGTCTGCACTGCCATGTCCAGCCGCTCCGCGGCACGGGCGAAGCCGCCTTCCTTGGTCACGACCCAGAAGTAGTGGAGATGGCGGTAGTTCAGCATCTGTCCTCCGGTGCGGAAAAACCGAAGTTTAGGTTCTCGGAATTCTGGTTTGTTCGAATCAATTCAATCATCACACTTCGGTTCATTCGAACACCAGAGAAGGTCCGATCATGTTCTACGCGCTCAGTTGGTTCTTCGTCGCCGCTTTGCTGGCCCTGTGGTCGCTGGCCGCCTGGGCGCTGCATGCCGTTGCCGTCTGGATGGTCTCGAACGCGGGAGCGCTCACCAGCGCTGCATCCGGTGCCGGCGCCATCGCGGTGCCGGAGTGGCTGGCCCCCTGGGTGCCGCCGGAAGTTGCGCAGTGGGCGAGCCAGCTGATGGGGGCCCTTGCGCCGCTCGTCGACAGCCTGCTTGAGGCCGCACCCGCACTGGCTGGTGGCTTGACCGTGGCGACATGGGTGATCTGGGGCATTGGCAGCGCGCTGCTCGTGCTGTTGGGCGCCGGGCTGCACTTGTCCATCGCGCTGTGGCGCCGCCGTGCCGGCAGCCCATCCGGTTCCCGCGCTGGAGCATCGTTGGCGACAGGCTGATTGCTCCGGCATCAGCATCACCGACAACGAACACCTCACGCCGTCATCAACAAAGTCATCATGGACACCAGCACGCTTCTTTTCGCCGTAATGACCTTTTGTCTGGTCGGAGTCACCTTCCAAGCCTGGCGCTTGGGCAATGAGAAGCGCGATGTCGTGCTGCTCGGTGTGTTCAGCGCCCTGCTGGGCACAGGCACCGCCGTCACGGCGATCCTCTGAATCTGAAAACAAGAGATGGACTTCCTGCTTCCCATCTTCACGGCTGACTTCATGGGCAAGCCCGCCTGGGTCTGGCTCACCTTTGTCGGCATCGTCATCGCGCTATTGGCTTTCGACCTGGGCGTGCTGCACAAGGACGACAAGGAAATCGGCGTCCGCGAGAGCCTGCTGCTATCGGCCGGCTACATCAGCGTGGCATTGCTCTTCGGGGCCTGGGTGTGGTGGTACCTGGGTGCACAAAGTGGCATGGACTACTACACCGGCTTCATGATCGAGAAGTCGCTGTCCATGGACAACGTGTTCGTCATCGCGCTGATCTTCAGCTTCTTCGCCATTCCGCGGCAATACCAGCACCGGGTGCTGTTCTGGGGCATCCTTGGCGTGATCGTGCTGCGCGCGATCATGATCGGCCTGGGTGCGACGCTGGTGAGCCAGTTCAGCTGGGTTCTGTACCTGTTCGGCGCCTTCCTGATCTTCACGGGTATCAAGATGTGGGTCATTGCCGACCACATGCCCGACATCGCCAACAACCCACTGCTGAAGTTCCTGAAGCTGCGCATGCGCGTGACTGACGGGCTGCGTGGCAATGCCTTCTGGGTGCGCGAGACCGACCCGAAGACGGGCAAGCTGGAACGCTTCGCGACACCATTGTTCCTGGCCCTTTTGCTGGTGGAGTTTGTCGACCTGATCTTCGCTGTGGATTCGGTGCCAGCCATCTTCGCGATCACCACCGATCCGTTCATCGTCTACACCAGCAATATCTTTGCGATCCTTGGCCTGCGGGCGCTGTACTTCGCTCTGGCCGCGATGGTCCACCGCTTCAAGTACCTGAAGTACGCCCTGGCCCTGGTGCTGGTGTTCATCGGCAGCAAGATCTTCCTGGTGGGGATCATCGGCAAGATTCCGGCGGTGATCTCGTTGAGCGTGACTTTCAGTCTGATCGCCGGTGGTGTGCTGGTGTCGATGTACAAGACCCGCGGGCAGCACGCTGTCGCCAAGTCCACATGACGCCGCCGATCGTGCAGCGGCTGCGCGACGCAGCTGCCGACATCAGGGACGAGCGGGTGTCGATGCGGGCGATCGCCCAAGCCCACGGGCCCGAAGCTCACGGGACGCTGCTCGTGCTGCTGGCCATGCCTTGCCTGCTGCCGGTACCCGGTGTGGGCACGGTACTCGGGCTGGGCATGGCGGCACTGGCGTTGGCCATGTGGCGGGGTCAATGCGCGCTGTGTTTGCCACAGCGGGTGGCCGAGCTTGAACTGCCGCGCCACTGGGCCCAGCGGGTGCTGGCAGGGCTGGCTTCTGTCTACGCGCTGGCCGGGCGGCATGCCAGAGCACGCCTGAGCCATCTCGCCCTCCCAAGCCGAAGGTCGGCAACTGCGCTCGCCGTTGGGCTGATGGCCGCTATCGTCGTGATGCCGATTCCTTTCGGCAACTTGCTACCTGCCGTGGCGCTGGTGTTCATCGGGCTGGGGCTCGTGTTTCACGACGGGGTTGCAGTGATCCTGGGGCTGCTGACGTCGGGGGTGGCGCTGGTTGCCACGGCCGGCCTGTTGCTGATGAGCTGGATCTGGGGCAGCGAGTGGATCCTGGGATGGGTTTGAGACTGAATGGGACTGATCAATGATCTACGCGACTCTCAAGACTGTTCATGTGCTGTCCATCATCGTGTGGCTCGGTGGCATGGTGTTTGCACACTTCTTTTTGCGACCGGCGGTCGCTCAGATGGAGGCACCGCTGCGGTTGCGACTGATGCACGATGTGCTCGGTCGATTCTTCCAGGCCGTGCTGGCCGCCTCGCTGCTGACTCTGGCCAGCGGCGTATGGATGTTGGGTCGTGTGGCCAAGCAGGTGGTGCAGTCGGGCGGCAACTTCGAGATGCCGCTGGCTTGGACCGTCATGGCAGTCTTGGGAGTCGTCATGGTGGCGATCTTCATGCACATCCGCTTCGCGCTTTACAAGAAGCTGGCCCGGGCCGTGGCAGCGTCCGAGTGGACCGCGGGCGGTGCGGCCCTGGCGCAGATTCGCAGGTGGGTCTCGATCAACCTCGGCCTGGGTGTGCTGGTGGTGCTCGTGACGCTGATGCGTTGGACAAACTGAGCACGCAGCCAGCAGACCATTTCCCTGCGCCGTACACGGCACCGCAGCGGTTGCCGTCGTCCGCGGTCATGACGGCTGTCGAGGGCGAAACAGCCTTCCACGCTACAAGCATCGCAGCCTGCACAAGCGCCCCAGACGCGCTCACCGTGCGGCTGCAGGTCAGCGACGCAGCGGACCGCAGAGCGTGTCCGGCACAGGCGCAAGTCCAATGGGTGGCGGCGACCGAAGCAACCGCAGGCCGCCGTCACCGCACTGACGTTGCGCGCTGGCGAACGCTTTGCCTGCGCCGCCGGTGAAGCATCGGAGATGGCCGCCCTGCGGCCGCTGCTGGTGGCAAAGGGCCCGCCTAAGGAAGCCCTGAAGGTAGGCCTTCCAGCAGGCGCTGCAAGCCTAGGAGAAGCGGTGCGCCCCCGCATGCACGCGCTGCGCCTCGCGTCCTGGCAGGGCCACGGTGGCGCTGACACCGGCAGGCAGTTCGAGTTCAAACCAGGGCCTGCCGCAGTCGTCGACGCCCCATGACGATGCGATGGCCCCATGCGCCGTCGCCTGCGTGCACCGCCCTGCCCCCAGCCGCGCGTCCAGCAACGGACGGCACAGCACGGAGGCAAAGCCCGGCTCGGCACTCGCCAGTCCGGCCACGCGGCGGTACAGGAAGCCCGATATGGCGCCCAGCGCGTAGTGGTTGTAGGAGTTCATCGCCACGTCGCCGGTGTCGCCGTTCCAGCGCTCCCAGATCGTCGTTGCGCCGCGCTCGACCATGTAGCCCCAGCTCGGGAACTCGGTGCGCAGCAGCAGCTCGACGGCGAGCGCACCATGGCCGTGGTCGGCCAACACGTCCAGGCTGAATGGCGTGCCGAGGAAGCCTGTCGTGAGCAACGTGCCTCGGGCGCGGATGGCAGCAGCCAAGTGATCGGCTGCGGCCTGGCGCAGCGGCGCGGGCACGAGCCCGAAGGCCAGCGGCAGGATGTAGCCGGTGTGGCTGCCGTTGCCGATCTGCCCATCGGGCTGGATAAAGCTCGTAGCAAACGCGTGGCCAACGCGCTCACGCCAGCCGCTGAAGTGAGCGGCCCGCTCGACCCGCCCGGTGGCCGTGGCCATGTCGGCCATCAGGCCCAGCATGCGCCCCCAGCAGGCGGTGGCGGTCAGCAGCTTGGGCGTGGTCTCGTCCATCAGGCTGACGGCGTCCAGCGACAGCCAATCGCCGAAATCCACTTCGCGCCGCGCCCGCCACAGCCCCTCTGGGTTGACGTCAGCGATCCAGGCCATCCAGCGCTCCATCGACTCCCAGTGCTCGTCGATCAGCGACTTGGCCGCATCCAGGCCGTAGTGCTGCCAGACGGTGTGCGGCAGCACCACGCCGGCGTCGCTCCAGCCATGCGCGCCATAGGCCGGCAGTGCCGGCGGGTTGGTGTCGGCATAGGCGCCGTCGGCACGCTGGCTGGCGCGCAGGTCGGCCAGGAAGCGGCGGGTGAAGCCGCGCACGTCCATGTTGAAGGCAGCCGTGGGCCAGAAGACCTGCGCGTCGCCCGTCCAGCCCAGGCGCTCGTCGCGCTGCGGGCAGTCGGTGGGCATGCCGACGAAGTTGCTGCGCTGGCTCCAGAACGTGTTGTGCCACAGGCCCTGCAGGATGCGCTGGCCGCTCTCGAAGTGGCCGGTGACGGGCAGGTCACTGTGCACCACCACGCCGTCGATGTCGTCCGCCACCAGCGTGCCGGGCCAACCAGACACCTGCACATAGCGGAAGCCGTGATAGGTGAAGCGCGGCTCCCAGATCTCGCCGGCGGGGTCGCCACGCAGCGTGTAGCGGTCGGTGCAGCGCGCAGCGCGCAGGTTGCGCATGTCGACCTGGCCATCGTCACCAAGAATCTCGGCGAAGCGCAGCGTCACCGTGCAGCCCGCCGCGCCGCGCACGCGTATGCGGCACCAGCCAGCGAAGTTCTGGCCGAAGTCGATGACGAACTGGCCCGTCACCGGCTGGTGAATGGCCTGCGGGCGCAGCGTCAGCTTGGCTCGGATGGGTGGGCTTTCCTGCAGGAACAGCGTGCAGGTCGGCGTGGGCGCTGGCCAGACCTCGTCCCAGGCGCCGTCGTCGAAGCCGGGCGAGGACCAGCCCGGCTGCTCCAGCCGCGCGTCGTAAGTTTCGCCGTGATAGATCTCGGCAAAGCGCACCGGCGCCGTCGCCGCGCGCCACTGCTCGTCGGTGGCAATGCGCTGCCTGCTGCCGTCGGGCAGCGTGATGTCCAGCGTCAGCCACAACCGCCGCGGCGCGCCGCCGAAGGGATAGCGGCCCCGGCCGATGGCCTCGCTGGCGTAGAAGCCGTCGCCCACCATCACGCCGATGGCGTTATCGCCAGCCTGCAGTTGATCGGTCACGTCGTGTTGCTGAACCAGCAGTCGGTGACGGAAGTCGCTGTTCTCGGGCGCCAGCAAGGCGTCGCCGACGCGGCGGCCATTCAGCTCGGCCTCGCAGCCGCCAAACCCCGTCAACGACAGCGTGGCCGACACCGGCCTGGCACTCAGATGGAAGGCGCGGCGCAGCAGCCGCGCAGGCTGGGCCGGCATGGGCAGCCAGTCGATCACCTCAGCGGGCGCGCTGGCGGGCAGCCACTCGGGGCCGAGGTCGCCGAGGTGCCAGCCCGGCTCTGACCCCACGCGCGTGCGCCAGTCGGCGGGCTGGGGCGACAGGAACCGACCACCGCCACGCAGCAGCGCCGCCAGCCCGCCCTGGCGCGGCTCGGCAATGAAGGGGTGGAAGATGCGCACCTGCGCCGCCAGCCGGTGCGCCCCGGCAGCCAGCGTGCCCAGGGCCAGGTCTTGCATCGCGCGACCGGACAGCATGTCTGCCGACTCGTGCACCCGCTGCCCGTCGAGCCACACGCCGGGCAGGCCCTTCTGAGCTGCGATCAGCAGTCGAGCGTCGGCCAGCGGTTCGTCGAGATGGAAGTCCCAGACGAACTCGCGCAGCTTGGGCTCTTGCGTGACGCCTGCGGGCAGCGTGCCCCAGGCCCAGTACCAGCCGGCCTGGCGCTCCTCGCGCGCGGCCGCATCTTCGGCGGCCAGCCAGCAGGCAGCAGTGGAATCGATGATGGTGCTCATGGTGTGGTGATGTAGTCCAGCCAGCGAAAGCAAGCCGGCGCCGTGCTGTGGCGGCCGTTGCCGGTGGCGTAAAGGCCCAGGTAGACACCGGTGAAGCCACCGGCCGTTTCGGTTGACAGCAGCGCGCACTCGCCGCTGCCGAAGTTCCGTTCGGGCTGACCTGGGCGTTGGGAAAAAAAGCGGTACTGCTGCGCATCGGCGCGCAGGCCCAGCCGCAGCTCGCCGGGCGGCAGCGGCTGCTCCAGCTCGACCTTCCAAAGGCTGCCAATGCGGCGACGCAGGAAGACGAGGCGCTGGCCTGCGCGGCGGCCAAGGGCGATCTCGTAGTGAAAGCGTTCGCTCTTGAAGACGGTCAGCCCGGCCTCTTCGCCATCGACGGCGGGCTCGAAGTCCAGCAGCGTCACGACCTCGCAGCCGAAGTGCTGCTGGCGGCGGCCGACAAAGGCCGGCGCGGCAGGGTCGTCCAGCGTGTCGGGCTGGCCCTGCAGCGTCAGCCAGCCGGGGCGAGCCTGCAGGCTCCAGCTGCCGGGCTGCGGGTTGCGCAGATGGTTGAACGCGTGAGGCAACTCGACGCCGTTGAATTCGGTGCGACCTGCTGGCGCTTCAACGAGCTGCAGCGGCAGGCTGCCAGCGTCCATCGCCTCACGCACCGGGCCGATGCACGGCCAGCCGTCGCTCGTCCATGTCACCGGTGCCAGGAAGGTCTCGCGGCCCAGGTGATGGTGCTGACCGGCAAAGCGCACGGGCGCCGGGCGGATGCCCAGGAACACCGCCCACCAACTGCCATCCGCCGTCTCGACAAGGTCCGCATGGCCCGTCGCCTGGATGGGGCTGTCCAGGCTGCGGTGGCTGAGGATGGGGTTGTGCGGACACGCCTCGAACGGACCGTCAGGCTGCGTGCTGCGCGCCACGGTGACCATGTGGCCGTACTCGGTGCCGCCCTCTGCGATGAGCAGGTAGTACCAGCCGTCGCGCTTGTACAGATGCGGCCCCTCCGGCGCCTTGCCGCCGGAGCCCGTCCAGACAAGTCGGCGTGGCGACAGCAGCTGGCCCGTCGCGAGGTCGATCTCGGCCTGATAGATGCCCACCGGTTCATCGCCCAGGAAGCCGCCGTTGCCGCTGATGAAGACACGACCGTCCGTGTCCTCGAACAGCGACGGGTCGATGCCGGGCCAGTCCAGCCAAAGCGGGTCTGACCACGGGCCCTGGGCGTGCTCGGCCGAGACGATGAAGTTCCTGAACTTGTTCAGGTTGGTTGTGACGAGATGGAAGCGCCCGGCGATGTGGCGCAGCGTCGGCGCAAAGATGCCCAGCGAGCTCTTGCAGCCGCGCAGGTCGAGCTGGCTGTCGCGCGTCAGCGCATGGCCTATCGAGCGCCAGTGCACCAGGTCACGACTGTGGAACAACGGCACACCGGGGAAGAACTCAAAGGAGCTGCAGGCCAGGTAGTAGTCGTCGCTCACGCGGCAGACGCTGGGGTCGGGGTGGGAGCCCGGGATGACCGGGTTGCGGTATCGCATCAGTCGGGCAGGCGTTGTCGCCCGTGGATGTGGAGGTGCAGCGCCACGGACGGCCCAGCCGTGCCGGGCTGGCCTCGGTCCCAGTGCGGGTCGCTCAGGATGTTGAGGTCGGGGGCCATGGACGTCAGGCCCTCGGACATGCTCATGCCGCCCGCGCCGCGTTGCTGAGCAGGGGCGTGGGCGCTGCGGCCCTCGGCGGCAATCTGGTGGCCGTCGGTCTGCAGCGGCGCGGTGTCAAAGCCCGCGGCCAGCGCGAATTCGCGGGGTAGACCGTGACCGGCTCGGCGGCGGCCACCAGGCCGTGCAAGGCCTCGGTCCAGTGGCCATAGGCCGGCAGGCCCAGGCGGGGCACCGCAGCATTGGCGCTACCCATCAGGCCTGCCTTCTTGGCTAGGCTGAAGGCAGACAGGACGTCACAGCCCCGCCCCTCGGGTGCGGCCCCCGGCCCGACTGCCGTCATTGCTTGGCCAGCCAGGCCAGGTAGGCGTCGATCCAGCCGTCGCTGGTTTCACCGCGCAGGTTGCGCAGGCCGAAGCCGTGTCCGCCCTTTTCGTAGACGTGCAGTTCGGCGCGCTGACCGGCCTGCTTCCAGCTGTTCAGCAGATCGATCCCGGTCACGGGGAACAGCGGGTCGTCGGCCGCCTGCGCCGCGAACAGCGGCGGCACCGGCGCCTTGGGCTGGGAGGCAGCGAGGCCGCCGTAGATCAGCGCCAGGTTGGCCGGCATCTCGTCGGCAACGGCCTGCTCCACCAGGCGCTGCCCGGTGCGCGCACCGGCCGAGAAGCCGATGAAGCCGACCTGCGAGGGCTTCACGCCGAATTCGCCCGCGTGCTCGCGCAGCCAGCGCATCGCGGCCTTGGCGTCGTCCACCGCCGGCTGGAATTGCAGCTCGGGCGCGCCGGGCACACGCGGCTTGCTGAAGGTGGCGGCAATGTGGTTCTGCAGCCAGGTCTCGAACTCGGCATCCGCCTCAGGCGTGGGCTTCACGCGGTAGACCAGCACGAAGGCGGCATAGCCCAGATCGGCCAGGCGTTGCGCCACCGGCAGGCCTTCGTTGTCGATGGCCACGAAGTTGTAGCCGCCTCCCGGGACCACCAGCACGGCGCGGCCATTGGCCTTGCCGGCAGCTGGCAGCACGGGGTACATCGTGGCGGTGCGCACGTTGCGAAGCAGCTGCTCGCGGTTCATGCCGGTCCACTGGAACGGCGCGCCGCTCACCGGTGCGCCCAGGCCGATGGCCGCTGGCAGCGGCAAGGGCCGCGCGGGCTCGATGCGCAACGAGAAGGCCGGCCTGGCGGGCGGCTCGGCAGCCTGCGCGGCAGGGACGTGAGCCAGACCCGCCGCTGCGAGCAGTGCGCCCATCAAAGGGCGAAGGCGAGTGTGTGTCATCAGTTCGGCGCCTTGTGGAAGCGGCCGTCCTTCATGATGGCCTTCAGATGGTGCTTGTTCTGCAGGATGGCGACGTTGGCAGTCGGGTCGCCGTCGACCAGCAGCAGGTCGGCCAGGAAGCCCTCCTTGAGCTGGCCCAGCTCGTCGCCCATGCCCATGATCTGGCCACCCAGGGCGGTGGCCGCGTGCAGGACTTCAGCGGGCGTGTAGCCAAAGTGCTCGACCCACAGCGCCAGGTCGCGTGCGTTGCGACCGTTGGGGTTGAAGGGGAAGCCGTAGTCGCCGCCCGGCAGCAGGCGCAGGCCGCGCCGGCGCAGCTCGGGCACGAGCTTCTTCTGCGTTTCCAGCACGATGGCCGCGTCCTGCTTCATGTGCGTCATGTCGAAATGCGGCGGCGGCGTGGCGTCGAGCGTGGCCTGGATGATGCCGATGCTGGGGGCGATGAAGATGCTGTCCTTGACCGACTCCAGCAGGTTCAGCGCCTCTTCGTCGGCATAGGTGCAGTGGTAGAGCACGCGAAAGCCCGCCTTCACACCCAGCTTCACAGCCTCGGCGGCATGGGCGTGGCCGGTCAGCCAGAGGTCCAGCTCGCGTGCGGCCGCGCCGGCGGCCATCAACTCCTCTTCGGTGTACATCAGCTCATGCGACGCACCGGGCTTGAGCGCGCTCTCGCCCGAGATCAGGAACTTCACGGCCTTGGCGCCGATGTCCTTGCAGCCCTTGACGAAGGCCGCCACGTTGGCCGGGCCGACGCCGTGCTCGTCGACCTTGCCGGGGTCCAGCAGCGAGCCGTCCGAAGGCGGCTCGCGCTCGACCGACGAAGCCACCATGCGCGGGCCGGGCATGCCGCCGCTGTCGATCATGTCCTTCAGCGCGGGCTCGATGCGCTTGCCCAGGGCGCCGGCCGAGTAGGCGCTCGTGAAGCCGTGGTCCAGCAGGATGCGGGCGTTGCGCGCGGCGGTCAGCGTCAGCTCCTCGGGCGGCAGGCTCATGCCGGGCACGAACTTCTCGACGCTGGTGGGCCAGGTCAGGTGGGCGTGGGCCTCGGTGAGGCCGGGCATCAGCACGCCGCCACGGCCGTCGATGACCTTGGCGTTGTCGTGCGAGACGCTGGCGCCGACGGCCGTGATGCGGCGGCCGTCCACGCGCAGCTCGCCGGCAAAGGCGGCGCTGCCGCTGCCGTCGAAGATGCGCACGTTGGTGAAGACAACGCCCGGCTCGGCGGCGGGCGGCGTGTAGACATGGTCCATGGCCAGTTCCTGGGAGGTGCCGGGCTGCGGCAGGACGGTGATGCCGTCGGGCAGCGCATTGGCGCGGGCGATGGCGCCGAGCACGTGGGCGCTGGGCTTGGGGGTGCGCTGCTGCGTGCTGCGGTCCACAGCGACGATGCCGAAGCGCATGCCGAAGCCGAACACCCACTCGAAGTTGTCGAAGGCCGTCCAGTAGGTGTAGCCGATCAGCGGCACACCGTCCTGGATGGCCGCATGCAGGCCGGCCAGCGCCTGC
>Ga0114942_1000368_pt1 | contig 12868 bp, 17 predicted proteins | sample LowerColdCreek_FD_88674 | JGI IMG/M metagenome (GOLD analysis project Ga0114942, IMG submission 88674) | Groundwater microbial communities from Cold Creek, Nevada to study Microbial Dark Matter (Phase II) - Lower Cold Creek | ecosystem: Environmental > Aquatic > Deep subsurface > Groundwater ... | reverse complement strand
TTGGGTGATCAGCCCGTTACAAAAACAGCGGCGGAAATTAATGCGCTTGGCGGTCCCGGCGTCCCCGTGGGGACAATCCTGGATTTTGCCGGTAATTCTGTACCTGCAAAATTTTTGTCCTGTTATGGGCAGGCCGTATCCCGTGCGACGTATCCTGATTTATTTCTGGCAATCGGTGTACTGTGGGGGCCTGGCGACGGATCAACAACCTTTAATGTCCCGTATCTGCCGCGAACAACCTGCATTGGTGATTCTGGCGTACCTACGCCACTTATTGGCGCGACGGTCGGAAGCCTGGGCGGGGCAGAGGCGCACACATTGACGGAGGCGGAAATGCCGGCGCATGTCCATGATACGCCGATTGCAGCCCAGACACTTACGGGCGGGCCTACGGCCGGCCTGCAATGGAGTCAAGGCGCTTTCGGTGGTTTTTTTACGGATAGTCGCGGCGGTAATACGCCGCATAGCAATTTTCAGCCGAGTGCCGTTGTTAAAAAAATCATTCGGGCGTTGCCTTGAAAAGCTTGGACATTACCTTCACCAGCGACAACCGGGACCCCCAGGCGCAATCCCTGGGGCCAGGGCGCGACGGTATCGCGGCGTGGTCGGCAACGATGAACGGGCGTTTTGTCAACGGCGCCTTTCATTCCGTGGCCGGCGAGGTCCCTATTTTTGCGGTACCGGGTGGTCCGGCGGGGCCGATGCTATTCGCCCGTACCGCGATCACGGGCGCGTCATATCGCGCGGTTTATGTGACGGCGGCGGGGATCGGCGCATATGACGGCGTTCACCATAATATGACGCCGGTATCGGGGTGGCAGGCGCCGGACCCGAGCAAGATCACGGTAACGTCATTGAATGGGATCGTGGTCCTGAACGCGCCGCCTAACCCGCCGTATGTGGTCAATCTATCAACGTTTGCGCCAGCGACGATTATCCCAGGGTGGCCGTCAACCGATTCATGCGCCGCCATTGTCGGGTATCGGTATTACCTGGTTGCGTGCGGCATTAACTCGCCAGGGCAGACGTGGGAGCAATTGGTTAAATGGTCCGATGCAGCGGAGCCGGGCACGTTGCCGTTAACCTGGGCGCCACTACCGGAGAATGACGCGGGCGATCTGATTCTGTCGGACGTGCCGGGCGCGATCCTGGCGGCAAAGCAAATGATTGATAGCGTCATCATTTACAAGGCCAGCGGCGCCTTCATGCTGCAATGGGTCGGCGGTGCGGCGATCATGCAACGGCGTTTCCTTTTTTCAAACCTGGGCGTTGTCAATCCGCGTGCCGTGGTTGCGATGGAAAAAGAGCATGTTTGCGTGATCCCTGGGGATATTATTGTTCACAATGGCGCGACGTTTAAATCCATCCTGGAAGGACGTTTCCGCAAGTGGTTTTTTGAGCGCGTGCCGGCGGTGCTCTGGCCGTTTGTGGCGGTGCATTACGATCCGATCAGCGGCGAAGTGTGGGCCGCATATCCCGACAATGCGAGCAGTCCCAAACTGGTTGAAGCGTTGATCTGGAACCGATATGACGATTCAATCAGCGTGCGCCAATTCACAAAGAGCAGCGATTTATTCTGGACACAAATCCCTGGCGCGCGGCGATCCTATGCGGGCGCCAATTTCAGCTATCAATCGGCGGCGGGCGTTACGTATGAATCAACCACGGCAAGATCGAGCGGAACTGCAATGACGTGTTTGCCGGACGTGGTTGCAAACGACGTGCGCGTGATCCTGTTGGATGGCAATGATCCGCAAGGGGTCCAGGTCGGCGCGCGCGTCAATGACCAAATCACGGCGTACTGTGAGCGCGTGGCGATCCCGTTGGGCGGGTCGGATGCGCGTTCATTGATCAAGCGCGTGCGCCCACGGGTGACGGCGCCGCCTGGCGCAATTCTGCAGGTCCAGGTCGGCGCGCATGAAAGTCCTGACGCTGATGTATTGTGGGGCGATCCGGTGCAGTGGGTTGCCGGGGAAACGCGGGACGTGCCGGCGTTGTCGCCTGGCCGGTATGGGGCGCTGCGCGTTTCGGCATACGGCGTGCGTTTTGTGGTTGAAGGCGCATTGATCGAATTCACGAACCAGGGGCGGCAATAATGGCGCAGGCGCCGAGCAGTTATTTAGAGCGGGTCCGGCCGCGTTGGGTGCCCGGCGAGATTCCCGAGGGTGAGGAAGGGATACGCGCGCTTAAAATGGAACTGGACAAGCTTGCGGAATATCTGCAGGCGCCGGTCCTGGACGCGATCCAATTCCCGTTGTTGTATGCGGCGCCGGTCAAACCGCGCGACGGCATGTTGTGTTATTTCGCGGCCAACATTGTTGGGACCCAGGAAGGGCTATACCAATTCAGGACGGGCCAATGGCGCCGGATCAATTGAATGTTTGCGCAGTCCCGGTTGATCGCCTGGGCGCCGTGTGGCCTGGTGTGGCGCCGTGGTTTCGTGATGCCTTTGCGCGCAATCCAGAGGGTACGCAGTCATTACGGGCAACGCGCGGGCGTATTGCGCGCGGCCGGTATCTTTTGCTGTTGGCCGGTGACGCCGATGCTGTACGCTGTGCGGCGATCCTGGAACGCGGGGCGCCGCGTGGCGTGGCGACGGTTGCGGTGGTCGCGGCCGGTGGCGAACGTCATGCGGCGTTTGCCGGCCCAGGCCAGGCGCTATGGCGCGCGATCATGGGCATTGCCAGGGAGCAGGGCGCCGCGCGCGTGCGCGTCATCGGGCGCCCTGGTTGGGCCAGGTGGTGCGCGAAACAAGAGGGCCGGCGCGTGGGCATCAAGCAAGTTATTTTAGATATAGGGGTTTAATCATGGGCGGATTCAGTCAAGAAAAACAGCAGCAATCTAGCGGCGGTCAGGCAAGCGTATGGGACGCCCAGGCGCCGTTTTTGCAACAATTATTCGGCCAGGCGGCGGGTATGTCGGGGGCGCCGTCAACGGTGCAGGGGCCGGCCATGGGCGCCTGGCAATCGGCGTTAAGCGGGCAGATCAATCCCGGCGTCGGCCAGGTTATTGAGGATGCGTCGCGGGAAATGGGTTTGTCTTTCGGCCGCAATACCATGCCGGCAATTCGCAGCGGTGCGATTGGCGCGCAAGCGTTGGGCGGCAGTCGCCAGGGCATCGCGGAAGGGTTGGCAGCGGGCGAACTGGCGCGCGCGCAGTCGGGCATGGCGTCGCAAATGACGATGCAGGCGCAGGATCAGGCGAACCGCAACCAGGTAAGTGCCCTGGGCATGTCGGGCTTGATGGGATCGTTGCCCTGGCAAAACCTGCAGAGCGCGGCCGGCGTGATCGGGGCGCCCACGGTGCTAAATAAAACCTGGGGGCAGGGCAGCGGCAGCGGCATGAAAATGTCGGTTGGCGCGAAATAAGGGGGGGCGGATTATGGCATTCGGATTATTGGCGCCGTTGTTGTTGGGCGCGGGCGCAATGGGGCAACGGGTGGTCCTGGATCAGAGCGCGCGCAATTCCAGTGAGGCGATCAAGGGTTTTATGGGGCAGGCGCCGGGTGTATTTGAGGCTGATCTGTTTCCCGGTGAGGCGCCTATCCCTGGCCTGAAAACGGCCGGCAGCGGGTTAATGGGCGATCCATCCAACCCGCAGCGGCAAATGGAGTTTGCTGCAAACTTGATGAGCCTATCGCCCAGGGACCGGCAGGCGGCGTTACCTCTCTTTGGTCAGTTGATGCAGACGTATTCGCAGGGCGCGTTGCAGCGTGAGGGATGGACGCGCAGCGAGGGGATGCAGCGCGAACGCGCGGCGGAAGCGGATCGGCATTTCAATATCACGCAAACCGGGATCAATGATCGGTTTCAACAAGAATATCAATTGAGCCGGGAACGGTTTGATGAAAACGTGCGGCAGTTTGGCTTGACCCAGGCGCAGGAAAAACTCAAGTATGACGATCAGCGCACCCTGGCCTGGGCCGCGAACGCGCGCGCAGAGGCGGCAGCGGCGCGCGACAAGGCGAAAGAGGAACGCCTTGCGAATGATCCTTTTGCCGGGATCAAGGTCCCGAGCGGTTATCAACCGGCCGTGGTGACTGGCGCCGATGGACGGCCGGCAGCGGGCGTTGTCCCGATGCGGAACACGCAACCCTGGGTTGATGCGCAAAAAGAGGTTGGGACCCTGGGCCAGGCGCGCGTACTGTTGGCGGAGTTGTATCAGGACATGGAAAAAACCGGCCCTGAAATGTGGGGCGCCAAATCGAAGGAAATGAAATCGAAGTATTCACAGATCGTGGCGGCGGTCGCGGCCCTGCAGAATAAGGGCGTCCTGCAGCAGGGCGAAATGGAGCAGATTATGGAAGGGTTGCCGGACCCAAGCGCAATGGGGACGTTCAAGGGATCGGCGCAAGCGGCCTACAGTAAAACGGATGAGATTTTCAAGGGCACATTGAATCAGCGGCGCCGTGCGTATGATGGTTGGGGCCTGGACATTCAAGGCGATACGGCGCTTGATGCGATCCGCGCGCAGCGGTCCAGCGGGTTTGTGCCCAAGTTGCCGGCCGGCAGTAAGCCGGTGGGGGGCTGATATGGCGAAATTGATGCAGGCGCCGGACGGCCGCGTTTACCGTGAGGTGGCCGGGGGTTGGCAGGAATTGACCGGGGACGAGCGCGGCGGCGCCCTGGCCGGTGCAAACCTGGGGGCGGGTGAGGCGTTTGCGGTCGGCGCCGGCCGGGAATTAACGCGCCTGGGACGCGGTGCGCAAAAACTGGTTGCAACGGTCATGGGTGACGATGCCACAAAATCCCGCCTTGCGGAGTCCGAGCGCGTGGAGTCCGGCATTATGGCCGGCACGAAAGAGAGCGCCGGCACGGGGGCCAGTGCAGCGATGTTTGCCGGTGAACTGGCGCCGGCCCTGGCGACGTTGCCGGTTGGTATGGGGGTCGGTGGTGCGCGCCTGGTCGGTGGCCGTGCCCTGGCTGAGCAGACGGCCCTGGGCGGTGCAATGGGGGGCCTGGGATACTCGGGCGATCAAGGGACTGATTCAATCGTGGGGGCGATGTTGTCGGCGGCAGGCATGGGCGCCGGGACCCTGGGCGGTAAGGTGGTCAACGCGATCGGCAATCGCGGCATTGCGGCGCGCGCGGCGATCATGGACCAGGCGGCAGCGGCGCGTGTTCCGCCTGGCGCGGCCGGCGAGGTTGCGGCCGGTGGCCTGGATGCGTTGCAATTGGGCCAGGCGGCGCGGCCTGGCGCGGAGGCGATCATGGAAGGCGGTCGGCCGCTCGGGGCGATCCCTGGTGCTGCATCCGAAAACGCGGCGCGCGGGGGCATCATCGAACGCGCGGAAAAGTTGGGCCTGGCGTTTACCCAGGCGCAAAAGTCCGGCGACACGGTGGCGATGCAATTGGAAGATGGTTTCCGCGCGAATCCCTGGACGAGTGGCAAATTCACGCGGCAAATGGAGGATAACGCGCGCGTCCTGAATCGGAAGGCGGCGGAGTCTATCGGGGAGCGGGCCGATAACCTGGCGCCCGAGGTCATTGACCGCGCTCACGCGCGCATAGGATCGGTGTTTGAGGATGCAAGCAACGCCATTGGCACGATCAAAAGCGATAGCCGGGCCTTGACGAAGGCGAACGCGGAACTGACGCGGATCATTGACGATTCATTAAACGGCGGCGTCCTGGTGCAAGAGGCGGCGGCGATTGCCGAGCGGTTGCAGGGACGTTGGGCCGGTGGTCAGATCACGGGCGCGATCATTCAGGGCGAACGGCGCAAACTGACAAACGCGATCCAAAAGGCAGGCCGTGAGGGTGACGGCAACATGGTTGAAGCGTTGTCGCAGATTACGCGCGTGGTTGATGATGTCATTGCGGATAGTTTGCCCCGGAAAGGCGCGGGCGGTGAAGTCCTGGCGCGGTTGAAGGATGCGCGCCATGAATTCCGCAACCTGGCTGTACTGCAAAACGCGAACGCGATCAGTCCCACGGGTAACGTTTTGCCGGGTCGGGCGTTTGAGGGTTTCCGCAAAAATTTCCCTCTGGAAATGAAACGCGGCCGCAGCGGGACGGACTATGGCGGCAGCGTTCCCGGTGGCGCCGGTATGCAGTTGATGGACATGGTTCGGGCAGCGCACGGTATCCCGAACGTGGTCGGCGCCCAGGGCGGCAGTCCTACCGCAACCCGGATGAGCATTCAGGGCCTTTTGACAAACCCAAAAGAAACCCTGATCCAGGGCGCGTTGATGCGCGGCCTTGAGCCGTTGATTATGGGGGCGCCTGGGCGCCTTGCGGCCGAGGTTGCAGGAACGGCGGGTATTGAGGGGGCCGGGCAAGCGGGCGCCGGCCTGGGGCGCCTGGGTTTCATGGGGGGGCCATGATGCGCGCCTGGGCGATCCTGGCAAGCCTGTTATCCGGTTGCGTGGTCGCGGATCGGTATTCAACGGTCACGATCCAGATTGATCCAAAAATTGAGGCGGTTGCCAATGAATCCGCGCGGCCTGTTGACAAGTCCCCGGCGCCCATGCTTAAATAGCGGTCATGGGAAAGCGTGCGATCTATGCTTTGCCGTGGTTGGGTTCCCCGCGCAATGCTTTCCCATTCGCGCTCCCGGCCACGGCGGGGCACCATTCGGAAAGGAATGAGAATTGAAAAACAACCATGTTTTGCAATACAGTCTCTTTTTTTTGATTGATGGTCGGTGGATAACGGCCGGGCATACCATTGCCAAATCGGAACTTGCGGCAATCAAAAAAGCGTTGAGGAACGCAAAAGACGTGGCGATCTGTGGCGTCAAGGCGCAGGTTGACTAATGAAAATAATCCTAGCGTTATCAGCGTTTGCCATTTGGGGTCCCGAGGTCGGGTTTTGGGTTGCGGTCGCGTTGTATGTTCTTTTTTAAGGGGCGAACAATGAGCGAGCAATTCAGAGTGTCATACGTGAATAAAATTGACGGCAAGCGGCGCGTATTGATTGGCGCGGTTGATCGGGAAACCGCAAAGCGAGTGAGAGAAAAATTTGGCAACCCGCGCGATGATTTAAATTATATGGGGCCGGGTGTTCGTATTGACGCCGAGGATGGAACGCCGGACGGCGCGGTTATCGGGGGATCAACGTGAGCGGCCCAAACGTCAAAGTCACGATCCATTTATGGACGAACGATATTCCCGGTGATCCGCCAGCAAACCATTGTTGGGGCGCCGGCCAGGTATCGGTGCAGGTCAAACAAAACCCAGGCCACAGAATTTACGGCGGCAACGCGGTTTTGTTTTCTCACTTGGGGCAGTTGCAGGGCGCGTTGCGCCTTGCCCTGGCGCGCGGCGGGATTCATTTGCATGACAAAGCCGGCCAGCATGACGTGAAGGTGGCGCCATGATCAAGCCGTCAACCTGGTTCATGCACATACGCGCAGAGGCGCAGCGGGAGCGGATCATCAAGCGCGCGACGTTGCGCGCACAGTGGGACGCGGCCGGGCGCCTGGGATCGTTCGAGGAGTTTGAGCAGCGGCAGACGTGGGCCGAGATTGCCGAGTTTGGCGCGGCCGTCCTGCTGTTTCTGGTGACAATCGCGGCCTGGTTCCCGGTGATTATGCTCTGGTGGGGGCCGTCATGCTGCTGATTGACGCGAACGAAAGGCGCAAGTCTTATTACGCCGGCATTATTGACGGCTATCCGTCCTTCACGCGGTCGCGCGGTTTGGGCGCCGAAATTCCATTACCAATGGTTGATCTGGTTTTGCGGCAATTGCAGCAATTGTGCCCGCAGCGTTTGATCGTGGTTGATCCGGGGCCGGGCCTGTCATATCAATTGCCGGCAGCGGAAAACGCGCCGGCAGCGGCACCGCAGTAGCGGCAACGGACCCAGGGCCGTTGCCCTGGGCGTACTCCATACGTGAGCAAGGGCCTTAACCTGGGGCCGCGTGGAAGGAAACCGGATACCGTGGCGGGGTGCAATTCCCATAACGACTACGGCGGGGGCTAGAATCTCACCCGAGGGGGCGCGCGCATGGGTAAACCGGGGCCGCGTTTGAGATTGCCGGGGGCGCCCGGCCTGGGGCTTACTCTCTTACTTTCCGCCTTGCGGGGGGTAGGGGGGGCTTACCTGGGACACGATACACGCGAGGGTTTGACCCTTGAGTTATTCACATTTTATCCACAGTCCTGTTATACACAGGGCTTTTTTTTTTGCGCGATCCGTGTTAGCTTCAATCGCATGGATCAAGAACGAAATCAATCCCTGCAGGAAAGCCGGGACGCCCAGGCGCAGCGGGACAAGGCGCGCGCCAAACTGCATCGCGTGATCGGGGGCCGTGTGGTTGATCTATTCGCCTCTGAATCAAACGCGGTCAAATCGGCAGCGGAAAGTGTGCCGGCACCGGAACCTGTTTTTCGTGGGGCTTGCGGAACGTGCGCGAACGGCCGGCGTTTTGAAATGCGCGACGGTGCAGCGTTCCCGATTGCGTGGCCGGCCGCAGTTACACCGCCTGGCGCGGGCGATTGGGTCCAGTGCCAGGTGGTCCGTGAGCCGTGGAAGTATCACTCCGAGGATGCGCCTTGCAATCTAAACCCGGTGCGCTATGAGCCACGATAATCAGGACGCGCAGTTACCGGCAAAATCAGGCCGTGGTGGTCATCGCCCAGGCGCCGGCCGTCCCCCTGGCGCGAAAACGCGCACACCGTTTGCACGTTTCCTGGACAATATCGAGGCCGTGGCAACGCGCAAGTTTAATAAAAAAACATTGATGCGCATGGCCGATGCTGATCCGTGGCGATTTATGGAGCGCGTTGCGATTCCTCTGGCGAAACCCGCAATGGACGTGATCAGGGACCAGGCCGCAGTAGAAGCCGAGCAGTTGCCATTGCTGTTTGTGGAAGATCAGGCCCAGGTTCATCGCATCATCGAGGGCGAATTGCTGGCGCGTGGCGTGGACTTGGCGGCAGCGGTGCGCGATGAGTGACCGCCTGTTGAGGTATCAGCCGGCGCCCACGGTGCAGAGTTACATTAAAAGCGATGCGTTCATGGATTGCATCGTCGGGCCGATTGGCAGCGGAAAGAGCGCCGGCAGCGTGGTCAAGTTGCTGCGCAAAGCCTACAAGACCACGGCCAGCGTTGACGGCGTGAGGCGGTCGCGTTTCCTGATCGGCCGGAACACCTACCGCGAATTGAAGGATACGACCATTGCCACGTTTTTTCAGTGGATTCCGCAAAGCGCCGGCATCTATAGCGCCGGGGACTTTTCATTCAGGATGCGCGCACGGGACGTTGACGGTGTGCCCGTGGAAAGCGAGTTTTTGTTTCGGTCATTCCAGACCGCCGAGGATGCGCGGAAGTTGTTGTCCCTGGAATTGACCGGATTCTGGTTCAATGAGGCGCGCGAATTGGCGCGGCCGATTATTGATGCAGCAACGGGACGTGTGGGCCGGTATCCCAGGCGCCAGGACTGCCCCGATGGATTCTGGTATGGCGGGATGCTGGATACAAATCCATCGGACCGGATGCACTGGCTTTATAAGGCATACGCCGAGGAGCGCGCCGAGGGTCATGCACTGTTCAAGCAACCGGGCGGCATGGACCCGGACGCCGAAAACCTGGACAACCTACCGCGCGACTATTACAAGCGGATCAGTGCCGGCAAACTGCAGGACTGGATCGATGTGTACGTGCATGGCAAATGGGGCTTTGCGCGTGAGGGTATGCCGGTTTATCAGGAATTCAATGATCGGACGCACGTTACCGCCGAGCCGATTCCGTTTGATCCCGAGCGCCCGTTGATCCTGGGGATAGACTTTGGCTTGACGCCGGCAGCGGCGATCTTTCAGGCGCGCGCAAGCGGTGGCATGGACTGGATCGGGGAAGTGACCACGGAAAGAGCTGGCGCCCTGCAGTTTGCGCGCGCGTTGCGGCCGTTCATTCAGACGCATTACCCAGGGGTGCAGGAAATACGCGCCTGGGGTGATCCGGCCGGGCGCCAGGGCGCGCAGACGGATGAGGATACCTGCTTCAATGTCCTGGCGAACGAGGGCATTGAGGCGTTCCCGGCGCCGACAAACGTATTCAGTGAGCGCGCGGAAGCAACGCGGCATTTACTGGCAACGATCTGCCTGGACGGATTGCCCGGTATCCGTATTTCGCCCGTGTGCAAGTTTGGCGTTGTCGGGTTTGGTGGCGGGTATCGGTATCGCCAGGTCATCACGGCAGCGGCCGGCGTTCGTTATTCTGATCAAGTGGATAAAAATCACTATTCGCACATTTGCGACGCGGCCGGGTATGCCGTGATCGGTGAAGGGCATGGGGTTTCGTTGTTCAATCAGCGCGATAGTGGGCGGGTAGATTATTCGCGCACCAGGCGCGCAACCGCAAGGGGCTAAAAGTGGAACAGGACAAGACGGCGTTGGCAGAGGTCATCGCGCGCGAATTGGTGCGCGCGGGCAATTGGGATGCCGAGCAATGGGAACCTGCTCGCGTGACCGGCCTGCAATACTACAAAGGCGAATTGCCGGCACCACCGAACGATGGCGATTTATCCGGCGCCGTCAGCATGGACGTGGCCGACATGTGTGAGGCGGTCCTGGCGCAAATGCAACCCGCCTTCACGGGGGCACCGCCCATTGAGTTTGAGCCGGAAAATCAGGACGATGAGCGGCAAGCGGCAGCGGAAACATTTTTCACGCACCGCGCGCTGTCCAGGAACGGCCAGGACTTCATTGCGGGATCGTCGGGTTTGCGGGACGCCATGTTGTCGCGCGCGGGGATTCTCAAAGTCTGGACGGATGAGCATGAGGCGGTGAAATCGGAAACGCTCACGGGCGTTAATCCCGATGATCTGGGGATGATGCTGCAATCCGACGATCCGATGGTGACGCGGCAATTGATCACGCCGGTTGATGATCTGGTGGTTGATGAGAGCGGCCTGTATCCCGAAGTCAGAATTACCACGCGCACACTGTCCCGGACGCTGCGCGTTGATTCGGTGGCGCCCGAGAATTTCCGCCTTTGGGCCGATTGGCAAAAGCCGACATTGAGCGGTTGCCCGTTCCAGGCAGAGCGTAAAACCTTTGTGCGCGGTGAATTGTATGGCATGGGGTTGGCGGATAGCGTGGTCGCGGCATTGCCGGCCACGCTGTCAGACACGGACGCCACGCGCCAGGCGCGAACCGGCAACGAGGTTGAATCAAAGCCGATTGATCCAAACCTTGATGTTGTTGAACTTTGGGACGTTTACATTGCAACGGACTGGAAAGAGGGCGGCGAGGGTGGCGAGATTTACAATTGCCTGTTTGCGGAAGCTTCCAGCCAGGCGGCAACCGTTGATTCAATCGTCAGCGATCCAGTCATTGTTGAATTCACGCCATTTGCGGCCGGCCAGATCATTCTGCAACCGCACCAATTCCTGGGGCTGTCGCTCGGGGACAAAATCGGCCCAACCCAGGACTCAAAAACGGAAGTCTTGCGCCAGTGGTTGGATAACCTGGCTTACATGAACAACGGGCGGTTGATCGTGATCAAGGGTGGCGCAGACCCGGCGAACGTGGAGCAGAACAATAAACCGGGCGGCGTGATTACGTCAGCGATGAAAGGCGGCGTTGAGGCGATCATAGGGCCGGATGCGTCGCAGTCGGCAATGGCGGCAATGAACTATCTGGACAAGGCGCGCGGTGAGGCGGGCGGCGCGTCCCTGGATATGCAAACGGCCGGCGCCCAGGTGAAGGGCGAAACCTGGCGCGGGATCGAACGGCAATTTGGCGCAAAGGAATTGCTTGCGGGCTTGATGCTGCGCACGTTTGCGGAAACCGCGTTGCGTGAGGTTTATATCCTGGCGCATAACAATCTGCGCCTCTATCCGCAGGGCAAAATGCAGGGCAAGTTGCGGGGGCAATGGGTATCGCAAGACGCGAGTACGTGGCGCCCGAGGTCCCTTGCATCAGTCCAGGTCGGCGTTGCCGGGTCGCAAATGCAGGAACGCGCAAACGCGCTGCGCGAAACGATCCAATTCCAAACCCAGGCGATGCAGGCCGGCAAAGAGGGTGAACTTGTGGACATGAAAGGCATGTATCAGGCGTTATCGGCGCTTGAGCGCGCAAAGGGTTTGGAAATGCCCGAACGATACTGGATTGATCCCGAGTCCCCGGCCGCGATGAAAGCGGCGGCGCAGAAACAAGAACAGCAGCAGGCGCAGACGCAGCAGCAAACCGCCCTGATCGAACGGATCAGCGCAATCCAGGTGGCGCTGCAGGCATGGGAAAAGCGCCTTGACGCATCGGTTAAATATTTTGAGGCGGTCATCAAGGCGGAGGTTGAAGAAATGAAAGTCACGGGGGCCGCTACCGCTCAATTGGAAGTCCTGCAAACGCAGGGATTGATTGCAGCAGCGGGCGCCACGCCGAGGGAATCCCCAGGCGAAACGGCGGCGCTTGCGGCCGCAGGCGTGGGGGCGCAACCATGAAACAAAACTTTCCGTTGCAGCAGTTGACCCTGGACGCATTGCGATCCGGCCTGATTTATGCCGATGAAATCGCGGACAAGATCGGGCGCCCGGCAAACCAGGTGCGTATTGCGCTGGATCGGTTGCGCGTGGCCGGCGCCGTGATCCATCGGCCGGCGATCAACGGCCGGGAGCGGGTGACGTGGGGAATCAAAAAACCGTGTCTGCTGGCGGAATACTGGAAAGGGGTCCGGCCATGATCGAGGGCGTTGACGAGGAAACGCAGGAATTTTGCCGGCGCCTGGTTGATGATCAAAAACTGCAGGACGGATTCGCGGCGTTGATGGCGCATCTTGAACGGCGCGTATTCCTGGAATGGCGCGCGGGCGCCTTTGAAGATTGGTCGGCCGCATGGGGTGAGTTGGATGCAGTCAAACGATTGCAATTTGCAGTCATAACCATAGGGAAAGTGAGCAATGGAAAACGGGAAAGCGACAACCCGC
>Ga0114942_1000367_pt1 | contig 12870 bp, 8 predicted proteins | sample LowerColdCreek_FD_88674 | JGI IMG/M metagenome (GOLD analysis project Ga0114942, IMG submission 88674) | Groundwater microbial communities from Cold Creek, Nevada to study Microbial Dark Matter (Phase II) - Lower Cold Creek | ecosystem: Environmental > Aquatic > Deep subsurface > Groundwater ... | reverse complement strand
ATGATCCTGAAACTTCGAATTCTGTTCGGGGTCGAGCACTTCGAGCAGTGCCGAAGCCGGATCGCCGCGGAAATCCTGACCCAGTTTGTCGATCTCGTCGAGCAGGAACAGCGGATTGCGCGTGCCGACCTTGGTCAGCGACTGCAGCACCTTGCCCGGCATGGAGCCGATGTAGGTGCGGCGGTGGCCGCGGATCTCGGCCTCGTCGCGCACGCCGCCCAGGGCCATGCGGACGAACTTGCGGCCGGTTGCGCGCGCCACGCTCTGGCCGAGCGAGGTCTTGCCGACGCCCGGGGGGCCCACGAGGCACAGGATGGGGGCCTTGAGCTTGTCGACGCGCTGCTGCACCGCGAGATATTCAAGGATGCGGTCCTTGACCTTCTCGAGGCCGTAGTGGTCTTCGTTCAAGACGTCCTCGGCGTTCTTGAGGTCGTGCTTGATCTTGGTCTTCTTGCTCCAGGGCAGATTGACCAGCGTGTCGATGTAGTTGCGCACCACGGTCGCCTCGGCGGACATGGGCGACATGAGCTTGAGCTTCTTCAGCTCGGCATCGGCCTTCTTGCGGGCCTCCTTGGGCATCTTGGCGCCGACGATCTTCTTCTCGAGCTCCTCCATGTCGGCGCCTTCTTCGCCGTCACCGAGTTCCTTCTGGATGGCCTTGACCTGCTCGTTCAGGTAGTACTCGCGCTGGCTTTTCTCCATCTGGCGCTTGACGCGGCCACGGATGCGCTTCTCGACCTGCAGGATGTCGACCTCGTGCTCGAGCAGATCGAGCAGTTTCTCAAGCCGCTTGGCTACTTCGGACAGGTCCAGCACGGCCTGCTTGGCGTCGAGCTTGAGCGGCAGGTGGGCGGCGATGGTGTCAGCCAGGCGACCCGGATCGTCGATGCCGCCGATGGACGTGAGGATCTCGGGCGGGATCTTCTTGTTGAGCTTGACGTACTGGTCGAACTGCTGCGTGACGGCGCGGCGCAGGGCCTCGACTTCCGGCGCGTGCTCGGTCTCCGGCGGGATGGGCGTCACCTCGGCAACGAAGTGCTCGCCCGGCTCCGTGATCGACAGGGTCGTCGCGCGCTGCAGGCCTTCGACCAACACCTTCACGGTGCCATCTGGCAGCTTGAGCATCTGCAGGATGCTGGAGACGCAGCCGACCTCGAACATGTCTTCGGGCTTGGGCTCGTCCTTGCCGGCAGCCTTCTGGGCGACCAGCATGATCTGGCGGCCCGCTTCCATCGCGGCTTCCAGCGCCTTGATGGACTTCGGCCGGCCCACGAACAGCGGGATGACCATGTGCGGGAACACGACGACATCGCGCAACGGCAGCAGCGGCAGCGTGATGGGGTCGGCGGGGAGGATGGGATGTCCGGACATGAAGACCTCTCTTTCTCAGGCCGATATCGGGCCTGAGGGGGCAAATTGCAAGTTGAGGGCCTAGTGGGGGCTCAGGCGCTGGCTTTCGCCTGTTCGCGATAGACCAGCAAGGGACGCGCCGATGTGTCGTCGATGTTGTGCTCGTCCAGCACGACCTTCTCGACACCATCAAGCGCGGGCAGGTCGAACATGGTGTCGATCAACGACTGCTCCATGATGGAACGCAGGCCGCGGGCGCCGGTCTTGCGGGCCAGCGCCTTGCGGGCGATGGCCACGAGCGCCGGCTTGCGGATTTCAAGCTCGACACCATCCATCTCGAACAGCTGCTGGTATTGCTTGAGCAGCGCGTTCTTGGGCTCGGTGAGGATCTGCACCAGCGCGTCCTCGGTCAGCTCGCCCAACGTGGCGACGACGGGAAGGCGGCCGACGAGTTCGGGGATCAGGCCGAACTTGATGATGTCCTCGGGCTCGCACTCGCGGAAGACCTCGCCGACGCGCTTGTCGGACTTGCTCTTCACGGTGGCGCCGAAGCCGATACCGGACTTCTCGCTGCGGTTCTGGATGACCTTTTCCAGGCCGTCGAAGGCGCCGCCGCAGATGAACAGGATGTTGGTCGTGTCGATCTGCAGGAAGTCCTGGTTCGGGTGCTTGCGGCCGCCCTGCGGGGGCACCGAGGCCATCGTGCCTTCGACGAGCTTGAGCAGCGCCTGCTGCACGCCCTCGCCGGACACGTCCCGGGTGATGGACGGGTTGTCGGCCTTGCGCGAGATCTTGTCGATCTCGTCGATGTACACGATGCCGCGCTGCGCACGCTCGACGTCGTAGTTGCAGTTCTGCAGCAGCTTCTGGATGATGTTCTCGACGTCCTCGCCGACATAGCCGGCCTCGGTCAGCGTCGTCGCGTCGGCGATCACGAAGGGCACGTTCAGCAGGCGCGCCAGCGTCTGCGCCAGCAGCGTCTTGCCGGAGCCAGTCGGACCGATCAAGAGGATGTTGCTCTTGGACAGTTCGACGGAGTCCTTGCTGGTCGCCATGTGGCGCAAGCGCTTGTAGTGGTTGTAGACCGCCACGGCGAGCGTGCGCTTGGCGACGTCCTGACCAATGACGTACTGGTCAAGGCTGGCCTTGATCTCGCTCGGCACGGGCAGATCGGACTTGCCCGCACGCGCGGCCGGAGCCGGCGCGGGGATCTCGTCGCGGACGATGTCGTTGCACAGCTCGATGCATTCATCGCAGATGAACACGGACGGGCCTGCGATCAGTTTCTTGACCTCATGCTGGCTCTTGCCGCAGAACGAGCAGTACAAAACTTTTTCGCTGGAGGTGCCTTTTTTCTCGGCCATGAAACTGCTCGATGAAGAGGCGGAGTGCCTCGAATGATGATAGTCCAAACGATCTCGGGGCCCTCGTGGGGATAAGGGCCCCGATTCCGCAGCGAATCCAGGGCTGGTGACAGCCCCGCACGAACTCAGGGCCGGTGTTCCAGCACCTGGTCGATCAGCCCGTAGCCCTGCGCCTCGGCTGCGGACATGAAGTAATCGCGCTCCGTGTCAGACTGGATTTTCTCCAGGGTCTGGCCGGTGCGCTCGGCCAGGATGCGGTTCAAGGCGTCGCGCGTCTTCAGGATTTCACGCGCATGGATCTCGATGTCGGTCGCCTGGCCCTGCGCACCGCCCAGCGGCTGGTGGATCATGACCTTGGCGTTGGGCAGCGAGAAGCGCTTGCCCTTGGCACCGGCCGCCAGCAGGAAAGCGCCCATGCTGGCCGCCATGCCCATGCACAGCGTCGACACCTCGGGCTTGATGAAGTTCATCGTGTCGTAGATGGACATGCCGGCCGACACGCTGCCACCGGGGCTGTTGATGTAGAGCGAAATTTCCTTGTCGGGGTTCTCGCTCTCGAGGAACAGCAACTGCGCGACGACGAGATTGGCCACGCCGTCATTGACCGGGCCGACCAGGAAGATGATGCGCTCGCGCAGCAGGCGCGAGTAGATGTCGTAGGCGCGCTCGCCGCGGCCCGACTGTTCGATGACCATGGGCACCATGCCCAGATTGCTGGTTTCAAGCGCGCTCATTCAGATCCTTGGAGATTGGCGTTGTCGACTGATATGGGGTCGAATTATGGCCACGCAATAAAGAAGGCGCCGGGCCTTGCGGCGCGGCGCCTTCCTCACGTGTGGGCAAATCAGTTGCCGGCAGCCATCAGCTCATCGAACGGCAGGGCCTTGTCGCTGACCTTGGCGTTGGCGAGCACGAATTCCGTGACGTTGTTCTCGACAACGACAGCTTCGACCTCGGCCATGCGCTCACGGTCGCTCAGGTACCAGCGCATCACTTCGGCGGGCTTCTCGTAGCTCTGCGACAGCTCTTCGATGTGGGCTTGCAGCTGGGCCGGCTTGGCCTGCAGATTGTTGGCACGCACCAGCTCGGCGACCACCAGACCCAGGCGCACGCGGCGCTCGGCCTGGGGCTTGAAGATGTCGGCGGGGATCTCGGCCTTGTCGGCGTCCTTGACGCCACGCTTCTTCAGGTCCTCGCGGGCCTGGCCGACCATGCGCTCGGCCTCACCCTGCACCAAGGCGTTAGGCACTTCCAGCTCAGAGACGGCGACCAGCGCGTCCATGACGGCGCCCTTGTTGCGGGCCAGCACGCGGAACTTCACTTCGCGCTCGAGGTTCTTCTTGATGTCGGCGCGCAGCGCTTCGACGGAAGCGTCCTTGATGCCCAGGGCCTTGGCGAAGGCTTCGTTCACTTCAGGCAGATGCTGGGCTTCGATCTTCTTGACGGTGACGAGGAAGTCGGCCTCCTTGCCGGCCACGTCCTTGCCGTGATAGTCCTCAGGGAACTGCAGCGGGAAGGTCTTGGACTCGCCAGCCTTCATGCCGCGCACCGCGGCGTCGAACTGCTCCAGCATCTGGCCTTCGCCGATCAGGAACTGGAAGCCCTCGGCCTTGCCGCCCTGGAAGGGCTCGCCGTCGAGCTTGCCTTCGAAGTCGATGGTGACGCGGTCACCGGCCTCGGCGACGTCGGCGGACGGCCGCTGGGCAAACGTGCGGCGCTGCTTGCGCAGGATCTCGACGGTCTTGTCGATGGCTTCCTCGGTCACGTCGCTGGTGACGCGTTCGACTTCGGCAGCCGTCAGATCGCCAATCTTGACTTCGGGGTAGACCTCGAACGTCGCATCGAAAGCCATCTGGCCTTCCGGTGCTTCGTTCTTCTGCTCGATGCGCGGAGCGCCGGCGACGCGCAGCTGCGCTTCGTTGGCGGCGTTGTTGAAAGCGGCGCCGAGCTTGTCGTTCACCACCTCGTACTGGACCGAGTAGCCGTAGCGCTGGGCCACGACGCTCATCGGCACCTTGCCGGGGCGGAAGCCGTCGGCCTTGACGGTGCGTGCCAGCTTTTTCAGGCGAGCTTCGACTTCGCTGTTGATGTCAGTGGCCGCCACGTGCAGGGTGATGCGGCGTTCCAGCTTTTCGAGGGTTTCGACGGTGACGGCCATGATGGACTCGGGAACAGTTGAAGGACAGTGGTGCGCGGGGCCGGACTCGAACCGGCACGCCCGTGAAGGCGTCAGGACCTAAACCTGGTGCGTCTACCAATTTCGCCACCCGCGCAACGGGTTGGTTCTGGTTGGGCTGCCTCTGCTAGCAGATGGGGCAGCCCCGTAGGCGATTCGGCAAACCGGCGATTGTAGCGATGCCGCGCAGCCTGCCGGCCGCCCCCAACGCAGGGGCGGCAAAACCCTCGGTCAGAGCTGGCTGTCGCGCTCCGGCCGCTCGACGCGGAAGACGGCCGCGTACATCGCCGGCAGGGCCAGCAGCGTCAGGGCCGTCGCGACGATGAGACCGCCCATGATCGCCACCGCCATCGGCCCCCAGAACACGCTGCGCGACAGCGGGATCATGGCCAGCACGGCCGCCGCTGCCGTCAGCACGATGGGTCGGAAGCGCCGCACGGCCGACTCGACGACGGCCGACCAGTCCGGCACACCACGGGCACGGTCCTGTTCGATCTGGTCGATCAGGATGACGGAGTTGCGGATGATCATGCCGAACAGCGCGATGACGCCCAGCAGCGCCACGAAGCCGAACGGGCGGTTCAACACCAGCAGCGCGAAGGACACACCGGCGATGCCGAAGAAGCCCGTGAGGAAGGCCAGCGCGGCCCGGCTGAAGCTCTGCAGTTGCAGCATCAGCAATGTCAGCATGATGAACAGCGCCACCGGCACCCCCGCGCCGATGGAGCCCTGGCCCTTGCTGCTCTCCTCGACAGCGCCGGCGATCTGGATGCTGTAGCCGACGGGCATCTGCTTTTGCAGCTCGTTCAGCCGCGGCCAGACCTGCTCGGTGACGGTCGCGCCCTGCAGGCCTTCGACAACGTCGCCCTGCACGGTGACGGCGTAGAGCCGTCCTTCGCGCCACATGACGCCAGGCTCCCAGTCGAACTCGACCTTGGCGATCTGCGCCATCGGGATGGCCCGGCCAGCACTGGTGGGCAAGTAGGCGTTGCCGATGTCGGTGATGACGGCGCGCTCGTCGGCCGGCTGGCGCAGCACGATGTCGATGAGCTTGTCGTCCTCGCGGTACTGGCCGACGACGGTGCCCGACAGCAGCGTGTGCGCCGCCTGCGCCAGGCTCTGGCTGGAAACGCCGAGCGCCCGCGCCTTGTCCTGGTCGACATGGAGCCGCAGCATCTTGACGTTCTCGTTCCAGTTGTCGTTGACGCCGCGCATGTTGGGGTTCGCGCGCAGGATCTCCTTGGCCTTGTCAGCCCAGTCACGCACCACCTTCGGGTCGGCGCCGGTGACGCGGAACTGCACCGGGTAAGGCACCGGCGGGCCGTTGGGCAGCAGCTTGACGCGGCCGCGCGCCTCCGGGAACTCCTCTGCCAGCAGCGCCGGCAGCCGCGTGCGCAGCGCCTCGCGCTCGGTCAGGTCCTTGGGCAGCAGGATGCTCTGCGCCACGTTGTTGGCAGGGAAGATCTGATCCAGCGGCAGGTAAAAGCGCGGCACGCCCGAGCCTATCCAGGTCGTCACCGTGGCAATGCCCTGCTCCTTCATCATGCGGGCCTCGAAGCGCTTGGCCAGCGCCTCGGTCTCCTGGATGGTGGAACCCTCGGGCAGCCACATGTCGACGAGCACCTCGGGGCGGCTGGAGTCCGGGAAGAACTGCTGCTGCACGCGCGTCATGCCGAAGATGCCGAGCGCAAAGACCAGCAGCGTCGTGCCGATGGTCACCCAGCGGTAGGTCACGCACCAGCGCACCAGGCGGCGGAAACGGTTGTAGAACGGCGTGTCGAACAGCTCATGCACCTCACCGTCGGCCGAGGGCTTGCTCTTGAGCAGCAGCGCGCCCAGATAAGGCACAAAGTAGACGGACACGCCCCAGGAAATGACCAGGGACGCGGCCGTCACGGCAAAGATGGCGAAGGTGTATTCGCCCACCGTCGACTGGGCCAGGCCGATGGGCAGGAAGCCCACGGCCGTGATCAGCGTGCCGGTCAGCATCGGCATGGCCGTCACGTCGTAGGCGAACGTGGCGGCGTGCATCTTGTCGTAGCCCTCTTCGAGCTTGCGCACCATCATCTCGACGGCAATGATGGCGTCGTCCACCAGCAGGCCCAACGCGATGATCAGCGCCCCCAGCGAGATCTTGTGCAGGCCCACGCCCCAATAGAACATCGTCGTGAAGGTGATGGCGAGCACCAGCGGGATGGTGATGCCGACGACCAGGCCAGGCCAGATGTCGAGGCGCAGCGGCCGGGTGTGCAGACCCAGCGAGATGAAGCTGACCGCCAGCACGATGACGACGGCCTCAATGAGCACGCGCACGAACTCGCCGACCGAGGTGGTCACGGCCTTGGGCTGATCCTGGACCTGTTCCAGATGGATGCCCAGCGGCAGGTCGCGCTCGATGGCCTTGGTGGCCGTATTGAGCGCCTTGCCCATGGCGATGATGTCGCCGCTCTTGACCATGGAGACGCCCAGCGCCAGCACTTCCTTGCCCTGGTGGCGCACCTTGGGCGCCGGCGGGTCGACATACTCGCGCTTGATGGTGGCGATGTCCCCCAGCCGCATCTGGCTGGCCAAACCGGTCTGCGGGTTGACGGCGCGGATGGGCACGTCAGCCAGCGCCTGGGCCGTCTGGAACTGGCCCTGCACGCGCACCTGGAAGTTGGCGCTGCCGGCGTTCAGCACGCCGGCGCCCTCGACCGCGTTCTGCGCGCCAATCTGGTTGATGACCTGCGTGAAGTCCAGGCCCAGCTGTGCCAGGCGCTTCTGCGAGACCTCGATGAAGAGCTTCTCCGGCTGGATGCCGAAGATCTCGACCTTGGCCACATCCTTGACCTGCAGCAGTGCGTGGCGCACGCGGTCGGCGTGCTCGCGCAACTCCTCGCGGCTGAAGCCGTCGGCCGACAGCGCGTAGATCGAGCCGTAGACGTCGCCGAACTCGTCGTTGAACAGCGGACCGATGACGCCTTGCGGCAACGTGGGGCGCATGTCGCCAATCTTCTTGCGCACCTGATACCAGAGGTCGGCCACCTCCTTGGGCGGCGTGTCTTCCTTGACCTGGAAGACCGTCAGCGACTCGCCTGGCTTGGTGTACGACTGGATCTTGTCCGCGTGGTTCACCTCCTGCAGCGTCTTCTCGATCTTGTCGGTGACCTGGTCGGCCATCTGCTGCGCCGTGGCGCCTGGCCAGTAGGCCTGGATGACCATCGCGCGGAAGGTGAACGGCGGGTCCTCGTCCTGACCGAGCTGGAAATAGGCAGCGAAGCCCATCAACATCAGCACGACCATCAGGTAGCGCGTCAGCGCCGGATGCTCCAGCGCCCAGCGCGAGACGTTGAAGCCGCCACCGACGTAGGGCTCTTTGGTGATCGGGGAGTTCATGCGGGGCCCCGATTCAGCGTGAGGCGGCGGGAGCCGAAGGCGCTGCCGCCGAACGAGGCGGCACGTAGCGCTTGACCTTCTGCCCCGCGTTCAGCACGTGCACGCCCGCGACGACGACCTCCTGGCCGGCGCTCAAGCCGCCGGCGATGACCACCTCATTGCCATCGGCACCGCCCACCTGCACCGGCACCGGCTTGACCGTCATCGAGGCACCATCCAGCAGCCAGGCCGCCGTCTTGCCGCCTTGCTGTGACACGGCCGACAGCGGCAGCTTGACGACACCGGACACCTGCGGAAAGTCCAGCACGACCGTGGCGGACTGGCCCAGCTTCACGTCCAGCTTGCCGACGTCGGCCTTGATCAGGAAGGTGCGTGTCACCGGGTCGGCTGCTGCGGCCATCTCGCGCAGCGTCAACGGCGAAGTCTGGTCGCTGCCCCACAGGCGCACCCTCAGCGCGCCAGGCCGGCTGGCCGCGGCCTTGACGCGAGCCACCTGATCCTCGGGCACCGAGAAGACGATGTCGCGCGGGCCGTCCAGCGCCACGCTGACAACCGGCGTGCCGGCGGCCAGCACCTGACCGGGCTCGGCATCGATGCCGGTGACGACGCCCGCGCCGTCGGCGATGAGCTGGGCATAGCCGGCCTGGTTGCCCTGCACGTCGGCCTGGGCCTTGGCCTGGTCCAGCTGCGCCTGGGCCGCCTTGAAGGCCGAGTCGCGGCGCTCCAGTTCGGCGATGCTGATGAAGCCTTGGCGCTGCAGGTCGACGAAGCGTTTGTAGTCGGCCCCCATCTGGTCGCGGTTGGTGCGCGCGGCGGCCACGCCGGCGGCTGCGGCGGCCTCGGCCAGCTTCAGGTCCTGCGCGTCGATACGGGCCAGCACCTGGCCGGCCTTGACCTGGTCACCCAAGTTCACCGAGCGGCTCAGCAGTTGGCCGTTGACGCGGAAGGACAGCCGAGATTCGACCCGCGCCTTCACCTCGGCCGCATACTCATGGCTGGTGCTGGCCGCGCTGGCGCTGACGACCTGCGTGCGCACCGCGCGAACGGGCTCGGGCGCGGCAGCTTGCTTGCCGCATCCCGACACCAGGGCCGAAAGCAGGACCGCCAGCAACAGGGGCGGCGCAAGACGCAGGGAATGGGGCATGCAGACCTCGGCAGGAGTGAACGGCCAGTCCCGAACTTAATGACCAGCGGGTCAGTAATGTATTCAGGCGCTGTGACAACTGTCAAACCTCATAGACACATCGGGCAAAAATCCGGCAACAAGCAGGCGGAACTTGAGCGTCGACCACTACGAAAACTTTCCCGTCGCCTCCTGGCTGTGCCCGCCCGCGCTGCGCCCGGCGGTCGTGGCGATCTACCACTTCGCACGGACGGCGGACGACCTCGCCGACGAAGGCTCGGCGACCACCGCCGAGCGCATCCGGGACTTGCGCGACTATCGCGCCGATCTGGCGTCCGTGGCCGCGGGCAATGCGCCCTCGTCACGCTGGCGCCACGTCTACACGCCGCTGGCCCGGGAGATGGACCGCCTGCAGCCCGCGCTGCTGCATGACCTGCTCGACGCCTTCGAGCAGGACCTGACCCCGCCGCGCTACCGCGATCGCGAGCACCTGCTCGATTACTGCCGCCGCTCGGCCAACCCGGTGGGGCGGCTGCTGCTGGGCCTGTACGGTGTGGACGACGACGCCGCGCTGCGCCGCTCGGACGCAATCTGCTCGGCGCTGCAGCTCATCAACTTCTGGCAGGACTTCAGCCGCGACGGCCCGAACGGTCGCCTCTATGTGCCGCAGTCGGACCTGGACCGGCATGGCGTCAGCGCCGAAGACGTGCTCACCTGCCGAGACAGCCCCGCCGCACGAGCGCTGATCGAGGATCTCTGCACCTGGGCGCGCGCGCTGATGCGGGATGGCGCGCCGCTGGCCCTGACGCTGCCCGGCCGCGCCGGCTGGGAGTTGCGCTTCGTCGTGCAGGGCGGCCTGGCCATCCTCGACAAGATCGCGGCCCGCGGCCACGAAAGCCTGCTGCACCGCCCGGCGGTCGGCGCGTCCGACTTGCCCCGCCTCCTCTGGCGTGCGCTGACAATGCGCGCCACACCATGACCCCCGAGCAATACGTCCAAGAGAAGGCTGCGGCCAGCGGCTCCAGCTTCTACTACGCCTTCCTGTTCCTGCCACCGCCGCGGCGGGCGGCGATCACGGCCTTCTATGCCTTCTGCCGCGAGGTCGACGACGTCGTCGACGAGACGCAGGACGCCGGTGTCGCTGCCACCAAGCTGGCCTGGTGGCGCAAGGAGGCCGCCGCCGCTTTTGCCGGCCAGCCCAGCCATCCAGCCATGAAGGCGCTGATGCCGCAGGTGCAGGCCTACGACATCCGGCTGGAGCACCTGCTGGCCGTCATCGAAGGCTGCGAGATGGACTTGCAGCAGACGCGCTACCTGGACTTCCCTGGCCTGCAGCGCTATTGCCACCTAGTTGCCGGCGTCGTCGGCGAAGTCGCCAGCGGCATCTTCGGCCGCACGCAGCCGCAGACCGTTAAATACGCCCACAAGCTGGGCCTGGCGATGCAGCTGACCAACATCATCCGCGACGTCGGCGACGACGCGCGGCGCGGCCGCGTCTACCTGCCGGTGAACGAGCTGCAGCAGTTCGGCGTCAAGGCCAACGAGATCCTGCTGCGCAGCAAGCCCTGGGGCTACTCGGAGCGCTTCACGGCGCTGATGCAGTTCCAGGCCGAACGCGCACACCGGCTCTACGACGAGGCACTGGCGCTGCTGCCCGACGCCGACCGCGCCGCACAGAAGCCGGGCCTGATGATGGCCAACATCTACCGCGCGCTGCTGGTGGAGATCGAGCGCGAGAACTTCCAGGTGCTGCACCAGCGCATCTCGCTGACGCCGCTGCGCAAGGCCTGGATTGCGATGAAGACCAACTGGCGTGGGCGCTAGCCGCGTCGCCATCGTCGGCGCCGGCTGGGCGGGCATCTCGGCGGCCGTGTCACTGGCCGATGCGGGCCACGACATCGCCGTCTTCGAGATGGCGCCGCAAGCCGGCGGCCGGGCGCGCAGCGTCGCCGGTGAGCCGGACTATGACAACGGCCAGCACATCCTCATCGGCGCCTACCGCGACAGCCTGACGCTGATGCGACGCCTGGGCATAGCCCCCGAGCAGGTGCTCCAGCGCCTGCCACTGGCCCTGCCCTACCCCGGCGAGCCCGGGCTGCGCCTGCCGCCGGGGCCGCCGCTGGTCGCCTTCACGCGGGGCGTGTTGGCGCATGGCGGCTGGCCGCTGCGCGCCCGACTGGGCCTGCTGGCCGCAGCGGGTGGCTGGCTGGCGCGCGGTTTCCGCTGTGCCCCGCGCCGGAGCGTGGCCGAGCTGTGCGCCGGGCTGCCCGGGCCGGTGAAGCGCGATCTCGTCGAGCCGCTGTGCGTCGCGGCGCTGAATACGCCGGCCGCGCAGGCCAGCGCGCAGGTCTTCCTGCGCGTGCTGAAGGACGCCCTCTTCAGCGGCGCCGGCAGCGCCGATCTGCTGCTGCCGCGCCGGCCGCTGTCCGACCTGCTGGCCGGGCCAGCGAGCGCCTGGCTGGGCGAACGGCTGCGCCTGGGCCGCCGCGTGCAGCGCCTGGAACCCGGCTGGCGTGTCGACGGCGAGGCCTTCGACGCCATCGTGCTGGCCTGCACCAGCATCGAGGCTGCACGGCTGACGGCCGACATCGCGCCGGGCTGGGCAGCCACCGCGCAGGCGCTGCAGTTCCAGCCCATCATCACCGTCTACCTGCACAGCCCCGGCAGCGCCCTGCCCGCGCCGATGCTGGCGCTGCGCGAGGGCCCCGACGCGCCGGCACAGTTCGTCTTCGATCACGGTCAGCTGGGCGGCGCGCCCGGCCGCTTCGCCTTTGTCGTCAGCGGCGCGGCGTCATGGGTCGAGCGCGGCGGCTGCGCGCAGGCCGTGCTCGCGCAGGCGACGCGCGAACTGCGCTGGGCCACGCCGCCGGTCGTCGACAAGGTGTTGACCGAGAAGCGCGCCACCTTCGCCTGTACGCCCCGGCTGGCGCGGCCGCCGGGCCGCATCGCGCCGGGCCTGTGGGCGGCCGGTGACTACGTCGACGGCCCCTACCCCGCCACACTGGAAGGCGCCGTCCGCGCCGGTCTGGCTGCAGCTCAGGGCGTGGGCGCCGACGCTGGCAGCGGCACCGCCGCAAACGGCGCCGCCAGCGGCTCGCCGACGAACACGCCCTGACCCGGCCAGGCGACGCTGCGCCAATAGGCCTCCAGCGCGCTGACGCCTTGCGCATAGGCCTGGATCAGCACCTGCGGGTGGGGGAACTTCTGCACGTGGTTGCAGGGCTCGCTGACCGCGCCATAACTGGCTGTCGCACCGGCATCGATCCAGTCCAGGATGTTCATCTGCCCTTCACTGGCCGGCGGCTTGTCGAGCTGCCCACCGAATGACGTCAGGTGGTCTGCCAGCGCGCCTGGCAGCCATTCGCTGCCCAGCGGCGCCGGCACACGGATCAGGCCGGTCTGGTAGACCAGCGTGCGGCGCATGGCTGGCAGCGCCTCACTGCGCACGCGCGCAACCTCCAGGCCGGTCAGGCCGGGCATCT
>Ga0114942_1000366_pt1 | contig 12897 bp, 18 predicted proteins | sample LowerColdCreek_FD_88674 | JGI IMG/M metagenome (GOLD analysis project Ga0114942, IMG submission 88674) | Groundwater microbial communities from Cold Creek, Nevada to study Microbial Dark Matter (Phase II) - Lower Cold Creek | ecosystem: Environmental > Aquatic > Deep subsurface > Groundwater ... | reverse complement strand
GAACGAGTACAAGCGATTCGCGAAACTCGCCGTCAAGAACTCGGCCCGCGTCGCCTACTTCCGGCGCAAGCAGGGGAAGAACGCCCCGACCGACCTCGAGATGGGATCGCTCCTCGACGTGGGCACCGACGACGCGCCCGACCTGAAGAAGGTGATCAACGTCGAGGACATGAGCAGCCAGGCCCCGAACCTCGGCGACGACACCCTCGAGATCCTGCACGACGACCGGCCGCACCCGAACGTCCTCGCCTTCCAGTCCGAGCTGGTCTACCAGCTCGCGACCGGGCTCGGCCTGCACCCGTCGGTCGTCGCCTTCTTCACCGGCCTTGGCGGGACGGAGGTGCGGCTCGTCCTCCAGGGGATGAAACCCTGGATTGCCCGCCGCCAGCAGCGGCTCGTCGAGACGATGGTCTCGCGCTTCTACATCTACAGCACCGGCCGGGACATGGAACGCGGGATCCTGCCGCAATGTCAGGATCCCGAATGGTACAAGCACGGCGTGATCTGCCCGGCCGACATGACCGTCGATGTCGGCCGCGAGGGAAACCTCAAGGTAAACCTCCTCTCCCACCGGATGCTGACCCTTCAGATCTGGGCCGGCGAGCTGGGGCAATGGTGGGAGGACTTCCAGGATCAGACGATTCGCGAGGCCGCCCGCGGCGCCCGCCGCCTCCGCGAGATCTCCGCCGAGGAGGACGTTACGGTCTCCGAGACCGTCGCCTATATGAACGAATTCCGTCCGGCATCCCTCGGGAGCGAGGACGGGAACGACGACACCGACGACAACAACGACAACCAAAACACCGGAGGCCCTAACGATGATCCCAACGCCTGACCACCAGCACCTCTCCGGCCTCCGGGCCCGCTACGAATCCCAGCCGTGGGCGATCCAGGAATGGGCGCTCGAAAGTCTCCGGACGATGGTCGGCGGCACCTCAGATCTCGTCGATCCGCTCCTCGCCCCGCGCGCGGCGAGCTTCGGCCCCGGGCAGGTGCAGCAGCGGAGCGGGTATCTTCTCTTCGAAACGATCGGGATCGTCCCCGTCGTCGGCGCCCTCCTCCAGCGCGCCTCGTCCTACGAGCAGCAGGCCCTTGGCTGCGGGTGCTACGACGTGATCGTCTCCGGCGTCCAGGCCGCCGCCGCCGATCCGAACGTCTCGACGATCCTCCTCGACATCTACTCGCCCGGCGGCCACGCCTGCGGCATGCAGGAGGCCGCGAACCGGATCCGGCAGGTCGCCGAGCAGAAGGAGACCGTCGCCTTTGTCGACACGTTAGGCGCTTCCGCCGCCTACGGGCTCGCCTGCGCCGCGAATTCCATCGTCATCGGCCCGAGCGCCGAGGTCGGGTGTGTCGGCACCGTCCTTTCGTTCACCGACATGAGCGGCCTTTACGGCAAGCTCGGCATGCAGAGGGTCGTCATCACCGGAGCGGATTCGCAATACAAGGGGATGGGGGCGCAGGGCACCAGCCTTACCCCGGCCCAGCTCGCGCACCTGCGGCAGGACGTGCAGGACATGAGCGCCATGTTCAAGGCCTGGGTCAGCGGCCGCCGTGGAGGGATCGCGTCCTCGACGATGCAGGGTCAGACCTTCCGGGGCCCGCGAGCGGTCGAGGCGGGGCTCGCCGATGGCGTGGTCAATGATTTTTCGGAGATGCTAGGGACGCTGTTGAGCCTGTGACGTTGACACGGCGGACGAAGGGAATCGCAGAAATTCCACTTCTTCCACCGCCAACTATGTCCGCCATCCTATTCCCGACCGCCGAAGCCGCCCTCGCCTACTTCCAGTCGCCCGCGACGGCGACGACCACCACTTCTTCCGCCGCCGACCCGACACCGCCCGCTGCTGAAGGTGCGGGGGCGCAGGCCCCCGCACCCGCGGCGACGGTCACCGCGCCCGATGCCCCGAAGCCCGGCGCCCTGGCCCGGCTCTTCGCCGGCGGACAACTCGCCGAGGTGCAGACCCAGCTCGCGAACGCGCTCACCGAAGCGAACGCCCTCCGCGCCGAACTCGCCGCCGCGCAGGCCACGAACGCGACCCTTCTCGAGGCGGTGAATCTCGCGGCCGGCCGTCTCGCCTCCCAGCCGCACCAGATCGCGGCGCAGGTCGCCGACATCTCCGCCAGCCTTGGTCTCCCGGCCGCCGCGCTTCCCTCCGCCGAGCCGCTCGCCGCCGAGCGGACGCCGGTGAAGGAAAGCCTCCTCGCCCAATACGAGGCGATCAAGGATCCCGCCGCCCGCTCCGCCTTCTTCAAGGCGAACAAGACACCCATCCTCGCCGAGCAGGCGAGCGCGCCCACCTCCGCCGCCGAATAAGTCGGGGCACCGCAAACCAACAGAACAGCAACCACCGACTAACAGAACACAATGGCCAACACACTCTCCGCCTCCCTCCTGAACGATGTGATCCTGGAAACCACCCAGGTCGCCCTCCAGGATCGCCTCGCGCCCTTCCGCGCCTTCTCGATGGACTTCTCCTCGGACATGGTCCAGGTTCCGCGGGGGGGGCAGGGCCCGACCTCGTCGATCCAGATTCCGTTCCAGACCGTCGCCGCCTCCACGCAGACGAACGCGACGAACTTCGAATCCGGCGACGGCACCCTGGTCGCGAAATCGCTGGCCGCGGCGCACTACTCGCAGTCCTTCCACATCACGCAGGCTCACCGGAACTCGGGTTACAAGCTCGAGAACCTGATCAAGCTGAACGCCTACACCCTGGCGAACAAGCTCGCCGACGTGGCCTTCGCCCTCGTGACCACGGCGAACTACGGCGCCGCGACGGTGACCAGCTCGGCCGCCAACTTCGACGAGACCGACCTCGCCCTCCTCTGGGCGGCGATCGAGAAGGCGATGACGAAGAATGTCGTCCTCACCGGCGCCTACTTCGCGAAGTTCCTGCCCAGCGACCTCCGCTCGTTTGTCCCCGGCCAGTCCGCGGGTGCCTACGGGTGGGATGGGTTCTACCACACGTCCCGGATGAATGCCGGCTCGAACGTCACCGGCTTCGCTTGCGATCCGATGGCGATGGGCGTGGGCTCGGCGCTGCCCGTCCTCGACCAGGAATTCGCCAACGTCATCGACCAGATGACGATCCCGATCCCCGGCCTCGACGGCTTCACGGTGCAGTTCAACAAGTGGCTCTCCGTCTCCACCCGGACGCAGTGGGCCTCCTTCGACGTTGTCTTCGGTGCCGGCGTCCTCGATGATTCCGCGCTCAAGATCCTGGTCAGCGCCTAACCTTCCTCACGGTAAAAGGTCGGGCCCCCTACTGGGCCCATGAGGGGGCGCGCATAACGCGGATGCGCGCCCCCTTTCATTTTCAGAACCCCGCGAAACCACACCACCACCCTAGATCATGAGCAACTGGAAAAGCCTCGTCCTCGGCACCGATACCGCCGGGAAAATCAAAGTCCTGAAAGGCCCCGACGTTTCGACCGACGAACAGCGGAAGTTCATCACCGGCTTCCTGTCCGGAAAAGATCTGCCGAAGGACATCGTGAAGGTCGAACTCGTCACCCGCGCGAACGGGGTCGTGAAGACGGCCACCGAGCACGCGGCGGAGACGCCCGAGGATGCCGTCGCCCGCGACGTGCGCGGCCTGTCCCTCGACGAGATCCTGAAGGAACTCGCGAAACCGACCGGGAAGCAGAAGGCGGACAAGTCGCTCGCCGAGGCCGCCCTGGTCGCGCAGCGGCTCAACGAGCCCGCGTCACCCCCCGCGTCACCCCCCCGCGAAGGAGATCCCGGATCCGACCGATCCCGGCACCGACGACGGAGCGGATCTGCCCTCGATGGGGAACGCGCTGCCGGACTAACGATTCTTCAAATCTCCCGGACGGGACTCCGGGAATTGTGAGATGATAGGGGGGCGGCGCCGGGAAACCGGCGCCGCTTTTTTGACGCCCTCCCGGGGCATGAGCATCGCGTATCAAGCCCGGGCCCTCGGCGTCGCCGGGCACACCTTCAAGAAAAGCGTCTTCCGCGCCGAGACGCACGTCGCCATCACCTACCGCCCCCGCGACGTGGGCTCGGCCGTTACCCTGGACTCCGCCTACTTCGGCGAGATCGGCACCCGCCGCGACGGCGGCGCGGGGATGCAGGAGATCGTCCCCGACGCGACCCTCGCCGTCCTCGTCTCCGAACTCGCCGCCCCCGCCGTCGGCGCGCTCGTCGTCCAGGGCACCGACCGTTACAAGGTCGAGAGCTTCCGCGTCGCTCCGGGCGGGGTGGAATGGACGATCGAACTCACCCGCGCGACCTGATCCGCCCGCGTAAGTCGTTGATAATTTCAACCTCCCGCCCGGGAAGTTGAATTTTCCAACGACTTACGACGGAACCCACCGTTTCCCCGATGCCCAACCCAGCCGAAACCCATATCGACGATGCGGTCTCCCAGGCCGAGCTGCTCCGGTATTCCCGCGAGATGGGGATCTCGATGCGGCAGGCGATCCGCACCCAGGCGAAGGCCCTCGTGCTCGACCTCGCGAAGGTCACGGCCCCCTTCGGAACCCTGAGCGGACGGGAGAACTGGGGCGCGCAACGGAAGATCGGCCTTGCCGCCGTCGCGCGCGACATCGGCCGCGTCTTCGTCCCGGTCGAGGAACTGAAGATCCTCTCCCAGCCGACCAGCGAGAAACTCCGGGCCCGCGTCGCCAAACTCATGCGCGCGAAGGACGTTCCCGCGCTCCGCTCGATCTTCTCGAACATCGGGATCGAGACCTCCGCCTTCCAGTGGTTCCCCTCCGACCTCGGCGAGCACCACCGCCGCCAGCGGAACCGCCGCGGGGGTGTGGGCCGCCGGCCGGTGCAGGCCTTCGTCCGCGAGACCGAGCGCCGGAAATTCCTCCGGCAGAAGCAGGCGAACGTCTTCCGCGCGAAAGGCGGCTGGTCGATCCCCGCCCTCATGCTCGGCGCGAAGCTGCCGGCCATGGTGACGAAACACGCCGCTCCCGGATCCCTCCTCGACCAGACCGACCGCGAGAACAATCCCTGGCTCGTGATGACCAACAGCGTCCCCTACATTCAAGCGGCCCTTTCCCGCACGTCGATCCAGTTCGCGCTCCGGAACCGCGAGAGCGCGATGCGTCGCCAGCTCGACTACGCCGCCGGAGTGAACGCGAGGAGGGCTTCGGGGCGGATGCGGGGGTAGGTGACCGGAACGCCAAATTTCTGACCCGATGGCGAGTTGAAGCCGAGGCCGCGAGAAGCCAAAAAAAAGATTAAGTTTCCGCTTGCGAAATCATTCCGCGGAGAGTATTCTTAAATCGTCAATAAAACCAAACCCGCCCCGGCGGCTAAACCGGGACTTGAAGAAAATGAAAACCAACTACGAAAACGCGATCCGCTACATGGTTTCCCTCAATCAGGGGGCGACCGCAGCGCAGTGCCGCCAATATCTCGACCTCCAAATCGAAGTCATGGGAGAGGAAGCGGGAATCGCCAAAGTCTACCGGCAGGGACGGTATGGAAAACTTATCGAGCCTGTCAGCGAGATCCTCGGTACCAAGCAAAGCGCCTCCCAGTGGGATGCGAACGAAGAAGGATTCGTCGTCACTAGGAAGGGAATCGATGTAGTGCAATGGCTCTCCCGCGCGCTCTCCAGCGGCATGACCGATGACCAAATCCTCGAAGCAGCCAAGTCGGCGGGCGAATGAGTGCCCCGGAAAAAAACCAGTTCGCCGCGAAGCCTGCCGCTGAAAAGCGGCAGGCTCCGGCCATTTATATCCGACCGACAAGCGCGGAGCGCGCCGAGATCATGCGATGGGCGCACGGAGAGAAGCTCGGGGCGAAATGTCTGCGGGCGATCCTCGCAGCCGCCCGCCGGGAATCGTAATATTTCCTGGGCTGTTCGGCTCGGCTCGAATTGACGCCCCGCTCCCCTCATGCTCGAACTCTCCCTCGAATCAACCCTCGTACGGTGGCTCGGACTGATCGTGTGCCCGACCTCGCCCGGCGAGCCGCTCTCGGATCTGGCGGACGGCGGGGAGGGTGTCTGGGCGCTCTACATGCAGTCGGGCGACCGGGAGATCGATACCTCGCACGCCTCGCGGCTCGGGGTGCTGGCGGAGCGGGGGAGGTCGGGCTTCGAGGAGGCGGGGAATTACCGGATCGATGTAACCTTCGAGCTGATGACGGGGGTCGACGATACCGCGCACGCGGGGGAGGCGCGGGCGACGATCCACGGGAACCGGGTGCGCGCGCTCGAGATCGCGCTCTCGGCGGCCGCCCGTCCGGTGCAGCTCGGCGCGATGAATTCGGTGGCGTCGGGTCTCGTGGTCGATACCTACGGGCTGAATCCCGACCAGCCGCCGATCGACGGGCGGGACGAGCATCACCACGCGACGCAGCTCCGCTACGTCTTCCACGTCGCCGCGCTCGAGGCCGGGGTGGTCTGACCCGGGGGCCGTTGACACGGCGATGGCTTCATGCCCACGCCTACCCAAACCGGCCGCTCGCTGATCGCGGGCAACGTCCCCACCTTCACGGTCTGCGTCGTGCAGGTCGGCACCTGGAACGAGCAGGACATCACCCCGCAGGAGATGTTCGAGACGCAGGAGGGCATCGAGAACGTCACGACCTCGGACAAGCAACGGATCCAGGTGACGCCGACCTGGATGACGATCACCGGCCAGACCCCGCTGACCAAAGGGGCCTCGGTCACCGACGGTGGCTCGCGGAAATGGGTCGTCACCGAGATAACGTCGGAATTCGACGCGGCCGGCCGGAAGATGTACACCGGCACCTGGGTCTACGACGAGACGCTCTCCGCCCTAATCTGATGTGGATCACCTCCTCTCCACCGCGACGATCCACGCCCCGCGCCGCTGTCTCGGCCTCGCGCTGAGGCCCTATTCGCTCTGGCACGCCCACGCGCTCGAGGCGCTGGAGAATCCCTTCGGCCTGCATCGCGGGTGCAACGCCCTGGCCCTCCTCCGTGAGTTCGCGCCCGTCGAGATCTACGCCCATCTCCGTGTCGCGGTCGCGGTGCTCGCGGCCGGCTACGATCCCGAGCTGCGCTGCCTCGACGCCTTGACCCGTCGCTTCCGCGAATACCTCCGCGGCCGCCGCTTCGCCCGGTCGATCGCCGTCGAGTGCGACGTGCTGCTGTTGCACCGCTCGGTCGCCCTCGCGCTGCCGGAGATGGCCGAGACCAAGGGCCCTCGCCGCGAGAGCCCGACCTTCTTCTCGATGGTCTCCGACCTCCGCCAATACCTCCACATGACCAAGGCCGAGGCGTGGGACACTCCTGTGTCCGAGGCCCGCTGGGCGCTCGTCACGGCCGCGGAGGGACGCGGGCACCGGGTCGGCCTGATCGGCGACGCGACCCGGGAGCTGATCGCCGAGGTGGAACGCCGCGAGCGGGAGCTGCAACTTCAACCGCAGGGAGGGACGAACTGATGCCGGACGGGATTTCAGTGGGAGTGGGCGCGAACAACGCGCGACTTCGGACGGGGCTCGCGGACTCGAAGAAGCGGATCGGGGCTTTCTCGAAATCCGCCGAGAAGTCGCTCTCGGCGGGGATCACGAAAGGCTTCGCGACTTCGGCGCTCGTCGGCGGAACCTTCGGCGTCGTCCTCGACAACATCCTGAACAAATACGACGACATCGCGAAGGCCGCGGTGAAGGCGAACATCGACCCCGAAGTCTTCCAGAAGCAGGCGCATGCCTTCGACAACGCGGGCGTCTCGATGGAGCAATATGTGGCCGTGCTAGGGCGCATGACCCGCAGCGCCGAGGAAGCGGTCACCGGGAACGCCGAGGTCTCCGAATCCTTCGCGGCCCTCGGCGTCGATGTGGAGCAATTCAAGAAACTGGCCCCCGACCAGGCGGTGCTTGTCCTCGCCGACGCCTACGCGGCTGCTACCGACAAGGGAAAGGCACTGAATGCGATGAGCAAGATCCTTGGGCGATCCGCGCAGGAACTGATCCCCGCCTTCGCGGGCGGCGCGCAGGCGATCCAAGAGGCCGGGGACAAACTGAAGAACGTGGCCACCGCCGACGACCTGGCCCGGGTCGAGGAATACAACGACGCGCTCTCGGATCTGACCGCGAATTTCCAGGGTCTGCTGGTGAAGGTCGTGCGGCTCCCGAAGCTCCTCGATGAGGCGAGGATCGGGTGGCTGCACTTCCTCGACACGATCCTTGTCGGACAGGAGAAGGCGGACAAGCTCGCGGAGTTCCGGCTTTCCGGATTGTCGCCCTCGGAATTCATGGAATCCCAGGGCGAATCCCTGATGAACCACCTCCCGGAAGAGGCTCGGCGCCGGGCCCTGGCGAGAGAGCCCGGATCCATTCCGTCCTCCCCCGGCCCGACGCTCTCGGAACTGGCGAACGCCGACAACCCCTTCGCGCAGCGGCTGGCGATGATGCCGCTGGTCTCCCAGGGCTCGGTCGCTCCTTCGGCCCCGGGGCTTTCCGGTGATCCGGTCGCGGGCACCCTCCGCCAGATCAGCATCGACATCGCCAAGCTGGCGAACACCGGCGTCCAGATCCAGCCGAACCCCGCCGACTATTAACATCCTCCGGAACCGATGGCCATCGTCCAACTAGGAAACAACCTTTCCGCGGGAATTACCGCGATGAAGGATCGCGTCGTCTCGAACGAGACCTCGCGCTCGGTCGAGCGGACGATCACCGCACTCTATCCGGATTACCTCGCGAGCCTCCCCGCAGTGGGCACGCCCATCGATCTCCCCGGGATGCCGCTGGTGAAGTATCGCGGTTACAGCCTGACCCAGGGCGCGACGATCGGGAAGCTAGCGGATTACGTCCTGCAGTACAACCAGCAGGAACCGGACGGCGGCGAGGCCCCGCCCGCCCCGGTGCTCCGCGAGTCGTCCTCCTCGACCCCGCGCCCGTGGCCGGAACACCCGGCGTTCAACGCGGATGAGCTGTGGGTCTACTACGACCCCGACATCGGGGCCATGAAATCCGAGGCGGAGGTGCCCGCCGATGTCCGGGGCCGGCGCTATTACATCGAGACGGACGCCGAGATTTCGTATACCGAATATTTCGCGTCCGATCCTGGATCCGTGCAGGCGAAGCTCGGCACGATCGAGGCCCCGCCCGGCGAAGGAGCGGCCGGCGCGAAGTGGATGATCATCGCCGCGACCCGTGGCCGCGAGGGCCGCTGGTGGGCCCGCACGCTCGTCTACGGCTTCAACGCCGCGGGCTGGTCGGTGAGGGACGGGAAGGGGGCCGAGGCATGAGGGATAACGCAAAAGAGCACCAACCCCTGACCGAGAGCAAAGATGAAAACTGATAGCGCCTTCCCCGAAAATCCAACTCCTGCCCGCCAAGGGTCAGGGGTTGGTTTGCCTCGTATTGTTCGCTTCGAGTCGCCTCGCGCCGGGTGGCACGTGAATAGCGACTGGTCTGGGAAGTTTGTAGCGGTGCCCGGCCCAAAGGAGGATGAATACACCGCCCTCGTGGTCGCGGAAGATCATGGCCCGGAGATTGTTCTGGAGGGGATCTATGATGGCCGTTTCGTCCGCGAGCGGGAACAAAAGACCGATTTCTCCCACGAATCCGATTAAGCGAACGTTCAGGCTCTGGCACCAGTGCCAGCCAAAAAAGACCATGAATAACACAAAAAACTCCAAGGCTGGCACTGGTTGCCAGCAGCCGCTTGTTCGCCTTTGTGAGTGCGGGCAGCCAGCATGTGGGCGCTTCATGCACATTCAGGTGCATGGCCTGTATGAATGGCTCTGCTCCGACTGCCTCGAAGACGCGAACCTCATGGAAACGAACTATGCCGAACCCTGCCCGACATGCAGGGGGAACGGATCAAGCATGGGCGAAGACTGCGAGGACTGCGAAGGCTCAGGGAGGAACCTGTGGTGAAGGCGAACGCAGAGGTGAGGCACGGCGCGAAGGACGCCGACCTCGACTAGAAACTTTCCCGCCGTTGCCTCGACCGTCTTGTTAGCCGTTCGGGGACGCGGAAACCACACCAAACATATGCAACCACACCAACAACGAGTAGTAGATGAGAAAACGGAACTGGATGAAAAGCTCACCAAGCTGAACCAGTTCATCGCCGAATCGCCGATCTTCACAGGTCTGGACGACAGGGAGAAAAGCCGCCTGATCGCCCAAAAAGCGCACATGGAGGGATACTCCGACATCCTCGGGGAGCGCATCGCTGCGTTCTGAAACTCCGACGGAGAGGCTCAATCCCTCTCCGGCTAACATTCTTCTTATCCCGCAAAAATAAGGATATTTCCCGGATTCTGGTAATATCCCGCGCCCGACAAAAAAACGATGGAAGACGAACTCCGTAAACTGATGGCCTCCGCCTCCGCCGGGACGATTTCCCCGGCGAAGTGGAACGGGCTGATCAACTACCTCGGGCACCGGATGATCACGGGGGCGGGCGGGTTGGCGGCGGTGGTGCGGCGCGGGTCTCCGACGGTCTGGGTCTCCCCTCAACCGTCCTCGTCGAGTGTCGCGCACCCGTTCATGGCCCGGCCGGCGACGGAGGTCGCAATGGAGGATCTGCCGCTCTCGCTGAGTATCGGCACCGGGCTTGTCCGGGGGCTGACCGAATACGTCGCGCCCTCGAACGCGGCCGCCGAATTCACCCTCCTGGCGGAAACCGATTACGTCTTTTATCTCGAAGCCTCGATCTCGACCGCCTCGGAGCTGACCGACCTGGTCATCGACTTCGCCGAGGCGGGATCGGTGCCCGCTTCGCCCGAGGGCGATCCCGACACCGGCGAGCCTCCGGCGACCTCGTATCATCCCTTCATGACGATCTCGACGACCGCGACCGCGATCGACTGGACGACGGAGGTACATGATCAGTCGAACTACATCCTCGGCATCCTGCCCCGGGTGGTCGAGTGCGAGGAACAAACGCTGATTGCGGTATGGCTGCGAGCGTAGGGAGCATCCTCGCCTACGGCGCGCACGGGGTCACCGCCGAATGGGATCAGGCGCGGTGGGTCGACGCGCTTTCCCCGTTCTCCGGGATCGGCTGGCCGTGGTGTACCGGGCAGCCGTCGATCTTCGCGGACATCCTCGACAGCGAGACGCGGGAAACCCGCACCTACCAGGACGACCCCGACGAGACCGATTCCTGGATCACCGGGAGCCTGGCGAGTTACACCGACTACTCCGGGCTCTATGACCCCGACCCGCCTCCTTCCGGCGCGTTGTTGACGGTGAAGGTCGAGTGGAGGTTCAAGATCGGGATCGATTTCGACGGCCTCTATGGAGAGAATTTCCCGACGACCCAGACCGTCCAGGCGCATTGGGGGCTCGTGACGCGGGACGACACGACCGCTATCACCGACCGCGAGACCTTCGCCGAGAATATTTCCCTGACCACGGCGAGCAGCCGGGCCGCGACGAACCTGATAGAGGTCGACGCCCCGCTGTCGGTCGGCACGATCGAGCTTTCCGGCCCGCTCCGTCATCCGGTCGCCCTGATCCAGGTGCAGCGGACGACCTCGACGCGGGAGAAGTGGGGATTCCGGGAATACGGCCGCCCCTCCGACCCTCCGAAATACTACGCCCGCGAGGTCGCCGACGGCTCGACCTCCGGCTGCCCGGCGACCTCCGTCGCCGCGAAGGACTACGACGGCGAACAGGAATACGACACCTCCGGCGTCCTGACCGATGACCGCTCGGCCGATGCCATCGCCGATGGCTTCTACTCCGAGCTGCGCGGCCGGCGGAATGCCTCGCTGGAGACGGAACTCGGGCTGACCGTCGTCTCCTCGACCGAGCTGACCCGCGACCTTTCGACGACCTGCGAGGGCTCGCCCGCGCCGGGCGCGATCACCCTGACCCTCGAGGAGGAGATCGAGACGGTCGACATCGAGGATCCGGTGGACACCGAGGTGGCCTCGGGCACGACCTCGGCGAGCGGGGGCTCGCTCTACGACGCCCCGCTGACCCTCGCGTGGCGGCACATGGCGCTGGACGAGAGCTACTATTCTCGTTCGAAAGCGGCCTGGAGGATCGCCCTCGACTTCACCGACATGGAGGACGCTCCCAGCGGGGCCGATGCGATCTCGATTCCGGTCGCGGCGACGGTGGTGACGACCGACCGCCGGACGGGCGCCCGGACGACCTCCGCGATCACGGGGACGATCGACTCCGACCACGTCGACCGCGCCGAGGCGACGAGCCGCCTCGCGGATCCGTCCGACGGTGACATCATCTCGGTCATCGATCCGACGGTGACCGGCTCGCCGGTGCTCGTCGGGGATTCTCCCTACCTGACCGCGGTGACGAATGCGGTCTCCGTCTTCCCGCCCTGACGTTGACACGCAGGGCGCTGCATGGCCGTCACTGCCCGTCTCACGCTCAATCTCTCGGCATCGCAGTCGCTGCCCACGTCCGCCTTCACCGGCGGAGGGGTGAACTACGGGATCAACGGCCTCGACCAGGCCTTCACCTCGACCGACGTGGACGCGGTCTACGTCCAGGAATTCGCCCTTACTCAAAACGTCGAGACTCTCCTCGACCTGTCCGACATGAACGGCGGCAACGACGCCCTCGGGAATCCCTTCGCCACCGGATCAATCGTCGCCGTCATCATCCAGGTCGCGGCCGGCCTCGTGGGCGGGAACCCGCAGCACGTCGTCGTGCGCGGGCTCGGCGGGGCGGCCAATGACCTTCCCCTGCAAAGCACCGCCTCGAAGGTCGCCCTGCACGCCTGGACGGCCCCCGGCGGGTGCCCGCTGGCCTTCGCCCCCGAGCTGCGCTTCGAGAGCCTGAACGGTGCCGCGACCGTCGCCGTGGTGATCCTCACCTCCGAGGCGGCCGGCACGGCCCCGCCCGACCGCCGTCGATTCCTGACCCTCGAGCTGCGGCATGTGGCCCTGAACGGGGCCCTGGCCACGACCTTCCTCCCGATCCCGAGCGGGCATTCCTTCACCCTCGTT
>Ga0114942_1000365_pt1 | contig 12922 bp, 9 predicted proteins | sample LowerColdCreek_FD_88674 | JGI IMG/M metagenome (GOLD analysis project Ga0114942, IMG submission 88674) | Groundwater microbial communities from Cold Creek, Nevada to study Microbial Dark Matter (Phase II) - Lower Cold Creek | ecosystem: Environmental > Aquatic > Deep subsurface > Groundwater ... | reverse complement strand
GTCTTGAAGTCCGCTTTTACCGCGACTTCGCCTGCACTGTCGCCGTCGGCGTTCCCGAGTGCTACTACGCCGCCATCGGCGACAAAGGCGTGTTTACGTTGCTGTTGGAAGACCTCGCGCCTGCACAGCAGGGCAACCAGATCGCGGGCTGCACGCCAGGCCAAGCGAAGGATGCGCTGGTCAACCTCGCCGGGCTGCACGGCCCGCGCTGGTGCGACCCGACACTGCTGGCCCTGGACGGGCTGAACTTGCCTACCGCTGCCGATGGCGATCTGCTCGACGAATCCTTTCCGGGCGCCGTGGAACTCACATTGACGCACCTCGGGAATCGGGTGTCCCCTGTGGATGCGCAGACCCTGCGCGCGACAGTGCCACTCATTGGCCGCTGGATGGCATCGCGCCCCGCCCCCTACGCGTTTGTTCACGGCGACTACCGGCTGGACAATCTGCTCTTCCCGCCCGAAGGTCCGGGCGTGCGCGCAGTGGACTGGCAGGTAGTCTCCCTCGGCCTGCCGGCGCGTGATGTCGCGTTCTTCCTCGGCACCGGCCTCACCGTGGAGGACCGGCGCACCCATGAGCGGGACATCATCGCGGCTTACCATGCGGCGCTCGCGCGCCACGGCGTGACGGATTACCCGCTAGGGCAGTGCTGGGAGGACTACCGCTACGCCATGCTGCAGGTGCCGATGATAGTCGGCTACGGCTGCGCCTACGCGGCCAGTCACTCCGAGCGCGGCGACCGTATGTTCACGGTGATGAACGAGCGCGGCTGCGCGGCTATTCGCGACCTGGAGACACTGGCCCTGCTCGGGAGTGTGAGCTGGGGACATCCGTAAGCAGCTTTCATCCACTCGGACTTGGTCCCACAACAATGCAGCAAGATCGCGTCGCGTTGTATCAACAATAAAATCTCGCAATCATGTCGATTGCATCAATTTAGTGCGTGTTCTTGTATGGTAGGGTCTGACTTAGAAGTACCCCCCGTCAATAAGGAGGAACAAACCATGCTAAAACCGATGAAACCCCTGGTGGCCGCGCTCGCATTGGCGGCCGCGTCCGCAGCGTTCACCGGCCCCGCCAGCGCGATGGGCGCACCGCAATCGAATCAGTTCTGGTGGCCGGAGCAACTAGACCTCAGTCCGCTGCGCCAGCACGGCAGCGAATCCAACCCGATGGGTGACAACTTCGACTACGCCGCCGAGTTCGCGACACTGGACCTCGCCGTCGTCAAGAAGGACATCCAGGACGCCCTCACCGCGTCGCAGGTCTGGTGGCCGGCCGACTGGGGTCACTACGGGCCGCTGATGATACGCATGGCGTGGCACAGTGCCGGCACCTACCGCACAATGGACGGGCGCGGCGGCGCTGGCGGCGGGCAGCAGCGCTTCGACCCGCTGAACAGTTGGCCGGATAACGCCAACCTGGACAAGGCGCGGCGCCTGCTGTGGCCCGTCAAGCAGAAGTACGGCAGCAAGCTGTCGTGGGCCGACCTGATGGTGCTGGCCGGCAACGTCTCGCTCGAGTCCATGGGCTTCAAGACATTCGGCTTCGCCGGCGGCCGCGAGGATGACTGGGAGGCCGACCTGGTCTACTGGGGCCCGGAAACCGAAATGCTCGGCGACAAACGCTACAGTGGAGACCGTCAACTACAGAAGCCCCTAGGTGCAGTGCAGATGGGCCTGATCTACGTGAACCCGGAAGGCCCGAACGGCAAACCAGACCCGCTGCTTGCGGCAAAAGACATCCGTGAGACCTTCGGCCGCATGGCCATGAACGACGAGGAAACCGTCGCGCTGATCGCCGGCGGGCACACGTTCGGCAAGGTGCACGGCGCGCACAAACCTGCCGACTGCGTGGGGCCGGAGCCTGCAGCGGCTGGCATCGAACAACAGGGCCTGGGCTGGAAGAACAAGTGCGGCAAGGGCAACGCCGAGGACACGGTGACCAGCGGCCTTGAGGGCGCATGGACTATCACCCCCACCCAGTGGAGCATGAATTACCTGCAGAACCTGTTCAGCTTTGAGTGGGTGCAGACCAAGAGCCCGGGCGGCGCGATCCAATGGATACCCAAGGATGCAGCCGCAGCCAACCTGGTGCCGGACGCCCATGTGGAGGGCAAGCGCAACGCGCCGATCATGTTGACCACGGACCTGTCGCTGAAAGAAGACCCGGCCTACCGCGCGATTTCCAAGCGCTTCCTGGAGAACCCGAAAGAGTTTGAGCTCGCGTTCGCCAAGGCCTGGTTCAAGTTGACCCACCGCGATATGGGTCCGCGCGCCCGTTACGTCGGCGCCGAAGTTCCCGCTGAGGTGCTGCCGTGGCAGGATCCGATCCCTGCGTTGGACTACAAGGTGATCGACGCTGCCGACGTGGCGCGACTGAAATCCGCGATTCTCGACGCCGGGCTGTCCAACTCCGAGCTGGTGAGCACTGCCTGGGCGTCGGCCGCCAGCTTCCGCGGCACCGACATGCGCGGCGGCGCCAATGGCGCGCGTATCCGTCTCGAACCGCAGAAGAACTGGTCGGTCAACGATCCTTCTGAGCTGGCCAATGCGCTGCAGCGATTGGAGATGGTGCAGAAGGACTTCAACAGCAAGCTGTCTGGCGGCAAGCAGGTCTCGCTGGCCGATGTCATCGTGCTGGGAGGCGCGGCGGGCATCGAGCAGGCGGCGAAGCAGGCCGGCACCGCGGTACAGGTACCCTTCACGCCCGGTCGCGCGGATGCCTCGCAGGCGCAGACCGATGTCGCATCCTTCGCAGTGCTGGAGCCGAAGGCTGATGGCTTTCGCAACTACTACGGCGACGGCAACTGGGGCTCACCGACGCAGATGCTGGTCGACCGCGCCAACATGCTGAGTCTCACAGTGCCCGAGATGACCGTGCTGGTGGGCGGCATGCGCGCGCTGGACGCGAACGCAGGCGGCGTCGATCACGGCGTCTTCACCGAACGCCCCGGCACGCTGAGCAACGACTACTTCGTAAACCTGCTGGACAACGCCACGCTGTGGACCAAGTCGGAGAAGGACGAGAGCCTCTATGAGGGTCGCGACCGCGCCAGTGGGAAGCTGAAGTGGACCGGCACGCCCGTCGACCTGATCTTCGGCTCGCACGCCGAGTTGCGGGCGATCGCGGAGCTATACGCTTCCACCGATGGCAACGCGAAGTTCACCAACGACTTCGTCGCCGCGTGGAACAAGGTGATGAACCTGGATCGCTTCTGACCCGTACTGCGCCGCGCGAACGTTTTTCGCGGGCGCTACCCACCCGGTGTTCAACCCGAATGCCGGGTTTTTTTACAGAGACTGGAAAGGACACCGGTGCAACTTCCTGAAAGCGCTGCTAGTAGTCGTAATTTGTCCAGAGAACGGCAAGTAGATCGGGAAGCAGCGCTAAAAATATCGTGGCGACCGAAGGGGTAGAGTAGCGCGGCTTGCCGGCAACTGTCAGGGTAATTCTGATGGAGGCCCTGCGCACTGCATTCTAATGCTCGCTGGAGAGGAACTGCAGCAGTTGCACGCCAATCGCATCACAGGCCGTGCCCTGCACCGGCGCGATGATGGGTATGGGCACGATCACGGCCGGCATGTAGGACTGCCCGGTGGCGGTGGTGTTGACGTGGCCGACTTCCGCCTTGTCGGTGAAGTCCCAGATCACGGCCTCGTAGTCGGCGTCATGTGTCCATGTACCGAAGCCGAAACAACCACCGAGGCTGCAGGCCATGGAACCGCTGCCGCCCTTGCGCACCGTCGAGCCGTCCAGCCAGATCAGGTACTCGACCTTCAATGCGGCCAGTTTCTGCGCCACAGGTGGCTGTGCCAGCAGGCGCTCGACGTCCTTTGGATGAAGCGGCGCGGTGCGCGGCTCGAACCACGGATACAGGGCGTTGAGGAATTCCAGCTCGTTGATCACGGTAATGGACTTGTCACCCGAGGCGATATGGCCGCCGACGCATTTGACGAAATCCGGCTCGGTTTCGTAGTCGCTGGCGTGGCGCCGGCCGACGATCACCACGCTGGCGTCGCCGATTCCCGCGGTCGGTTCGTTGTACACACTCTCGTCCACCGTGGACGTGACGCAGGCGGACGTCAGGCCCAGTACGCAGGCCAGCATCATTGCGCGCAGCGGGCGGCCGCTCACTGCCTCGGCTCCAGCGTTTTCACGCCCCGCTCCTGCAGCCAGGCGCGCACGGCGGGCTGCTTCGTGAACGTGGTGGCGAAGTGGGCGCCGGCATCGCGCAGTGCCATCACGGCGGCCAGGTTTACCGCTTCCTGGTTGGTCTGCAACAGCGCAGTCGGCGTTTTGCCGTAGCTGGACATCGTCCACTCCGCAATCGGGGCGCCGTCGGCGCTTACCAGCTCAAAGCGGTAGCGCATCCAGATCTCGTACACTTTCACCTGTGTGTGACTGGGAATGGCGTACTGCAGTTCCTCGACATGCGGAATCAGCACTGCGTCCACCGACGGGTTTGTCGACCCCGGGCCCAGTGCGCTGTCCAGGTGCACCACCTTGCGGAACATTCCCGCGAGCAGCGTATGCCACATCTGCACCTGCGCCTCGCCGGTGTTCACCACCCAGCTCGACTCTTTCTGGCTTTTGGCCTCGTCGAAGATTTCATGGTTTGTGAAGTCGCTGTCCATCCACACTCCCAGGGTGATGGGTAGTGGTTCGATCAACGGCGGCGGGAACTGTCCGCGCACCACGACGCGCTCCGGACCGCAGGCGGCAAGCAGGCACAGTAGCGCTGCGGCGCAAAAGAATGGGGTCAGAGTTAAAATACGTTCTCGTATTTTTACTCTGACCCCATTCTTTGGTTGGTCAGCGGTAATCATTGAGTCCCACAAAGGTGCCCCCGTTGCGCCAGGTCAGTTGCCGCATCAGGTTGGCGAAGGCGATTGCCGACGGGGTGACCTGCTGCGCGGCCAGATACGTTTGCGGGAAACCGACCGCGTGAATCCTCACCAGCCTGTTTCCTCTGGTGTCCGACTTATTGATGCGCTCGACATAGCGCACGAGGCGCTCGGTGGATCCGCCCATGAAATCGTCGCCAAACACATAGATGCTGATGCGTTTGCCGGGTTCATAAAATGTCCTGATCGCCTCCACAATCCCCTTCTCCGGATTCGACGGGTCAAACACGTTCCAGTTGCGCAGGTTGGCCATCACCTGCGCCCTTATTTTAGGCGAATCCTTGATCCACCTGCCACGGTAGGAGGCGAACATATAGGTGCCGACCCCGTTCATGACCTGGAAGCCCTTCACACGAGGATAGATCGACAGCACATTCTCCACCTCCTGTACCACGCGCGGCCAGGCGTATTGCATGGAGCCCGAGGTGTCGATGATGAAGATAATGTATTCGCTGTCGACCGGTATGCCGCCGATCAGTTGGTTGCTCGCACGATGCTGCGTACCCAGCAGTCGTTTCATCTCATCGGACAACTGCTGTTTCGCCGAGGCCAGTTGCCCGGCGATGGCCTCATCGGTGCTGGTTTCGACCTGCAGGCTGTCGTGGCGCGATTTGGTGTTGGCCAACTGGCCGCGCAGTATCGCAATGCGCTCCTCGTACTCCGATAACTGCTCCTGCTTGGCATTCAGGTCGCGGTTGAGGATGGTGGTTTCGCCGCGTATCTCGAACAACTGATCCTGCAACTCCGCGAGCCTGCCCTCGAGGTTGACGGTAGACGACTCGATGATCTGCGGCTCTACGGTCTTGGTGATCATCAGCAGCAGGATGATGGCGCCAAACCCGCAGCAGATAACGTCCAGGAACGACATCGATCCTTCCGGCGGCAGCCTTCTCCCGCGGCGCGCCATCAGGGCCAGTCCCGCGAAGGCATGAGGAGGGACCCGCGGGTGGCCATGGCGAGCTGCCAGAATTCCGCGGCCGCCATCGGGTCGCCCTCCATGGGCGCCAGGATGATATTCACCGGCACCTTGCCCGGCAGTTGCCGCACGGCCTGCGCATAAAGTCGCTGCCGCTCCGGCCCGCTGACTTTACTGGAGCGCGGCGGCGTGGTCCCCTGCGTGGGCAGTCCGTCGGTGATCAGGAAGATATTGTCCGGCGGCGGCGACAGCTTGCGCAGCGCGAGGATGGCGTTTTCCAGGCTGGTCCCGCCGCTGGGTGTGATTTTGCGCAGCGCGTTGCCCACGTCGGACAGTTGCGCCTGATTGGCCACTTCCAGCCATTTGCCCTCGGTATCTGGCAGCGCGGCTCTGGCCTGCGTATTGAAGGTGATCACCTGGTATTTGCTACCCACCGGTAACTGCGCGGTCAGCCAGTCCACAGTGTCCAGGCTGCGCGTCCATTTCTCCGCCTTGCGCTGCACCGAGTCGCCCATATTGCGCAGCCGGATGATCTGCACCAGTTTGTCGGACAGCATGCTGGCGGAGGCGTCCAGCAGAATCGCGATGTTCTGGCCGCCGAGCTTGAGCCCGGTCAGGTACTGGCGATTGCCGTCGCCGATGAAGGCGCGGGCATTGGCGCCGCTGTTGTCCTTGGCCGACTGCCGCAGATCCTTGACTTCTTCCTCCAGCGCCAGCAGTTCGGCCTTGAGTTTTTCGATCTCGCTATTGTCGGTAAATCCCTCGCGCTTGCGCGCCTCGATCTGCGCTTCGTAGCGCGCCTTTTCCTCGGTGACGCGGGTCGCCAGGCCCTGCGCCTCGGCCATTTTGTCATCGAGCTCAGCTAGTGTGTTGCGCAGCCTGACCAGGTCGCGCGCGCCTTCGGTCACGTCTTCGTCGAGCAGGTCGACCTCGGACAGCAAATTCTCGTTCACCGTCTCCACGCGCGCGTCCACGGCGTGGTTCATCAGCAGGAAGATGAGCAGCACCGCGCCGAAACCGCAGCACATGATGTCCAGGAAGCTGAGGCTGAACGTGGTGAATTCGCGCGTCTTTCTGGCCATCGCTGTCAGGCCACGACCTCGATCAACACGGCGACGTCACCGGCGCCGATCGCGATCATATCGCCGGTCGCCAGTGCCTCGCCTACGCGGTACGGCGCGCCGTTGACCATGGCGCCGGCGCCTGGCCCGCGCAACTGCCAGCCCGCGCGGTCGTGGTAGAGTTCCCAGCCGTTCCATAGCGCGGTGCCATTTTCCGCCAGCGGCCGTGCCATGTGACGGTACAGCAGGTGAGTCGGGCGGCTGGCAAGGGACATTACCGGTGGCGCTGTTGTCGCCCGGGTTCCTGCAGTAACTGCCACTTGAGGTGCCGGAAGATCTGTTTGATGCGGCGCGGTCGTGTACGGCTCCGGCGACGCGGCCCCTTGCGCGGCAGTGCCGCGAGCCTTCTCCTTGAGGCAGGGCAGCGCGGTGACGAAGTGCAGCGCCTGTTCGCGCTGGATTAGTTGGTCCTTGTGCAGGTGCAGTGCACGCTGGATAGCGTCTGCCGCGAGAACATCCAGTGTCGCAAACGCACTGCTAAGGCCCGGCAACAGCGCGGCCAGTGGGTCGGCAATGACGCGGTCACCGGCGTGCGCAACACCTATCGCGGAGCGCGCGCTGTCGAACAGGCGCTGTCCCGCGCCCTGCAACTGGTGGCCGCTGATGCGGGCCTGGTAGCCGTTGATGTCGATATTGGTTTCCACCTTGCCCTGCAGCGCGCGCAGCGCGGCGGGCAGCGCATCGTACAACTGCTGTTCAGTGGCTGCCTTGCGCCGCGGGTCGAAACGGGTCTGGCGCACAAACTCCGCCGCGATCATCTCCACGAGGCGCTCCTGCACCTGCAGCAGCCCGCAACCGGGCAGCGGCGTGCTGCGCTGCAGTTCGACGGTGCCATCATGCGTGGACAGCTCGGTCACCAGCGCCTGGTGCAACTGGATTTCCAGGTGGAACAGGCGTTCGTTATGGCCGTAGAGGCTGGCGAGCGCGACGCTGCGATTGACCAGGCCCACGGCGTCGAAGGGACACTGCTGCACGATGCCCAGCAGCAGCGCGAGCTGCTCGCGCTGCATGCTGCCGGAGACCGCCAGCAACACTTCATCGGGCTGGTTCGCCTCGCGGTACAATTGCAGCAGGTGGGCGTGGACGAGGTCGCCGGTGTGGCGCGCCGGGCCGAGCGCAGGCTGCAGCACCTCGGTGCTCAGCTGCCACCAGAAGCGCGTATTGATCTCCCGGGGCATTAATCGGGCGGCGGCGCGCGCCGCGGCACCGAAGCGATATTCCGCGCCGTGCAGCAGCGCATAGCCCGGGCTTTGTACACGGGCGTCGCCGTGCCACAACTGCAGGTTGCAGTCATTCAGGTCCAGCAGGGCGATACTCATCAGTGCGCCACCAAAAAGCGCAGCAGCCTTTTGTCGGCGTAGCGCTGGCAGTCCAGCACCAGCCGCTCCTGCGACAGCTGCAGGTGGTGCAGGCAGAACATGATGATCATGCTCAGTATCAGCGCGACAAAGGTACTATTGAACGCCACCCCCAGGCTGACGGTGACACCGGAAATGTCCCCCTCCATCGCTTTGTAGGCCTGTCCCAGCGCATCGCCGATACCGCGCACGGTGCCGATGAAGCCGATGGAAGGAATGGCCCAGGTGACGTAGCGCGCCATCGACATCTCGCTATCCAGGCGCTCCGACTCGAGCTCGCAACTCTCCTTGATGGTATCCGAGACCGCCTGGATACTGCCGGTGGTGGCGAAGCGCTGCAGCGCGGAGAGCAGCGTGCGCGGCAGCAGGAAATCCTGCTCCGCCTCGGGCAGCGCCTCCAGCGCGCGGCTGTACTCGCGCGCATCCTGCGGCAGCACGCTGGTGCCTTCGGGAATATCCAGCAGGCGCCGGTCCAGCATTCTCCTGTCCTGCATGACCCGGCGCACCTTGTAGCCCATGAAGGCCAGCACCCAGATGGTGAGGATGACCTCCGCCTCCTGTTCGTAGTCGCCGATCACCACGGCAAAGCTGCGGGTGGGGATGAAGTCCTCCTTGGCTTTTTGCATCGCCGCTTCCTGCGCGATGTGCGCGCGCGCCGCCGGCCTCACCCAGCCCACATACAGCGAGTGCACCAAGATCACCGTGATCAGCAGGGCGAATACCTGGAAGATAAATTCGGATGACATTCTGTGCTTCATTTGTCGTAAGTCCTGTGTGTCTGCCGTATGTGCGCGGTATGCGCGCTATATATCCGCGGGAAAAGAGACGGGAAGATCTTCGGAAATCTCTTCCGACGCGCGGTAGTCAAAGGGCGAGCTACCGCCGGAATCGGAGGGTTGCTTGGCCTTGGCGCCGGCGCCCGTGTCCTTTTTCCCGGCGGACGGCGGTGGCGCAGGGGCGTCCTCGGGGGCGCTGGCGGTAGTTGCGGCAGGTTGCGAGGCGCCGGGTTCCGCATCCTGCGCGAACAGTGGCGCCGCCCCACATGTGAGGGCGAGACACAGGGGCAGCAGGTAGCGATTGGAGGTCATGCCTTACTCCGCGTAGCGCGCAAGGCGAAATCCTACTTCATCGCGCCCGGCTTGCCCATAATCGCGGTAGGCGAGGCGCAATTCCGACAGCCTGGCGTGCGTCCATGCCGCGCCGCGAATCGTGTGGTTGGCGCCGTCCTGCGTGCCCAGCGGGTCCTGCTCGGCGGCGGCATTGGCCGGCGCGATGGCGTACACATTGTGCACCCACTCGGAGACGTTGCCGCCCATGTCGTACAGGCTGTGCTGGTTGGGTTTGAAGGAGGCCACGGGCGCGCTCGCGACATGGCCGTCCTTGTAGTTGTTCAGTACCCGCCCGGTGACATACGCCGAACTTTCATCCGCGTAATTTTCCACCACGGTCGTGGGCGGGAAGCTGTCACCCCAGGTGAACAGCATCATGTGCGCGCCATTGGCGCGGGCGGCCCAGGCCCACTCGGCCTCCGAGGGTAGCCGGTAACCGGTGGCGGCGCTGTTGAAGCCGGTGATGACGCCGTTGCTCTGGCGGTAAAACGGCGGCAGTCCCTCTTTGGCGCTGAGCCAGTTGCAGAAGGCGGCGGCCTGTTGCCAGCTCACGCGCACCACCGGCTGCCGATCGCCGTTGAGGCTGGTGCCGCCCGCCGTGCCGGAATCGTGGCCCGGCTCGAACTGCCGGAACTGCGCGTTGGTCACCTCGGTCGTCTGCAGGTAGAACATGCGGCGCAGCGCGACCGGTTGCAGCACCTCGTTGGCGCGGCGTCCGGGTTCGCGCCGCGAGGTGCCCAAAGCGAAATTGGCCATCGGCGATTCACCGGGCCTGAACAACCGCAGTGCCTGACCCAGGGCGGTGGTCACCTCGGGCCGGCTGCCGCCGCCCGTGGCCACACCGGCCTGCTTCGCGCCCAGCGTCACTTCCACCAGTTGCGGCAGTCCCGGGCGCGGGGTAACGCGGCGCCGCTCGGTGGCGTAACCGTCCAGACTGACTTCGATCGTGTGCTCCACTGCCGGCAGTGAGACGGACTGCAGCCCCTTTGCCACTTCCTTGCCGTCGATGCGCACTGCGGCATGCGCCGGACTGATCCGCAACCGCACGTCACCGAGCTGCGGTTTCAGGGTGACGCTGCGCGCATCGCGGCTGCCGGAGGACATCGCCACCGAGTCGTCGTAGCGCGCGTAACCGGGCTTGGACACGGTGAGCGAGTGCGCCCGCCCCGGCGCGATCTCCACCGTCAGTGGCGTCTGTCCGAGGAAGTCGCCGTCGAGGGTGACATTGGCGCCGCCGGGGGTGCTGGCCAGTTCCAGTAGTCCGGGCGCCGGTTGCAGCGTCACCTGGCCGAGATCCTGGTCTTTGCCCGCTGTCACGCGCAGTGACTTCTCCCAGTGGGCGAATGACCGCAGTTGCAGCATGAGCTGACGCTCGCCCTGTAACACCTCAACACTCGCCGGCGTCTGCCCGAGGACTTCGCCGTCGACCAGGATAGCGGCACCCGGCGGCACGCTGTCCACCTTGACGTTGGCCCAGGCGGGCAGCATCTGCGCGCTGATCTGTTGTCGCACGCCACGCCCCGTGACCTGCAGCGTCTGCGCCAGCGGCAGGTGCCGCGCCTCCTCCAGCGACAACTGGTGCTCGCCTGCAGGCAGCGCGAAGTCGGTCAGCGGCGTCCGGCCTAACGCGTTGCCGTCCACGTTCACTGCCGCGCCGGGCGGCGTGCTGATGATCGAGACCAGTCCCGGCAGCGCCTGCAGGGTCAGTTCCAGCGACTGGTCGTCGCGCCCATCCACCGTGAAGCGGGTGGCCAGCGGCGCATATCCCTCGGCGCTGACGCGCACCTGGTAGTCGCCGGGAAGCAGCAGGTAGCGTTTGCCGAAAGGCAGCGCCAGACCGGAGAGTGAGACCCGCGCCGGGGCCTGCGCGTCTACCACGATGTGCAGCGAACGCGCGCTGAACAGGAACAGCATGGACAGTGTGAACAGCGCGAGGCAGGCGATGAGCAACCAGCGCCGTGGTTTGCGCGGACGCGGTGGCGGCGGGGCGGTCCGATTCAACGGCGTGAAATCGCTGGGCATGATCGTCACCGGTGGTTTGCTGGCGTTATCCGGCATGTCAGGTACCCATCTCAGAGGCCCATCTCAGATGCGCTCGTTGCAGATCACGCTGACCGGCGCCGGCGCGGCATCGTGGGTGACGGTGAAGTTCTGGCGTACATCGCGGTAGCCGTCGCGTGTGCCCACAGCCGTGTACTTGCCCGGTCGCAAGGCCAACGCCTTTTCCTGAAAGCGACCCAACTTTGCCACCTTGTACACCGCAACGTCGGTCGCGTTGTCCGAGCGCAGGGTGACATCGATCTTGGTTTCAGCCTGGCGCAGGATGTCGTCTAGGCGCTTGATCTGCCCGGCGAGCGCCGCGCCGCGCGGGGAGACGAGTTTTGCCTCGGCCAGCAACGTCCGGGTTGCGGCGGCGATGGCCGGCTCGGACAGCCGCAGCGGATCGTCGAGGGCGGTGCGCAACTTTTTATCGAGTTGCGCGCGCGCCTGGGTGCGCCGCAGCCCCTCGCTGGCAAACAACACGCCCCCGTCGATCTTGCGCGCCTGCTCGTACGTGGCGAGGGCTTTCTGCCACTGCTCCTGTTGCTCTTCCTTCGCGCCCTGCCGCTCGAGGGCCGTGAGTCGTTGGGCGGTCTGTACAGCGGCGACTTCTTTCAGTGCGCTCGCGGCCTCGGCGCTGCCCGGTTGCAGTTTCGCCGCGTTACTGAACGCCTTGCGCGCGCTGTCGTACTGTCCGGCCTTTAGTGCGGCATAGCCCTCGCTCATGGCGGCATTGAAGCCGCGGTTGCTCAGCGAGGCCGACACGCGTTTGAGGCCCTCCTGCGCGCGGGCATGTTGCGGGTCCAGCGCGACCGCCTTTTGCAACAGCGTTTGCGCCTGGGCCAGGTCGCCGGTCGCCTCGGCGGTGCCGGCCTGCTCCAGCAGGGTCAGCACCTCGGGCAGCGCCGCGAGGCGCTGTTGCAGCTTCGCGATGTCCGCGCTGTCGGGTGCGATCAGCGCCGCAATAGCCAGCGCGGAACCGGCGGCGGTGGTATCGTCCTTGTCGATGGCCTGTTGCGCCTGCTCCAGCATTTTTTGCAGCACTTGCGGCTGCGACTTCTCCAGCGCCTGCAGGGCGGCCAGGCCCTCCTTGTAGTGCGCCAGGGCTTCGGCGTACTGCCGGTTCTTGTACAGCGCATCGCCCTGTGTCGCGAGGGCCGTGACGCGGGCGAACTCCGCGCCCTCCCACTGCTCCACGCCGCGCTCCTGCAGCGCGAACTGCAGGTCCAGCAGCGGCTGCAGCACGTCCTGCGCCTCCCGGCGCGCCCTGGCTTGCTGCGCATCGGACCAGGGCGAGGCATCGCCGCCGGCAGGGGCCTGCGCGCCGGGCGCGGAGCTGGATTTGTCTGCGGTGGAATCGCCAGCGGTGCGCGATGATTGCGTCGGTTCTGCGCTCGCGGCAGGCGGCTGCCCGGCGCCGGTCGACTGTAGTAGGTCCGGGAGCAGAAATACCACCAGCATCGCCAGCAGC
>Ga0114942_1000364_pt1 | contig 12932 bp, 8 predicted proteins | sample LowerColdCreek_FD_88674 | JGI IMG/M metagenome (GOLD analysis project Ga0114942, IMG submission 88674) | Groundwater microbial communities from Cold Creek, Nevada to study Microbial Dark Matter (Phase II) - Lower Cold Creek | ecosystem: Environmental > Aquatic > Deep subsurface > Groundwater ... | reverse complement strand
TGGCGGGCATTGCGCTGGGCGCTGCTGGCGCTGGCCCTGGTGTGGGGCCTGGGCGTGGTGGCTTGGGGCGTGTTGCACTGGGCCATTCTCCCGCAGGCCAACGAGTGGCGCCCCTGGCTGGAGAGGGAAGCCTCAAAGGCTTTGGGGATAGAGCTGCGCATCGGCAGCATCACCGTCCAGACCGGCGGCTGGATGCCGCGCATGGAGCTGGCCGACGTGCGCGTGCTGGACCCGAGCGGCCGGCCCGCGCTGACCCTGCCGCGCGTGGCGGCGGTGCTGTCGGCCCATTCCCTGGTCGTGCTGCAGCCGCGCTTCTCGCAGATGCTCATCGACGCACCCGAGCTGGTCATCCGCCGCGACGCCGCCGGCCGCATCTTCATCGGCGGGCTGGGCCTGGACGAAGCGGGGCGGGCCGACACCGGCACCACCGACGCCGGCCTGGACTGGCTGTTCAGCCAGCCCGAGCTGGCCGTCATCGGCGGGCGCGTGCGCTGGATCGACGAAAAGCGCGCCGACGCCCGGCCGCTGGAGCTGTCCGACCTGAACTTCATCATGCGCAACGGCCTGCGCCGCCACGAATTGCGCCTGGACGCGACGCCGCCGGCCGACTGGGGCCGGCGCTTCACGGTGCGCGGCCTGTTCACGCAGAGCCTGCTGAAGCGCCCCGGCCAGTTCAAGCACTGGAGCGGCGAGCTCTACGCCGAGCTGCCGCGCGCCGACCTCAGCCAGCTGCGGCGGCACGTGGACCTGCCCTTCAAGCTCAGCGAGGGCGACGGCGCCGTGCGGGCCTGGGGCCAGATCAGGAACGGCGAGCCCGTCAGCGGGACGCTGGACCTGGCGCTGCGCTCGGTGCGGCTGCAGGTGCTGGAGTCCGCGCCGGAACTGGACCTGGACCACATCGAAGGCCGGCTGGACCTGGCGCGCGGCAACGGTGCCTTGAGCCTGCAGGCCCGCCAGCTGGGCTTCGTCAGCCGCGACGGCGAGGGCGGCGGCGTGACCTGGCCGCGCTCCGACTGGGGCGTGACGCTGCAGCTGGGCAAGAACGACGAGGTGCTGGGCGGCGAGGTCAACGCGCAGCGGCTGGACTTCGCGCTGATGGCCCAGATCGGCCAGCGCCTGCCGCTGGGCGCCCGCGCCCACCAGCTGCTGGACGAGCTGGCGCCGCAGGGCGTGCTGACGGCGCTGGCCGGCCAGTGGCAGGGCGCGCTGGACGCGCCGCGCAGCTACCGCGTCAAGGCCCAGCTGGACGGCCTGGCCGTGGCCGCCAAGGCGCCGGCGCAGGACGGCCGCCTCGGCCGCCCGGGCCTGCGTGGCGCCAGCCTGACGCTGGATGCCAGCGAGCGCGGCGGCACGGCCAGGTTGACGGTGCAGGACGGCGAGGTCGAGCTGCCGGGGCTGTTCGAGGCCGCGCGGCTGCCGATCACGCGGCTGGCCACGCAGCTGGTCTGGCAGCTGCCTCAGGCGGGCGCCAGGACGCCCGGCGACGTGAGCGTCAAGCTGCACGACCTGCTGCTGCAGACGCCCGACTTCAACGGCGAGTTCGACGTGGCCTGGAAGCGCCCGGCCGGCGCGACGACACCGGGATTCCTCGACCTCACCGGCCGCGTGCAGCGCCTGGACGCGACCCGGCTGCCGCGCTACATCCCGCCGTGGCTGCCGGCCACGCGCAGCTATGTGTCGCGCGCGCTGCTGGGCGGCGAGGCGCGCAACGCCCAGGTGAGGATCAAGGGCGAGCTGGCGGACTTTCCGTTCGACCGTCCGAAGTCCAGCGGTGTCTTCCGCGTCACCACGCAGGCCCAGGGCGTGACGTTGGCCTATGTGCCGCACAGCGACGTCGGCACCAACTGGCCGGTCATGGAGGGCGTGGACGCCGAGGTCGTGTTCGACCGCGCCAGCATGGAGATCAGGAACGGCCGCGCCCGCGTGCTGGGCTATGAGCTGAGCGGCGTCAACGGCGGCATCAAGGACTTGCACCACGCCCGCGTGCTGGCGCTGGACGGCGCGGGCCGCGGCGCCGGCACCGAGCTGCTGAACTTCGTGCGCGCCTCGCCGCTGGACGAATGGCTGGGCCACGCGCTCAGCAGCACCGCCGCACAAGGCCCGGTCGGGCTCAAGCTGGGCCTGACCATCCCGCTGGACCACACCGACCAGACGACGCTCAAGGGCCAGCTGCAGCTCGGCGGCGTGGACCTGCGCGTGCGCCCCGAGCTGCCCGCACTGAGCGGCGTGCGTGGCCGCATCGACTTCGACCGCAAGGGCTTGCAGTTGAGCGGCGTGACGGCGCGGCTGCTGGGCGGTGACGCCGGCATCGAGGGCGGCACGCAGCCGGGCGGCAGCATGCGCTTCGCCGTGCAGGGCCAAGCCACCGCCGACGGCCTGCGCCGCACGCCCGAGCTGGGCGCCGTGACGCGGCTGGCGCAAGCCGCGAGCGGCCAGACGGGCTACCGCTTCCAGCTGGCCGTCGGCAAGGAAGGGCAGACAGAGATCAGTGTCGCCAGCAACCTGCAAGGCCTGGCACTGGACCTGCCGGCCCCGGCCCGCAAGGAGGCCGAGGCGATGCTGCCGCTGCGCCTGCTGGTGGCGCCCACCGCCCCCGGGCGCGACGAGCTGCGGCTGGAGATGGGCACGCCGGCCGCGCCGCTGCTGCAGGCCCAGGTGCAGCGCGACGTGTCGGGCGCCACCTCGCAGGTGCTGCGCGGCGCGCTGGCGGTGCAGGACAAATTGCCCGCACTGCCCGCGGCTGGGGTGCTGCTGCAAGCCAATGTCGGGGCGCTGGACCTGGACGCCTGGCAGCAGCGCCTGGCTGCGCTGGCAGGCGGCGGGGCCGGCGGCGGCGACAACACAGGGGGCCTGGGCTTGCTGCCCAGCCAGATCGCGCTGCGCAGCCAGGCCCTCAAGGTGGGCGGGCGCCAGCTGGGCCGCGTGTCCGCCATGGTGGCCCGGGACGGCAACAACTGGCGGTTCAACGTCGACGCCGAGCAGGTCACCGGCCGCATCGACCTGAAGGGCGTCGACGGGGGCCAGATCGAGGCGGTGCAGGCGCGCCTGACGCGCCTGTCGCTGCCGCGCTCCGAGGCCGAAACGGTCAGCGAGCTGATGGACCCGGCCAAGGCCGCCGCCAGCAGCAGCCCGCTGCCGTCGCTGGACATCCAAGTCGACGATTTCGAACTGCGCGGCAAGCATCTCGGCCGCCTGGAGGTGCTGGCCCAGGCCCCCGCTGCCGCGCGCGACTGGAAGCTGCAGAAGCTGCAGATCACCTCACCCGATGCGACGCTGAACGCCAGCGGCGTGTGGACCGCCATCAAGGGCGCGGACGCCCGGCGCCGCACGCAGCTGGACTGGAAGCTCGACGTGCACGACGCCGGCAAGCTGCTGGAGCGCCTGGGCCAGGGCCAGAAGGACAGCCCGGTGCTGCGCGGTGGCAAGGGCGTGCTGGCCGGCCAGGTGGGCTGGGACGGCTCGCCGCTGGCGCCGCAGTACGCCAGCATGGCCGGCGCGCTGAACATCCAGCTGGACACCGGCACCTTCCTGAAGGCCGAGCCCGGCGTGGGCCGGCTGCTGGGCGTGCTGAGCTTGCAGTCGCTGCCGCGACGGCTGCTGCTGGACTTCCGCGACGTGTTCGCCGAGGGCTTCACCTTCGACGGCGTGACCGGCGACGTGCAGATCGCCGCCGGCGTGGCGCGCAGCGACAACATCCGCATCCGCGGCCTGCAGGCCGCCGTGCTGGTGGAGGGCAGCACCGACCTGGCTGCCGAGACGCAGAAGCTGCGCGTGGTCGTCGTGCCCGAGGTGTCGGCGGGCGGCGCGTCGCTGGCCTATGCGGCCATCAACCCGGCGGTGGCGCTGGGCGCCTTCCTGGCCCAGATGCTGCTGAGCCGCCCCATGGCCGCTGCCAGCACGCGCGAGTTCCACATCACCGGCACCTGGGACGACCCCAAGGTGGAGAAGGTGGACGGGCCCGCCAAGGCAGCGAGCGCGCCGAACTGACGGCGCTACAGCGGCCGCAACTGCAGCCGCAGGCCCTGGTAGCTGCGCAGCTGCGCCAGCCCGACCTTCAACCCGGGCTCGGCCATGAAGAGGGCGTCGAAGCTGCCGTCCGCCGCCGCGAGGTTCAGGCCGCGCAACAGCCGCTCGGCGAGCTGCGGCCTGCCCGGGGCGACGAAGAAGTACAACGGCTGCCGGTACTGCAGCGCCAGCCCGGGCAGCTCGGCGAAGCCCTTGTCGGCGTGGGCCTGCAACTCGGCGTCGATCTCCTCGCGGGTGCGCGGGATGAAGTCGAAGCGCCCGGCCTTGAGCATCTGGAACAGCAGGTCGAACTTGGGCGTCGTCTCGACGGTGAAGCCGTTGGCGCGCAGGATCTGCGCATCGCTCCAGTAGGTGCCCGCGCCGGCGGTCAGCCGGCGCAGCGCATCCAGCGTGCGCACGCGCCGCAACGCCGGCAGCCCGGCGGCGCGCACGAGCAGGAAGCGCAGCTCGTTCGTGCCCTTGAGCAGGTTGAAGCGCACCGGCAATGCCTGGGCCTCACGCTCGGGCGTCGTGGTGCTCCACAGCAGATCGAGCTGGCCGTCCTGCAGCATCTGGCGCAGGCGCGTGCGGGGCATGTCCGGCGGTGCATGGCTCAACAGCGGCGCCGGCTCGCCGTCGCCTGTCTTGCGCAGCGCCAGCCTCAAGAGCTCGATGTAGAAGCGGCCATGGTCGCCGTAGGCGTCCGGGTTGGGCACGCGCAGCGCGAGCGGCGGGCCGGCGCCCCGCGCCATTGACACGCCGGCGGCAAAAGGCAGGACCAGCAGTTGGCGGCGCAGGCAGGCGGGAGTCGGCATGACGCGCCCATTTTCTGCCTGCGGCACGGCCGCCGCCGGGACTTCCACCGCAAAGCGCGGCGGGCCGCGGCCGCCCTACCATTGGCGGCATGAAGATCGCTGCCCTCCAGATGGTGTCCGGCCCCGACCTGGGCGCCAACCTCCTCGCCGCCCGCCGGCTGCTCGAAGCCGCCGCCGCCCAGGGCGCCCAACTGGCCGCCCTGCCGGAGTATTTCTGCCTGATGGGCCAGCACGACAGTGACAAGCTGACCATCGCCGAGGACCTGGGCCACGGCCCCATCCAGGCGATGCTGTCCGCGGCGGCGCGCGAGCTGCAGCTGTGGCTGATCGGCGGCACGCTGCCGATCAAGGCGGCAACGCCCGACCGCGTGCGCAACACGACGCTTGTGTTCTCGCCCGCAGGCGACGTCGTGGCGCGCTACGACAAGATCCACCTGTTCGCCTACGACAACGGCCGCGAGAGCTACGACGAGGCGCGCGTGCTGGAGGCCGGCAGCCAGCCCACGAGCTTCGAGGCCGGCGGCATGCCCGACCGTGTGCGAGTGGGGCTGTCGGTCTGCTACGACCTGCGCTTCCCCGAGCTGTTCCGCAGCTACAACCCCTGCGACCTGATCGCCGTGCCGGCCGCCTTCACCTACACGACCGGCGAGAAGCACTGGGAGCTGCTGCTGCGCGCCCGCGCCGTGGAGAACCAGTGCTACGTCATCGCCCCGGCGCAGGGCGGCCGGCACGAGAACGGCCGCCGCACCTGGGGCCACAGCATGGTGGTGGACCCCTGGGGCGAGGTCCTGGCCGTGGTGCCCGAGGGCGAAGGCATCGCTTGCGCCGACATCGACCCGGCACGCCTGGCCCAGGTGCGCCAGCAGCTGCCGGCGCTGGCGCACAGGAAGCTCTGAACGAGCTCGCCCGCGTCCAGCGGGCGACACCGGGCGAGGGGCTTCACGGTCAGGGCCGCAGCGTCACCAGCTCGCGCAGCAGCAACTGGATGTTGGCCCGCAGCGCGCGCTCGTTGGCGATGCGCAGCCGCTCGGACGGCGACACGATGGCATCGCCCAGGCCGGCCTCTTCCTGGTTGTAGAGGCGGCGCTGGTAGATCACGCGGCCGCTGGCCTTCTCGGTCAGCACGTAGTTCACGGCCACGCCCACGGTGACACCGGCGACCGGCACGAGCGGCTGGTCCAGCAGCACGAGGTGCGCCTGCAGCTCGAAGCGCGGCGCCGGCTCCGGCGCGAGCGCTCGCATGCCGACGGCGTACAGCGACTCCTCCAGCGCATGCTGCAGCGCGCCGGCGCTGACCAGCGAGCCCCACCAGCGGCCGGTGTCGGCGCCGCCGCGCACCGGCGCCACGGCGACCTGCGCGCGCAGCGCGTCGGGCACCCAGGCGCGCATCTGCAGGGTCTCGGCTTCACCGACGACCATGGACAGCGGCCGTCCGGGCGTGCCGCAGCCGGCCAGCAGCAGGGCCAGCAAGCCGGCAGGGAGGAGGGCAGGACGGTACATGGGTCAGCCATGCTAGGCGGCAGCACACTGGCGCAGGCGCCGAAAAGCGGGCGGGCGGCAGGGCTTTTCAGCCCACGGGCGGCAGGCTCAGCCGGGCGCGCAGCCCCGGGCCGCCGTGGGCGTCCAGCAACGCCAGCCGGCCGCCGTGGCGGGCGGCAATGTCGGCCGCGATGGCCAGGCCCAGGCCGGTGCCGGTGCCCGTGGCCTGGTCACCGCGCCGAAAGCGCAGCAGCGCCGCCGGGCGTTCGGCCGCCGGGATGCCCGGGCCGTTGTCCTCCACCTCCAGCCAGGGCCCGTCGGGCGCGCTGCCGCAGCGCACCGTGATGCGCGCACCGGCGCCGGCGTAGCTGACGGCGTTGTGGATGAGGTTCTCCAGCAGCTCGCGCAGCAGGAAGGCATGGCCCAGCGCGGGCGCCTCGGCCAGCTCGAAGCCCAGGTCCACGCCGGCCGGCAGCGGGCGGTGGGCCCAGTCCTGACCACTTTCGGTGGCGATGTCGCGCAGGTCGATGCGCTGCCCGAGGTCGACACTGCGGTCCTCGGCGCGCGCCAGCGACAGCAGCTGTTGCGCCAGCCGGGCGCTGCGCACGACGCGCTGGCGCAGCCGCTGCAGCAGCGGGTCCACGCGCGGGTCGTGCGGCTCCAGGAGGGCCAGCTCGATCTCGGTCTGCAGCGAGGTCAGCGGCGTGCGCAGCTGGTGGGCCGCGTCGGCCAGGAACTCGCGTTGCGCTTCGGAAGCGCGATTGAGCCGCTCGAACAAGCGGTTGAAGGCGGCCTGCAGCGGCGCCAGCTCGCGCGGCAGACGGGCCGCCAGCGGTGTGAGGCGGTGCAGGTCGCGGCGCTCCAGCTCGGTGCTGAGGTCGGTGAGCGGAGCCAGCCCCTGGCGGATGGCCCAGCCAGCGGCCAGCGCCAGCAGCAAGGCCAGCGCGACGCCGTTGAGCGCGACGAAGGTGGTGATCTCACGCTGCAGCGCCTCGCGCTTGTGCAGCGTCTCGGCCACCAGCACCTGGCAGGCGCCATCGCCGCAGTCGCGCCCGAGCTGGACCAGGCGCAGCTCGCGGCCGCGCAGCCGCACGTCGCCGTAGTGGACGCTGCCCGCCGGCTGCGGCGGCGGCAGCGGCCGCAGCTCGACCAGGCCCGCATCACCCTGCAGCACCTCGCCGCCCGGCGCGAGCACGACGTAGAAGACATCGTCCTGGCGGTCGAAGCGCAAGGCCCGGTCCATCGTCACGCTGATGTCGATGCGCGGCGTGCCACCGCGCAGGTCGATCTGACCGGCCAGCGTCAATGCCGTGTCTTCCAGCCCGTCGTCCAGCCAGCTCTGCGCGCTGTGCTGCACCTGCCGATACAGCGCGGTGCCCAGCACGGGCAGCACCACCAGCAGCGGCAGCAGCAGCCAGCCGAACAGGCGGCGGTGCAGGCTGGAGCGCAGGCGCTCAGCCACCTGCGGGCCGAGCGCCGGGCCGCTCCCAAGCCGGCCCGCCTTGGCGATGTGCGAGCGGCCCCATGCCGTGAGCATCGCCGTGCCCACGGGGGACCGGCCAAGGTCCCCCTTGGACGAGGGGCGCCATGTCAGCCAATCTCTTCGAGGAGGTAGCCGAGGCCGCGCACCGTGCGCAGCCGCACGCCGCCCGGCTCGATCTTGGCGCGCAGGCGCGACAGGCAGACTTCGATCGCGTTGTCGCTGACGCCCTGCTCCCAGGCGTTGCTGGCCAGCGCGATGTGCTCCTTGGGGACGACCTTGCCGGCACGCGTCATCAGGAAGCCCAGCACATCCCATTCGCGCGCCGACAGCGGCAGCGGCTCGCCGTCGAGGTAGGCGCGGCGGGCCTCCTGGTCGATGCGCAGGCGGGCGAGCTGCAGCTGGTTGCTGGTGCGCGCCTGGCTGCGCCGCACCAGCGCCCGGGCGCGGGCGACCAGCTCGGTCAGCGCGAAGGGCTTGACGAGGTAGTCGTCCGCCCCGCCCTCCAGGCCGCGCACGCGGTCTTCCACGGCGTCGCGCGCGGTCAGGATGAGCACCGGCACGGCCAGCCCCTCGGCGCGCACGCGGCGCAGCGTCTCGAAGCCGTCGATGCCGGCCAGGCCGATGTCCAGGATGAGCAGGTCGTACGCGTCCTCGCGCAGCGAGCGCGGCACGGGCTCACCACGGGCCGAGCAGTCCACGACCCAGCCCTGCGACCGCAGCGCGCGGGCAGTGGTTTCGACCAGTTGTTCGTCGTCTTCGACGAGGAGGATGCGCATGGGGCGGCAGTATGGCGCGAGGCGCTGCGGGCTGCTGACGCGGGACTGTCACGCCGGGTCAGCCGGCGCCGGACGCCTTCAGCCACTGCCTGAGCTTTTTTCGCCCGTCGCTGTTGGTGGCCCGATAGGTCTTCAACGCCAGCGCCAGGAACTGCTGCTCGGCGGCGGTCAGGCCCGTGGGCTCACGTTCCTCGTCTATCCAGCCGGCCGGCTTGTCGCAGTGATGCTCGATCTGCCGCGCCAGCTTGTCACCCAGGGGCCGGGCGCCGCTCTTGGCCATGGACCAGGTCGCGCCGCTGACGCCGATGCGCGCCGCCCACGCGGCCTCCAGGCCCTTGGGCGGATCGCCCGCAGCGATGCGCTCCTCGGCAAAGGTCTGGAACAGCGCGAGGGCGTTGAGCCGGCGGATGGTGGCGGGGCTGGACATGAACCGGATTGGATGAGGCGAGTGTTGTTAAAACACTTCACATGCATTCTAGGTGGTGGACCGAGCTTGACCAAGCCGTGAACATTTTTCACAATGCATGGATTCGCTCAACAGCTGTTGAGCACCCAAACAACCCCAACCCGACCGATCCACTTTCGCCCCCACCATGAACCGCCACCTCTTCAACGTCACCGCACACCTCGGCTCTTCGAGCCCGTGCGATGGCGCCTGGATGGCGCTGGTCGAGGGATCGAAAGCACAGGGCACGCAGCCCCAGGTCGCCTATGCCCACGACTGCGGTCGTGATCGTCATGACACCCAAACATCGGGAGAAGGCCCCGGCTGACGCCGCCCTTCCACGCTCATCTGAGGCCCGGTATCCGCAAGGAACCGGGCCTTTTGTTTTTTCGCCGCCGGGGCTGCCCCGGCGCCGCTGCGCCCGCGCAGCGCCTGCTCTTTCACAACTCGCATCGAGTGCCGGCCGATCACACCGGCGCGGCACTCAACAACTGGCAGGCGCCGAGGCTCGTCCTCGGCCGCCCTGCCCCATCTCGGGTGTGCCCACGCACAAGCACCGGCCGGCCTGGTGTGCATGTGCGCTCGGGCGGCCGCCTGTCGCGTGCAGCGACGCATCTCTGGTTTGCGCAAACCAGCCGCGTCGCGTGTGGACACAGCCGAGATGGCCCATCGCCTTTCAACCCAAGCCCCTCGGTGAACTCACGCTTGAAGGGGCGCAAACCGGCCGCAACGATTGGGCGGCGTCGGAACCCGTCACCGACAACCTTTCGCTGCGCACGTCCATGTGCGGTGAGGGCGTGCCACACAATCTCCACCTAACGGCGACACTGCGCTCGTCGAAGCGGGAGAAGATCGTGAAGCAAACCGTCTGCATCCTTGCCCTGGCGGGCATCAGCCTCGGCGCCTGGGCCCAGTCCCCGGCCAGGCCGCTGACGGTCGCGCTGGTCGCGGCGGTCGGCGATCAGATCGATGTCGTTCGCCAGCGCGAGCGCACCGGCAGCCACCGCGAACCCTTCAGTCGCAAGAGCATCCCGATCAACAGCCGGGCGTTGAACATGGCGGTGTTGAAGGGACTGGATAAGGCCATCGAAGAAGAGGAGCCGCAGGCGCAGCGGGTGCTCCTGGCCTGGACGGCGCCAGCCCCAACTCAGCAGCAGCTCGCCGACGCCCAGGGCAAGGAGCGCGAGTCCATCGTGCTGGCGGCGCTCCAGGAGCATCTGAGGTCGCTGCCGGCCCGTGCCGAGTGGGACCGCATCGAAGCCATCCTGCCCGCCTATCTCTTCTCCAACGTGCGCGGCATGGGCCGCAAGCTGGCGGGCGTGGGCTTCTACGTGCAGCCGCTGGGCAAAGGGTCGGTTCCCGTCGAATGGGATGAAGACACCGGCAGCAACGACAACTCGGCTGCCAGCGCTGACGCCGAGAGTGGCTCGGACTACAAGACCGTCGACCCCAACACGGGCGAAGTCGGCCGCTCCAGCACCTATGTGGCGGCCTACATGTACTTCCAGCGCGTGACACTGGATGCCCGCACCCTGGAGGTGCTGGCACGCAAGCGGCAGCTCGACAACGTGAAGTACGCCGATCCGAAAGCGACGGCCCTCGACGTGGGCGACCAGATCCCGTTGCGCGTGATGACGGGCAAGCTGCTGGCGCTTGCCGAGCGATCGGCGTACACCTCGGTGCGCGGCACATCCAACGTCTCCGTCACGCAGCCTCGGCCTGTGGAGCCCGCAGCCAGCGCACCACGCTGAAAACATCGGCGTGCGCTGCTTCAAGCCGCATGAGCCGCGATCAGACGTCCCCAGCACTGGTGGAGGTGCCGTCCTGCTGGCAGGCGACGGGTTGCAGGTTGCACCTGCTGCACGTCGCGCTCCGCCATTTTTCAATCACCGTGCCACGCCTGAAAGGAGGTCACCATGCACGACGTTTTGCAGTTGGACATCACCGGCCTGCCCCAGGCCTGGATCTCGGTGGAGCATGCCGCCTGCCTGGTCGCCACCGGCTCAGTGGTCTGGTCCGCCGGTGAGCGGCCGCTGGCCGTGCTGCGCGGCGGCATCAACACCGCCACGGGCCGCCAGTCGATGCTGGCCGTGCCGCCCATCGTGGCCTTGCGTGGCGCGTCGAGGATCAATCTCTTCGACCAGACGCCGGCCTTCGGCAAGGGCAAGCTGATCAAGCGCGACCGGCACACCTGCGCCTATTGCGGCACCGTGCAGGACCATCGCGCACTGACCGTGGACCACATCGTCCCGGCCAGCCGTGGCGGGCCTTTGAGCTGGATGAACACGGTCGCGGCCTGCCGCGCCTGCAATTCACTCAAGGCCGACCGCACGCCGGACGAGGCCCGCATGCCGCTGCTGTTTGCGCCGTTTGTGCCGAGCCGCTTCGAGGACTTCATCCTGAAGGGCCGGCACATCCGCGCGGATGTGCACGACTGGTTGGCCGCGCGCCTGCCCAGAGGATCTCGCCTCAGCTGAGGCGCCAACGAATCTGCCGAGGAAAGCAGAGCGCTCACAGGTCGGGGTTCCCAAGCCCCGCCGGTGCGCCGAGACCGGGTCCGCCCGTCGTCCCGGCGTATGCCGCGCCTGCCGGAATCGGTTGATTTAGGAAAGACATGGTGTCCCGCAAGGGTTGGGTTCGAGTCCCTACTTTCCTGCCATTTGGATAGCTCAAACGGTAGAGCAACGAACCAGCAATTCGTCTGTCGCGGGTTCGATTCCCGCTCCAAACGCTTGGATTTCCCATCCAGGAACCATCGGTCGCAAGACCACCCCGCCGAACGTGCGCCCCGGCCCTGGCCGGACCGCGCATCAGCGGCCCGCGCTCGCGCGCCGGGCAAGCGGGGCCCTGTTTCCACGGCCAGCCGCGAATGCCTTCAGGGAGGGGGCGTTCAACGCGCACCGTGGCGCCAGGCCCTGGCATCCGGCGTCCGCACGGGTTGCTGTAACGGCACCCTTTTTCAACACGCGTCACCACAAGGAGAACACCATGACGATCAAGCGTGTGACTGTGAAGAAGAACGAGCGCGGCCTGCTGCTGCGCAATGGCGATTTCGAACGTGTGCTGCAGCCCGGCACGCACTGGCTAATCGCCGGCCTGGACACGTTGAAGGTCGAGCTGTTCAACATCAGCGCACCGGCCTTCGTGCACCCGCTGACCGACTACCTGATGGCCAAGGAGCCCGAGGTCGTCGCGGCGGAGTTCCTGCGCGTCGAACTGGATGAACACGAGGCCGGCCTGCGCACCGAGAACGGTGTGCTGGTCGAAGTGCTGCCGCCCGCCACGCGGCGCCTGTACTGGCGCGGCCTGGTGGACGTGCAGGTCGAGGCGATCGACCTGCGTGCGTCCGCCGAGCTGCCTGCAAGCACCGCCGCACGGCTGGCGCAACCGCAACTGCGCCCGCGCGCGGTGACCGGCCTGGCCGGCGTGCTGCAGATCGAAGTGCCGGAAACCGGCGCCGGTCTGCTGCGCGTGGACGGCAAGGTGGAGCGGCTGCTGAGCGCAGGTTCCTACGCCTTCTGGAAGTTCAACCGCAATGTCTCCGTCGAACTGGTGGACCTGCGTCTGCAGGCCCTCGAAGTCACGGGCCAGGAAATCCTGACCCGCGACAAGGTGGCCCTGCGGCTGAACCTCTCGGCCACCTGGCGCTTCACTGACGTGCTGCGTGCGTTCGAGCAACTGGCCAAGCCGGCCGACCATCTCTACCGCGAGCTGCAGTTCGGCCTGCGCGCAGCGGTGGGCACGCGCACGCTGGACGAGCTGCTGGAGAACAAGTCGGTCATCGACGAGGTCGTGACCGCCCAGGTCACTGCCAAGCTGGCCGGCTACGGCCTGCAGCTGGACGGCGTGGGCGTGAAGGACATCGTGCTGCCGGGCGAGATGAAGACCATCCTCGCCCAGGTGGTGGAGGCAGGCAAGGCGGCCGAGGC
>Ga0114942_1000363_pt1 | contig 12959 bp, 12 predicted proteins | sample LowerColdCreek_FD_88674 | JGI IMG/M metagenome (GOLD analysis project Ga0114942, IMG submission 88674) | Groundwater microbial communities from Cold Creek, Nevada to study Microbial Dark Matter (Phase II) - Lower Cold Creek | ecosystem: Environmental > Aquatic > Deep subsurface > Groundwater ... | reverse complement strand
GGGCATCAACACCCGCAACCTGAAGCTGCTGGCCTTCGGCATGGGCGCCACCTTCGGCGGCGTCGCCGGCGCGATGTTCGCGAGCTTCCAGGGCTTCGTGTCGCCCGAGTCGTTCAGCCTGCAGGAGTCGATCATGATCGTCGCCATGGTCGTGCTCGGTGGCATCGGCCACATCCCCGGCGTCATCCTCGGCGCGCTGATGCTGGCGGCTCTGCCCGAGGTGCTGCGCTATGTGGCCGGCGACATCCAGAGCATGACCGGCGGCCGCATCGATGCGTCCATCCTGCGCCAGCTGCTCGTGGCCCTGGCCATGATCACCATCATGCTGGTGCGCCCGCGCGGCCTGTGGCCGGCGCCGGAGCATGGCAAGGCAGCCCCTGTGCCTGCCGTGAAGTGAGGGAGACGCCCATGAGTACTCACGACAACATCGTCCTCAACGTCAGCGGCGCGTCCAAGCGCTTCGGCGGCGTGCAAGCCCTGTCCGACGTCGGCATCCAGATCCAGCGCGGCCAGGTCTACGGCTTGATCGGCCCGAACGGCGCCGGCAAGACGACCTTCTTCAACGTCATTACCGGCCTGTACACGCCCGACGGCGGCAGCTTCTCGCTGGGCGGCACGCCCTACACGCCGCAGGCCGTGCATCAGGTCGCCAAGGCCGGCATCGCGCGCACCTTCCAGAACATCCGTCTCTTTGCCGACATGACGGCGCTGGAGAACGTCATGGTCGGCCGCCACATCCGCACCAAGTCCGGCCTGATCGGTGCCATCTTCCGCACGCCCAAGTTCAAGGCCGAGGAGGCGGCCATCAAGGCGCGCGCCCAGGAGCTGCTGGACTATGTCGGCATCGGCGACTACGCGGAGTTCAAGGCGCGCACGCTGAGCTATGGCGACCAGCGCCGCCTGGAGATCGCCCGGGCCCTGGCCACCGACCCGCAGCTCATCGCGCTGGACGAGCCCGCCGCTGGCATGAACGCGACCGAGAAGGTCGTGCTGCGCGAGCTGATCGACCGCATCCGCAACGACGGCCGCACCATCCTGCTCATCGAGCACGACGTGAAGCTCGTCATGGGCCTGTGCGACCGCGTCACGGTGCTGGACTACGGCAAGCAGATTGCCGAGGGCACGCCCTATGACGTGCAGCGCAACGAGAAGGTGATCGAGGCCTACCTCGGCGCCGGCCACAAGAACCATTGAGCGAGCCGAACGACATGGCACAAACCCTTCTCAAGGTCAGCGATCTCAAGGTCGCCTACGGCGGCATCCAGGCCGTCAAGGGCGTCAGCTTCGAGGTGCGCGAGGGCGAACTCGTCAGCCTGATCGGCGCCAACGGCGCGGGCAAGACGACGACGATGAAGGCCATCACCGGCCTGCAACCGATTGCCGCCGGCAGCGTGGAATATCTGGGCAAGGCGATCAAGGGCCAGGGCGCCTGGGACCTGGCCAAGCAGGGCCTGGTGATGGTGCCGGAAGGCCGCGGCACCTTCACGCGCATGACCATCATCGAGAACCTGCAGATGGGCGCGTACAACCGCAAGGACGGTGAGATTCAGGCCGACATGGACAAGGTCTTCGGTCTGTTCCCGCGCCTGAAGGAGCGTGCCAAGCAGCTGGCCGGCACGATGTCCGGCGGCGAGCAGCAGATGCTGGCCATGGGCCGTGCACTGATGGCAAGACCGAAGGTGCTGCTGCTGGACGAGCCGTCCATGGGCTTGTCGCCCATCATGGTGGACAAGATCTTCGAGGTCGTGAACGACATCCACCGGCAGGGCGTGACGGTGCTGCTCGTCGAGCAGAACGCCAGCCGCGCGCTGCAGCTGGCCAACCGCGGCTACGTGATGGAGTCGGGCGAGGTGACGATGACCGGCGAGGGCAGTGCGCTGCTGAACGACCCCAAGGTCCGGGCCGCCTACCTCGGCGAGTGAGCGGCGCCCGGCGGTGCCGGGCGGTTGTCTTACGGCTGGCGCACCAGCTTGCTGCGCGCCCAGTCATCGGCCACGCGGGCCGGCGTCGAGTCGGCGACCTGCACGCGTTGCAGCAACTCCTCCACCCGCTCGGCAATCTTGCTGACCTCGGCCATCACGGCCGTCTCCTCACCCTCGCCGCGGTACTCGCGGGCCACGCTGATGATGCCGCCGGCATTCACCAGGTAGTCGGGCAGGTAGCAGATGCCGCGCGCCTGCAGCGCATCGCCGTCGGCGGGCGTGGCGAGCTGGTTGTTGGCGGCACCGGCGATGAGCCGGGCGCGGATGGTGGGGACGGTGAGGTCGTTCAGTGACGCGCCCAACGCGCAGGGCGCCAGCAAATCGACGTCGGCCGCGAGGATCTCGCTGATGTGCACGGCCACGGCGCCGAACTGCGCGACGGCGCGCTCGACCTTGGCTGCATCCACATCGGCCACGACGAGGCGGGCGCCAGCAGCGTGCAGGAACTCGGCCAGATGCCAGCCCACCGCGCCCAGGCCTTGCAGCGCGACGCGCACGCCGTCCAGTGACGAGCGGCCCAGCACCAGCCGCGCACCGGCCTGGATGGACACGAACACGCCCCAGGCCGTCTTGGGGCTGGGGTCGCCACCGAAGGCGCCATCGCGCGGGATGCCGCTGACGAACGGCGTGACTGCCTGCAGGCCGCGCATGTCGGCCGTCGTCGTGCCGACATCCTCGGCAGTGATGTAGGCGCCGCTCAGCGATTGCACGGCGCGCCCGAAGGCGGCGAACAGGGCAGGGCGGTCGAAGGCGCCGGGCGGCTTCAGGATGACGGCCTTGCCGCCGCCGAAGGGCAGGTCGGCCAGCGCGTTCTTCAGGCTCATGCCCTGGGACAGGCGCAGCGCGTCATTCAGCGCGGCGGCGTCGGATTCGTAGTGCCAGAGTCGGCAGCCGCCGAACGCGGGGCCGCGCGCGGTGCTGTGCACGGCGAGGATGGCCTTGAGGCCGGTGGCCGGGTCGGCGGCGAGCAGCACGCGCTCGTGGGCAGGCTGTTCGGGCAGGCCGAAGAGGGAGGTCGTGGTCATGACATCAGCGCTGGGTAAGCGCGGCAGTGAAAGAAGAACGGCCACGCTTTTGGCGCGGCCGTTCCCAGTGTAGGCGGCAGGTGTCAGGGGCCCTGGAACCCGCCGCTTCGCAAGGTGATGACCAAGGTATCGCGCCAGCCGCGCTCACCCGCCGCCAGCGGCTGGATGGGCGTCGTCTCGTGGATGACGCGGGCGTCGTCCAGCAGCAGCGTCGTCCAGGGTTGGGTCATCGTGAAGCGCTGGCCGGCCGGGCCGGCGGCGTCGAACACGCGGGACTCGCCGCCCTTGATGCCCTGGCGGCCGACGAACATGACGGCGACCAGGTCGACGCCGTCCCGGTGCGCGCCCTCGGGCGTCGGCCGGCCGATGCCGTCGCTGGTGTCGATGCGGAAGGGGTGCGCCTCGATGAACCACGGCTGCTCGCCGCGCAGCGCGGAGGCCGTCTTGGCAAGACCCAGCAGCAGCGCGGTCCAGGCGGGTGAAATGACCATCTCCTGCGCCAGCGGCACGAACCAGCGCTGGATGCCGCCGTGCAGCGCGTTGTAGTCCAGCGGCTGCCAGTGGGCGCGGTGGGGCTGCAGCGTCAGCGTGTCGCCTTCCGCCACGAAGCAGCCGTGGCGGCGGAAGCGGTAGCGGCCGCCGTCGCGCAGATAGCCGTCAGGCGGCAGGTCGTCCCAGCAGGGTTTCAGCGCGTCGAGGTCGGCGGCCGACACGCCGAACACGCCGAGTGCGGCCGGCGCGATGACGGCCTCGCCATCACGCCGGAGGGCGCCGATCAGGTCGGCGGGATCAGTCCAGGGCGGCTCGAACATCAGTGCTTGTCCGCTTCCGAAGTGAAGGCGTCGGCGTAGAACTCGCCTTCGGGCAACTGGCACTGGGCGACGAAGTCCTGCTGCGCCGAGTCGACCATGATGGGCGCACCGCAGGCGTAGACCTGGTGGCCGGACAGGTCCGGCAGATCCTGCATGACAGCGCGGTGGACGAAGCCGGTGCGGCCCGTCCAGCCCTCGTCGGGCTCGGACAGCACCGGCACATAGGTCAGCTCGGGCCAGTCGGCCGCCAGCTGTGCCACCCAGTCGTTCAGGTAGAGATCGGCCTGCTTGCGTGCGCCCCAGTACAGCACCATCGGCCGCGTGGAGCCGATGTGCCGTGCCCGCTCGATGATGGCCTTGATGGGCGCGAAGCCCGTGCCGCTGGCCAGAAGCACGATGGGTTTGTCGCTGTCCTCGCGCAGGAAGAAGCTGCCGAAGGGGCCTTCCATGCGCAGGATGTCCTTCTCCTTGAGCGCGCCGAAGACATGGTCCGTGAACTTGCCGCCGGGCATGTGGCGGATGTGCAGCTCGATCTGGCCGGGCAGGCTGTGCGGCGCATTGGCCATCGAGTAGCTGCGCCGCGAGCCGTCGCGCAGGATGAACTCGACATACTGGCCAGCGCGGAACTGGAAGTTCTGGTTGGCGGCCAGTTGCATCGTCAGCACAGCGACATCGGGCGCGGGCTTGAGCATGGCAGCCACGCGCGTGGGCAGCTTCAGCACCGGGAATTCGCCGGCACCTGGCACCGTGCGGGCCTCGATCGTGCAATCCGTCTGCGGCCGCGCGCAGCAAGTCAGCACGAAGCCGGCGGCTTCCTCCTCGGCCGACAGCGCCTTGGGCTGGTGGTTGCCGTGAATGACGGCGCCTTCGAGCAGCTTGCTCTTGCAGGAGCCGCAGGCGCCGTCCTTGCAGCCATAGGGCAGCCCGACGCCGTTGCGGATGGCGGCAGCGAGCAGGGTGTCGTCGCCGTCGGTCGTGTAGACGCGGCCGGCGGGCTGGATGGTGATCTGATGGGACATGGACTCTGAAAAGCAGCGGCCCCGCTGAGAAGTCCGGGGCCGTAGACTGCGCCGCATTTTGCCCGAGGCATGAAGACCCGACTTTTGATCATTGGCTGCGGTGACGTGGGCTTGCGCGTGCTCAAGGCGCTGGCCGGGCGCTGGCGCGTGTTCGCGCTGACGTCCAGCCCTGCGCGGGCCGCTGCATTGCGAGCCGCCGGCGCCGTCCCGCTGGTCGGCAATCTGGACGAGCCCGCCACGCTGGCGCGGCTGGCAGGGCTGGCCGACCTCGTGTTGCACCTCGCGCCGCCAGCACGCGATGGCGAGGTCGACCAGCGCACGCGCAACCTGCTCGCCGCGCTGGCGTGCAAGCCGCCGCATGCCCTGGTGTACGGCAGCACCACCGGCGTCTACGGCGACTGCGCGGGCGCTTTCATCGACGAAACGCGCGCCCTGAACCCGGCCACCGACCGCGCCCGCCGCCGTGTCGATGCCGAAGCGCAGCTGCGCGCCTTCGGCCTGCGGCATGGCGCGCGCGTGAGCCTGCTGCGCATCCCCGGCATCTACGCCCGCGACCGTGAGGGCGGGCATCCGCGTGAGCGGCTGGCGCGCGGCACGCCGGTGCTGCGGCGCGAAGACGATGTCTTCACCAACCACATCCACGCCGATGACCTGGCCCGCGCCTGCGTGCTGGCGCTGCTGCGCGGCCTGCCGCAGCGGGCGGTGAATGTCTGTGACGACAGCCAGCTGCTGATGGGTGACTACTTCGACCTGGCTGCCGACCTGGCCGGCCTGACGAGGCCTGAGCGCATCACGCGCGCAGAGGCGACCGAACGCATGGGCGCGATGCAGTTGAGCTTCTGGAGCGAGTCGCGCCGCCTGCGCAACGCGCGCCTGAAGCACGAATTGCGGCTGACGCTGCGCTACCCGACGCCGCGCGACGGGCTGTAGCCCCTGCTACCGGCGCCTGGACGAGCGCCAGTGCCGGATCAGCAGCCACGCACCCAGCATGCCGCCCAGATGGGCGAAATGGGCGATGCCGCTGGCACGGCCGAAACCGAGTACCAGCTCCAGGCCGCCGAAGATGGCGACGAAGTACTTGGCCTTCATCGGGATGGGCGGGATCAGCGGCACGATGATGCGGTTGGGAAACAGCATGCCGAAGGACAGCAGCAGCCCGAAGATCGCGCCCGAGGCGCCCACCGTCGGCGCCTGCGTGCCCATGGCCCAGGTGAACGCCAGTTGCACCAGCGCGGCGGTCAGCGTGCTGGCGACGAGGATGTGCGTGTAGCGCTTGGGCCCCCAGACCCGCTCCAGTTCACCGCCGAACATCCACAGCCCCAGCATGTTGAACAGCAGGTGCATGAAGTCGCCATGCAGGAAGGCGTAGGTCAGCAACTGCCAGGGCAGGAAGGCGCCTGACGTCAGCGGCCAGAGTTCAAACCAGAACGCCAGGCCGGGAAAGAGCTGGAAGAAGCAGAAGACACCGACGCAAGCCAGCAGAAAGGCTTTGGTGACCGTGGGCAGAGGCGGCATGAGTCTCGACTGCGCGCCCCGTGAGAGCGCCTGCACCGGAGAGGCCGGTGCTTACCGTTTTGAGTATGCCAGGGGAAATAAAGCCGTTTCTTCTGGTGCCCGGGGCCGGACTCGAACCGGCACACCTTGCGGCGGGGGATTTTGAGTCCCCTGCGTCTACCGATTTCGCCACCCGGGCCCGTCGGAAACTGCTGCTCGCATGGCTGCGAGAGGGGCGCATTATGCACGCGCAAACCCAGCGCCCTTGTTCCCGCTGCCACAATCGTTCGCCATGAACTATCCGACCCTTGAAGACGTCATCGGCGCGACGCCGCTGGTGCGCCTGCAGCGCCTGCCGGGGCGCGATGCGCGCGGCAATGTGATCCTCGCCAAGCTCGAAGGCAACAACCCGGCCGGCTCGGTGAAGGACCGCCCGGCCATCAGCATGATCAAGCGCGCCGAGGAGCGCGGCGAGATCAAGCCGGGCGACACGCTGATCGAGGCGACCTCGGGCAACACCGGCATCGCGCTGGCCATGGCCGCGGCCATCCGCGGCTACCGCATGGTGCTGATCATGCCGGAGGACTTGTCCATCGAGCGCGCGCAGACGATGAAGGCCTTCGGTGCCGAACTCGTGCTGACGCCCAAGACCGGCGGCATGGAGTACGCGCGCGATCTGGCCGAGCAGATGGCCCGCGAGGGCCGCGGCCGCGTGCTGGACCAGTTCGCCAATGCCGACAACCCGCGTGCCCATTACGAGACCACCGGCCCCGAGCTGTGGAAGGACACGGGCGGGCGCATCACGCACTTCGTCAGCGCCATGGGCACGACGGGCACCATCACGGGTGTGTCGCGCTTCCTGAAGGAGCAGAACCCGGCCGTGCGCATCATTGGCGCCCAACCGGCCGAGGGCTCGCGCATCCCTGGCATCCGCAAATGGCCCGAGGCCTACCTGCCCAAGATCTACGACCCGACGGGCGTGGACGAGCTGGTGCTGGTGAGCCAAAGCGACGCCGAGGACATGGCGCGGCGGATGGCGGCCGAGGAGGGGTTGTTCGCCGGCATCTCGGCAGCGGGTGCCTGCTGGGTGGCGTTGCAGATCGCGCGGCAGGTGGAGAACGCGACCATCGCCTTCATCGTCTGCGACCGCGGCGACCGCTATCTGTCGACGGGCGTGTTCCCCGCATGACCGTTTTCAGGTTCTGCCCGGTGTGCGCCAGCGAACTGGCGCTGATCACGCAGGCCGAGGACGGGGGCGACAAGGCGCGCCTGCGCTGCCCCGCCTGCGGCTTCACGCACTGGAACAACCCGACGCCGGTGCTGGCTGCGGTCATCGAGTGCACGGACCGGGAGGGTCAGGTGTTGCTGGCGCGCAATGCGGCGTGGCCGGGGCGCTTTTTCGGCCTCATCACCGGCTTCATGGAGGCCGGCGAATCCCCCGAGGACGGCATCCGGCGCGAGATTGCCGAGGAAACCGCGCTGGAGGTCGACTCGTTGCAGCTGCTCGGCGTCTGGGACTTCCAGCGCATGAACCAGATCATCATTGCCTATCACGCAGCCGCGCGGGGCGAGATCAAGCTGTCGCCCGAACTGGCCGAGTACAAGCTGATCGCGCCCGAGGAGGTGCGGTGCTGGCCCCAGGGCACGGGCCAGGCGCTGGCGACCTGGCTGCGCTCACGCGGTATCGAGCCGCAATGGCTGGACCTGACAGACATGAAGCGAGAATGACGCCATGGACGTCCAACGCGAGATCGACACCCGGGGCCTGAACTGCCCATTGCCCATCCTCAAGGCCAAGAAGGCGCTGGCGGAGATGCTCAGCGGGGAACTGCTGCGTGTCGTCGCGACCGATCCGAGTTCGATGCGCGACTTCCAGGCCTTTGCCCGTCAGACCGGCAATGAACTCGTCCAGCAGGAGACTGCTGGCGCCGAGTTCATCCACGTCCTGCGTCGGCGTTGATTCCTCAGAGGGGGAGGCCCTGCAGGAATTCCTTGAAGCCCGGGCCGAGCTGCGGGTGACTCAGGGCCAGTTCCACATTGGCCTGCAGGAAGCCTTCCTTGCTGCCGCAGTCGTAGCGCTTGCCTTCGTAGCGGTAGGCGAACACCTTTTCGCGGCGCAGCAGGCCGGCGATGCCGTCGGTCAACTGGATCTCGCCGCCCACGCCGCGCGGCTGGTTGGCGATCTCGTGGAACACGCCCGGCGTCAGGATGTAGCGCCCGGCCACGCCCAGGCGTGACGGCGCGTCCGCAGGGGCGGGTTTTTCGACGATGCGGGTCACGTCCATCAGGTTGTCGTTGACCTGCGTGCCAGCGACGATGCCGTAGCGGCGCGTGTGTTCGGCCGGCACTTCCTGCACCGCCAGGATGGAGGCGCGCCAGTCTGCGTACTGCTCCACCATCTGCTTGAGGATGCCGCGGCCGGGCGTGGGGCCGACCATCAGGTCGTCGGCCAGCAGCACGGCGAAGGCTTCGTTGCCCACCAGGCGCTGGCCGCACAGCACGGCATGGCCAAGACCCAGGGCCTGGGCCTGGCGCACGTAGATGCACTGCATGTCGTCGGGCTTGACGCTGCGCACGACATCCAGCAGTTCCTGCTTGCCCGAGTTCTCCAGCGCGACCTCCAGCTCGAAGGTCATGTCGAAATGGTCTTCGATCGGGCGCTTGTGGCGGCCGGTCACGAAGATCATCTCGCGCACGCCGGCTTCATAGGCTTCCTCGACCGCGTACTGGATCAACGGCTTGTCGACGACAGGCAGCATTTCCTTGGGCTGGGCCTTGGTGGCCGGCAGGAAGCGCGTGCCAAGACCGGCGACCGGGAAGATGGCTTTGGTGATCGGCGATTTGGTCGAGGAGGCCATGGGTACACTGGTCGAAAGGGGAGTGCCGGGGATTGTGTCACGCGGGTTGTGACGGTTTTGACCCCTGAGTCGGCCACAAAAACACGATGAGCGTCCTGATTCTTGAGCCGCTGGAAGCCGACGTGGTGCAGTGGCTCGCGGAGCGGCACGATGCCCGTTTCGCCCCAGAACTGGTCAACGACCATGACGGTTTGCTGGACGCGCTGCGCGACTCGCTGGCCCTGGTGGCGCCGCCTGAGGTGCGGGTCGATGCGAGGCTGTTGCGGTCCGTGCCGGGCTTGCGGGTCATCGGGCGGGCCAGCGGCGGTGCCGAGAACATCGACATCGAGGCCTGCCGCAAGGCGGGCGTGGAGGTCGTGCGCTCGCAGGCATCGACCGCCAGCGCCGAAGCGGAGTTCGCCGTCGGTGCGCTGCTGAGCCTGCTGCGGCGCGTGCCGGTCGAGGGCAGCGATGGCCTCAAGGTGGGGCGCGAGCTGGGCTGCTCCACGATCGGCCTGCTGGGGCTGACGCCGGCGGCCCAGGTGCTGGCGCAACTGCTGCAGGCTTTTGGTGCTCGCGTCGTCGGCTACGACCCGGCCTTGCATCCCAGCGATTCGACCTGGGCGCGCTGGGGCATCGAGGCGTTGAGCCTGACCCAGCTGATGGCCCAGAGCGACGGCCTGGTGCTGTTGCTGCCCTATTTCGATCGTTTCCGCGGTCTCATCGGCGAGCGTCAGCTGGAGGCTGCAAGGCCTGGCCAGGTGCTCGTGGGCCTGAGCCAGTCGGGGCTCGTGGACGAGGTGGCGCTGGCGCATGCGCTGCGCAGCGCCAGGCTGCTGGCGGCCTGGTTCGACAGCCTGGAGCCGGGCTGGCTGGAGTCGGGCCGGCCGCTGTACGGCCTGGCGCAGTTGCAGGTGACGCCGCGCCTGGCCGGCACGACGCGTGAGTCCCGCGTGCGCGCGGCCTGGGCGGTGGCGCGCGGCATCGACGAACTGCTGGCGCCCGCGCGCAGCGGCGCCAAGCCGCAGGCCAGGGCGTCGCTGGTGTACTGACCGGCCCCAGGGCCGAACGGCGCCACGCCTGCCCCGCGAGGGGGCCGAGGGAACTTGCGGCGGCCCGGCGCTTCCTACTGGGCGGGCAGGCGGGCCAATTGCTCACGCAGCCTGACGACCGTCTCCTTGAAGCCTGCCACGCGGGCACGCTCCTGCTCGACAACAGCGGCCGGCGCGCGGGCGACAAAGCTCTCGTTGCCCAGCTTGGCCTCGGCCTTGGTGATTTCGCCCTCCAGGCGGGTCGCTTCCTTGGTCAGGCGGGCGCGCTCGGCTTCGACGTCGATCTCGACCTTCAGCGCCAGCTTGGCCGCGCCGTGCACGAGCACGGGCGACGTGGCGCTCTGCTTGGCAAACTCGGCTTCGTCATTGAGCAGCTCGACGGCGCTCAACTTGGCCAGCACCTTGAGCACGGCAGCCGCTTCAGACAGGAAGCTCAGGTCGCCGCCCACCAGCAGCGGCACGCGGTCGCTCGGGCTCAGCGCCATCTCGCCGCGCAAGCTGCGCGTGATGCCCACGACGTCCTTGAGCTGTGCCATCCAGGCATCCGCCGCCGGGTCGATGCGCTCCGGCTGTGCGACGGGGTAGGGCGCCTGGCCGATGTAGTCGGTCGCCTTGCGGCCGGCCACCGGCGCGACCGTCTGCCACAGCTCCTCGGTGATGAAGGGCGCGATGGGGTGCAGCAGGCGCAGCGTCGTCTCCAGCACACGGATCAGCGTGCGGCGGGTGGCGCGCTGCTGGGACTCGTCGCCGGTCTGGATCTGCACCTTGGCGATCTCCAGGTACCAGTCGCAGTACTCGTCCCAGACGAAGCTGTAGATGGCGTTGGCGACGTTGTCGAGCCGGTACTCGGCAAAGCCCTGTGCCACGGCGGCTTCCACGCGCTGCAGCTCGTTGTTGATCCAGCGGTCGGCCTTGCTGAAGCTGTTGTAGCCGGGCGGGCAGGCGCCCTGGTCGTGCGCCAGGCCGCAGTCCTGCCCCTCGGTGTTCATCAGCACGAAGCGGGTCGCGTTCCAGAGCTTGTTGCAGAAGTTGCGGTAGCCCTCGCAGCGCTTGGTGTCGAAGTTGATGTTGCGGCCCAGCGTGGCGTAGGACGCCATCGTGAAGCGCAGCGCGTCGGCGCCGTAGGCCGGCATGCCTTCGGGGAATTCCTTCTTCACGCGGGCGGCCACCTTGGGGGCCGTCTCGGGCTTGCGCAGGCCGACGGTGGACTTCTGCGTCAGCGTCTCCAGGTCGCAGCCCTGGATCAGGTCCACCGGGTCCAGCACATTGCCTTCGGACTTGCTCATCTTCTGGCCCTGCGAATCGCGCACCAGGCCGTGGATATAGACGTCCTTGAAGGGCACCTTGCCGGTGAAGTGCGTCGTCATCATGATCATCCGGGCGACCCAGAAGAAGATGATGTCGTAGCCGGTCACGAGCACGGAGGAGGGCAGGAAGAGCTGCTGCTCCAGCGCGCTTTTGCCCGTTGTTTCTGGCCAGCCGAGCGTGGAGAACGGCACCAGCGCCGACGAGTACCAGGTGTCCAGCACGTCCGGGTCGCGGCTCAGCTCGCCGGTGTAGCCGGTGGCCGTGGCCTTGGCGCGGGCTTCGTCTTCACTACGCGCCACGAACAGCTCGCCGCCCGTGCCATACCAGGCCGGGATCTGGTGGCCCCACCACAGCTGGCGCGAGATGCACCAGTCCTGCAGGTTGCCCATCCAGTGGTTGTAGGTGTTGACCCAGGACTCCGGGTAGAACTTGACCGCGCCGGTATCGACGGCCTCGATGGCCTTGGCGGCGATGCTCTTGCCGTCGGCGCCTGGCTTGGTGACGGCGACGAACCACTGGTCGGTCAGCATCGGCTCGATGACCTGCCCGGTGCGCTCGCAGCGCGGCACCTGCAGCTTGTGCTTCTTGACCTCCACCAGCAGGCCGAGCGCGTCGAGGTCTGCCACGACGCGCTTTCGGGCGACGAAGCGGTCCAGCCCGCGATAGGCCTCGGGTGCGTTGTCGTTGATGCGGGCCTGAAGGTCCAGCACCGCGATCATCGGCAGCTTGTGGCGCTGACCAACGGCGTAGTCGTTGGTGTCGTGCGCCGGCGTGACCTTGACGACGCCGGTGCCGAACTCGCGGTCCACGTAGTCATCGGCGATGACGGGGATCTCGCGGTCGGTCAGCGGCAGCTTCACGAGCTTGCCGATCAGCGCGGCGTAGCGCTCATCCTCGGGGTGGACCATGACGGCCACGTCGCCCAGCATGGTTTCCGGCCGCGTCGTGGCCACGACGACCGAGCCGGAACCATCCGCCAGCGGATAGCGGATGTGCCACAGCGAGCCGTCTTCCTCTTCGGACGACACCTCCAGGTCCGACACGGCGGACTGCAGGATCGGGTCCCAGCTCACCAGGCGCTTGCCGCGGTAGATCAGACCTTCCTCGAACAGCCGCACAAAGGTCTCGACGACCACGTTCGAGAGCTTCTCGTCCATCGTGAAGTACTCGTGGCCCCAGCTCACCGAGTCGCCCAGGCGGCGCATCTGGCTGGTGATGGTGTTGCCGCTCTCTTGCTTCCAGTCCCAGACGCGCGCGACGAAGTTCTTGCGGCCCAGGTCGTGGCGGTTCTGGCCTGCGGCCTGCAGCTGGCGCTCGACGACGATCTGCGTGGCGATACCGGCGTGGTCGGTGCCCGGCACCCACAGCGTGTTGTCGCCCTTCATGCGGTGGTAGCGCGTCAGCGAGTCCATCACCGTCTGGTTGAAGGC
>Ga0114942_1000362_pt1 | contig 12964 bp, 5 predicted proteins | sample LowerColdCreek_FD_88674 | JGI IMG/M metagenome (GOLD analysis project Ga0114942, IMG submission 88674) | Groundwater microbial communities from Cold Creek, Nevada to study Microbial Dark Matter (Phase II) - Lower Cold Creek | ecosystem: Environmental > Aquatic > Deep subsurface > Groundwater ... | reverse complement strand
GATAAAGATAAACATAGCTTTAAACAATTTGATATAGAGTCAGGATTTATATCCAATACCATTAATAGCATTCAAGAAGATAATTTTAATAATCTTTGGTTGGGTACAGATTATGGCTTGGTACAGTTTAGCACTCAAAATTTTTCTTCTAAAATTTTTACTACCAAGGATGGTATTGCAAACAATGAATTCAACAGATCCTCTAGTTTTAAAGATGCTAATGGTATACTTTATTTTGGAGGAATGAACGGAGTTACAAGTTTTAACCCAGCTAATTTTTTAAAAGCTAATCGCATTTCTACTAGTCCGCTAAGTATCATCAACTTTAGCCTATTCAATAAACAGAAAAATATATTTGAAGATAAAACGCCTTTTTTGTTACTAAATAATCAGATAGAACTTAATGAGCAATACCAATTTTTTACCCTTTCATTTTCTTTGATGGATTATGAAGAGCGAATACATAACTACGCTTATAAAATGGAAGGTTTAGATAGTAACTGGGTATATACTATTGAAAACAATATTAAAATTGGTAACCTACCGTATGGCAACTATAAACTGAGAATTAAAGCACAAGCAGAAGATGGTTCCTGGAGCGGAAATGAGATTAATATTCCCTTATATGTTATGATGCCTATTTATAAAAAGTGGTGGTTTTACATGCTACTTTTTTCAGTAGCTATTATTATAATTTTTGTGGTATTCAAGCAAAGAAATTATTTACTAAAAAAGAAAAATGAAAAATTAGCAACCATAATAAAAAATAGAACCAAAGATTTGGAATTAGCACTTGCAGAACAATTGTCGCTTACACAAGAAATTCATCATCGTGTAAAAAACAATTTACAGTTTATGACTGCCATTATAGAAATGCAAATTAATGCTACAGATAACTACAGCAATAAAAGCGTATTAAAAGATACCTCTCGTAGAATAAATGCGATGAATTTGGTGCATCAAATGCTTTACAACACAGAAAAAATTGAAAAAATTGCTGTAGGTGAGTATTTAAAAGAATTAATAGAAAGGATAAATGAAATAGTTAATGACAATTTTATGAAAATAGAATTCGACATACTTGTTGATGAGGTGAATTTTAATATTAGCGATTGTGTATCTATTGGTATGATTACCTCCGAATTGGTTAGCAATTCAATTAAGTACGCATTTAAAAATGTAAGGCACCCAAGAATTAGTATTCATTTAAATTATAATGCACATACACAACAAGTAATTTATAAGGTAAAAGATAATGGGGTAGGGTTTGAAAAAACTGATAATGCCGGTTTAGGTTTAAGGTTGATTGATATTTTTATACGGCAATTAAATGGTACTTATACTATCAATACGCAACAACAAACTTTGTTTACTTTTCAATTTACTGCTAAATAAAATGAGCAAATACACCAATATTTTAATAGTAGATGATGAGGTACTTATTGCCGAATTTCTAAAAGATATTTTACAATCTTTTAGTTTTCAGCATATTCGTTTGGCACATAGTTCCGTTCAAGCAACTACTGAAATAGAAAAGCTAAAACCGAGCTTGATATTACTAGATATACGCATGACTACTAAAATAGAAGGTATTGTATTGGCCGAAAAAATAAACGAATTGTATCAGGTTCCATTCATTTTTATTACTGCACATTCCGATACCGAAATTTTGCACAAAGCCCTTTCTACAAAACCCAAAGGCTATATTACTAAACCAATAAAAAAAGCCGATGTATATGCCGCCGTTCAACTAGCATTAAGTAATACAGAATCAGTTAACGCCCAAGCCACATTGGCATTTAAAGATGGGCATAGTATATTTAATATTCCTACTTCAATTATTTTATACGCAAAAAGCGAAGGCAATTATTTAGATGTGGTTACCGATAAAAAAGTTTATACTATCCGATACTCTTTGCAGTGGTTGATAGAAAACTTGCCAGTCAATGAGTTTAAAAAAGTACATCGTTCGTATGTGGTAAATAGTAAAAAAGTAACGCAGGTTACTTCAAAGTCTGTATTTATAAATAATATTGAAATTCCTCTTTCACGAAATGTGGAGTTAGATTTTTAATGAAGCCTTTATCCTTTAAGGTATGTTCTTTACGTATTTCATATACAAAATTTTGCATTTGGTAACTTAGTTTTTCCATTGCTAGCGTAGCAGTTTAATATTGATTGTTTTTACAATTTACAGTCTTTTTAAAGCTACTCGAATGAAAAAAATAGTACTATTTTTTGTAACCTTATTTACCATCAGTACATTGTTTGCCCAAACATTTAATTTTTCTGGAATAAATTATGATTTTACTGGCTCAACAACTGTTCGAGTTGGCGATAATAGTGGCTTTTATAATGTAGCAATTATACCCCGTACTGTTACGAATGCTGGCATCACCTATTTAGTAACAAGCATAAAAAACAGTGCATTTGTTAGTTCTGGTGGTTTAACTAGTATAAGTATTCCTAATTCAGTTACAAATATTGGTGATAATGCATTTTCCAACTGTGGTGGTTTAACTAGTGTAAGTATTCCTAATTCAGTTGGAAGTATTGGTAGTGGTGCTTTTTTTAATTGTGGTAATTTAACTAGCGTCAGTATTCCTAATTCAGTTATAAATATTGGTAATAATGCGTTTGGTAGTTGTACCAGATTAACCTCTGTAACTATAAATAATACCACCCCCAATGCTATTAATAATAGTGTGTTTAATAATGTTCCATTAAATTTAGCCACCTTATATGTACCCTCAGGTTCTCAATCAGCTTACGCTGCTGCTACTGTTTGGATGGATTTTGGAACAATAAAATCACGTGCCACCCACGTAAATTTTGATGGCACAAATGACAATATTGTATTACCAACCGCTGTAGCCAATTTAATAAGCAATGGCACAGAATTAACCATTGAATATTGGTTTAAGGGGTCTAATTTACAAAGTGGTGTTCGCTTTCAAAATGGGGGTGATTACATTGTTACAGGTTGGGCTCCATCATCAGCACCTTCTTTTATTATTTCATCCGATGGTGGCACTTCAGGGGTCAGTTGTGGCCCAGCAGCAGCTATTCAAGATAATGCATGGCATCATTTAGCTTTTGTATGGAAAAAGAACACCACGTTTGCCACTTACATAGATGGTTTTTTGCAAAACAGCCGTGTAGCCGCTAATGTTAACCTTCCTGCTTTTTCAAATGTTGTTGGAAACATAGGTTCTTTAAATGGTACTGCTGAATTTTTGCAAGGCAATATTGATGAAGTGCGTATTTGGAATTTGGCCTTATCAGCAGCTGATATTAGTCGTCAAAAAAATTGCGAACTTGCAGGCAACGAAGCTGGGTTAATTGCATATTATCAATTTAACCAAGGTTTTGATGCATTAACCAATACTGGCATCACCACCTTAACCGGTGCTACTAGTAATGGATTTCATGGAACTTTAAATGGTTTTGATTTAACAAGTACAACATCCAATTGGTTAGGCGGGTCGCCTATTGAAACAGGTTCAACTATTCTAGCAGCCCCCACAGCTGTTGCCCAATCTTTTTGTGGCACACCAACAGTGGCTAATTTAGTTCCTTCAGCTGGTTATGGTATTTTTTGGTCCACTGCAGCCACAGGTGGTCCTTATTTAGTATACAATACCCCACTTTCAACAGGTACTTATTATGTAGGAGAAGTAAATGAAAATGGTTGCGAAAGTGCAAGAACAGCAGTAAGCATCACAGTAATAGGTACACCAACTCCTCCCATAGCTATTAGCCCTCAAGTGTATGCTGGTACTGCTACTTTAAATGCGATAAATGTTTCAGGTAACCCGACTGGCTTGAATTGGTTTAGCAACGCTACTGTAGTTTCGGCGTTGCCATTTAATACTGCATTGGTAGATGGTACAACCTATTATGTAAGCCAATCGTTAAATGCATCTTCTATTACTTGCGAAAGTGCCAGAACAGCGGTAACTGTTCGTAAATTAAGCGATGCAACGCAAACACTTTGCAGTCCAGCAACAATATCAAATTTAGTTGCCACTCCTAGTGCAGGTGCTACCCAAACATGGTACAGTACAACAACAGGAGGATCACCTTTAGCCAATAATACTTCGCTCACCAGCCAAAATTATTTTGTAGAACAAATAACGGCACTCTACACAACAACTCTAGGAACAGGCTTAAATCAGCCAAGAGGAATTGCTATTCAAACCGATGGGAAAATTGTAGTAGCAGATTTTAATAATAATGCTATTAAACGCATGAATGCTGATGGTTCTAATATTGTTACGTTAGGCAGTGGCTTTGCGTTTCCAAGCGGTGTTGCCATTCAAGCCGATGGAAAAATTATAGTGGCCGATTATGCCAATCATTCCATTAAGCGAATGAATGCCGATGGTTCTAGTATTGTAACGCTAGGAAATGGGTTTAATTCGCCCACTGGTGTTGCTGTTCAATCCGATGGAAAAATTATTGTAGCCGATCAAGGCAACCAAGCTATTAAACGCATGAATGCCGATGGCTCTACTATTGTAACACTAGGAAATGGTTTTTCTTTTCCTCAAAACGTAGCTATTCAAACCGATGGCAAAATTTTAGTGGCCGATTTTGGTAACAATGCCATTAAACGAATGAATAATGATGGTTCAAGCATTGTAACCTTAAACAATAGTTTTAATGGCCCCGAACATATTGCCGTACAAACAGATGGTAAAATAGTAGTAACCGACCGATTTAATAAAGCCATTAAAAGAATGAATGCAGATGGTACTGGTATTGAATCAATTGGTAGCGGATACAATGTGCTAGATGGTATTGCTATACAAACCGATGGTAAAATTGTATTTAGTGATGCTGGAGTAAAAAGAATAACCTATGCCGATACATCTAATAGAGTAGCTGTTGGCGTTACGGTAAATACTGTTGCAACCCCTACGGTGAGTAATCAAAATTTTTGCACCTCTGCTAACGCAACTGTGGCCAGTTTAGTTGCTACCGGTACCGCTATAAAATGGTATGCAGCCGAAACCGGAGGGGCTACATTGCCTAACGCCACCTTGTTGCAATCTAAAAATTATTATGCTTCACAAACAATTAATAGCTGCGAAAGTGCAAGAACATTGGTAAGTGTGGTAATAAACAAAACACTTGCTCCAATGGTGAATAAAATACAGGTTTTTGCAGGTGCTGCTACTATTGCCAGCTTATCAGCCACAGGTACTGCAATACAATGGTATGCTGCCGCTACGGGTGGTTCGGCTTTGCCTACAACAACAGCCTTGGTAAGTGGAACAAATTACTACGCAAGTCAAACCACAGCTTGTGGAGAAAGCAATAGAAGTATTTCAACCGTTCAAAAAATAAGCGAAAGCTCCCAAATATTGTGCAATCCTGCAACGGTTAGTGGTTTAGTTGCTACCCCAAGTGTACATAGTATTGCAAAATGGTTTTCAGTTTCAACTGGTGGTACAGCATTAGCAAATACCGCAACTGTAAGCAGTGGAACTTATTACGCAGAAGAATCCAATAATGCAATTGTAAGTACCATATTAAGTGGGTTTACTTACTTGCCAAATAAAATGGCTGTTCAATCAGATGGTACAATATTATTTTCAAATTGGTATAGTAATTCTATACTAAAAATGAATGCAGACGGATCTAATCGTCAATTAGTAAAAAGTGGGTTTTCTTCACCAAGTGGTATCGCTATTCAAACTGATGGAAAAATTGTTGTAGCAGATGCTGGCAACAACGCTATTAAACGCATGAATGCCGATGGTACCGGTATTGAAACAATTGGCACTGGCTTTAATAGCCCCCTTGGAGTGGCTATACAAGCAGATGGAAAAATTGTAGTGGCTGATTATAATAACAATGCCATTAAACGTATGAATACCGATGGTTCAGTCATTGAAACAATTGGCACTGGCTTCAATAGACCCTCTGCGGTAGCTATACAAATTGATGGAAAAATTGTAGTAGCCGATAATAATGCTGTTAAACGTATGAATACCGATGGTTCAGGCATTGAAGTTTTTGTACATGGTGCTAATGCCCCTACAGATGTATTTATTGAAAATGATGGAAATATATTAATAGCCGAGAGTGGTAATAATAGAATTTTAAGAATGAGTGCAGACGGCACTTCTTTTAGCGTTCTCTCAAATATATTTGGCAACAATTTAGGTGTAGTTTCACACCCCAATGGCAGAATTATAGTTGCCGATCTTAGTCAAAATACTATATCGTCAATCCTTGAATCAAGAATCTCAAATAGAGTAGCCGTAACTGTTACTGCTGCTAATCCTGCAGCCCCAACAACTAGTAACCTATCTTTTGCCACTAGTACTACTGTTGCAAGTTTTAATCCTGCACCTAGCACAACAATTAAGTGGTATAGTGGTGCTAATGGTGGTGCAAGTTTATTAAGCACTACACCCATACTTGCCAATGCAACTTATTATGCTTCAGCAATAAATGCAAATGGCTGCGAAAGTGAAAGAACAGCGTTTCCTGTAACAGTATTAACTACTACCTGGAATGGAACAGGTTGGACAAACGGTACTCCCGTAAATACGCTTGATGCACAAATAGGAAGTAGTATTACCCCACCAAATTTCACAGCAAAAGCATTAATTGTTAATAATGGTTCAGCATTAAACCTCACCGGCATTACTGCCACTTTAAATGGTAACATTATTAATAATGGCAATGGTTTAACTGGTACAGGTGCTTTAATCATTAATGGTAATAGCAGCCTTAGTGGTAATAGCATTAACTTCAATGGTACCCTATCGGTAAATAGTGGAGCCACCCTAACCACTAATAACCTATTAACGCTTACCTCTACAGCTTCCAACACTGCAAGAATAGCACCAAGTACCGGCAGCATTAGTGGTAATGTAACAGTTCAACGCTTTATAGCTGGCGGGGCCAGCAATGGAACACCAGGTAGAAGAGGTTTTAGGTTTTTAAGCCATCCATTTAGCAGCAGTTTAGCCTTAACCCCATTAATGGCATCAGGCAATATAGATATTACAGGAGCCGGCGGAGCCACCAACGGCTTTACCAATAACCCCAATGTAGGTGCTACCAATAGTGCTAGTGCCTTTTGGTACAACCCTACGGCAGCAGGTGCAGGAGTAACAACCAACAGCGGTGAGAACGACAATGGTTGGGTACCATTTACCACTGGCAATGGTATATCCGATGGCGCTAATCCAAATACTTGGAACCGAGGGCAAGGAATAAGGGTATTATTTAGAGGCGCCAAAGGCGAAGGATTAAATTACAACGGTAATAACTATACCTTAAGTGATGTAACCCTAAGCTTAAGCGGAGCAGTAAATATGGGTAATCAAACATTTAACTTACCAGCTGGTGGTAACGATCAGTGGAACTTGGTAGGCAACCCATATGCAAGTCCTATTAATGTAAGAAGTTTATTAGCTACGCAAAGAACAGGAGGCTTATTAATAGGTGCAACCGCCTACGTGTATAACCCTAACAAAGTAGGCACTACCCGAGGCGGTTATGATGCGGTAGACGTTAGCAGTGCCGGCAACTACACCCTGCCAGCTTATGGGGTAATCTTAGTACAAAGTAAGCAAGCCACGGCTAGCACCATTAATATTGTGGAGGCTGACAAAACCACAGGAGCCGATTTAGGATTTAGAACCCAAGTTCAAGGCGTAGCAGTAGGTATACATTTAATAGATGCTAGCAACAATGCTTTGCTAGATGAATATAACTTAAGATTCAGTAATATGGCACTAAATGGTACTATTGGCGACGTAGCAGATGGCGGCAAACTACTAAACAATTATAGCTTATACAGCCTAAGTGAAGATGATAACAAAATGCTACAACTAGATAGTAGACCATTACCCAACATCAGCCAAGGTAATAGTACAGTAAGGTTAGGTATTTATAGCAGTACAGCTAAGCAAATGCTATTGCAAATAACCGACTTACACCTGCCCACAAACACAACAGTATATTTAAAAGACAAATGGTTAAACGTAGAACAAGCTATTACTAGTACAAGCTACCAATATAGTTTCGCCACCACGGCAGATACAGGAAGCAAAGGAAATAACCGTTTTGAATTGGTGTTTAAGCAAGTGGTTACATTGCCTGTAACCTTTACTAAAATAAATGCTCAGCAGCAAGCTAATGGTAGTAGCATACAAGTGAGTTGGCAGGTAGCCAATGAAGTAAACCTGAGTAGTTATGAGGTTGAAAAAAGCGATGATGGACAAACATTTAACAAGGCAAATACCCAGATAGCCCAAAACCAATCCACCTACAATTGGATAGACAATATAGTACTGCAAAGCAATAACTTCTACCGAATAAAAGCGATAGATAAAAGTGGCAGTTATCAATACAGTCAAATAGTAAACGTACGTATGGGCAAAGAACAGAATAATTTTATCATATACCCCAATCCTGTAAAAGGTGGTGTTGTAAACATACAGTTTAGCAATGTAGCCAAAGGCGAGTATACCTTACAATTGTACAATAACCTTGGACAGATAGTAGCAACAAAACAGATTGAGCATTTTGGTGGTAATGCAACACAAAGTATGCTGTTGGGAAATAGCATAAGCCAAGGCAGTTACAAGTTGATAATTAGCAATGGGAGAGAAAAAAGGGTTAGCAAAACAGTAGTAGTAGAATAAACAATAAAATTATGTTGATGATTATAGAGCTATCAACATAATTTTTTTAAAAAATATAGCAATGAAGCAGAATAAACGAGTGCAAACAAAGTCAATAATAAATTCATATTTATATGTCACCATTTTATTATTGCTAACCATATCTCCTTTGCTAATCCAAGCCCAGCCAAGCTTTGAGGAAGACATCGAAGATGTACCCTTAGATGGGGGCTTGAGTATACTTTTAGCTGCAGGCGGTGCTTATGTTTTGAGAAAAAAAGGCAATAATGTTACTAAATAAATAAGGCCTTATTCCGAAGGTGTTAATTTTTATGGATTCCCAGTTATCCTGAGTTTGTAACTCAGGATTTTGTTAAACGTGTCTTTACTTCTCAAAACTTAACTACTCCTAGCTATCGGAAGTCAGTGAGTTGTGCTAATACCTTGTTCGACATTTGTAATATTGAACCATTATAAAAATATGGTTTTCATTTATTGGCCTATAATTGTTGTATCACTCCTATGGGGTTGTGATTTCTTATTCAATTCTTTGTATTAGTATATTAAGCCACACTGGCTTTATAAGGTAGGTAATTGATATGCTTTTTAGCTTTCAATTAGCATATCAGCACATTGGCTAATTAGCAAATTAACATCAGATTCCTCCACTCGCAAACGATGTGCTTATAAAAAGTAAGCAGGTTCGGAATGACGGGGCATTTAGGGCTTTCCATTAGCATATCAGCACATTATCTAATTAGCAAATTAACATCAGATTCCTCCACTCGTAAACGATGTATTCGGAATGACGGGGCATTTAGGGCTTTCAATTAGCATATCAGCACATTGGCTAATTAGCAAATTAACATTAGATTCCTCCACTCGTAAACGATGTATTCGGAATGACGACCCAACTGGGTTTTCAATTAGTAAATCATCATATTAGCTAATTATCACATTAACATGAGATTCCTCCACTCGTAAACGATGTATTCGGAATGACGAGGCATTTAGGGCTTTCCATTAGCATATCAGCACATTGGCTAATTAGCAAATTAACATTAGCCCTAGCCCTGATTGCAGTGGATAGCCCGGAGTGAGACGCAGCGTAGCGTAGGCGAATGAGGACTAGCAACGGAAAGCAGGAAATAGCTACCAATATTTTTTCTAAGTATTATTTTAATTGTACTGATCGCTACTTACAAGTTCATTATAAGTAATGTTATTATAGTTTTTTATTTCGTTGTACAAAGTATCCCTTTCTACAGGCTCTCTATTCACTTGCTTAATTAGCGATACTAACTCGGCGGTAGTAAGTGATGGGTTTTGCTCTTCGCTGCCAGCCATTGCGTATATTTTTGTTGTATCGTCAATAGTACCGTCCAAATCGTTTACGCCAAAGGATAGCGTTAGTTGGGCATTTTGCCTACCGAGCATTGGCCAGTATGCCTTAATATGCTTAAAATTATCTAAGTATAGTCTAGCAATAGCGTATACCTTCATATCCTCAAGCACATTACTTTCAGCAATATTGCTCATGTCATTATCCTTATTCCTAAACTTCAGCGGAATAAATGTATTAAAGCCTTTAGTTTCATCTTGCAATTGCCTAAGTTGTTCCATATGGTCTACGCGGTGTGCATAGTTTTCTATATGTCCGAAAAGCATGGTGGCATTGGAATGCATCCCTAGTTCATGTGCTGTTCTGTGAATATCAAGCCAACCTTTTGCATCTACTTTATCATCGCAAATTTTGCTTCTAATTTCTGGGGAAAATATCTCGGCTCCGCCTCCTGGCAAACTATCAAGGCCAGCATTTTTTAAGAAGGCTAGTCCATCTTTTACTGATAGCTTAGCTTTCTTAAACATGTAATCTAATTCTACAGGTGTAAACCCTTTTATGTGTAATTCTGGGCGATGTGCTTTTATTTTTTGTAATAATTCTGCAAAGAATGCAAGGTTCATTTTAGGATGCACCCCCCCAACAATATGTACTTCAGTAACTGGTTTGCCATCATATTTTTTTACGATGTCTAACATTTGGTCTGTTGTTAATTCCCAGCCTTCTTCTTTGTGGGCGTATAGCTTGCTATAACTACAGAACTTACATGAGAAAACACATACATTGGTTGGCTCAATATGAAAGTTACGGTTGAAATAGGTTTTGTTTCCGTGCATTTGTTCCCTTTTCCAGTTAGCTAACGAGCCAAGGAAAGATAGTGGTGCATGCTGGTATAAATACAAAGCATCTTCTGGGATAAGTCTTTCTCCCTCTAGAACTTTGTGTGCAATTTTTTGTAAGCTACTGTCTGATACGGAGGCGGCTATGGTTGAAATTGTTGCGGTACTATTCATAATAAAAGTTGCTAAGTTATTAAACTGTGTAACTATAACAAAAAAAGAAGGTCTTCCGTTCGGAAGACCTTCTTTAAAATGAAACTTATATTTCTATTTAGTTACTTTAAGTACTTTATCGGAAATGGTTTTGTTAGTATACTCTAACTTAATAACATATATACCCGCTGGGAAAGCACTCATATCCACAGGAATATTATTATCGGCATTACCATTAAACGTTAGGTAAGTAACCCTTTGACCAATTGAGTTGTATACTCCAATACCTCTTAATTCTGTAGGGGTAAATTGGTGTTGAACCATAAACATATTGGTAAATGGATTAGGGCTTAGCATATAACCATTCGCTTTTAACTTAGCTGCAAGTGTTTTTGTAGTAAGGTTTACATTATCTACATACACATTGTTTTGGTTATTGGTAGTATTTCTGAATACGAACTGTAATGGTCCGGCTGGTGCAAAAGCTGATAGATTAACTCTCTCGTTTCTCCACTGACCTGCATTTGGCCTGTACTCATCAGATTGAACACTATTTGGATCGTTAAGTGTTTGCAAATCTGCTCCCCATTTCTTATAAACCGTTGTAAAGGTGTTACCACAATCTTTAGTAATTAATACTTCTAAAGTATCCATTTCTGTCATAGTAGCACCAGGGTAAGCCCTATTAGCAGCAGATAAATCAAAAGTTAAGAAAAGAGAATCTACACCCGTATAAGTTACGATAGGAGAGTAAAGATCATCCTTTTGCTTGTTAAATGTGTAAGAGAAATTTCTAACAAATGCACTACCAGTACCAGTTTTTGCAACAGTGCTTTTGCTCCAAGTAATATTATTATCACTGTTAACAAGGCCCCAGTTTGTAGGAGGAACAGTTGCTTCGAAACCTTCAACCAATGGAGCTGCAGTGGTACCTACAAGGCTAAATGCTTTAGTTAAGGTATCGTTTGTTACGTTAGCATCACCTGTGCCAGAAGCTGTTACCGGATCAGCAGTGTATACTTTTATAGTATGTGCACCTACTGATGCAATTGTAGCTGCCGCAAGATTAATAGATACTGTTGAATCTCTTGCAATTGAAACGCCTGAAATTGTAGCGGTTACTGGCGCACCATTATCAACGCTGTAAGCAATTTTATATCCAGTAATTGTTTGCACTCCTACGTTTCTAAAAGTAGCCCTTGGTGTAAAAGTTGGTGTACAAATAACTGCGTTTGGTTGATCTATTGATACCAATTGCAAATCTCTACTGAAAACAGGTTGAATGTTAATATTATCAATAAAGATGTTGTTGCCGTAGTCATTCGTATTTTGAAAAGCTACGATTATGCTACCACCAGCAATCTGTGCACCTGATAATGATATTTTTTGAGTTCTCCAATCTGCAGCAATTGGTGCAATATAATTAGCGGTAGAAGCACCAGCTGTAGCAAGTGCTGCACCAGCTCTGTTAAACACTTGTGTATATGTTTGTCCACAATCAGTAGATACAAGTACCCTCAATATATCATTAGAACCAGGGAAATTTTTATGGGCTAAATCAAAAGTAATAATTACAGAATCTGTACCTACAGTTTGTAGGGTAGGAGAAACAAATCGATCTAATTGACCAACTAAGTCGTTATTATAATTATCAATAAATAACGCATTAGCACTTGCTCTACCAGGAGAATTTCTTACCCAAGTTACGTTGTTGTTTGTGTTTACAATGCTCCAGCCCGTGCTTGGGAAAGCTTGCCCTTCAAAGGTTTCTCTAATTGCAGCAGTAGCCAAACTATTTATTACGAAAGCCTTACTTAGTGTATCATTGGTAGACTGTAGATCACCAGTACCAGAGGCAGAAACGGGATTTGCTGTAAAACCTTTTATTGAGTGACTACCAGGCGTGCTAGTTATTGCAGCTAAGGAAATATTAACCGTTGCACCTGGTGCAATAGCTGTAGTAATATTTTGTGTAACCG
>Ga0114942_1000361_pt1 | contig 12975 bp, 12 predicted proteins | sample LowerColdCreek_FD_88674 | JGI IMG/M metagenome (GOLD analysis project Ga0114942, IMG submission 88674) | Groundwater microbial communities from Cold Creek, Nevada to study Microbial Dark Matter (Phase II) - Lower Cold Creek | ecosystem: Environmental > Aquatic > Deep subsurface > Groundwater ... | reverse complement strand
TGACGACTGAAGATGATGATGCAACAAGGAATTTATTGCTAAGTAGTGAATGGAAAAATAACTTACAACCCACCCGAGAAAAAGGCATTACCCTTAAAATGGTTAAAGCCGATATTCCTACACTAAATTTTTTCTTAGTACAACACCAACAAAAAGTACTAGCCTTACAACCAAGGCATTCATTAGAAGACTATTTTTTACAAATTACAAGCGGAAAACAACATGTGGAAGCTTACTCAAATTGAGCTATATAAAATTTTTCAACGCCCAAGAACTTTTATCTCTTTTGGTGCCATCACCGCATTAATTGCTGCTGTGCAAATAGGCTTAAAGGTAGATGGAAAATCTTATGTAGATTTTATGTTGAGCACTACAAGCTCTTTAGAAATTGAAGGAAATATTTTAAATGGTTACTTAATTTGTTACATCATTTTACAAATGTTACTCATTAATGTACCCTTACTCATTACCCTAATTGCTGCAGATATGATTTCTGGCGAAGCTAATATGGGTACGCTAAGAGTATTGCTCACAAAGCCTTTCAGCCGAACTGAATTTGTACTAGCTAAGTTTTTTGCGGCAACCGTTTACACTTTATTACTCTTAATTTGGCTTGCCATTCTAGCATTATTTGTAAGCATGTTGGTATTTGGCACGGATGATTTGTTTCTTTTTAAGTCTAGCTACATCGTTTTAATAAAGGAAACCGATGTGTTTTGGCGCTACTGCGGCGCATTTGCCTTTGCAGCCATAGCCATGACAACCGTTGCAGCACTCGGCTTCTTTCTATCTGTATTTTCAGAAAACTCAATTGGTCCTATCGTTTCCACAATGAGCATTATAGTATTTCTTACGGTATTAAGTACTATGAATATTCCTTTCTACTCACTAATTAAGCCTTACTTATTTGTAACGCATATGAATAATTGGAAGGAGTTTTTCGATCAGCAAGTAAATGAAAACAACGAAGCCATTATTGGTACCATACAAAGCCCACAAAAAATTGTAAACTCCTTAATTATACTGGTTTTACACATCATCGGATTTGTAGGTGCATCTATCTATTTCTTTAGAAAAAGAGATATACTCAGCTAATTTATACCATCAATTTTATGAGAAAAATATTTGTATTTTTTATCACCTATTTTATCGTTGCCGCAACCACCGCACAAGATATGACGCCACTTGTGAAAAAGGCCAGAGCAAAGCTAGATTTGGTAAGCGATTACTCCGCAGAAGGGGTAATGAAAACGGACATTATTTTTATTAAAGCACCAATAAGTAAAATAAAAGTTTATTTCAAAAAACCTAACAAGTTTAAGTTGAAAAAAGATGGTGGTATTTCCTTACTACCCAAGGGTGGTATTTCGGTAAATATGAGCACCATTGTAGCAGTGGATGATTATGTAGCCTTAGCCGCGGGCACTGCCATAATTGATGGTTATAAAACTACTATTGTAAAGCTATTACCCAATAATGAGGCTAGCAATATTGTACTTACCACCATGTATATTGACGAAGAAAATATGTTGGTGAGAAAGGCCATAACTACCACAAAAGAAAATGGCACTTATGAAATGCAAATGCAATACGGTGCTTACGCAAAATATGGCCTGCCCGATAAGGTGTACTTTACCTTTAACACAAAAGATTACAAATTGCCAAAAGGGATTACGTTGGAATTTGATGAACCAGGGCAAAAAAATGAATTAGATAAATTAAAGAATAAGAAAGGTAAAGTAGAAATTAGCTACACCAATTATGTTATAAATAAAGGCATTTCCGAGGATGTTTTTAAGTAAATTTTAGAAGCAACTTACCTGCCAACTTCTTGTAAAAATTTCTGCCGTACTTAAGGAATAAATACCTTCTTTCCTACTCAATTCCCCTATACTATCAATGCTGTCGGCAATGCCGCACCAAGGCTCAATGCATACAAAATTGGCATCCTTTGCACTCCAAATTCCCATGTAAGGAAAGCCCTCATAAGCAACGGTTAATCCATTATTATTTTTAATGCTTACTATTGAAATTGCTTCACTTCTCAAGGTTTTAAATACCAAAGCATCTTTATAAAAAAGTGTTTTGTCTAACTGTATTTTTCCACTCTCCTCTTTAAAAAATAGTACGGGTTCTTTTAACAAAAGCCCTTCATTATTTAATGGAAATATGCCTGCATTTTCCTCCTCAGAAAATTGTAAGTAATAGTCTGAAAACTCCTCATTACTTCCTAGCGGCACATTAAATGCAGGATGTGCACCTACGGAAAAAAACATGATTTCACTGCCCTCATTCTTAACCTCGTAACTAATAATTACCGAATTATTTTGTAAGCGATAGGTTGTACTAAATAAAAAATTGAATGGATAATTTGCAAGTGTTTCCTCATTGCTTTTTAATACAAATTTTGCTTCAGTTGGGCTAAGTAATTCCGCTTCAAAATACATATCTCTTGCAAAGCCATGCCTTGGTAACTGATAAGTGTTTCCTTTAAATGTATACTGATTATTTTTTAGTCCACCCACTATCGGAAACAGTACTGGGCTTCGCTTTCCCCAAAAGTTTGCATCGCCTTGCCACAAATATTCTATGCCAGTATTTTTATTATAAATGCTTTGTAATTCAGCCCCTTTTGTAGCAATTGCTACTTGTAATACATCATTACGTAACTGCACTATATTTTCCATAAAAGTTTACTCTTCTATTTTTTCATCAACAGCGTTAGCAAGCACCCTTGCACTAATTTTTTTCAAGGGGTTTCTTCTATCTTGTATATAACCATTTCTTGTTCTTGCAATATCTATGGCACTAAAAATAGCTCCAAGAAATGAAGTTTCATCAGCTATTCCTTTTCCTGCAATATCAAAGGCAGTGCCATGATCGGGGCTTGTTCTTATTACTGGTAACCCCGCTGTAAAATTTACCCCATCACCCGCCGCTAATGATTTAAATGGTATCAATCCTTGGTCGTGGTACATAGCCAATACACCATCAAATTGCTCGTACATTGCTCTTGCAAAAAATGCGTCGGCCGAGTAAGGACCAAACACCAACATACTATTGCTAGCCTCCTTAATTGTTGGCTTAATAATTGTTTCTTCTTCTTTACCTATTAATCCTTCATCGCCAGCATGTGGGTTTAGGCCTAAAACCGCAATTTTTGGCTTGGTTACCCCAAAGTCTTTTTGCAAACTAGCATGCATAATTTTTAGTTTGCTTAGTATATTTTCACGGGTTATATGCTTTGCTACTTCTGCTACGGGCACATGTTCTGTTAGTAAGCCCACCCGCATATTCTCTGCAGTAAGCAGCATACACACATCTTGTACGCCAAAGAAATTTTTAAGGTAAGGGGTATGTCCACTGAAATTAAACGCATCACTCTGAATATTTTTTTTGTGAATCGGCGCAGTTACCAATGCATCAATTTTTTCTTCTTTTAATGCTTGTGTTGCTTGCTGCAAACTCAATAGTGCATACTTACCACCCACTTCATTAAGCACACCAGGCGTAATAGTTACATCCTCCTCCCAACAGTTATAAATATTAATTTGCTTGGTGGAAAGTTTACCTAATTCTCTAGTAGGGACAAAGCTAAAACCATTATCTGGTAACGATTTTCTATAAAAATTAATGGTTTTATTAGTGGCAAATATTACTGGCGTACACATATTTAGCAACTCATTATTGCTTAGTGCTTTTATAATTACTTCTAGTCCAATGCCATTAACATCTCCACAACTAATGCCAATAATTGGCTTCCATAATGCAGTTTCCATACTTACAACTTGTAAGCCGTGAAGATACAATTTTTGCAAAGCATATAAGCAGCCATATTTTGTAGTATATAATAGCATAAAATACATTTGCAGTACTTTTACCATAATGGAATACTCACTCAAAAAATCGCTTGGGCAGCATTTTTTAAAAGATGAAGCAATATGTATACAAATAGCCCAAGCCATTGAAGCCGCTTTACAACAATTTCAACTAACCAATTTGTTAGAGGTAGGCCCTGGTGCAGGTGCCATTACCAAACACCTTATTAATATTCCCAATTGCCACTTTAAAGCGGTGGAACTAGATGAGGAAAAAGTAGCCTATTTGAATAAAAATTTCCCCTCGCTTAATGGAAAAATTATTAGCGAAGATTTTTTGCATACAGTACCGCCGTTTGATGAACCATTTATGGTAGTAGGTAATTATCCTTACAACATCTCTACCCAAATACTTTTTAAAATTATTGATTGGAAAGATGTTGTACCCGTAAGCATTGGCATGTTTCAAAAAGAAGTAGCCATTAGGGCTGCAGCCAAACCAGGCAAAAAAGATTATGGCGTACTAAGTGTGTTGCTGCAAGCTTTTTACGAAGTAACTTATTTATTTGATATTCCCCCAGAATCATTTAACCCGCCACCAAAAGTAATGAGCGGTATTATTAAACTACAGCGAAAAACAGAGGAGTTAAATTATACCAGCCATAAAAAATTTATTCTTCTTGTAAAAACAAGTTTTAATCAGCGTCGCAAAACCTTGCGTAATGCCACAAGGGCTTTATTTGAACCAACTGTACTTACCAATGAAATATTTAACAAAAGGGCTGAGCAATTATCCCTGCAAGACTTTGCCAACTTAACCCACCAAATGCGATAAAAAACAATGCAAGAGAAACCATTAGTTATTATTACTGCTAAAGTGCACCCATGGCTCGTGGAAACCCTTAACAGCAAAGGGTTTCAAGTTTCCTATTTACCAACAATTACTTACGCCGAACTTAAGGAAAATGTTACTAATGCAATTGGTATTATAATTACTACTCGCTTACCAATAGATAAAAATATAATTGATGCTGCACCACAACTAAAATGGATTGGAAGGCTTGGCAGCGGTATGGAATTAATAGATGTAGCCTATGCTACTAATAAAAATATTCAATGTGCTAGTAGCCCCGAGGGCAACAGAAATGCAGTAGCTGAGCATAGCTTAGGCATGTTGCTTAACATAATGAACTATATGCATAAAAGTGCCAATGAAGTAAAAAAATTACAATGGTTTAGAGATGAAAATAGAGGCAACGAACTATTCGGCAAAACGGTAGGTATTATTGGCTATGGCAATACGGGCATGGCTTTCGCCAAGTTGCTGGCCGGCTTTCAAGTGCAAGTATTGGCTAATGATATTGTGCCCATACACAGTACGCTACCCTATGTACAGGCTGCAAGCTTACAGCGTATTTTTAATGAGGCCAATGTAGTAAGCCTTCATTTACCACTAAACCCAACCACCCATTATTTTGCTAACGAAGCTTTTTTTGCATCTTTCAAAAACCAGCCCTATTTTCTATCGGCTTGCCGTGGTAAGGTTACAGATACCAATGCACTTATTAACGCCTTAGAAAAGCAACAGATTACCTCCGCAGGATTAGATGTGTTAGAAAATGAAAAAATGGATACACTAACCCCAACACAGCAACAACAAATACAATGGCTTAGTAACCAACCTAATGTGTTGTTAACCCCACATATTGCCGGCTACACACACGAAGCCTATATAGGTATGGCTAAAGTGTTGGTAGAAAAATTGGGTATTTAATTTCATTTCATATAATTTTACATTTTTATGCAACGCTGCACCTTTCAAAAAGTGTGGCGTTGTATTTTTTTTAGTATAAAGCCACAGATTATGAGTGAAGTGATGTACGTATCTAAGGAAACCTTAGAACAAATGAAAGAAGAGCTACATAGAATGATAACTGTAGACAGGCCCGCAGCCTCAAGGGCCATTGCAGAAGCAAGGGAAAAAGGCGATTTAAAAGAGAACGCCGAATACGATGCTGCCAAAGAAGCACAAGGATTATTGGAAGCCAAAATGGCTTTGCTTGAGCAACAAGTAATGATTGCTAGGGTGCTTGATGCTAGTAGTATTGATACCAGTAAAGCATCGGTATTAACCAAAGTTACCATTACCAATATGGCTAATAAAAAAAGTATGACCTACCAACTTGTTGGCGAAAAAGAGGCCGATTTAAAACTCGGAAAAATATCTATTGCCTCACCAATTGGCAAGGGCTTATTGGGCAAAAAAATTGGCGAAATTGCCGAGGTGCAAACCCCTGCTGGAATTTTAAAATTCAAAGTAGAGAAAATTAGTATTTAACCACTTAGTATTGGCTTACAGAAGGGCAGCTACACGGCTGCCTTTTTTGTTTTATGTCAGGGGGGGTTCCCCTCCCAAAAAGGCAGTCGGGGCCGGGCTTTGCATTACAAGTACGGCACATGCCCAAGCTACATAGCCTCACCGGGCTTTTCATTGCAATCCCTAACCCAGGAACCAAACTTGTTTACCTCTTCTATCTTCTATTCATATATCTCCAGCAAACCATCCGGAAGGGTTACAAATACTTTTTTATTCGCATGGTCTATTTTATCTAGTGTTTCAGCATGTAGTGGTATCAAGGCTTCTTTTCCTTTATACATTATTTGTAATAACACTTGGTGTGGCTGTTCAATTACTTCATCTATGGTGCCAATTAATTGTTCCTCATTGTACAAGGAAAAACCAAGCAATGCTATTGGTGTATTTTTCGGGGCAATTTTTCTGAAATCAGCATCAGTAAGCCATACCTGCTTGTGCAGTAGGGGCTTTACGGCCTCTTTTGTTGTAACACCTTCTAATTTCACATACATTTCTGTATGGTCTTTCCCTTTGGAGTTAACAATAAAGTAGGGCAGGTAATTGCCTTTTATCTGCTCTACAAACAAGGCACTCACACCCGTTAAGTTAATTTTCTTGCCAAAGCCATGTAGTAATATTAACTCACCTTCCACTCCAAAGCTTGCTACTATTTTACCAATATTTATATAATTCATCATTGCTGCTTTGCTATAAATAATTAATCCCGAATAGCGCTAACCATTCGGGATTAAATAAAATTGTTGTGCTTATTAAGCTTCAGTGCTAGGAGTAGCTTCGTCGGTTTCTACCTTACGAACCACTGGTTGCGGGCGGCGAGAACGCTGTGTTTTCCTGTGCTCTTCACTTCTTTTACGAATGTTAGCCTCATGCTCCTCATGCCAAGCTTGGAATTTAACCATTGCTGTAGCATCATCAAACAAACCAAGCTTAACGCCCCTTAGTAAGTGCTTCAAGTACAATACGCCTTTGAAACTTAAAATTCTACGAACCGTGTCAGTAGGTTGTGCACCCTTGTGCAACCATTCTAATGCTTTTTGACGGTCTAAGTTAATAGTAGCTGGTACAGTTAGTGGATTGTAAGTACCCAATTTTTGGATAAACTTACCATCACGTGGTGCACGTGCATCGGCTACAACGATGAAGTAGAACGGACGCTTCTTGCTTCCGTGTCTTTGTAATCTCATTTTTACTGCCATGTTAAATAGAAATTTAGCGGCTTAAGAAATAGGTTAATTAATAAAACGGAGTGCAAATATAGCGGTTTACCCTTTATATACGTAGTTGTTACGTTAAAAAAATACAAATACCTACAATTATTCATTAAGCTAGTTACTCATTTATTAAAATTGTGCGTATATATAGATATTTTTACAGCTATGCGGCTTGCCTGTTTTGTTTTAATAATGCTAACCAATGTTGCTAATGCACAATTTAACCTAGTAGGTAATGCTAGTGCTAATGGTAATAACTGTTATACCTTAACGCCAGAGCTAGGCACACAAATGGGTGCAATATGGTATAACCAGCAAATTAATTTGCTGCAACCATTTGATATAAGGGCACAAATATACCTAGGTAATAGAAATGGTAACGGGGCAGATGGTATGGCATTTGTAATTCAACAACAAAGCATTAATTCTGGCTCCACCGGTGGTGGGCTTGGTTATGAGAATATTACTCCATCCTTAACCGTAGAGTTTGACACTTACCGAAACGCCACCTTTAACGATCCCGCTTTTCACCATATGGCAATAATGAAAAATGGGGTAACTAACCATAACAACTCATTAGTACCGGCTGTGGCTATTATGCCTAATAATGCCAATGCAGATGATGGTCAGTTTCATTCCGTTCGTTTCACTTGGGATCCGGTAACAAAAGTGTTTAATACTTACTTCGATTGCGTTTTAAAACTTACTTACACAGGTGATATTCTTAATAGCATTTTTAATGGAAATAGTACTGCTTTTTGGGGCTTTACCGCCGCAACCGGCGGCGTAGTAAACCTTCATAGAGTGTGCGATGTAAATAACTCTCAGTTTTACACCCTCAATCATAACGATACTGCTTGCATTAATAGTACGGTGCAACTTAGTTCTATTAATATTGGTAATGCAACTTATAGTTGGCAACCGTCAACTGGGTTAAGTAATGCATTTGCTCAAAACCCTACTTTTACCGTAACCACATCTCAGCAATACATTTGCACCGTTACCGATGTATGTAATGGACAAATATTTAAAGACACATTTAATATTGTAGCTACCCCAGCACCAGAAAAGCCAACTATTATTTCTAACAGCCCTGTATGCAATGGTAGTAGCTTACAACTTAGCATTGCCAATATTAATAATGCTTTTACTTATCAATGGGCTTTACCAAACGGAACAGGTATTATTTCCACCAACATTAACATACCAGCCAACCAAGTAGGTAATGGTGGAATGTATACTTGTTTTGCAAAAGCGGGCAACTGTATTTCTAATACAGATACCCTAGTTGCAGCCGTACTACCATTTACACCTTTTACCACAAAAAAAGTAGATACTTCTTGTGCAGGAGGTAATATACAATTCAATACTATTGGTGTTGAAAATGGCTATACCTACGAGTGGATGGGGCCTAACGGATACTCCTCATCTGCTAGTAGCGGCATAATGGTTAGAAATAATCTTACAATTTTAGATAGTGGCTATTACCTAATTACTGGCACTAACCCTGCAAATGGCTGTACAAAAAAAGATTCATCAAAACTGGTAATTATTCCTTTTGCACCGGCTAATATTATAACAAAAGATTCCATCATTTGCCTTGGCGATTCTTTTAATATTAGGTCTGCTGGTGTAGGAACTATTAATTGGCAGCCTCAACAAGTATTTACAAATTCAGCTTCACTAAATACTTGGGTAAAACCTTCGGATAGTACCGAAATTATTCTTACTGTTTCCGCAGGAAATTTTTGTATTTCGAGAGATACTATTTCACTTGCTGTTAATAAAAAACCCCTTGCCAATGCAGGGAAAGATGTAGTAATTTTTGCCGGGCAAACTACTACTTTATTAGGTGCTGGTGTAGGTACCGATAGTATAGTAAGTTGGTTACCAAATACATTTTTAGCAAGCAATAACACTTTTACTACTATTGCTTCACCGCCTATTAGTATGTATTATATATTATCGGTAAGTAGTGTTGGTTGTGGCATTGCACAAGATAGTGTATACATTAAAGTACTTAAAAATATTGTAATTCCTAACGCCTTTTCACCTAACGGAGATGGTGTAAATGATACGTGGCAGATAGAAGGATTAAATACCTATACCACCAATACCGTTGAAATTTATAATAGGTATGGGCAAATAGTACATAGCAATAAGGGCTACACAAAATATTGGGATGGTACATTTAATGGAAAGCCTTTGCCAAAAGGTACTTACTATTACTTAATTGCTATTCCTGAAATTAACCAACAACTTAGTGGATGGGTACAAATATTATAAATTGTAAAAATTTATTTTAAAAGATTTGTGTAATGAATACTACTCCTGAGCATAATGAAAGGATAGCGAAGATGAATTTTGCTAGTGTATACCCTCACTATGTTGCAAAAGTGGAGAAAAAAGGAAGAACAGTGGAAGAATTGCATCAAGTAATAACTTGGCTTACAGGCTTTAACAACAAAAAAATTCTTGAGCTTATTGAAGAGAAGGTAACCTTTGAAATATTTTTTAAACAAGCGAAATTAAACCCCAATTCTTCCTTAATTACAGGTGTAATTTGTGGGTATAAAATAGAAACTATTGAAAATGAGTTGACTAAAAAAGTAAGATTTTTAGACAAGCTTGTGGATGAATTAGCCAAAGGCAAAAAAATGGAAGCTATTATTAGGGCAACGAATTTTTAAATAATTTCCACGTTTATTATTTCTTCGAAGTATTATATTAACCTATTATTTTATTGGTATAGTAGAGACTTATTCAAAATGAAGTAAGAATAAAATTTTATAGGAGAACTGGTTAATATTACAGTTACTAATTATTCTCGAATTTAAAACTTAGGACAAGGCAAAGCTTTACCATCTGGTGGGCGGCGGGTATATATTAAAGATATTTCTACCCCACCCCTACTTTCAGATGCTGATTTTAAAGAAGAAGTATTAATATCATAACTACTACCAATTCTAATATCACCAACTTCTAAGCCAATGTATGGCACAATAGCATCTTTTAATCTAATCCAAGAACCTACATAAATGCTAGTGGGCTTATCGGCATTATTATCCCAAGGGCTTAGCTGCAATGCACCGCCAATAACTGTTTCCGTGGCTTTTGCTTGAGCACTATATAATCCGCTAACATGCATAGTCATTACCTGGCCCACCGGAAAATAGCCCCCAGCATGAAAGGTAGAGCGTGGCTTTAATGTGTACAAACCACCCGTAAATTGCTGCCGTGGTTGGTTAATATGGTACACACTTACGCCTGCATAAAAATTATTTTTGTCAGTAGTGCTAGCTGTGTACAGGAGACCAACATTTACATCGAAATAGCTGGTTTTTAATGTATTATTGGCAAATATTTCGCTGGTAATGCCTGTGAAGCCGTTTGTTGTTAATTGATCTTCGAACTTTATTTGGCTAGTATTAATTAACATATTAGCATAGGTAGCCTGAAAGCCAATGCCTAGTTGTTTGTATCCATCTTCATCTAACCCTTTGTGAAATGCGGTAGATATGGAGCCGTAATTAAAATTTACTGCCCCTGCTGCACTTTTATCCGTATATCCCATTACCCCTACACCCCAAGTATCATTGTATGCAATGCTATTTTTGGCAATTGGTAAATCTACACTTAACGTACTGGTTTGAAAAGCTCTGTTAATGGTGGGCCATTGATTTCTATAGTTTCCTGCCACCCTAGTGGTACCGGTTGTTTTTCCTGTAAATGCTGGATTTAATGTTAGTGGCGAGGCAAAGAATTGTGAAAAATGTGGGTCTTGTGCACACACATTTACAGCTATTGAGAAAAGAATACTTAATAAAAAGAATAGCCTCATTGAAAAAAATCTTAAAATCTAATATACGATTGATTGCTGTGTTAAGATGTTAAATGTACAACAGATGCTGCTTGGTATCATCGGATATATCCACAAAAAAGGCTTCTACTTATTAAAAAAGTAGAAGCCTTTGCAATAACCCTTAAGCATTGTTAGCTACAGCCTAGGCTGTTGCCACAATTAAGGCATTTGTAACACACACCACTTCTTACAGTAATATGTCCGCACACATTACAAGCTGGTGCATCGCTTTGCATATTTTTTGCCTGTTGATTCATGGCATCTAATCCATTATTTACTGCTACTACGGCCACTCCAGCTTTTGTTCTTGTAGCTATATGGCTGTCTTTGCCACTAGCGGCTGGCGTAACATTTGCCGAAGGCGTAATGCGTACACTGCTTAGTTCTGGGGAACCAATTAGGGTTACATCACCATCTTCGCCTTGGTTTTCCACGGTTGGTCTATCTAGCACATGCACTAAATCGGTTCTGTTTGAATATTCGTAAGCTAAGCATCGGAATATAAAATCAACCAACGAAGTGGTAGTTTTAATATTCGGATGATCTACCATACCTGCTGGTTCAAACTTGGTAAATACAAACTTTTCCGTAAACTCTTCTAATGGCACACCGTATTGTAAACCAACGGACACGGCAATAGCAAAACAGTTCATTAAGCTACGCAATGTTGAGCCTTCTTTGGCAAGATCAATGAATATTTCACCTAGGGTTCCGTCATTGTATTCGCCGGTGCGTAAGAACAATACTTGCCCACCAATTTTGGCTTTTTGGGTAAATCCTCTACGCTTAGCTGGTAAGGCTTTGCGTTCTACAATTTTACTTAATTGACGCTTTAAAGTAGTATCGGAAGAAGCTTGCATACGCTTTTGTACTTCTTCCAATAACTCATCAACGGTTAGTTTGCTTAGGTCTACAATATTAGAAGTTGTGTTGCTATTTGCTTCTTCGGCTACTTCGCTAACAGCAGCATCTGCGGTATCGTCATTTTTCTTCTTTTTATCGCTTTTGTTGCTTAATGGCTGAGATAGTTTTGAACCATCACGGTATAGGGCATTTGCCTTTAAGCCCATTTGCCAGCTAAGTAAGTAGCAATCTGCTATTTCTTCAACCGATGCTTCGTGTGGTAAATTGATGGTTTTAGAAATTGCACCGCTTAAAAATGGTTGGCAAGCTGCCATCATTTTAATATGTCCGTGAGCATGAATATAGCGTTGGCCTTTATTTCCGCATTTATTAGCACAATCAAATACGTGTAAATGTTGATCTTTAAGGAAAGGAGCACCTTCTACCGTCATTGCACCGCATATGTACTCGTTGGCAGCATCAATTTGCTCAGGCGTAAAGCCTAAACCTTCCAAAATACTGAAGCTAAAATCGTTGTATTGATCGGCAGTAAAGCCTAATCTTTCCAAGCAAGCTTCGCCCAAATTGAACTTGTTAAAGATGAAGCCAATTTCAAAAGCACTTTTTGCTGCATCGTTTAGCTTTTTAATTTCCTCGGCAATAAATCCTTTTTCACTTAGTGATTGAGAGTTAATGAAAGGTGCACCTTCGAAACTTGCGGCTCCTACGGCATACTTTTCAATTGCATCAATTTCTTTTTGGCTATAGCCTAATGTTTTTAAGGCGTTAGGTACTGCACCATTAATAATTTTGAAGTAACCACCACCAGAAAGTTTTTTGAATTTTACAAGGGCAAAATCGGGT
>Ga0114942_1000360_pt1 | contig 12983 bp, 12 predicted proteins | sample LowerColdCreek_FD_88674 | JGI IMG/M metagenome (GOLD analysis project Ga0114942, IMG submission 88674) | Groundwater microbial communities from Cold Creek, Nevada to study Microbial Dark Matter (Phase II) - Lower Cold Creek | ecosystem: Environmental > Aquatic > Deep subsurface > Groundwater ... | reverse complement strand
GCCGCCGCTGTCCAGGCTCACCCCCGTTGCCGAGACCGCCTGCACCCGGGCACCGGTGTGCACCTCGAAGCCCAGCCCCTGCAGTGTGCGCCGGCTGGCGGTCGCAATGCGCTCGGGGAAGGCGGCCAGCAGGCGCGGCGCACCTTCGTACAGGCTGAGCCGCAGACGGCGCCGCATCTGCGCATCGCCAAAGCCCGAAGCCTGCTCCATCAGGTCGCTCAGTTCTGCCGCCAGCTGCACGCCGGTGGCCCCGCCGCCCACGATGGCCACGCGCACCTCGGTGTCGTGCAGCGCGGCACGCAGCAGCTGGGTGCGCAGCGCGGTGTTGAAGCGCTCGGCCTGGGGCTGGTGATCGATGGCATGGGCGTGCTCGCGCACCCCCGGGATGCCGAAGTCGTTGATGCCGCTGCCCAGGGCCAGCACCAGCCAGTCGTAGGGCAGCTCGCGGGCGTCGACGGCAATGCTGCCATCGGCAGCGCGCAGCGGCGCCAGCTGCACGCGCCGCGCCGCACGGTCCACGCCCACCAGCTCGCCGGGCTCGAAGACATAGCCATGGCTTTGCGCATGGGCCAGGAAGTGCAGGCGCTGCAGCTGAGCGTCGCGCGTGCCGGCGGCCAGGGTATGCAGCATGGGCTTCCAGACATGGGTGAAGCTGCTGTCCACCAGGGTGATGCGCGCCCGCTGCGGCCCGCCCAGGCTGTGCCCCAGCCGGGTGGCCAGCAGCAGGCCGGCAATGCCGCCGCCGATGATGACGATGCGTGGCGCGGTCATGGCTGGCTCGCCGTGAGGCGGTTGGCTTCGGGCTGCCAGGCGCCCAGTTCACGAAGTGCGCTTGGCCGCCAGGGTCGACGGCGGCGTCGATTGCGACCGCGGCCGTGGCGGCGACGGTGGCGATCTCGCACTGCCTCTGGCGCCAGCGCCGGGAGCGATCAGCGTGCGCCATGCGACCCGCACGGCTGCGCTGGTAACGCTGCGCGGCGGCGCGCTGGGCTTCGCGGCGGGCCGTGCCCGAGCAGACGCGGCTGCAGTACCGCTGGCCGCGATCGCAGCGGCTGCACAGCAGCACCTGCGCACGGCAGCGCGCGCACACGAACAAACGGGCGGGATGATCGACGGCCAGGCTCCCCGGGACGACTCCCGAGGAGCGCCAATGGCCGCCCGCAAGCGGCGTGTACGGCCGCATATCGCGGCATACACTTGGCTCGCATCCCGCTACTTGGCGCGGTTGTAGGGCACGGCGTCGGGCTTGAGCAGCCACGCGATGGGCCGGCGCCGTGCCCGCCTACCACTCAGGCACACCGAGGTTCTACCTCACCGGCCGCGCGCTCCCGGCCACCCGCCGAACACACCCCGCTTGACGCCCATGCGGCCGCCCTGCAGGGCGGCCGCATGGGCGTCAACTCTCATCCCTAACGACGATCGCGACGGATCGACATCGACCCGCACCCAGCACGCCACCAGCCCTTCACAGAGCTTGGAGCGGAAACGCCACTTCACCGCCGAGTAACAGCGGATCCTGATCGCCGTTCACAAGGCGGTGGCCTACGGGCTGGAGCGCCAGACCCACACCGGCTCCATGCTGCAGCTGCAGCTCACGCAGGACGGCCCGCAACTGCACATGACGGCGTCCCCGCGCCTGTTCGACCTGGAGATCGAGCCCTTCTTGGTGGAGGAGGCCTTCGCCGGCTCTGTGGCGGTGGTGCGCGCCATGGTGGGGTCGTCGTTCCGGCCCACGCAAGTGGACTTCACCTTTGACAGCGGCGGCCATCACCGCCTGTACGAGCGCTTCTTCCGCTGCCCCGTGCGCTTCCAGGCCGATGAACACCGGCTCACCGTTGAGGCGCAGTGGATGTCCGCCCGACTGCCCGGCCATGACCGCCTGACCAGCCACCTGCTGCGCAAGCAGCTCAATCAACTGCTGCAGATTCCCATTGGGCAGGACGACCTGCTGGAGTCGGTGACCAACCGCATGCGCTTCGGCATCCAGGACCGGCCGTCGCAGAAGCATCTGGCGCAGCAGGTCAACGTCAGCGACCGCACGCTGCGCCGCCGGCTGGAGGCGCGGGACACCAACTACCGGGCCCTGCGCGACGAGGCCCGCCTGGAGCGGGCGCGCGACCTGCTGGCCCACACCACGCAGACCATTGCGGAGGTGGCGCTCGCACTGGGCTACGCAGACGCCCGCTCGTTCAGGCGCGCCTTCAAGCGCTGGACGGGGCAACTGCCGACAGCCATGCGCACCGGTTCATGAGCCTTCAACAAGCGGCAGCAGGCTGAAAGCGAACGGTATCGGCGATTGCTGAAATCCCACCAACGCGGGTGCGGCAGGAATCTCGGACCAGTTAAGCAATCAGTCCTGCGTTTCTGCAGTACGACTCTGCTGGGAAAGGACCTTCACGGCCAAATGCCTGACCGCTTCTCTATGCTGGACGAGTACCCAGGCAACGCCCAGCGCTTCCAGCACGCCCGCGACAAACTGAAGGACCGGCTCCGTGAGCTACGCGCAACCACGCGCTATGCCATGTAGAGCTGGACGCCTGGAGCCTGGGGTTGGGGCGAAAAAATAGGCACTCGTAAGTGCCTGATTTTCGTAGCGTTCTAGGTAGAAAACCTAGCTGGCGGAGAGGGCGGGATTCGAACCCGCGGTGGGGATAAACCCACACACGCTTTCCAGGCGTGCGACTTAAACCGCTCATCCACCTCTCCTGCAAGCCCATGATCATAGCGCATCCGCTGGTCATGAAACGGCGAATGCGTGAGATTTGTCATGCCGCATGAAGCAGCCGAATTTGGGTTCAGCCCAGCAAACCGGAGCCTTGGCGGCAGCCGGCGGAACTTGGCAAGCCGCTGCGCGCCAGCGCGAAAGAGTCACTGTGGGCCCGGGCCGGTGCACTGGCGCCAGCCGGTCTCGTGGTGCGTTCACAGAGGATCAATTGAAGCCTTGGCCACGAATCAGGCCGACTGCCAGTCCTTCAATGCTGAAGTGCTCGCTCTTGTCGACACGAATCGGCTCGAAGTCGGGGTTCTCGGGAAGCAGTTGTATGCCGTCTGCGCCGCGCTTGAAGCGCTTGACGGTGACTTCCTCGCCGACGCGGGCGACGACGATCTGGCCGTTGCGTGCGTCCTTGGCGGACTGCACGGCGAGCAGGTCGCCGTCGAGGATGCCGATGTCCCGCATGCTCATGCCCTTGACCTTGAGCAGATAGTCGGGCTTCTTGGCGAAGAGGCCGGGCTCGACGGTGTAAGTCTGCTCGACATGCTCCTGCGCCAGGATGGGCGCACCTGCCGCGACACGACCGATCAACGGCAACGTGAGCTGCGCCAGGCCCGGGATGGGCAGGCTGAACTGGCGGGCGCGGTTGACGGCGCTCAGCGCGTCGGACTTGAGGCGAATGCCGCGGGAGGTGCCACCGACCAGCTCCAGCACGCCTTTGCGCGCCAGCGCCTGAAGATGCTCTTCGGCGGCATTGGCGGATTTGAAACCCAGTTCGGCCGCGATTTCGGCGCGGGTCGGCGGGGAACCGGTGCTTTCGATCGCGTTGCGCACCAAGTCGAAAATCTGCTGTTGGCGGGCGGTAAGCTTGGGTTGGTCTTGCACGGGCGGCCTTTTTGAGGTGGCTGGAAATTTGTCCAGCACCTGTATTTTTGTCCAGGAATCCAGCAAATTGCAAACCGCAGCGAAATTGATCGTCATTCTGGGGACCGGCGGCACGATTGCCGGCACCGCGCAGAGCGCCAGCGACAGCGTCGGCTACACGGCGGCGCAGTTGCGCGTCGAGGATTTGCTGGCCGCCGTGCCGGCACTGGCCGGGCACTGGCTGGAGGCGCATCAGATCGCCCAGCTCGACAGCAAGGACATGGACTTCGCGACCTGGCAACGCCTCGCACACGCCGTGCAGACTCAACTTGAGCGGCCGGAGGTGGGCGGCGTTGTCGTCACGCACGGCACTGACACGCTGGAGGAAACGGCCTACTTCCTGCACCGTGTGCTCGCACCGACCAAGCCCGTGGTGCTGACGGCAGCGATGCGGCCGGCGACGGCGCTCGCAGCTGACGGGCCGCAGAACCTGTTCGACGCCGTCCAGGTGGCCGGCACGCCCGGCGCGGCGGGCGTCGTCTTTTCGTTTGCGGGCCGCGTGCATGACGCGACCCAGGTGCGCAAGACGCACAGCTACCGCGTCGATGCGTTCGAATCGGCGGACGGCGCGCTCGTCGCGCGGGTGGAGGAGGGCGCTGTCCGGCTGGTTGGCCGGTGGCCCGTGGCTGAGGCGCTCGGTCTGGCGCGCATTGCCAGGCCTGCTCGAAACTGGCCGCGCGTCGACATTGTGCTGAACCACGCCGGCGCAGATGGCCGTGTCGTTCAGTCATTGCTCGGGGCGGGGGTCGAAGGCATCGTTGCCGCCGGCACTGGCAACGGCACACTGGGCGTGGCGCTGGAGGCGGCGCTGCGCGAGGCCGAGGCCAGCGGGGTGCGCGTGCTGCGCAGTACACGTTGCGATGCCGGGCCGGTCATGGACCTGCCCGGCCTCATGCCCAGCGCCGGCGCGCTGAGCCCGGTCAAGGCCAGGATCGAACTGATCCTGGCACTGCTGGCGGACTGATCAGACGATGGTCAGCGTCACGTCGACGTTACCGCGCGTGGCGTTCGAGTAGGGGCAGACCTCGTGGGCCGTGGCCACCAGGGCTTCCAGTGCGGCGCGCTCCATGCCCGGCACGGAGATCTTCATGTCGACCTGGATGCCGAAGGCGCCCGGCTTGTTGGCGTGCGGGCCGATGGCCACGTCGCTGGTGATCGAGACTTCGGCGGGCAGGCTGATCTTCTGCTTGCCGGCGACGGCCTTCATCGCACCGATGAAGCAGGCGGAGTAGCCGGCTGCGAACAGCTGTTCGGGGTTGGTGCCCGGGCCGCCAGCGCCGCCCAGCTCCTTGGGCGTGGACAGCGTCACGTCGATGGCGCCATCAGACGACTTGGCAGTACCGGCGCGGCCGCCGGTGGCGGTGGCGGTGGCGGTGTAGAGGGCTTTTTCGATGGCCATGGTGGCTCCTTAGGGGTGGTGGTGGGGAAGTGATCGGTCGCCACTCGCCTTGGCGAGTTGGGCGCGCAGCTCGTGCAGGCGCTGGGTCAGCGTGACGAGTTCATCGAGCTCGCAGGCGCTGGCGCAGGCGAGCTGTTCGGGAATATCCAGGGCCAGGGCGCGCAGCTTGCGGCCGGCGGGTGTCAGGAAGAGGTCGACGCGGCGCTCGTCGTCCGTGGCGCGGCGGCGCTCGATGTGGCCGAGCAATTCCAGGCGCTTGAGCAGCGGGGTCAGCGTGCCGGAGTCAAGCGATAGGCGCTGACCGAGCGCGGACACGCTCAGGCCATCGACCTCCCACAGCACCAGCATGACGAGGTATTGCGGGTAGGTCAGGCCCAGCGGCGCGAGCAGGGGCTTGTAGAGCTTGGTCATGGCCAGCGAGCTGCTGTAGAGCGCAAAGCACAGCTGGCGGTCGAGTCGCAGCCATTGCGCGCGAGGGTCGCTGGCGGGGGAGGCTTTGGCGCGCGGCATGGGAATTAATGTAGGTGGCAATTTAATTGCACACAATTGAAATGGTCTTTTGGGCGACACGGAACGTTAGGTCGTTCTGCGAGGATGCGCCACCCCCATCAATGACAAGGAGAGAGACGATGCAGATGGTCGCAATCGTGCTGGCGGCGCTCGTGGCGCTGCTGCACGTGTACATCCTGGTGCTGGAAATGTTCCTGTGGACCAAGCCGCTGGGCCGCAAGGCCTTCGGGCTCAAGGCCGACTTCGCCGAGCAGAGCAAGGCGCTCGCGGCCAACCAGGGGCTCTACAACGGCTTCCTCGCCGCGGGTCTGGCCTGGGGATTGATGCAGGGCGCTGCGGGCGCTGGCAAGCCCTGGCTGGTGTTCTTCCTGGGCTGCGTCATCGTGGCCGGCGTGTTCGGCGCGGCCACGGCCTCGAAGAAGATCCTGTTCGTGCAGGCGCTGCCAGGCGCACTGGCGCTGGCAGCGGTGCTGCTCAGCTGAGCCTCAACTCAGCGCCTCGATCTGCTCACCCAGCTCCAGCCAACGCGCCTCGTCGGCTTCGAGCTGGTCGCTGATCGCCTTCAGGCGCTTGCCCATCTCGGCAATGGCCGGTGCGGCGGCGCCTTCGGCGAGCTGGCCTTCGATCTCCGCGCGTTCGGTGGCGAGCGCGTGCATGCGCTTGTCGATCTGCTCCATCTCCTTGCGCAGCGGCCGTGTCTGGTCAGCCAGCTTGGCGCGCGCCTGGCCCGAGACCTTGCGGTCCTCGCGCGGTGCGGGTGCTGGGGCGGGCGCTGCGGCAGCCACCGGCGCAGGCGCTGCGGCAGCCGCTGACTGCTTCTTGGCTGCGCGGGCGGCCTCCTTGCTCTGGTCGAGCAGCCAGCGCTGGTAGTCGTCCAGGTCGCCATCGAAGGGCTTGACCACGCCGTCGGCCACCAGCCAGAACTCGTCGCAGACCTCGCGCAGCAGCGCGCGGTCGTGGCTGACGAGCATGACGGTGCCCTCGAACTCGTTGAGCGCCATCGACAGCGCCTCGCGGGTGTTCAGGTCCAGGTGGTTGGTGGGCTCGTCCAGCAGCAGCAGGTTGGGGCGCTGCCACACCAGCATGGCCAGCACCAGCCGCGCCTTCTCGCCGCCGGACAGGCTGCCGACCTGCTGGTTGACCATGTCGCCGGTGAAGCGGAACTGGCCGAGGAAGTCGCGCAGTTCCTGCTCGCGGCCGGCGGGGCCGACCTCGCGCGCCAGGCGCACCATGTGTTCCAGCGGGCCTTCGTCCAGGCGCAGCACGTCCAATTCCTGCTGGGCGAAGTAGCCGATGGACAGGCCCTTGCCCTGCGTCAGCCTGCCGGCCAGCGCGGGCTGGGTGCCGGCGATGGTCTTGACCAGCGTCGACTTGCCCTGACCGTTGGCGCCGAGAATGCCGATGCGCTGGCCGGCCAGCACGGAGCGGTCGATGTTGCGCACGATGGTGGTCGTGCCGTAGCCGGCCGACATCTCGTCGAACATCAGCATCGGGTTGGGCAGGTTCAGCGGCTCGCGGAACTCGAAATTGAAGTCGGCTGATGCGAGCACCGGCGCGAGCCTTTCCATGCGCTCCAGCGCCTTCACGCGGCTCTGCGCCTGCTTGGCCTTGCTGGCCTTGGCCTTGAAGCGGTCGATGAACTTCTGCAGGTGGGCCACGCGCTCCTGCTGCTTGGAGAAGGCCGCCTGCTGCAGCACCATGCGCTCGGCGCGCTGGGTCTCGAAGCTGGTGTAGTTGCCGCCGTAGCGCACCAGCTTGCCTTCGTCCAGATGCAGCGTGACCTTGGTGATCGCGTCGAGGAACTCACGGTCGTGGCTGATGATGATCAGCGTGCCGTCGTAGCGTTGCAGCCAGGCTTCCAGCCAGACGAGGGCGTCCAGGTCCAAGTGGTTGGTGGGCTCGTCCAGCAGCATCAGCTCGGCCGGGCACATCAGTGCACGCGCCAGCTGCAGGCGCATGCGCCACCCGCCAGAGAAGCTGTTGACGGGAGCGTCCAACTGCTCATTCTTGAAGCCCAGGCCCATCAGCAGCGCCTGGGCGCGCGAACGGGCGTCGAAGGCGCCGACGTCGGCCAGCAGCGCGTGCGCATCGGCCATCGCATGGCCGTCGTTGGCCGCCTCAGCGGCCTCCAGCGCGGCGCGAGCGGCCACGAGCGGCAGGTCGCCTTCGAGCACGTAGTCGGTCGCGCCGTCGTCGGTCTCGGGCATGTTCTGGGCCACTTCGGAGCGGCGCCAGTGCTTGGGTACCTCGACCTCGCCCTTGTCGTTGCCCAGGCGGTTGGTCAGCAGGGCGAACAGGCTGGACTTGCCGGCGCCGTTGCGGCCGACGAGGCCGATCTTCTCGCCGGGTTGCAGCGTGGCGGAGGCGTTGTCCAGCACCACCTTGACGCCGCGGCGCAGCGTGATGTCGCGCAGCGTGATCATTGCAGGGCCTCCTTCGTCAGCAGCAGCACCTGGTCGGCGCCGGAAGAGGTTTCCAGCCAGACGGTTTCGAGCGTCGGGAAGGCCGCCTCGAAGTTCTCGCGCTCATTGCCGATCTCCAGCACGAGCACGCCGTCGTCGGTGAGCGCAGCAGGCGCGGCACGCAACAGCTCGCGGATGAAGTCCATGCCGTCCGACCCGCCGGCCAGCGCCAGTTCGGGTTCGGCGCGGTATTCGGCGGGCAGGGCGGCCATGCTGGTGCTGTTCACGTAGGGCGGGTTGCAGAGAATCAAGTCGTAAGGTCCTTGGGCGCCAGCGAGGCCATCGCCTTGCAGCAGGCGGATGCGCAGCGCCAGGTTGTGGCGCTCAACGTTCAGCTTGGCCACCGCCAGCGCGTCCATGCTCAGGTCCAGCGCGTCGACTTCCACATCGGGCCAGGCCATCGCCGCCAGCACGGCCAGGCTGCCGTTGCCGGTGCACAGGTCCAGCACGAGCCGGCTGTCCGGGTGCAGCCAGGGGTCGATGCTCGCGTCGGCAATCAATTCGGCAATGAAGCTGCGCGGCACGATGGCGCGGTCGTCGATGGTGAAGGGCACGCCCTGCAGCCAGGCCTCACCGGTCAGGTAGGCCGCAGGCTTGCGGGTGGCGATGCGCTCGTCGATCAGCGCGGCGATGGCCGCCTGTTCGGCGTCGCTCAGCTCGCGCTGCTCATGCTCGTCCAGCGCGTCCACGGGCAGGCCCAGGCGCCACAGTGCCAGCCACGCGGCTTCGTCGAAGGCGTTCGTCGTGCCATGGCCAAAAAACAAGCCCGCCTGGTCGAGGCGGGCGGCTTGGGTGGTGATGCAGTCAATCAGCTTCAAGTGCCGCGAACGTCCAATGTGATTTCGGTGAAGCTGGCTTCGTCGCCAGCCTTCTCTTCCTTGCGCGGCGCGGTCGACAGGCGTGCGCCGGGCGCCTCGTTCTGCAGGCGCCAGAGCAGGTTGGTCGGCGAGTCGGCGAAGGCCAGGCCTTCCTCGCGGGTGATGACACCGTCGGTGATCAGCTTGGCGAAGTGTTCTTCGTAGGTCTGCGAGCCCTCGGCGATGGACTTCTCCATCGCTTCCTTCACGCCGGCGAAATCGCCTTGCTCGATCAGTTCCGACACCAGCTTGGTGTTCAGCAGGATCTCGATCACCGGCACCCGGCCACCTGCGGTGGCGCGCACCAGGCGCTGCGAGACGACCGCCTTGAGGCCGGCCGCCAGGTCGTTCAGCAGCGCCGGGCGGGACTCCGGTGTGTAGAACGACAGGATGCGGTTCAGCGCGTGGTACGTGTTGTTGCCGTGCAGCGTGGCCAGCACGAGGTGGCCGGAGAGCGAGTAGCTGATGGCCGCCGTCATCGTCTCGCGGTCGCGGATTTCGCCGATGAGGATGCAGTCCGGCGCCTGGCGCAGTGCGTTCTTCAGCGCGATCTGCAGCGAGGCCGTGTCGCGGCCGATCTCGCGCTGGTTGACCACCGAACGCTTGTTGCTGAACAGGTATTCGATCGGGTCCTCGATGGTGAGGATGTGCCCGGTCATCGTCTGGTTGCGCAGCTCCAGCATGGAGGCCAGCGTGGTGCTCTTGCCGGTGCCCGTGGCGCCCACCATCAGGATGAGGCCGCGCTTCTCCTTGATCATGCCGCCCAGCACGGGCGGCAGCTGCAGGCTCTCCAGCGTCGGGATGTCGTGCGGGATGTGACGAAACACGCCGGCGATCGAGCCGCGCTGGCGAAAGCCCGAGAGCCGAAAGCTCCCCACACCGCGCACCGACACGGCCATGTTCAGCTCGCCGGAGTTGTCCAGCTCGGCCATGCTGCCGGGGTCGACGACCTCGGCAATGAGCTGGCGCGGCTGCGGCGGCGTCAGCAACTGGTCGGACAGCTGCACGGTCTGGCCGTTGATGCGGATCAGCACCGGCATGTTGGCGGACAGATAGCAGTCCGACGCACCCTTGTCGGCCATCAGCCGCAGGATGCGCTCCATGTTGCCCGGACTAGGACCGCTCATGCCACAGCCTCCGTTGAGTTACCCCTGCGACTGCCATGGAACCGGCTTTGCCGGGCCATCGGCAGTGCCCCCTCGCAGGGGGCGCGCGAAGCGCGTAGGGGGTGGGCCATGTCGTCAGGCGCGCAGCAGTTCGTTGATGCTGGTCTTGGAGCGCGTCTGTGCGTCCACGCGCTTGACGATGATGGCCGCGTACAGCGAGTAGCGGCCGCCATCCTTGGGCAGCGAGCCCGAGATGACGACGGAGCCAGCCGGGACACGGCCGTAGCTGACCGTGTCGGTCGCGCGGTCGTAGATCGGCGTGCTCTGGCCGATGTAGACGCCCATGGAGATGACCGAGTTCTCCTCGACGATGACGCCTTCGACGACCTCGGAGCGGGCGCCGATGAAGCAGTTGTCTTCGATGATGGTCGGGTTGGCCTGCAGCGGCTCCAACACGCCGCCGATGCCGACGCCGCCGGACAGGTGCACGTTCTTGCCGATCTGCGCGCAGGAGCCGACGGTGGCCCAGGTGTCGACCATCGCGCCTTCATCGACGTAGGCGCCGATGTTCACGTACGACGGCATCAGCACAACATTCTTGGCCTGGAAGCTGCCGCGGCGGGCCACGGCCGGCGGCACGACGCGCACGCCGCTGGCGCGCAGCTGCTCGGTGCTCCAGCCGGCGTACTTGGTGGGCACCTTATCGAAGAAGGTCAGGTCCTTGTCACCCATGAGGCGGTTGTCATTCAGGCGGAAGGACAGCAGCACGGCCTTCTTGACCCACTGGTGCACGGTCCACTGCCCGACGCCTTCGCGTGTGGCCACGCGCAGGCGGCCGGCGTCCAGCTCGGCGATGACGTGCTCCACGGCCTGGCGCAGCTCGGGCGCATTGGTGGGGTCGAGTGATGCGCGGTTGTCCCAGGCGAGGTCGATCAGGCTTTGCAGGTCAGCGGTGTTCATCAGCGGGATTTGGTGAAGGAAATGATGCGGTGCGCGGCTTCGAGGCATTCGGCCTCGTCGGCCACCAAGGCCAGCCGGATGCGCCCGGCGCCGGGGTTGCTGCCGTGGGCTTCGCGGGCCAGCAGGTTGCCCGGCAGGACGACGAGATTGTATTGAGCGAGCAGGCCTTGGGCGAAGGCGATGTCATCGCCGCCCGGGACCGCGGCCCACAAGTAGAAGCCGGCGTCGGGCAGCGCCACGTCCAGCACCTCGGCCAGCACCGGCGTGACCTCGGCGAACTTCCTGCGGTAACGCGCCCGGTTCTCGACGACGTGGGCCTCATCGCTCCAGGCCGCAATGCTGGCCGCCTGCACGATGGGGCTCATCGCGCTGCCGTGATAGGTGCGATACAGCAGGAACTTCTTCAGCAGTGCCGCGTCGCCGGCGACGAACCCGGAGCGCAGGCCTGGCACGTTGGAACGCTTGGACAGCGACGTGAAGGCAATCAGGTTGCGGAAGTCGCTACGGCCCAGTTTGGCGGCCGCTTCCAGGCCACCGAGCGGGGCCTCGTCACGGAAGTAGATCTCCGAATAGCACTCGTCCGACGCGATGACGAAGCCGTGGCGGTCGCTCAGCTCGAACAGCGCCTGCCACTCGGCCAGCGGCATCACGGCGCCGCTGGGGTTGCCGGGCGAGCAGACGTACAGCAGCTGCGTGCGCGCCCAGGTGGCGTCATCGATCTGGCGCCAGTCGACGGCGAAGTTGCGCGCCGGGTCCGAGTTGGCGAAAACGACCGCCGCACCGGCCAGCAGCGCCGCGCCTTCGTAGATTTGATAGAACGGATTGGGGCAGACGACCGTGGCGCCTGGCCGGCTGGCATCGACGACGGTCTGCGCGATGGCGAACAGCGCCTCGCGCGAGCCGTTGACCGGCAGCACCTGCGTCGCCGGATTCAGCGTCAGCCCATAGCGGCGCGAGATCCATCCAGCAATGGCTTCGCGCAGCAGCAGCGTGCCGCCCGTGGCCGGGTAGGCGGCCAGGCTCTTCATCGCGCCGTTGATGGCGTCGGCAATCAGCGCCGGCGCGGCGTGGCGGGGTTCACCAATGCCCAGAGAGATCGGCGCGAGATCCGGGTTGGGTGTGATACCTGCTGTCAGCTCGCGCAGACGTTCAAACGGGTAGGGCTGCAGCCGGTCGAGCAAGGGGTTCATGTCAGCCCAGCATCCCCGACTCAAAGCCGTGCGACGGCAGGTCCACGCGCGGCGCGGGCGTCCAGCCAGCCTTGCGGTGCTCCACCACGACGTTGGTGTAAATGCCGCCGCGCACGTACCACTTGGCCGTGATGCGGATGAAGCGCGGGTCGGTCACCTTGACGATGTCGTCGAGGATCTTGTTCGTGACCTTCTCGTGGAAGGAGCCCTCGTCGCGGTAGCTCCAGAAGTACATCTTCAGGCTCTTGAGCTCCACGCAGAGCTCGTCCGCGATCATGTCGATCGTGAAGTGCGCGAAGTCGGGCTGACCGGTCAGCGGGCAGTGGCAGGTGAACTCGGGCACCTGGAACTGGATGACGTAGTCGCGCTCGGGGTTCGGGTTCGGAAAGACCAGGATGTCCTTGCTCGGCTTGCTCGGCGGGTTCGCCGGTACTTCGCGCATCTTGGGCTTGTTCTTCTTGGCGGCAGGGGCGGACTTCTTGGTGGCCATGGTTCAAAGGCATTCTGAGAGGGGCGAATGCTATCATCCGGCCCCATCGAGGCGCCCGTCAAAGGCGCTTTTCTTTAGCCAAATCAAGGGCTTACGAACCTTCCTCCATGCGGCTGAATTCGATCAAGCTCGCCGGCTTCAAGTCCTTTGCCGAACCCACGACCTTCCAGCTGCCCGGGCAGCTCGTCGGCGTCGTGGGCCCGAACGGCTGCGGCAAGTCCAACATCATGGACGCGGTGCGCTGGGTGCTGGGCGAGAGCAAGGCCAGCGAGTTGCGCGGCGAGTCCATGCAGGACGTCATCTTCAACGGCAGCGGCAACCGCAAGCCGGCGGGGCGGGCTAGCGTGGAGCTGGTGTTCGACAACCAATCCG
>Ga0114942_1000359_pt1 | contig 13015 bp, 9 predicted proteins | sample LowerColdCreek_FD_88674 | JGI IMG/M metagenome (GOLD analysis project Ga0114942, IMG submission 88674) | Groundwater microbial communities from Cold Creek, Nevada to study Microbial Dark Matter (Phase II) - Lower Cold Creek | ecosystem: Environmental > Aquatic > Deep subsurface > Groundwater ... | reverse complement strand
TGATAAAGAAAGGGGAGAGATAAATGAATATGTGGAAAAGGTATTTGATGCACTAGGTATGAGTATAACCAAAAAGCAGGTCTCACAGTTCACAGAAATAGAAGTGAAGATGCTTCAAGCTATTGAAGAAGAAGATGAAGATGGAGAAGTGCTACCTGATACAGAAAGTAGGGCACCAATTGTAACCATTATGGGTCACGTAGATCATGGTAAAACATCTTTACTAGATTATATAAGAAGTGCTACCGTTGTTGCTGGCGAGGCAGGTGGTATTACCCAGCACATTGGTGCGTATGAGGTTACCTTGCCTAATGGAAAAGCAATTACTTTTTTAGATACGCCTGGTCACGAAGCCTTTACTGCCATGAGGGCAAGGGGTGCAAAGGTTACCGATATTGCGGTTATTGTTGTAGCTGCCGATGATGCGGTTATGCCACAAACCAAGGAAGCAATTAGCCACGCCCAAGCTGCACAAGTTCCAATGATTTTTGCGGTAAATAAAATTGATAAAGACGGTGCGAACCCTACAAAAATTTATGAGCAATTATCGCAAATGAATTTGTTGGTAGAAAGTTGGGGCGGTAAATACCAAAGCCAAGAATTAAGCGCTAAGCAAGGCCTGAACGTAGATTTATTATTAGAAAAAATATTATTAGAAGCAGAAATATTAGACCTTAAAGCCAACTCCGAAAAAGAAGCAGTAGGTACAATCATTGAGGCTTCGCTTGATAAAGGTAGGGGTTATGTAGCAACTGTTTTGGTGCAAAATGGTACCTTGAAGCAGGGCGACTTGATGGTAAGTGGCCAATACTACGGACGTATAAAAGCCATGTTTAATGAGCGTAACCAAAGGGTACAAGAAGCACCACCATCTACACCAGTAGTTATTCTTGGTCTTAATGGTGCACCGCAAGCTGGTGAAAAGTTCAAAATTTATGAGGAAGAAACAGAAGCCAAAGAGGTTGCCAATAAGCGTTCTGTAATTTTACGTGAGCAAGGCTTAAGAGCTAGAAGACATATTACCCTTGATGAAATTGGGCGTCGTTTGGCATTGGGCAACTTTAAACAACTAAACATCATTATTAAAGGTGATGTGGATGGATCGGTTGAGGCATTAAGCGATAGCTTACAAAAATTAAGCACACCGGAAATTGCAGTAAGTGTGGTGTTGAAAGCGGTAGGTCAAATTTCTGAAAGTGATGTATTGTTAGCTACTGCTTCCGATGCTATCATTGTAGGCTTTAATGTTAGGGCATCTTCTCAAGCCAATAAATTAGCCGATACAGAAGGGGTACAAATTAAGAACTACTCAATTATCTATAACGCTATCGAGGAAATTAAGAGCGCTATGGAGGGTATGCTTGAACCGAAGATTGAAGAGAAAGAGGTAGCTACCGTAGAAATTAGAGAAGTGTATCGCTTTGATAAAGTGGTAGTTGCAGGTTGTTTTGTTACAGAAGGTAAAATAAAACGTGACCATAAAATAAGGGTGTTCCGAGATAATATATTGGTGTATCCTCGCCAAGAAGGTGGCTACGCCGAACTTGGAAGTTTGAAGCGTTTTAAAGATGATGTAAAAGAAGTAAATAATAATTACGAGTGCGGATTAACCGTTAAAAATTTCCAAGACATTCAACCAGGCGACGTTGTAGTTGCCTTTGAAGAACAGGAAGTAAAAAGAACACTGTAATAAAAATTTATAAATAGTAAAGCCCTAGCAATAATGTTAGGGCTTTTTGCTTACACATACTTTTACCTAATTTTATTTTCACAATTTTCCCAATTCTAATTGCCATTTACCTTTACTATCAATATTTTTAAATCTACAACTCATTCATATGAAAAAAATCTGCGTTTTCATTTTACTCTTAGTAGCCACTAGCAGCTACGCACAAGATGCTATAGGTTATTTACAACCACCAAAAGTAATTGCCGATTTGTTACTTGCTAAGCCTACACCAGCAGTAAGTATTAATAGTGCAGCCACTTATATGTTGCTTTCGGAGCGTAACCCATACCCAAGTGTTGAGGAGTTGGCACAGCCAGAAATACGAATTGCAGGCCTAAGAATTAACCCTAACAATTATGCATTGAGTAGGCAGGTATTTATTAATAATTTTCAATTAAAAAGTATTAAGGCAAATAAAAGCAATCCAATACTTGGCTTACCAACTGCCTTAAAAGCCATCTCGGTTAGTTGGAGCCCAAATGAAACAAAAATTGCCTTTTTACAAGTAAATGCCACAACGGTTGATTTATACATTATTGATGTGGAAAAACATACAGCTACCAAAATAAATAAGCAAGCAGTAAATGCCGTATTAGGAACTGCTTACACTTGGTTAGATGATAATACCATTTTATACAAAGCGGCTACAAAGCCAGCTTCCGCTGCACCACCAAAGCCATTAGCGCCAAAAGGCCCAACCGTACAGCAATCCTTGGGTAAAACCGCCCCTAGCGCCACTTTTCAAGATTTAATTAAAAGCCCTTATGATGAAGATTTGTTTACTTTTTATGCCACTAGCCAATTAACAGAGTGGAGCAAAGGGGTAGAAAAAAAATTAGGAAAGCCTAGCATTTTTGCTAGCATTAATCCATCGCCTGATAACAAATATTTACTGGTTAAAACTTTGCAAAAGCCATACTCTTATTTAGTAACTGCAAATGGCTTTCCAAGCACCATTGTTATTACAGATAGAAATTTAACGCCTACCAATTTTAGCTTCAATTTACCTTCCAGCGAAACACGCCCCTCTGGTTACGATAATGTGCAGAATGTTGCCGCCAATTTCGATTGGAAAGAAGATGAAGCTGCTACCATTACTTATAGCTTACCACTAGATAGCGGAATGATTAAAAAAAATGTTCCCTTTCATGATGAGGTGTACGCAATAACAGCGCCTTTTAATAGTACTGCAAAAGCAATATTCAAAACAGCTACAAGATACAGAGGTACACAATGGGGTAACGAAGAAGTAGCACTTGTATACGAAGGACTACAAAGCAAGCAAACGGCAGGCATAAGCTTATACAACCATGCAACTGGTACTATTACAAAACTATTAGATAGAAATACCACAGATGCATATAGCAATATTGGTAACCCCGTAACTACAAAAAATAGTTTTGGTAAGCAAGTATTGCAATTGGTGAATAATGGCACCAAAATATTAATGAATAATACCGTTGGTTCTTCGCCAAAAGGCGATCTTCCCTTCCTATCAAAATTTGATATTGCAACAAAGCAAAATGAAATTATTTGGCGTTGTAATGAAGGTGCTTTTGAATACGTAGTAGAAGTTTTAAATGCAGATAAATTGGTATTACTTACCAGAAAAGAAAGCCAAACAGCCGTACCCAATTATTACATTAAAAATTTAATTGCAAGAATAGCCGATGTGCCACTTACAGCATTCACCAATCCTTACGAACAATTAGAAGGCATTAGCAAAGAAAAAATTAAGTACAAAAGAGCAGACGGGGTTGATTTAACCGCCGATTTATATTTACCGAAAGGTTATAATAAAGAAAAAGATGGTCCACTTCCCGTAATTATGTGGGCCTACCCAAGAGAATTTTATAACGCTGCAGACGCTGCACAAATAAGGGGTAGTAAAGATAGGTTCACTACACTTAGTTGGGCTACACCTATATTTTTTGTAACACAAGGTTTTGCCGTGTTAGATAATGCGGAGATGCCCATTGTATCTACCAGCGCCGATAAAAAACCTAATGACGATTTTATTGCACAACTTACCCTTAATGCCGAGGCTGCAATAAATAAATTGGTAGAGTTAGGTGTGGGAGATAGAAACAAAATGGCCGTAGGCGGCCACAGTTATGGTGCATTTATGACCGCTAATTTGCTAGCACACACAAAGCTATTCAAAGCTGGTATTGCCCGCAGTGGTGCCTACAATCGTACACTAACACCATTTGGTTTTCAGAATGAGGAACGAACTTATTGGCAGGCACCAAAGTTGTACTACGAAATGAGCCCGTTTAGCTACGCAAATAATATTAAAACACCAATTCTACTTATTCATGGCGATAGCGATGATAATCCGGGTACATTTCCTATTAATAGCGAAAGACTGTATAACGCAATTAAAGGTAATGGCGGCACGGTTAGGTTTGTAAGCTTGCCATATGAGGCTCACAGTTATCGATCTAAAGAAAATATTTTACACATGCTTGCCGAAACCAATAATTGGCTAACCAAGTATGTAAAAGAAGCAAAATAAATTCACTATATTTTTTTCAAAAGCCATACTATAACGCAAGTGCAGTGTGGCTTTTTTATTGTAATACATAAGTTGTAAATTCAAACATTTAGCACCATTTTTATTCTATTCTTCCCCAGTATAAAACACAATATTAATATGCATAGTAATTACATTAATAACAATAAGCTAAGGCAGGTAGCTTTTTTGCTAATACTTATTTTTCTAGGCATTCTTTTGTACTTGCAGCTTAAGGTATTTATACCAGCAGCACTAGGGGCAATTACTTTATACTTCATGTTAAAAGAGTGGATGAAAAAGCTAGTATATAGAGAGAAGCTAGGCAAGGGTAAGGCTGCAGCTTTATTATTACTCTCGTCTTTCTTGGTAGTACTAATGCCAATAATGCTTTTTGTAAGTATGCTTAGCGGAAAAATAAATTATGCCATTGCACATAGCAACGAACTTATTGCTACCGTTGAAAATTTTATAAAAAACATTGAAAAAAAATACCATATTGGCATTGCTACTAGCGAAAATCTTAACAAGGCAGGTACTGCAATAACTAACGAATTACCCAATGTACTCAGCGCCACTTTTGATATTTTAACCACCATTGGTATCATGTATTTTTTGCTCTATTTTATGCTAACCAACACTGTTGAAATGGAGCGTTGGCTGTATAAGCATGTACCATTAAAAAACACCAACATTGCTCGTATTGGTAAAGACCTAAAACAGCTAGTTATTAGCAATGCAGTTGGTATACCATTAATTGCGTTATTACAAGGTATTATTGCATTTGTTGGCTATTGGATTTTCGGGGTTAAAGATGCAGGTTTTTGGTTAGTGGTAACCTCAATTGCAGCAATGCTTCCCTTTCTGGGTGCGGCATTGGTATATGTGCCACTTGGCATTTTATTACTATCCACCGGCCCCGCTTGGAAGGGCATAGCCCTAATATTATACGGCCTAATAGTAGTAGGTACAAGTGATAATGTTGCCAGATTTTCCCTACAGAAAAAAATTGGTGATATACACCCACTCATCACCATGTTTGGCGTAATCATTGGGCTAAATATGTTTGGTTTTATTGGATTAATATTTGGTCCTATCCTTATTTCCATGTTTCTACTTTTAATAAAAGTATATATTGATGAGTTTGCCCATGAAGAGGCTGATGTGCCCAACACAACTGAACCGTTAAATGATTAGTAGCTATTTCCAGCTATCCGCTATATCTTTTTTGCCCAACGCTACAACTACCTCGCTGCACAAAAAAGGATGCCGCTTCTATCTGGGCTAATACTAATGTGATAATTTGATAATTCGATAATGTGATGATGGTAAGAAATGTGCTAATTAGCTAATGTTCTGATATGCTAATTGAAAAGCGCCGTCATTTCGAATGCATCGTTTACGAGCAAAGAAATCTCATCGTAATGTGATAATTAGCTAATGCGTTAATATGCTAATGGAAAAGCGACGTCTTTTCGAATGCATCGTTTACGAGCAGAGAAATCTCATCGTAATGTGATAATTAGCTAATGTGTTAATATGCTAATTGAAAAGCGACGTCTTTTCGAATGCATCGTTTACGAGCAGAGAAATCTCATCGTAGTGTGATAATTAGCTAATGTGCTAATATACTAATGGAAAAGCGACGTTTTTTCAAACTCAGGATAGCGAGGCCACACCAAGTAGAACAGTAGTTAATAATTAAATTCTAAATTGGTTGCAATAAATAACAAAAGAGTGGGCTTGCCCACTCTTTTGTTATTTATATATTCAAACTATAGCTTAATCGTTATCTATTTTTTTGTTCATTACTTTTACGAAGGCTGCCCTCTTAGGGCTTGGTACTTTATAGTCTAGCCCCTTTATTCCACGCCAAAGCAAATCATTAAATACCAAATCAGGTACTGCATCTTCTTTATCCCAATTATATTTTTCACTTAGAATGGTAAGCTCATTTTGTATGCCATTTTTATCGTTTAAATTTACATTGTTAGCAAGTGCCGTAAACTTATTGGCAACCATATTATTTGTAAAACATCGCCACATTGGTGTTGCTGCAGCATCATACTGCGTCATTGGCGGCATGCCCAAAATAAGCTCAATGGTGCGTAATACCGAGGTGGTGCTGTACAAGGTATTATCTACAAAACTTCTTTTTACATAAGGGCCAACAACATAGCAAGGACTACGGTGTGCATCTACATGGTCGGGGCCATTTTGTGCATCATCCTCTAAAATAAATACAACCGATTGTTTCCAAATAGGGCTATTACTTAAATGTTGTATAAACATACCAACGGCTAAGTCGTTATCGGCAACATGTGCAAATGGGGTTGGTTTACCTTTTCTAATACCCTCGGTATGGTCGTTCCCAAAACGTACGGTATTTAGGTTAGGAACTTGGTTAATAGCTACTAATGAGTCAAAATCCCTTTGCCATTGGTAATACCTTACTGTATCTTTTATTCCATTATTGTACCCATTAAAATAGGGGCAAAACTTGTCTTTCAAGGCAGGGATATTTGGCTTAAAATTATCGGCAAATTCGCCATAGGTTCTATAATTTACTTGATATTTTTTTGCATGATCCCATATAAAGCCTGCTTTATTATTTGCAATGGCTCTGTTACCCTCGGCATCATATGTGCCGCCTCTGCCACCGTAATTGGTGGGCCAAGTTTTTTCTAAATAATCATTAGCATAAGCACCCATACTCCAATTATGGCCATCGGCACTAACCTCCGCATTTACATAAAAATTATCTAATAGTACATACTCCTTTGCAATCTTATGTTGGTTGGGGGTAATATTTTCTCCAAAAATGCACAAACTAGTATCTCCATTTCCTTCGGGCACATCGCCCAATACTTGGTCGTATGTTCTGTTTTCTTTAATTACATAAAAAACGTATTTTATGGGCGAACTATCACCCACACGTGTAGGAATTGGATTGTTTTGCTCACCTTCTGCCATTGTTTCTTTTTCCTTAGTATAGGGTGTATTTGCATACACTTGTGAAGCATATTTGGCTAATAGTGCATTTTTTGGCTCGGGTATAATGCTCATACTGCCTTTAAATAATCCACCAATATATTCTACTGCTTTTGGCTTTTGTATATCGCCTTGTTGGTAAGTAACTGCTTGTTTTTTACCCAACGGACTAGGCCCATTTGGATTAGCGAATGATGAAAACCCTTTGCCATTGGTAACCCAAATATTTTTACCTACTACTTTTACATTTGTTGGGTACCAGCCTGTGGGTATGAAACCCATTGCTTTACTTTCTCCTTTTTTGCTTACATCAAAAACGGCTAGGCAATTATTATCGGCATTGGCAATATATAAAATATTGCCAGCTGTATTAAGTGCCAAACCATTGGTAGTGCTGCCACTTGGCGCATTAGGATATAAAGATGCAGTTAGTGTTTCTATAACTTTTTTATTAGCAACATCAATTACTGATACCGAATTATCATTAGCATTTGCAACATATAATAGTTGCTTATTCTTTGAAAAAAGTAGCTCATTAGGGTTATCGCCAACGCTAATATTATGGGTGAATGTATTGCTAACCGTATTAAATACTTGCACTTGGTTATTGCCCCAAGTAGATATGTATAATTCGTTGCTATTTGGTAATAGTAAGCAGCTATAAGCTTCGGCATTAAGCGAAAATTGTTGAATTGCTTTGGTAATTGTATTTACCTTGTATAAGCTATTATTTTCTTTGGTTACAACATACAATTGATTGTTTTTATCATCTATGGCAATACCCGCTGGGGAAATTTTTACAGGCCATTTTTTTCCGAGTGCAATACTATCTACAATGGTTAGTTTATTACCGTTAGTGCTGTATTTCCATATAATATTATCGTTACCGCCGCTTGCCCATAAGTACTTATCATCTTTACTAAATGCTAGTCCGTACCATGCTTTGCCAATAGGCATACTATCTACTACCTGCATACTTGCAACGTTAATTAACTGTATACATTGATCGCTTTGGCCATTGTTGGTTACTGCTATTAATTTATTGCGGTTACTAACTGCCATATTTAATGGTAAATCACCTAATGTTAGGCTTTTACCCGCTGGGGTTAGGCTCCAGCCATTTGGTAGCATAACTGTATTTTGGCTATAACTTTCTATTGAAAGTAGCAGGATAATAAAGGACGCAATTTTTTTCATAAAAGTTTCTTTGCGTACACAATTTACCAAGTATTATAGGCTAAAGTGGGGAATAACTTATTAATAATAAAGGGTTAATATGCAAAAAGCCTAACGGTTGTTGTTAGGCTTTTTATATAAAGTTGGTTTGTTATCTTAAATTTTCCCAAGAACATACATGGTGCCTTGTGGAGTAGCATTACCGCCCTTTTTTTCTAAGGTTATTGCAAATGCTTGTGCATTGGGAATATTCTTCATTTTGCAAAGCATAGCACAATCGCCTAGCATTCCTGCATCAACAGGCTTCCCATCTACAATGGCCCATAATTGGTATTGCTTATCGGCAGCGGCAGGCGCAAGTGCATTATTAAGTACATATACATCTTTAGTGGTCATATCCCAATATACAGTAGCGGTATTACCTTCCATGCCTTTAACCGCAGGCATTTTTACCACTTTCATTGATGGGTTAAGCATTGTTTTCATGCCGTTACCCATTTCCTCAAGTTTGGTTTGGTACACTTCAATATTGGCTTGTAGGCTACTTCTTTCTGTTAATAAAGCTTGGTATTGATTGGCGCTTGTTTTAGCAGCGTTATAAAAGTAAATGTTTAGGCAGGCACTAACAATGAACAACAGCATTGCAGCGGCAGAAAGTAATTGCCAGTTAAATAATGGTTTTACGGTAGGGGCTTCCGGGGGGGCTGTTGTATTAAATGGTACTACTTTGGCAGCGGCATTTGGTATGGCATCATTACTAACCACTGGTGCAAATTCGGCTTCTAAAATACTAAGTAAGTTACTTTTTACCTGAGCTGGCACAGGTGTAGCATTTTGTTGAAAATTAGCCTCAATTGCCAATTCAAAATCTTCTATGGCTTGTTTTATTTCTGGGTATAGTTTTACTTGCTGCATAAGCTCTTGCACCTCATCTGGCGAAGCCAAACCAAGCACATAGCTTTCAACAATTCCACTATTAATATATTCCTGCGTATTCACTTTCTTACGGTTTTATCATTGTTCTTAATTGAATTAATGCGGCTCGAAGCCTTGTTTTAACGGTTCCGAGTGGTATATCCAACATTTTGGCTATTTCATCTTGTGTAAATCCTTGAAAATAAGAGAGTTCTACTAACACTTTGTACTCATCTTTCAACGTATGCACAACTTTTCTTAGACCTATTTTATCAGTATTGGTTTCTACGCTGCCTGCATTTTCATATACGAACTCGGTTAACTCTCGGTTTTGCTGGCTATTATTAAATGCTTTACTCCGTACCGTATCAATAGCGGTGTTTCTAGCAATATTCAACATCCAAGTATATAATTTGGCTTTGGAAGCATCGTATTTATCGAAGCTTCTCCAAATTTTTACAAATACCTCTTGCAATACATCTGCGGCAAGTTCTTTATCGGTTACTATAGATGAGATGATGGTGAAAATAGCGCCTGAATAATTATCGTATAAGTAAGCAAAACCAGCTTGCTGCCTTTGTTGCAGGGCATCAATTAATTGTGCTTCGGTTAGTTTTTGCGTTTGTGTCATGTATTATGGGTGTTTCGGCAATTTTTATTCCTATAAATTAGGCTACCAAATTTGCGTAAGCATTTGCATCCATAAGTGCATTAACCGCTTCAATATCTTTTACAATAACTTTCACCATCCAACCATCGCCATAAGGGTCGGTATTTACCAACTCGGGCTGCTTTTCTAGTTGTGCATTTACTTCTACTATCTCCGCTGCTACTGGCAAGAATAAATCGCTAACTGTTTTTACTGCTTCTACAGTTCCAAACACCGCCTCAGCATCTAGGTGGCTGCCAATAGTGTTAATATCAACGTACACTATATCGCCCAATTCTTTCTGTGCAAAATCTGTAACACCAATTAATGCGGTATTACCATCAACTATTTTAATCCACTCGTGGTCTTTTGTATACTTTAATTCGGCAGGAAAGTTCATGATTATTATATTTTATTTTTTACAAATATGGGTTAAATATTAGCTAGTACGCCAGCTCTTTTAGTTAAGCATTTTTATTTTCATTCTTACATCTTTAAAAGGCCTATCGGAGCTATTTTTTTGCACTTTAGCAATGAGGTCTATTACTTCTAATCCTTTAACTACTTCGCCATACACGGTATAGTTTTGGTCTAAAAACGGTACGCCGCCTAATGTTTTGTATAATTTTCTTTGTGCATCGGAGTAGGTAAATGCTGGGTTCTCTTGTCTAGCCCTACACTCCATCATATTTAGCTCAACATCTGTATAGGTTTTGCCTTGCACAATATAAAATTGGCAATTGCTACTAGCTTTTTGTGGGTTATTGTCTCTTGCTGCGGCAAGTGCACCTTTTTTATGAATTAAGTTAGGTTTAAATTCTGCGGCAATTCTTTCCCCTGGGGCCGATCCGCCTCCCAACATAGCTAAGCTATCTGCATTTTTGCTACTTGGGTCGCCGCCCTGTATCATAAAGCCATCAATAACCCTATGAAAAAGCAAGCTATCATAAAAACCTTCCTTTACCAACTTTACAAAGTTATCTCTATGCAATGGCGTACTATCGTATAGTGCAACAACCATAGTGCCATAGTTGGTAGCTATTTGTACTAAACGTTGTTTTGTTACGGCTGCTTTAGCAACTGGCTTAATTGACGGCTTGTTAACTGGTTTTTGAGCTATGGAAGCAATGGAGCAAAGTGTAAAAAATGCTACTAACAATTGTTTCATCTGTAAACTATTTATACTGTTATTGTTCGAAGTAAAGTAAAATATGGTCTTTTAAAAAATTTTCTTGCTCAGGCAATAGCATATCAGGCATAGCTTTTAGCTGTGTGTAATGTGGCCACCCCTCATCATCTTTTCCATCAAAGGAAAAATAACCGCTACTAGCTAATAAGGTGCATACCGCCACATGCATTAAATCTTGCTTTTGTTCCTTAGAAATTTTGGCAGCTGAAAGCCCTGTTTCTTGTAAGCCTATTAAAAATAAAATGGCTTCCATATCTGGCTTTTTACCAAACCGCTCCACTAACTGTGCTTCTAAATTCCACCAACGGTGCTGTAAATCGTCTACTACATTCATTGGGCAAATTTAATACGAATAACTATAGATTCTGGTTATTGTTCGGCGTGGGGTTACTTTAAAAAAACTATTCTAGTTTTTTTTGCACCTTTGCAGCCAAATAAGAAGTAAATATGTTGCAAGTAGCAGTGCTGAAGGCAGATACCGAATTAGTTAAAAATAGGTTAGCAGTTAAAAACTTTAAGGACTTACATCTGGTAGATGAAATTGTGAAATTAGATGATGAACGAAAAAAAGTACAAGCATTATTTGATGCTACACAAGCCAAAATTAATACTGCATCAAAAGAAATAGGCATGCTAATGGCAAAAGGCGATAAAGAAGCTGCTGAACAAAATAAAAAGATAGTTACCGATTTAAAAAACGATTTAGAGCCATTAAAAGCTAGCATGGAAATGCTAGAAAGCGAAGTACACAATTTATTGGTTCAATTGCCTAACTTGCCTACAGCCGAAGTACCTATTGGAAAAACCCCCGAACACAACGATGTGGTAAGAATGACGGGTTCGATTCCCGTACGCTCTACTAATTTGCTACCGCATTGGGAGCTGGCAAAAAAATACCGATTAATTGATTTTGAGCTTGGTAATAAGGTTACTGGTAGTGGTTTTCCGTTTTATATTGGTAAAGGAGCCAAGCTACAAAGAGCACTAATTCAATTTTTTTTAGAATACAATATTGCAGCCGGTTACGAGGAATATTTACCTCCATTTATGGTAAACGAAGCCAGCGGCTTTGGAACTGGGCAATTACCTGATAAAGAAGGTCAAATGTATTACATGCCTGAGGATAAATATTATATGATACCTACTGCAGAAGTACCCGTAACCAACGTGTTTAGAGATGAGTTATTGAAGGAGCAAGAATTACCAAAAAAAATGACGGCCTACTCACCCTGTTTTCGCAGGGAAGCTGGTAGCTACGGAAAAGATGTTAGGGGGTTAAATAGGCTTCACCAATTTGAAAAAGTAGAGATTATACAAATTGTACATCCAGATAAAAGTGCTGCTACATTATTAGAAATGGTAGCCCATGTAGAGCAGCTATTGGTATTATTGCAATTGCCTTACCGAATATTAAGGCTTTGCGGTGGCGATATGGGTTTTGCAAGTGCCATTACTTATGATTTTGAAGTGTATAGTGCCGCACAAGAAAGGTGGCTAGAGGTAAGTAGCGTAAGCAACTTTGAAAGTTACCAAGCCAATAGAATGAAGTGCAGGTTCAAAGACGAAAATGGAAAATCGCAACTGGTGCATACACTTAATGGTAGTGCTTTGGCCTTGCCAAGAATTGTAGCTACCTTACTAGAAAACCACCAGACAAATACAGGTATAGCTATACCAACCGCTTTGCAGCCTTTCTTTGGAGCCGAAGAAATATGCTAAGAAGCTTTGTTATAATTTATATGTATGCATAGAAAAGAATTTTTAAAAAATGGTTGGCTAATATTTACGCCAATAATTAGCCAATCAACCGGCGTTAAGCAACAAGTAAATTATAAACAGCATTTAAAACTG
>Ga0114942_1000358_pt1 | contig 13020 bp, 15 predicted proteins | sample LowerColdCreek_FD_88674 | JGI IMG/M metagenome (GOLD analysis project Ga0114942, IMG submission 88674) | Groundwater microbial communities from Cold Creek, Nevada to study Microbial Dark Matter (Phase II) - Lower Cold Creek | ecosystem: Environmental > Aquatic > Deep subsurface > Groundwater ... | reverse complement strand
TCGAACAAGCCCCAGTCGCCACCGTAGTTCTGGAAGAACTGGGCCGCCAGCTGGGCGCCCTGCTCCAGCGTCTCGATGCGATGCGGCCAGACGCGCGCCAGGAAGCTGGCCGGGTGCCAGCGGAAGACGACGCCACCAAAGTCGAAAACGATCTTCATGCGCGCATCAGCCGGGTGAGCAGGCCCGCGGTCGAGCCGTCCAGGCCCGCGGTGTCGCCGCTGTCCAGGCGCGGCAGCAGTTGGTTGCACAGCGCCTTGCCGAGCTCCACGCCCCACTGGTCGAAGCTGTTGATGCCCCACAGCGCGCCGGTGACGAAGACCCGGTGTTCGTAGAGGGCGATCAGCGCGCCCAGCGAACGCGGCGTCAGCGCGTCCAGAACCAGCGTCGTGCTCGGCCGGTTGCCGGGAAAGCTGCGATGGCGGGACAGCACATCGCGGTCCAGCGTGGCCGAGGCGGTGGGCGCCTTCTCGGTCAGCGCCTCGGCGGCGGTCTTGCCTTGCATCAGCGCCTGGCTTTGCGCCAAGCAGTTGGCAAGCAGCTTGCGGTGCTGGTCGGCGAGCTTGTCCGCCAGCTCGCCGGTCACACCAAAGTTGGGGTGTTTCACGGCGATGAACTCGACCGGGATCACGTCCGTGCCCTGGTGCAGCATCTGGAAATAGGCATGCTGACCGTTGGTGCCCGCCTCGCCCCAGACGACGGGCGAGGTGCCGATCTGCAGCGCGTTGCCGTCGAGGTCCACGCCCTTGCCGTTGCTCTCCATCTCCAGCTGCTGCAGGTAGGCCGGCAGCCGGCGCAGGCCCTGGTGGTAGGGCGCGACGCTGCGACTGGTGAAGCCGTGGAAATTGCGGTACCAGATGTCGATGAGACCCAGCAGCACCGGCAGGTTCTGCGCCAGCGGCGTGGTGGCGAAGTGCTGGTCCATCGAGTGCGCGCCGGCCAGCAGTTCGCGGAAGTTGTCGGCGCCCACGGCGATGGCGATGGGCAGGCCGATGACCGACCACAGCGAGTAGCGGCCGCCCACCCAGTCCCAGAAGCCGAAGGCGGTGTCGATGCCGAAGGCTGAGGCAGCTGCCGTGTTGCTGCTGGTCGCAACGAAGTGACGAGCGATGTCCGTACCGCCCGCCGCCAGGAACCAGGCCTTGGCGGCCTGGGCGTTGGCCAGCGTCTCCTGGGTCGTGAAGGTCTTGGACGCGATGACGAACAGCGTGTGCTCGTGCGCAATGCCGGCCAGCACGGGCGCCAGGTCGTGGCCGTCAACGTTGGACACGAAGTGCAGCTTAAGGTCGCGGCGGCCATAGGCCTGCAGCGCCTGCACGACCATCGCCGGGCCGAGGTCGCTGCCGCCGATGCCGATGTGGACCACATCGGTGATCGCGCCACGCTCGCCACGCCGCACGCCCTCGGCAAACGCCAGCATCGCGTCGAGCGACGCCTGCACCTCGGCGTTGAACGGCGCACCGCTGCCGGCCGGCGAGCGCAGTGCCGTGTGCAGCACCGCGCGGCCTTCGGTGTGGTTGACCGGGTCGCCGCGCAGCAGCGCGTCGCGCCGCGCTTCCAGGCCGCAGTCGGCGGCGAGCTTCAGCAGCAGGGCCAGCGTGGGCGCGTCGATGCGGTTCTTGGACAGGTCGGCGAAGACCTCGGGCGCCTCGAAGGACAGCGCGCCGAAGCGCCCCGCGTCGGCGGCAAAGGCCTGGCGGATGTCGAAGCCGCGACCACTCGCGGCGCCGTCTTGGTCGAAATGGGCTTGCAGTTCAGCCCAGACGGGAGAGAGGTCGCAGCGTGTCGTCATGGTCAGGCGGCCTGGATGAGCTTGTCGAGCTTGCCCGCGTCGATGGCGAACAGGCGGATGCCTTCGGCCAGCTTCTCGGTGGCCATCGCATCCTCGTTCAGTGCGAAGCGGAAGGCGGCTTCGTCGAGGTGCACGGCTTGCGTCGTCGACGCCTTGGCCGGGTCGAGGGCGCGCTCCAGCTTCGCATCCGTCGCCTGCAGTTGCGCCAGCAGGTCGGGGCTGATGGTCAGCAGGTCGCAGCCGGCCAGCGCCTGGATCTGGCCGATGTTGCGGAAGCTCGCGCCCATGACCTCGGTCTTGATGCCGTGCTGCTTGAAGTAGGCGTAGATCTGCGCCACGGACTTGACACCGGGGTCGTTGGCGCCTGCCATCGCGGCCTCGTCCCAGCTCGCGCCGGCCGACTTCTTGTACCAGTCGTAGATGCGGCCCACGAAGGGCGAGATCAGCTGCACCTTGGCCTCACCGCAGGCCACGGCCTGGGCGAAGGCGAACAGCAGCGTCAGGTTGCAGCGGATGCCTTCGCGCTCCAGCTCGGCGGCGGCCTGGATGCCTTCCCATGTCGACGCCAGCTTGATCAGCACGCGCTCGCGCGAGATGCCGGCGGCTTCGTAGAGGCCGATGATGCGACGGGCGCGGGAAAGGCTTGTCGCCTTGTCGAAGGACAGGCGCGCATCGACCTCAGTGGACACGCGGCCGGGCACGACCTTGAGGATCTCCAGGCCGAAGCGCACGAGGACGTGGTCGACGACTTCGTCCAACGGCTTGCCACGGTGGGCCGCGACGGTCTCATTCAACAGCGGCGCGTAATCGGGCGACTGCACAGCCTTCAGGATGAGCGACGGATTGGTCGTCGCGTCACGCGGCGCGAACTGCGCCAGCTGCAGGAAGTTGCCGGTGTCGGCAACGACGGTAGTGAGGGTTTTGAGCTGGTCGAGCTGGTTCATGGCATGCCTATATTCGGGTCGACTGGATTGACCGGGCAAAGAAACTGCTGCATAGTATTTCACGAAACTAAGTTACACAACGGTTAGCGCCCCATGGGAGATGCTGGCTTGGAGACTCCGTAAATGTCCTTCGATCTCGTGTTTTTTGGCGGTACCGGCGACCTGACGTGGCGCAAATTGATGCCCGCGCTTTTCCAGGCCTTCCGGCACGGCAAGCTGCCCGAAGGCGGCCGGATTCTCGCCGTCGCACGTGACGAACAGACGGACGAACGCTACCGCGAATGGCTGAAGGAACGCTTTCGCGAAGTGGACGGGGCCAAGCGCCCGACCGACGAGGAGTTCGAGAAGTTCGGCGCGCTGATCCACTACCGCCGCATGGACCTTTCCCAGCCCGAGCACTACCAGGGCCTGAAGGACTGGCTGGACGCGCGCAATGCCGACACCGTCGTGCTCTATTTGGCCACCAGCCCGCATCTGTTTACCGGCATCTGCCAGCAGCTCGGCGCCGTCGGGTTGAACCACGGCAAGGTGCGCGTCGTGCTGGAGAAGCCGCTGGGCCATGACCTGGCCAGCGCGCAGGAGATCAACCGCGCGGTGCGCGGCGTGTTCGCCGAAAGCCAGGCCTTCCGCATCGACCATTACCTGGGCAAGCCCTCCGTGCAGAACCTGATGGCGCTGCGCTTCGGCAATGCGCTGTTCGAGCCGCTGTGGCGCCGCGAGAGCATCGCCAACATCCAGATCACGCTGGCCGAGCGCCTGGGCGTGGGCACGCGAGGCGCCTTCTATGACGGCACCGGTGCGCTGCGCGACATGATCCAGAACCATGCGCTGCAGCTGCTGACCATGATCGCCATGGAGCCGCCGAGCAGCAACGACGCCGACGCCATCCGCGACGAAAAGCTCAAGGTGCTGCGCTCGCTGAAGCCCTTCACAACGGAGAGCGTCGCCCGCGACGTCGTGCGCGGCCAGTACCGCGCCGGCAGCATCGAGGGCAAGGCCGTGCCGGGCTATCTGGAAGAGGTCAAGGTACCGGCGGACAGCCAGTGCGAAACCTTTGTCGCGCTGCGCACCGAGGTCAACAACTGGCGCTGGGCCGGCGTGCCCTTCTACCTGCGCACCGGCAAGCGCCTGGCCGAGCGTGACGCGCAGATCGTCGTCAACTTCCGCCAGGTGCCGCACAAGATCTTCCCCGGCGGCAGCCAGCCCAACCGCCTGGTCATCAAGCTGCAGCCCGAGGACGGCCTGGAGCTGCAACTGCTGGCGCAGAAGGGCGCCAGCCACGGCGAACAGCTGACGCCGGTGTCGCTGGACCTGGACTTCGACAAGGCCTTCGCCACCCAGCGCGTCGGCGCCTACGAGCGCCTGCTGCTGGACGCCATCGCCGGCCGCCTGAACCTGTTCGTGCGCAGTGACGAGCAGGAGCAGGCCTGGCGCTGGGTCGAGCCCATCCTGGATGCCTGGGCGGCCGACACCAGCGGCCCGCGCCCCTACTCCTGCGGTTCCTGGGGCCCGGCAGCCGCCAGCGCGCTGGTTGCGCGTGACGGTTTCCATTGGGCGGAAGAACAATGAGCATCCTGGAGCGCGTCAAGGCGGCGCTGCCCGCCTTACCCCCGGCCGAACAGCGTGTCGCCAGGCTGCTGCTGCTTGATGCACGCGCCTTTGCCAGTCTGCCGGTCAGCGAGCTGGCCGACCGCTCCCACGTGTCCAAGCCAACGGTGGTGCGCTTCTGCCGCAGCGTCGGCTATGACGGCCTGGCCGACTTCAAGCTGAAGCTGGCCGGCAGCGTCAACGAGGGCGTGCCTTTCGTGCACCGCGCGGTGGACGAGGACGACAAGCCGCAGGACATCATCGTCAAGGTCGTCGACAACGCCGTCGCCGCGCTGCTGCACTACCGCAACGACGCCGCCAGCCACGCCTTCGAGCGCGCCATCGAGGCGCTGGCCGACTCGGCCCGCCACAACCGGCGCATCGAGTTCTACGGCGTGGGCAACTCCGGCATCGTCGCCCAGGACGCCCAGCACAAGTTCTTCCGCCTGGGCGTCAACACGGCCGCCAACAGCGACGGCCATGTGCAGCTGATGAGCGCAACGATGCTGCAACCGGGCGACTGTGCCGTCATCATCAGCAACTCCGGCCGCAGCCGCGACCTGCTGGACGCCGCAGACATCGCGCGCAAGAAGGGCGCGACCATCATCATCATCACGGCAAGCGCCTCGCCGCTGGCGCAGCTGGCACTGGGCCCCAGCCAGATCCTGCTGGCCGTGGACCACCCCGAGGACTTCGACCGCTACAGCCCGATGGTGTCGCGGCTGCTGCACCTGATCGCGGTGGACATCCTGACCACGGGCGTCGCTCTGAAGCTGGGCCAGCAGCTGCGGCCCGTGCTGCAGGAGATCAAGAAGAACCTGCGCGCCAAGCGCTATGCCGGCTGATCAGGCAGCCACCGCTGCCGGCCACAACAGCTCGGCCACCCCGTAGACGCGCGCGAGTTCGCGCAGCTTCTCGGGTGCGTCCGCCAGCTTGAGCGTCGCCCCCTGCTCGCTGCACTGGCGAGCGGCGGACAGCAACAGGCTCAGCGCCGAAGAATCGAAATCCTTCAGGTCGGCCGCCGACAGCCGCACTTCACGGCCGGCGGCGGCGAGCACCTGGGCGGCCTCCGCGCGCAGGGCGGGCGACATCTGCGCCCAGGTGGCGCGGGCGCCGTCCATGCGCAGCCGCGCGGGCAGCTTCAGGCTGCTCAAGGTCAGCTCTTGGCAGCCGTTGCACCACCGGCCTTGGCGTTCTTCGCCGCCAGGCTCTTGATGAGGCCGTCGATGCCGTTGGCGCCAATCTCCTGCGCAAAGCTGTTGCGGTACTGATCTGCCAGCCAGATGCCCAGCACGTTGACGTCATAGATCTTCCACACGGCGCCCGACTTCTCAAGGCGGTAGTCGAGCTGGATGGCGTCGCCCTTGCCGCGGATCTCCGTGCGCACGACCACCTCGGTGTCCGTGGGCTGGGCGCGCAGCGGCTTCAGGCCGATGGTCTGGTCCTTCACCTGCGTCAGCGCACCGGCATAGGTGCGCATGAGCAGCGTCTTGAATTCAGCCTGCAGCTTCGCCTGCTGGTCCGGCGAGGCCTGGCGCCAGAAGCGGCCGACGGCCGAAGCCGTCATGCGCTGGAAGTTCACGTGCGGCATCACCTTGGTGTCCACCAGGGCAATGATCTTGTTGATGTTGCCGGCCTGGATGTCCTTGTCGGCCTTGACGGCCTCGATGGTCTCCAGCGACAAGTCACGGATCAGTTGATCGGGCGTGCCAGCGTCGGCGGCATGGGCCGCATGCAAGAGGCCAAGGCCCAGGGTGGCCACGGTCAACGCTCGGCGCAGGGAGGTCAGCAGGGTCATGATTCGCTTTCTCTGAACAGGGACAGGCACTCAACGCGCCAGCCCTCAGTTTGGTTCACTTGGAGGCTGCGGAAGCTGGCTCGGCCGGCTTCTTGACGGTGGGGGCCGAGGCCGCAGCAACAGCGGACGCTGCCGGCGCCGACGCGCCGTTGCCGGGCACCAGCACCTCGATCTCCTCGTCGTCGTCGAAGCTGCCGCGGCGCTGCAAGTAGGCATCGCGGTAGAAGGTGTATTTGTCCAGCGCGATGCCTTCCAGCATGTCGTCGGCGCGCAGGAAGTTGGCGCGGGCGTTGATGACGTTCAGCACCGAGATCGCTGCCTTGTTGCTGCCACCGTCGAAGACGACGGCGGGCGTGGCCTGCCAGTCCACCGGCAGCGCCAGCGAGTCGCGTACTGACGACGGACCGAACACGGGCCAGACGACGTAGGCCCCGGTGCCCATGCCCCAGTGTCCCAGTGTCTTGCCGAAGTCCTGGCTGTTTTTTTCCAGGCCCGCTTCGGTGGCGATGTCGAGCACGCCCGCGAAACCCAGCGTGGTGTTGACGGCAAAGCGCATGCCCTGGTCCACCCCCGCCTTGAAGCGGCCCTGCAACAGCAGGTTCACCGCCGACCAGGCGTCGCTGATGTTGCCGAAGAAGTTGTCGATGCCCGTGCGCACGGGCGAGGGCACGATCTCGGAGTAGGCCGTCGCCACGGGCTTCAGCACGTTGGCGTCCAGCTTCTCGTTGAAGGCGAAGACCTTGCGGTTCCAGGACTCCCACGGGTCCAGGCGCTGGCCCTTGGAGCCCATGACCTTGTCGACGGCGCGCTCCAGCCGCGTGCCCACGCCCTGGACGGTCTGGCAACCCACCAGGCCGAATGCCAGCACCAGCATGGCCAGTGCACGAATGACTTGGCTCATGGTTTGCCCCCCGAGGCCGGCGCGGCGCTGCCCATGTCGGAGGCCTTGCTGTTGATGAACTGCCCGATCAGGTTTTCGAGCACGACGGCGCTCTGCGTCTGCGTGATCAGGTCACCACTGGCGAGGTTCTTCTCGGCAGCGCCCGGTTCCAGGCCGATGTACTGCTCGCCGAGCAGGCCGGAGGTCAGGATCTTGGCCGAGCTGTCCTTGGGGAACTGCGTGGCCTTGTTGAGGTTGATGACGACGCGGGCCTGGAAGGTCTTGTCGTCGAAGGCGATGGTCTCGACGCGGCCGACGACGACGCCCGCGCTCTTGACCGCCGCGTTCGGCTTCAGGCCGCCAATGTTGTCGAAGCGAGCCGACACCTGGTAGGTCTCGTCGAAATTGAGGCTGAGCAGATTGCCGGCCTTCAGCGCGAGGAAGAGCAGCGCGGCGCCGCCCAGCAGCACGAATAGACCCACCCAGGCGTCATGTCGAGAAGCTTGCATGTGGTGTCCCTGAATCCAATCAAATCGAAAACATCATCGCGGTCAGCATGAAGTCCAGCGCCAGCACGGCGAGGGACGACAGCACGACAGTGCGCGTGGTGGCTGCCGACACGCCTTCCGGCGTGGCTCGGCAGGTATAGCCCTGAAGCAGGGCGATGAACGTGACCGTCACACCGAAGACCAGGCTCTTGACGACGCCATTGCCGATGTCCTTGAACACATCCACGCCGCCTTGCATCTGCGACCAGAAAGCGCCGGCGTCGATGCCCAGCAAGGGCACCGCCACCACCCAGCCACCGATGATGCCGAGCGCTGAAAAGACTGCCGCAAGTAAGGGCATGGCAATAAAACCAGCCCAGAAACGCGGCGCGAGCACGCGCTGGACGGGGTCGACGGCCATCATTTCCATCGCGGTGAGCTGCTCGCCGGCCTTCATCAGGCCGATCTCGGCCGTCAAAGACGTGCCCGCCCGGCCGGCGAACAGCAGCGCCGTGACAACCGGGCCCAGCTCGCGCACCAGGCTCAGCGCCACGAGCAGGCCGACCGCCTCGGCCGAGCCGTAGCGCTGCAGCGTGTAGTAGCCCTGCAGGGCCAGCACGAAGCCGACGAACAGGCCCGACACGCCGATGATGGACAGCGACTTGTTGCCCAGGTGGAAGACCTGCTCGCGCACGAGGACGAAGCGCATCAGCGCCTTGGGCGAGCGGGCCATCAAGCTGAAGAACAGCCGCGCCGAGGCACCGATGTCGGCCAGCTTCAAACGCACGCCCGCACCGACGCGGGCTGCAAACGCCATCATGCGGACACCCCGAAATCCTCGGCCACCGACACGGCCGGCTGGTGGAAGCGCACCGGACCGTCCGGCTGGGCGCCGACGAACTGGCGCACCAGCGGGTCCTCGCTGCGGCGCAACTCGTCGGGCGTGCCTTGCGCGACGACGCGGCCGTTGGCGATCATGGCCACCTCGTCGGCGATGCCGAAGGTCTCGTGCAGATCGTGCGAGACGATGATGCTGGTCAGGCCCAGCGCATCGTTCAGATCGCGGATCAGCCTGGCGGCAATGCCGAGCGAGATCGGGTCCAGGCCGGCGAAGGGCTCGTCATAAAGCACCAGGTCCGGGTCCAGCGCGATCGCCCGGGCCAGCGCGACGCGCCGGGCCATGCCACCGGAGATCTCACTGGGCAGCAGGTCGCGCGCGCCGCGCAGACCCACGGCGTTGAGCTTCATAAGCACCAGGTCGCGGATCATGGCCTCGGTCAGATCGGTGTGCTCGCGCAGCGGGAAGGCAACGTTCTCGAAGACGCTGAGGTCGGTGAACAGCGCGCCGAACTGGAACAACATGCCCATGCGCCGGCGCACGGCGTACAGGCCTTGCAAGTCCAGCGGCGCGAGGTCCTGGCCGTCGAACAGCACCTGGCCCGAGAGCGGGCGAAGTTGCCGTCCCAGCAGGCGCAGCACCGTGGTCTTGCCGCCACCCGAGGTGCCGATCAGCGCCAGCACCTTGCCCCGTTTGAGCTTCAGGTTGACGCCATCCAGGATCACACGATCACCGTAGCCGCAGCTGACGTTGCGCAGTTCGATCAGGGGAGCGGTTGCCAAGGAAGTCACGCGGGCAGGCCGAAGCCGGGCGGGGAGAAAGGGCGCCATGATAGGGGAAACACCGAGAGACCCTGAGTTCGCCTTTTCGGCTTCGGCAGCGGCAAGCTTTTCCGTCGGGCCCCTGCGCCAGGGCGTGCGCTACTTCACGAATGACGCGTCGCCAGCGACCAGCGTCCGCAGTGCCGCGATGAGCGGTCACGCAAGCCGCTGGCCGGCCAACAAAATACGGGCCAACCATCCAGCAAAGCGCCGCCATGCCCCGTAGCTCCCCCGCCAACGCCCGAGGCTTCACGCTGATCGAGGTCATGATCACGGTGACCATCATCACCATCTTGGCAGCCGTGGCCCTTCCGCAGTACCGGGACTACGTCTCGCGCAGCCGGCTCGCCGACGCCAGCACCGGGCTGGCCACGATGCGCGCGCAGATGGAGCGCTACTACCAGGACAACCGCACCTATGCCAACACTGGCGCCTTTGTCTCGCCATGCAACAACAGCGTCGCGTCGGCGCGCACGTTCGGCAACTTTGTCATCAGTTGCACGGGCGACCTCAACGCCACTGAGTTCACGCTGCGCGCGGTAGGCAGCGGGCCTTCCAGCGGATTCACCTACACGATCAACCATCAGGACGTGCGCGCCACGACCGCGCTGCCGACCGACTGGGGCAGCACCTGCACCAGCAAGTGGATCATGAAGAAGGGGGACTCATGCTGAGCGGCGGCTCCGAACGTGGCTTCAGCTTGGTCGAGCTGATGGTGGCCGTCAGCGTGCTTGTCATCCTGACAGCACTGGCAGTGCCAAACTTCTCCACCTGGATTCGCAATGCACGCGTCCGCACGGTGGCCGAGACGCTGCAGTCGGGTGTCCGCCTGGCCCAGGCCGAGGCGCAGCGGCGCGCGCACACGGTCGTCTTTTTCCGCACGGCCAGCAAGGACTGCACCGTCAATGCGACTGCCGATGCCACTGGCCTCAATTGGCAAATTCGCTCCGTCCCCAACGCGCTGCTGACCGACGATACGGCCGATGCGATCCAGTGCGGTGTCTTGACGGACGTGTCCGCAGGGGTCAGCCTCGATTCGCAGGTCACGGTCGGCAACGCTGACCCCGTTCCTCTGGCCGCGCTGTGCTTTGCTGGAGATGGCAGACAGACCTCGATGGCGGACCCGACTGCCATCGGCGCCAACTGCACGGCGGGCACGGCACGCTATGACGTGGCACCCAAGACCTCCAACTCGGAGAGCCGCGCCCTGCGCCTGGACGTCAGCCTCTCGGGCGCTATCCGCTTGTGCGACCCCGAGAAGGCAAGCACCGCGCCGGACGGTTGCCGATGATGCGCAGACGCCATCGCAATGCACGCGGCTTCTCGATGATCGAGATGCTCGTTGGCGTGTTGATCATCACATTCGGGTTGCTCGGCCTGATCACGCTGCAAGGCCGCGCCCTGCAAGCCTCGACCGGGACGGAGGACTCACAGCGCGCGACCCTGCTGGCAGCCGAGATGGCAGCAACGCTTTTCGACCAGAACAGCGTCAATGCAAGTGAGGCGACTGTCGAGGCCTGGGCCGCCCGCGTGGCAGACCCGGCGAGCGGCGGCGTGCCGAACGGCGAGGGCACCGTCACGGTCAACGGCAACACCGCGCGCATCACGGTCAGGTGGCGGCCGGTTCAATCGACCGGAGCCGCCAATGACACCAACCGCTACTCGACCGACGTGGTGATCCCGCAATGAGCCGCCCTGCACGCCTAGCCCGTGGGTTCTCGCTGGTCGAGCTGATGGTGGCCATGGTGATTGGGCTGGTACTGACCCTGACCATCACCACGATGGTTGCGCGTCAGGAATCGGTGCGGCGCGGCGTGACCTCGGGCAACGATCTCACCAGCAACACGGCCTACCTGTCCTATCTGCTGGACCGCGAACTGCGCAGCGCGGGCGCGGGCTTCAGCCAGGCGGTGACGGGCAATTACGGCTGCACGCTACACGCATCACGCAACGCGGCGCAGTTGCTACCGGCCACGGCGGCGTTTCCTGCACCGTTCGCCGCGATCCCTCAGGACTACATGCTGGCGCCGGTGATGGTGTTCGCCGGCGCCGGCGCCGGCGGCTCGGATGTGATTGCCGTGTCCACCGGCCACTCCGGGCTCAGCGAGACGGCTTTGCCCGTCTCGCCGGGCACAGCGGTAGCCGGGAAAGTGGAGTTGAGCAACACGCTCGGCATGCGCGGCGGCGATCTGGTGCTGGTGGCGCGTGATGGCGACCCACGTTGCATGTTGCAACAGGTCAGGGCCGGCTTCGCGGGCGGCACGGACGGCTTGCTGCCCTTCAGCGGCTCAATGGCGGCCGACGTCGTCGCAGGACTCGCGCTTGCCGACTTCACCGGCGACTTTGTCAAGGTATCGCCTCTCGGCAATGCCACGGGCAACCAGCCCCGCCTGCAGTTGCTGGGCATAGGCGCGAACAACACCCTCTTCGCCTATGACCTGCTGCAACTGACCGCGGGCACCCAGGCGCTCGCGGAAGGCATCGTGGACATGCGTGTTCTGTACGGGGTGGACAGCGCGCCCAGGGACGGGACCGTCGACACCTGGATGGCCCCTACCAGTGCGGGCTACACCGCCGCAGCGCTGCGCGATGGGTCGGCCACCGCGCGAGACAACATGCAGTCGATCCTGTCGGTCCGCATCGGCCTGGTCCTTCGCAGCGACCTGGTGGACAAGGCGGATGTCACGAAAGCGACCCTGACGCTGTTCGACACGCTGCCAGCCGCCCTGCAGCACACCTACACCGTGCCCGCCGGCACCGCGACCCAGCGCTACCGAACCGTGGAATTCACGGTGCCTCTGCGCAACGTGCGGTTCTCCCGCTAGACCCGATGAAACGCCATCCTCCCCATCTCGCGCACCGACGCCAGCCGCAACGCGGCATGGTGCTGATCTTCGCGCTGATCACCCTGGTCATTCTGCTGATCGGTGCCGTCGCGATCTCCCGCTCCATCACGTCCAGCCAACTCGTCCTCGGCAACATCGGCTTCAAGCGGGACCTGACCAACCAGGGCGAACGCGCGCTGCAGATCGCCCTGGACGTCGTGCGCGACGCGGGCGCACTGGCCACCGACGCGACGCGCAACAGCAACCTCAGGGCGGCCAATTACAGCGCCACGCTGCTGCCGACCAATGCGCAAGGCATTCCGACGGCGTTGCTGTCGGACGCCGAATTCGAGGCCGTCGGCACGGCGGCAAGAGACATTGCGGTCGAAGACATGGGCGTCACGATCCGCTATGTGATCGACCGCCTGGCAACGACGGACGGTGCGTGCAGCTCAAGCACCTGCACGATGGCCGCCCAGAAGGTCTTTGGCACTGCGTCGAGTGAGCTGATCAAGGCAGCACCACCCGAGCAGCCCATTTTTCGCATCACGCTGCGCGTGACTGGCCCCCGCAAGACGCTGTCTTTCTTCCAGTCCACATTCACCGCAGATTGAGTCCGGCCGCTCCGGCGTAACGAGGTCCTCCATGAACGCAGTCCGCTTTGTCCACGCGCGCGGCTTGTCACTGACAGCCAGCCTGCTCGTCATTGCAGCCACGACCACCGCCCAGGTGCCGCTCGCCGATCAGCCCGTGTTCTCGTCGGTCAATGTGCCGGGAAACCTGGCGCTTGCCCTGTCGGTGGAGTTCCCCACCGCCATCAGCGTTGCACACCCGACGCGCACTTACGCGTCAACGAACAACTACCTGGGCTACTTCGACCCCGGCAAATGCTACAAATACCAGTTCATTCACAAGGATGCGCCGGGCAGCGACAACAATTACTTCTACCCCACCCGGGCCGCCACGGACAGGGTCTGCTCCGGCGAATGGAGTGGAAACTTTCTCAACTGGGCGTCGATGCAGACCATCGACCCATTTCGCTGGGCTCTG
>Ga0114942_1000357_pt1 | contig 13030 bp, 10 predicted proteins | sample LowerColdCreek_FD_88674 | JGI IMG/M metagenome (GOLD analysis project Ga0114942, IMG submission 88674) | Groundwater microbial communities from Cold Creek, Nevada to study Microbial Dark Matter (Phase II) - Lower Cold Creek | ecosystem: Environmental > Aquatic > Deep subsurface > Groundwater ... | reverse complement strand
TGCGGATACTGAAGCTGAAAGTGCTGCCAATGCCAGCCAAACTTTGTACTTCGATGCGGCCACCCATCAGTTGCACCAGACGCTGGGCGATACTGAGGCCGAGACCGGTACCGCCATATTTACGGCTGGTGGATGTATCAGCCTGACTAAATGCCTGAAACAGGTTCTGGCATTGTTCTGGACTCAGGCCAATGCCGGTGTCCTGTACGGCGAAATGTAACCAGACTTCGGCCGCCGTTTCCGGTGGATTGACCTGTAACGCCAGATCAACCCGCAGCACGACTTTGCCCTGACCGGTGAATTTCACCGCATTGCTGAGTAAGTTAATCAGTACCTGACTTAACCGCAGCGGATCACCAATCAGCCAGGCTGGCACCTGCGGATCGACGCTGAATTGTAATTCCAGCCGTTTTTGCCGCGCCTGTTCAATAAACAAATCACGGATTTGCTGCAGCATATCTTGTAGCCGGAAGCGGACCTGTTCCAACTCGAGTTTACCGGCTTCCACTTTGGAGAAATCAAGAATATCGTTGATAATGCTTAATAAAATCTTACTGGACGCGGTGATTTTACTTAAATACAGCTGCTGGTCAGCAAAAGACTCACTATTTTGCGCCAACTGGGCAAAGCCAATGATTGCATTCATCGGCGTGCGGATCTCATGGCTCATATTGGCCAGAAACTCACTTTTGGCCACCGCCGCGGTTTCCGCTTTTTGTTTGGCACCCTCGAGCATCTGCATCGTATCTTCCAGATGTTGGGTCCGTTGTCTGACCAAATCTTCCAGTTTGCTGTTTTCCTGTAAAACCGGCCGCACGCGCCAGCCAATCAGCACTTTAATCAGCGCCAGCGCAGAGAGCAGGTAAACCATATACGCCCACCAGCTCTGGTACCAGGGCGCCGCAATTTGCAGATGTAATGGCGTGGCTTCGCTGATCTCACCAAAAGCGTTTTTGTAGCGCAATTTGAACTGATAATTGCCCGGCGCTAAGTTGGTGTAATCGCGGTAGGTTTCATTATGCCAATCCGACCAGGCCGGATCGTTCCCCACCAGCTGCACCTGAAACAGGTTGGTATCGAGGTGGCCGTAGCGCGGCACCGTATATTCAAGCCGCAAGGAATTCTGGTCGGACTCCAGTTGCAGTTTGGCCAGTTGACCACCGGCAAAGTGTGTCTGATTGTCACGACTGATCACCCGGCGGATCAGCGGCGGGTGCGCCACAATGCTGCGACTGACCCGGCTGGCGTCAAAGCGGAAAATACCTTCGGCGCCACCGAACCAGGTGATGGCTGCATCTTCAGCCAGGATCACATCCAGTGGCGTATCGGCCAGTGGAAATAATGGCGCGGTGGACCAGTGATAGGGCTGATCCGGCCCGGCTTTTTCTGCAGCGCCGGCCTGACGTTCGCCGGTCTGATTGTCCCAGTTAATCATCCAGATGCGGCCACTGCTGTCCTGCGTCGGTGAACGCACCCAGGGTTGCTGTGCAAACAGGCCGCTGAACACCGGATGGATGCCGAAGGTCTGGGTGCTTTGATTAAACTGGTACAAACCGGCGACAGTGGCAAACAATAAGCCATCGGACCAGCGATGCACTGAGTTGCGGTTCAGACTGGGCAAGCCGGCGGCTTCGGTAAAATTGTCCAGTAATGGTGTTTTTTGTGTGTCGCCATTGAATTGCAGCCGGTAAACGCCGTGCGCCAGCGTACCGATCCACAGACTGCCGTCTGCCTCTTCAATCAGGCTGTTCAGGTTACCGACTACACCACTGACCACTCCGAGATTGTGCCACTGGCCGGCACTGTATTGCAGACGCAGCAAGCCATTTTGCAGACCAACCCAGACCGTATCAGGCTGCTGGCGCGATACCAGCAATACTTTGGCTGGTAACGGCGCATCCAGGATAAGTTCAGTCTGGCCATCGCGGTACTGATAAACGCCTTTGTTGTTGGCAATCAGCATGCTGTCGGCAAAATCGGCGAAATCCCAGGTTTGATTGCTGAAACCATCCACTGCGCTGAAATGTGCGGCTTTTAGGCCATCGGCCTGTAATCGGAACAAACCCTGGCTGGTACCGGCAAATAAATGTTGTTGATAGCGATGTAACGATAATACGTTACCTTTGAGGCCCATGACATGGTTAAACATAGAGATGGCTGAGGAGGCTTCGACCCGTGCTAAACCATGATCCATCGCCACCCACAGGCCTTGTTGGCGGTCTTCCATCAGCGCGCGCACATTGTCATCGAGCATGCCGGAAAACTTATTGATATGGCTGTGGATATTGCCTTGTTGGTCCAACAGATAGATGCCATCCCGCACCGTGCCAACCGCCAGCAGACCGTTACGCAGCCGCTGACTGGTGTAGATCATCGCCTGGTCCAGTTCTTTGCTGGCAGGCATCTGAAAAGGTTGCATATCATTTGGGCCCAACAGAAAAAATCCGGCATCGCGGGTGCCGATCAGCACCTGATTTTCATTCCATTGTTCCGCGACAAATACGGCTTTATCCGCCAGTGGCTGTGTACTGTTGACGGGTTCCAGCCGGCCATCTTTCAGTTCGAGCAGACCGGTATCTTGTTCTTTAATCAGGATCCGGTCATTGATCTGAAAGGCTTTCATAAAAGCAGACTCACTGGTCCAGCTGCGCACTTCCTGATCGTTAATTAAAAACAGATAGGAGCGGGCGACAAATAGCACGCCTTGTTCGGTGACAAAGGTCTGACGGATATCCTGAAAATTGCGGTATGCCGCCGGGATCCGATCGCGCCACGAAACAAACTGGGCGCCTTGCGGGCGGGCTTTATTGATATAACCGAGGTCGCCCTTGGCTCCGACATAAATTCGGCCATCATGACCGAGCGCCAGCGAGCGCACCACGGACTGATTGGTCGTGGCGATAACGCGCCAGTGCACGCCGTCGAATTCGAGAACACCGACATTGTTGCCGGCGTAAATCAAGCCATCGCTGTCCTGCAGCATGGCCCAGTTCTGGGTGCCGGCATTGTAGTCTTTTGGTTTAAAGTTTTTTAACAGCGGCAGGCCCGCTTCCATCGATAACAGGGGATAACTGAACAACAGCAGCATGACAACTGCGGCCTTGATGAAGCGGTAAAAAATTTGCGCGGATCCCTGCACAGCAAAACCTCGTGGCGTATGACTGACCGCGCATAGCGCGGATCTCCTAAACTAACTCAGCCATCCGCCCGGGTCAAATTCAGACTTTCTCTTTTGTCAGCTTATCGAGATAACCCATGACAAAGGCTGATAAGACAAAAGTGATATGGATCAATAGGTACCACATGATTTTGTCATTATCGATGTTTGGCGTGTCCATAAATATTTTTAGCAGATGAATAGAAGAGATCGCCACAATAGACGCTGCGACTTTGTTTTTCAGTGAACCCGAGTCAACTTTGCCCAGCCAGTTCAGTTTTTCGGACGACTCATCAATATCCAGTCGCGACACAAAGTTCTCGTAGCCGGAAAACATCACCATCACAATCAGTCCGCCGACCAGCGCTATATCGATTAATGACAACACCACCAGAATCAGATCAGCTTCTTTGATGGTGATGATATTGGGTAGGATATGAAAAATTTCCTGAAAAAATTTAATACCAAGCGCAATCAATACCAGGCTCAGTCCCAGATAAATCGGCGCCATTAACCAGCGAGTGGCGTACATCAGTTTTTCAAGTTGTTTTTCCATCGTCTTTTAAGCGCCGTCCTTTGATTAAAACTGCATCAGATCTGGGGGATCTTGCCGGCTTTTTCAAGTTCTGCATTTTTTCTGCGGTTGGGACTGTTATTTGCCGGCCGATTTATCGCACAATGCGGCGAAATCCAGATAAATCATCCATGTCGTGGACCCGGTCAGCTGATTTGCTGGCGGGTGGATCTAAAGGAATCGTTGAATGAAAAATTCTGTGCTGGCGTTGTCGGTAGTCTCAATATTGACGGCCGCTGTGGCAAACGCCGATGAAGGCATGTGGCAACCGCATCAGTTGCCGGAACTGGAAGCTGTACTCAAAGCCAAAGGCCTGCAAATCGATGCCAAATCTATAGCCGAACTGACCGCCTTCCCAATGAATGCCGTGATTAGCCTCGGTGGCTGTACTGCATCTTTTGTGTCTAAACAAGGCCTGGCGCTGACCAATCACCACTGTGCATACAGCAGTATTCAGCACAATAGCACTGCACAGAACAACCTGATTGAGCGGGGTTTTCTGGCAAAAACGCCGGCAGAAGAATTGCCGGCAGCACCGGGCAGTAAAATCTTAGTGACCGAAGCGGTCAGCAATGTCACCCAACAAATAAAACAGGAATTAACACCGCAGCTGCAAGGCAAAGACCGTTTTGACAAAATCGATCAGCTGCGTAAAGAGCTGGTGGCTGAATGTGAAGCAACCGCCGGCTATCGTTGCGAGGTCTACAGTTTTCACGGTGGTCTTGAGTATTACCTGATCAAACAACTGGAGATCCGCGATGTGCGGCTGGTGCATGCGCCGGCGGCTGGCGTGGGCGTGTTTGGCGGCGACATCGACAATTGGATGTGGCCACGCCATACCGGTGATTATGCGTTTTACCGCGCTTATGTTGGCAAAGACGGCAAACCGGCGGACTACAGTGTTGAAAACGTGGCTTTTGTGCCGCCCAGTGCGTTGAAGGTGTCGGCCAAAGGCGTCCAGGAAGACGATTTTGTTATGGTCCTTGGGTATCCGGGCCGTACCAACCGCTATAACACCGCTTTTGAAGTCCGCAATCAGTTCACCACTGTGTTGCCGGCTGCTCGCCAGTACCGCCAGGAAGCTATTGCGCTGATCAAACAGCATGCCGCAGAAGGCACTGAAGCACGGATCAAATATGAATCGATTCTGGCTCGCCTCGCCAACTATGCAAAAAACTATGATGGCATGATCCAGACTTACCAAAAAGGCAGCACGCAACAGCGTAAAGATGAGTTTGAAGCAATCCTGCAGCGCTGGATTGAAGCTGAGCCTTCGCGTAAAGCCAAATACAAACCGGCACTGTTGAGCCTGCAGCAGTTATTGGATGCAGAAACGTCTACCCAACAACGCGACTTGATCCTGAATTATTTCGAGTATGCCCAGCTGTTCACTACTGGCCGTAAATTGTACCGGCTGGCGCTGGAACAACAAAAAACGGATGAAGAGCGCGAAACAGGTTTTCAGCAACGCGATCTGGAGCGCTTCAAAGCCGGCTTAAAGCGGATGTCACGTAGTTTTGACGGCGCGGTAGATTTAGAAATCGCGTTACATTTCCTTAAGCATTATGCCGCGCTGCCAAAACCGCAGCGTCTGGCGGCCTTTGATCAATATTTTGGTATTGCAGAAGGGTTTGACGAAGCCGCTGTGCGCGCCAAACTGACGCAGATTTATCAGGCAAGCTTGCTGGGTGACGAAATCGAGCGGTTGGCCTGGATCGGGAAATCAGTCGATGAGTTTAAAGCCAGCCAGGATCCGGCCATTCAGTTCGCTGTCGCGCTGGCGGATACCGATCTGCAACTGGAACTCGACAATAAAAACCACGCCGGCAAGATGGCTGTGGCACGGCCTAAAGTGATGGAAGCTGTGATTGCCTTTAACAAAGCCAGTCAGAAGCCTGTATACGCCGATGCCAATGGTACGTTGCGGGTGACTTTTGGCACGGTGAAAGGTTATCAACCGCGTGATGGCGTGGCTTATCAGCCGTTTACCACGCTGAAGGGCATCAGTGAAAAACACACAGGACAAAGCCCGTTTAATGCGCCAGCGGCGCAGCTGGCGGCTATCGCTGCCGGTGACTTCAGTGCGTACGCGCATCCGGAGCTGAAAACTATACCGGTGAATTTCTTAAGCACGGTCGACACGACTGGCGGGAACTCTGGCTCACCGACGTTAAACGGTAAAGCGGAACTGGTCGGGTTGCTGTTTGATGGTGTAATTGAAGGCATCATTGGTAATTATGACTATGATCCGGCGCTAAACCGCTCTATCCATGTCGACAGCCGCTACCTGCTGTGGCAAATGGAAAAAGTTGATGGTGCGACCAATCTGACGGCAGAGATGGAGATTGTCCGCGAGTAAACCCAGCGGATGTGCCGATTAGGACAAAAAAGGTGCCAACGGCACCTTTTTTGTCAGTCTGGCTGCGGTTTTGCCCTGATTTAGCACTATGGGAAGCGCAGACATTTGCAGTATGATAGGCCGCCTTATTCACCGCAATCAGACCGAATTTTTGCTGGTATGTTATTAGATCAAGCCTTATTTACTGAATTACTCGCGACAGCGGCACAACAACCGCGGCGTCGGACATTTTTGAATTTGCATCAAAATTTTGCAGAGCCGGTGCAGCGGGTGGTTATTGCGATGCAGCCCGATAGTTACGTACCGCCACATCGACATACCGAATCACAACAGTGGGAATTGTTTGTGATGCTGGCCGGCGCGGTGGATTTTTTGCAGTTTGACGATGCCGGCACAGTGACTGCACGCTGGGAGCTCAGTGCTGGTTCGAGTTTAACTGGTCTGGAACTAGCCCCGGGCCAGTGGCATACCGTGGTAGCCCGCGCGCCGGGTGCAGTATTTCTTGAAGTCAAACAAGGGCCATTTGACCCGGCACAGCCACGGCACTTTGCACCTTTTGCACCGACTGAGCAGGACGCACAGGCATCATTCTTTCAACAGTGGCTTGGTGCTGCAACCGTGGGCGAAGTCAGCCCAACATGGCAGGAGATAGCCGGATGAAATTACAATTAGTGATCCGCCGGGCGCCGGCGAAAGCCGGTCTGGACTGGCTGAAACAAGGCTGGCTGCTGTTGCGCCAGCACATGCTGTTACTCGCGATGTTCTGGCTGATGCTGCTTATATCATTGATCGGGCTGGTACATCCGTTGTTGGCAGTGATTGCGCAACTGCTCAGCCCGTTTTTAATGGCTGGTTTTTATGATGGTATTGTGCGGGCCCAACAACAGAAACCACTGACGTTAGACCTGTTGTGGCAACCGCTCAAGGAAAGTAGCCATCGGGCAGCTTTTATCCGGCTGGCGGGTCTGAATATTTTGTTATCGATCCCCAGTCAGTTGTTATTGGCGCAACAAGTGCCATTGTGGCAAACCGGCGAGGCGGATTTATTGGCATTGTTTGCGTTAGTGGCGATGGCATCGGTCAATGCGATGTTATTTGCCTATGCGGTGCCGGTGATTTATTTTCTGCGTGAGCAGCGGCTGTGGCCGGTGCTACAGGCCAGTTTCATGGCGTGTTGGCGCAATGTAGCGGCACTGACGGTGTTTGGTATTGTCTCCGTGCTGCTGGCGATGACTGGCCCCTTTACGATGATGATTTCATGGGTTTTGATATTGCCCTGGCTGGCCATTAGCTTTTTCCTGTCATTTCGGGAATTTTTTGTGCTGACGCCAGCGCGGCCTGATGAGGCAGCAGTGTTTGAAGTCTGACGCCGAAGTACTAAGCGCGCAGCAAGTCTGGCAACTGGCGATTGGCTTGCTGAGCCGGCGCGAGCACAGCAGTCACGAACTGCTGGATAAGCTGCGCCAGCGTGGCGCCGATGACGATTTGGCCCAAGCGACGCTGGAACGCTGTCAGCTGGAACAATATCAGTCAGATCAGCGTTTTGCCGAGATGTTATTGCGCCACTGCGTCAGCAAAGGACAAGGTCTTGCGGTGCTGCGGCAGCTAAGCCGGCAACATCGGCTGGACCAGGAGTTGTTACAACAAGCGCTCGATTGCGCTGAACCCGATTGGTTTGAACTGGCGCGCAGCTGTGTGCAGAAGAAATTCGGCGAGCTGGCGGCCGGTTCAGACAAAGAACGATTAAAACGGATGGCGTTTTTACAGCGCCGAGGCTTCAATTCGGAGCAGATCCGCTACGCATTACAACATTCAGATAGTTAGGACAGCCTATGTACATGACCTCTGCGCAACTGCGCCGCGCCTTTCTGGACTTTTTTGCCAGTAAAGGCCACCAAATTGTTTCCAGCAGCTCGTTAATTCCGGGCAATGACCCAACGCTGTTGTTTACCAACGCCGGTATGGTGCAATTCAAAGATGTGTTTCTTGGCCAGGACAAACGTAATTACAACCGTGCAGTGACGTCGCAACGTTGTGTGCGTGCCGGTGGTAAACATAACGACCTGGAAAACGTCGGTTATACCGCCCGTCACCATACCTTTTTTGAAATGCTGGGGAATTTCAGCTTTGGTGATTATTTCAAAGAAGACGCCATCAAATTTGCCTGGGAATTCCTGACTGAAGTTTTGCAGTTACCGAAAGAAAAGCTGTGGATCACGGTATACGCGACTGACGACGAAGCTTTTGACATCTGGACCCAGAAGATTGGCGTGCCGGTCGAACGGGCGATCCGCATCGGCGACAACAAAGGCGCACCATTTGCTTCAGACAACTTCTGGGCCATGGGTGACACCGGTCCTTGCGGTCCTTGTACTGAAATTTTCTACGATCACGGCGACCATATCTGGGGCGGCCCACCGGGTTCACCGGAAGAAGATGGCGACCGTTTCATCGAGATCTGGAATAACGTGTTCATGCAGTTCAACCGCCACGCTGATGGCCGGATGGAACCACTGCCAAAACCAAGCGTGGATACCGGCATGGGGATGGAACGGATTGCCGCTATTATGCAGCATGTACACAGCAACTACGAAATCGATATCTTTCAAGGCCTGATCAAAGCGGCTGCAGCCGTTACCGGCACTGCTGATTTGGACAATAAATCGCTGCGCGTGATCGCCGACCATATCCGTTCTTGTTCTTTCCTGGTCGCCGACGGTGTGATGCCGTCGAATGAAGGCCGTGGTTATGTACTGCGCCGCATCATCCGCCGCGCTGTGCGTCATGGTAATCAGCTGGGCGCCAAAGGTGTATTCTTCAGTAAATTAGTGGCGGAACTCGCAGTCCAGATGGGCGAAGCCTATCCGGAGCTGATTGAAAAACAAGCTGTTATTGAAAAAGTGCTGCGGATGGAAGAAGAGCAGTTTGGCAAGACGCTGGAACGTGGTCTGTTGCTGCTCAAAGATGCGTTGGCTGCGCTTGGCGATAGCAAAGAAATTCCGGGCGAAGTGGTCTTTAAGCTGTACGACACTTATGGCTTCCCGGTCGATTTGACCAGCGATGTCGCGCGCGAACAAGGTTTGACCGTTGATCAGGCTGGGTTTGAAGCCGCAATGGAAGCCCAGCGCAAACGCGCTCAGGCCGCTTCCAGTTTTGGTCAGGACTACAACCAAACGGTGACTTCAGAGCAAGTGACGGATTTCACCGGTTATACCGAGCAGCACGGCAATGCGGTGGTGCTGGAAATCGTCCGTGACGGTGACAAAGTACACTCAATTATCGATGGCCAGCAAGCGCTGGTGATCCTTGACCAGACGCCATTTTATGCCGAGTCCGGCGGTCAGATGGGGGATTCCGGTACATTAACGCTGGCGTCCGGCGCCGTGTTCACCGTGGTAGACACACTGAAAATCGGCAAAGCTTTTGCGCATCGCGGCAGTATCAGTGGCACTTTATCCGTCGGCGAGCGCGTCGATGCACAAATTGATAACGAACGGCGCAGCGCTATTCGCAAAAACCACTCTGCAACCCACTTGTTACACGCTGCACTGCAGCAGGTACTGGGCGCGCACGTGGTACAAAAAGGCTCACAAGTAGGTCCTGACCGCCTGCGCTTTGACTTCGCCCATTTTGAAGCGGTCAAAGCTGACGAAGTCCGTCAGATTGAACAGCTGGTCAATGCCCAAATTCAGGCCAACCATGAAGTGCTCACTCGTCTGATGCAGCTGGATGCGGCCAAAGCTGCCGGCGCGATGGCGCTGTTTGGCGAAAAATATGATGACGACGTGCGCGTGTTATCGATGGGAGAGTTCTCGATTGAACTGTGCGGCGGTACTCATGTGGCCCGCACCGGAGATATCGGTTTGTTTAAAATCGTCGTAGAAAGCGGTATCGCCGCTGGTGTACGCCGGATTGAAGCAGTGACAGGTGCGGGTGCTTTGGCTTATTTACACAAGCTGGAACAGCAAGCGCAGCAAGTTGCCGGCTTACTCAAAGGTGATGTGCTGTCGATTGCTGACCGCGTTGTACAGACCTTAGACCGCAGCAAGCTGCTGGAAAAAGAGTTGGAACAACTGAAAGCGAAAATGGCCAGTGCTGCCGGTGCTTCATTGCTGGAGAAAGCCGTCGTGTTAAACGGCACTAAAGTATTGATTGCAGAGCTGTCCGGCGTCGATCCAAAAGGTTTCCGCACTATGGTCGACGAGCTGAAAAACAACATCGGTTCCGGCGTTATTCTGCTTGGCACCGCCAGCGACGGCAAAGTCAGCCTGATTGCGGGTGTCACCAAAGACCTCACCGACAAAGTCAATGCCGGTCAACTGGTTGGCTGGGCGGCAGAGCAGCTGGGCGGTAAAGGCGGTGGTAAGCCTGATCTGGCTCAAGCCGGTGGTACAGACGTTGCCGGCCTTGGCAAAGTATTAGCGGCGGCCACAGACTATCTGGCAGCGAAGCTGTAACAGGTGGCATTACTGGTGCAAAAGTTCGGTGGTACCTCGGTAGGGACCACTGAACGGATTGAAGCGGTGGCGGATTTGATTATCCGCACTGTGCAGGCTGGTCATAAAGTGATTGCGGTGGTGTCAGCGATGGCCGGGGAAACCAACCGGTTGCTCGGGCTGGCGCAGCGCATCGACGTGAAGGCCAGCGCGCGCGAGCTGGATGTGCTGGCAGCTGCCGGTGAGCAGGTCACTATCGCATTGCTGGCCATAGCTCTGGTTAAACGTGGTTACCCTGCAGTTTCTCTGTTAGCCGATCAGGTCTGTATTCATACTGATAACAAGTTTGGCAAAGCCAGAATTGAACGGGTGGATACAGAGCGGCTGGCGCAGGAACTGGAACAAGGCCATATTGTGGTGGTCGCAGGCTTCCAGGGCCGGGATATCGAAGGCAATCTGACGACGTTGGGACGTGGCGGCTCTGATACGTCGGCTGTTGCACTGGCTGCCGCAGTAAAGGCGGACGAATGTCAGATCTATACCGACGTGGATGGCGTATACACCATCGACCCACGCATTTGCCCTGGTGCACGCCGCCTGCCACAGATCCCGTTTGGCGACATGCTGGAGTTGGCCAGTGTCGGTGCGAAGGTGCTGCACTCACGCTCAGTCCAGTATGCTGGTCGTCATCGGGTGCTGTTACGCGTGTTATCGACCTTCAGGCCGGATGCCGGCACGCTAATGACTTACGAGGAAGATCCAATGCAACTACCGTTAATATCCGGTATTGCCTGCCAGCATGGCCTGACGTTTCTGCAGTTACAGGCGTTGAGTCATACTGATTTTTGCCGGTTACTGAACTTGTTAGCCGAACGCAACGTTGAAACGGATATGGTACAGCAATACGGCGTCTGGCCCGATCAGCTGACTGTGCAATTGGTGTTGACCAATAGCGATTGGCTGCAAGTTGCTGACGATGTACAGAATTTGCTGAAAAATTGTCGGGACGCTCAGCACCGCATGCAAGCAAATCTTGCTAAACTGTCGGTGGTCGGTATTGGTATCAGGTCGCAACCCGATGTTGTCGCACGGATCCATCAGCTGCTAAACCAGCTAAATATTCAGATTTGGGCGATGACGCAGACAGAAAGCCGATTTTCTGTATTAATGGCACCGGAGCTGGTTGAAGGTGCCGCAGCAAAATTACATCAGGTTTTGTTCAACAGTGATAATTAATCGCTGGATTTTCATAAATTTGAATGCTGAGTTATGATTGGCAACATGGACGCGTTGGTGAAAGGCTAAGCGTCGTTTAAATAGCTGGGACTAAAGGATAGGAGCAAACGAATGCTTATTTTGACCCGTCGCGTTGGTGAGACATTAATGATCGGTGATGAAGTGACTGTCACTGTATTAGGCGTAAAAGGTAATCAGGTACGGATCGGTGTGAATGCACCAAAAGAAGTATCAGTACACCGTGAAGAAATCTACATGCGGATTCAAGCGGAAAAGGGCACTCCAGGCGGCTTCAGCCAGGATGATGATCAATAAGTTTGTTTTCGTAAATCATTGTTTTTATTGTTTTGTTGTGTAAAAAGTAGTCGTTTACGTTATTAATTGCGCAGATTGTCTAAAAGGTCGGCAATCGCACAGTCAGGTTCAAAATTTTGTTTGACATATTTTCCTGAGACATTAATATACGCACCGCAACGTAGCGCGGAGAGATGGCCGAGTGGCTGAAGGCGCACCCCTGCTAAGGGTGTATAGGGGAAACTCTATCGAGGGTTCGAATCCCTCTCCCTCCGCCAGTTGTTTTTAGATTAGATGGACGCATAGCTCAGCTGGATAGAGTACTCGGCTACGAACCGAGCGGTCGGAGGTTCGAATCCTCCTGCGTCCGCCATCTGAAACACTGGCACTGCCTGCATGATTGAAATTTGTAAGACCTGTCGCAAGACATACTCCCAGGACGCATAGCTCAGCTGGATAGAGTACTCGGCTACGAACCGAGCGGTCGGAGGTTCGAATCCTCCTGCGTCCGCCATTAAACCTGCTTAGTGCAGGTTTTTTTGTATAAAGTTAGTCCCCAAATTAAGAACTGATGACGCAGGCGGTGAGAACCTCCGTTTGGTTCGACGTGTCGGCTTTGCCGACCGAGCGCGCGCAGCGCGACCCGAAGGGCAGTTGGCGCAGCCAGCTGTAATCCTCCTGCGTCCGCCATTAAACCTGCTTAGTGCAGGTTTTTTTGTTTTTGCCATCCTGGCCAAAATCCCTTCGGGACCAGCTTAAGCTGTCCACAAAACGCGCCCGGCGTTTTTGTGTATTTAACCTGACTCAGATAATGCCTGATGACGCAGGCGGTGGAACCTCGCTTCACACGATGACCGTTGAGCTGCTGGCCCATGAGGCCGAGTGGCTAAATTCAGCTCTGAAACTACCACTGTGCAGCAAACAACAACTACACAAATCACCTGATCTTTTCCGCTTTCGGCGTGTTAAGCGGC
>Ga0114942_1000356_pt1 | contig 13073 bp, 8 predicted proteins | sample LowerColdCreek_FD_88674 | JGI IMG/M metagenome (GOLD analysis project Ga0114942, IMG submission 88674) | Groundwater microbial communities from Cold Creek, Nevada to study Microbial Dark Matter (Phase II) - Lower Cold Creek | ecosystem: Environmental > Aquatic > Deep subsurface > Groundwater ... | reverse complement strand
GCTCTGCTCCCGCGAGGCGGTGCTGATCTCGCCGACGATGTCGGTGACGCGCTGCACGCTGTTGACGATCTCGGTCATCGTGCTGCCGGCATCGGTCACAAGGCGCGAACCGGCCTCGACCCGGTCCACGCTAGCACCGATCAGCGCCTTGATCTCGCGCGCCGCCTCGGCACTGCGCTGCGCCAGCGTGCGCACCTCGCCGGCCACCACGGCAAAGCCGCGCCCTTGCTCACCGGCGCGCGCCGCTTCCACAGCCGCGTTCAAGGCCAGGATGTTGGTCTGGAAGGCGATGCCATCGATGGTGCCGATGATGTCGCCGATCTTGCGGCTGGACTGCTGGATGTCGTTCATCGTGTCGACCACCTGGGCCACCACGCTGCCGCCGCGCCGAGCGACGTCGGCGGCGGAGTTGGTCAATTGGTTGGCCTGGCCGGCCGAGTCGGCGCTGTGGCGCACGGTGCTGGTCAGCTCTTCCATCGCACTGGCCGTTTCCTCCAGGCTGGCCGCCGCCTGTTCGGTGCGGCTGCTCAGGTCCACGTTGCCGCTGGCGATCTCGGAGCTGGCGGTGGAGATGTTGTCGACGACGCTGCGCACCTCCTGCAGCGCACTGCGCAGCGCCGTGCGCATCGCGTCGATGGCGCGCAGCAACTGGCCGGCCTCGTCGTTGCCGTAGTGGCGCTGGGGCTCACCGCTCAGGTCCATGTCGGCAATGGCGCGGGCCGCGCGCTCGGCCGCCTGCAGCGGGACCGTGATGCTGCGGGACAGCACCACGCTGAGCGCAATGCCGGCCACCAGCGCCAGCGCCGTGCAGCCCACCAGCAGCCAGACCGTGCGCTGGCGCAGCGCCTCGACCTTCAGCGCCGACGCATCCAGCTCGGCGCGCTGGCCTGATGCCAGCGCGGCCACGGCCTCAAGGTAGCTCCGGGAGGTCGGCTCGAACTTCTCGGCGAACAGCTTCGCGGCGCCCTCCATGTCCCCCTCCTTCTTGGCCTTGCTGACCTCCTCGCGGGCGGCCAGGTAGGACTTGCGCAGCTCGCTGATCCGGCCGAACAGCGCCTTCTCTTCCGGCGAGGTCAGCGCCGCCTCAATGAACTTTTGCAGTTCGTTGGTCTCCTTGATGGAGGCTGCCGTGGCGGGCGCGAAGTACTCGATCAGCGACGCATCGCTGCTCTTGGCGATGGCGGCGGCCCGCTGCACGCCGGACGTCGTGTTGCGCAGCCAGTCCGTAGCCGCACGCTCCACCTTCAGGCTGCTCTGCAGCATGTCTGCGACTTCGACGCCGAGCGAACGCAGCTGCCAGACGGCGACGACGCTGCTGAACACCGACAGGCCGAGGATGCATGACAGCACCAGCGCAAGCCGGCGCCCGATGGAGCCCTGGCGGGCTGTTGTGATGGACGACATTCAAAAAACTCCCTATGGCGCACGCGAGGCGTCGCGGCCGCTTGAAAACGCGCATGTTCGGTGCACTGCGGCCAAGATGCCACCAAAAGGACGGGTAAACCCGGATGCAACGAGGAGTGCGTCACAGAATCAACCGACGGCGTGGGTGGCAGCGGCACGGTGTGCAGGTGCAGTGCTGCTGACGCGTCCGGCGATCGCGCAGCCAACCCGCCGCCATCACCCGGACGCAAGCAACCACCCTCGTTGCAGGTGCGCCGCGCGCCGGCGCGACGGACTGCACGACTCGGTGGTTTCTCTAGGCCCACCTCAGGCGCCGTTTTTGCTTGAATGGGGCTGACTAGACGGAGATCCCAGCCATGAGCAGTACCGCCATCGCCTGTGTCGCCCCGCGCATCCCGGTCGCCCGGATGCGCAGCATCTACCGCGCCGAGGACGTCAGCCGTCGCCTCGACAAGCTGCCGCCCAAGGAGCACGAGTCCTTGCGCGCCACCTACGAGCGCATGCTCGAGAAGGGCGAGGAGCGCTTCCAGGTCAAGCCCTCCGGCCTGCCGGTGATGGATGCGCTCTACGCCGAGCTGCCCAACTTCCACGAGGTGCTGGACGACGTGCGCCGCCAGATCGCCCTGTGCAACGATAGCAGCGACGCGCTGGAGATCACGCCGCTGCTGCTGCTGGGCCCGCCGGGCGTCGGCAAGACGCATTTCGCGCGCCAGCTGGCCGAGCTGCTGGGCACCGGCATGGGCTTCGTGTCCATGAGTTCGCTGACCGCCGGCTGGGTGCTGTCGGGCGCTTCCAGCCAGTGGAAGGGCGCACGCGCCGGCAAGGTCTTCGAGGCGCTCGTGGACGGCGACTACGCCAACCCCGTCATGGTGGTCGACGAAATCGACAAGGCCGGCGGCGAGGCCGCCTACGACCCGCTGGGCTCGCTCTACAGCCTGCTGGAGCACGACACGGCCAGCAGCTTCATCGACGAGTTCGCCGAAGTGGCCGTGGACGCCAGCCAGGTCATCTGGGTGGCCACGGCCAACGACGCCCGCTGCATTCCCGACCCCATCCTGAACCGCGTCAACGTCTACGAGGTGCAGGCACCCGACTTCGCCGCCGCCCGCACGATTGCGCTGCGCCTGTACCAGAAGCTGCGCGGCTCGCACGACTGGGGCCGCCGCTTCGACGAGCAGCCCAGCGACGCCGTGCTGGACCGCATGGCCGAGCTGGCGCCGCGCGAGATGCGCCGCGTCTGGATGACCGCCTTCGGCAACGCCCGCCTCGCGCAACGCGACACGCTGCGCTGCGAAGACCTGCCCAGCGGCAACGCCAAGAAGGGCCGCATCGGCTTCATGCAGTGAAGGCCCGACAGCCTCCTGAGAACGGCGCCAGAATGGCGGCATGCCCGCCACGCTGAACGGCCAACTCGTCGTCGCCATCTCCTCCCGCGCCCTGTTCGACTTCGAGGCCGAGAACCAGGTCTTCGAGGCTGGCGACGACCATGCCTACATGGCCTTGCAGCAGCAGCGCCTGGACGAGCCCGCGCCGCCCGGCGTGGCGTTCTCGCTGGTCGAGAAGCTGCTGGCCTTCAACGCCGGCGGGCCGCCGCTGGTGGAGGTGGTCGTGCTGTCGCGCAACGACCCGATCTCGGGCATGCGCGTGTTCCGCTCGGCCAAGCACTACGGCCTGGCCATCGAGCGCGGCGTGTTCACGCGCGGCGCGTCGCCGTGGCGCTACCTGCGGCCGCTGTCGGCCCAGCTGTTCCTCTCGGCCAACGACGACGACGTGCGCCAGGCCCTGGCGGCCGGCGTGGCGGCGGCGCGGGTCATGCCGCTGGCGGCACGCGCCTCGGCCGCCCATCCACGCGAGCTGCGCATCGCCTTCGACGGCGACGCGGTGCTGTTCTCGGACGAGGCCGAGCAGGTCTTCCAACGCGACGGTCTGGCGGCGTTCCGCGAGCACGAGATCAGCCGCGCCCACCTGCCCCTGCCGGCGGGCCCGTTCAAGCCGGTGCTGCAGGCGCTGCAGCGGCTGCAGCAGGCGCCAGGCGGCGGCATGAAGGTGCGCACCGCGCTGGTGACGGCCCGCAGCGCGCCGGCCCATGAGCGTGCGCTGCGCACGTTGATGGACTGGCAGATCGAGGTCGACGAGGCCATGTTCCTCGGCGGCCTGGCCAAGGGTGAGTTCCTGCGCGAGTTCGAGCCGGACTTCTTCTTCGACGACCAGGTCGGCCACGTCGAAAGCGCGGCGATGCACGTGCCGGCGGGGCAGGTGACGGCGGGGGTGGCGGCCGCGCCCGTGGCCGTGGCCCCGGTCTAGGCTGATACCGGACTGCCGAACGATCAAGACACCTGCCACCTGCCAACAGGACTGTCCTCCCCGCTGCTTGTTGATCAGCCGGTCGCTCCGTCGGTCGGCCGCGCCCGCTGCGCCAGCAGGCGCTTGCGCACTGCATAGATGTTGTTGCGCAGCGCGTAAAGCTCTTCGGCATAGGACAGCGGCACCGCAATGCGGTGGGTGACGCGGTCCAGCTCATCCAGCTCGTCGAGCAAGGCGTCTTGTTCGCCGGCACCGCTTTCAAGCTTTGCTTCCACCTCGCGCAGCCGCGCATACCAGCGGAACACGCGCGAGCGCACGCGGAAGGTGTACAGCGGCGGCACCACGCGCGACAGCGGCAGCATCAGCACCAGCAGGCCGCCGACCACCAGCCACATGCGTTCCAGCAGATTGCCGGCCCAGAAGGGCAGGTAGCGCGCCCAGGCCGGCGGCGTGCCGTTGATCGCGCGGTCGCCCTCGGCGCTGACCGGCAGCTCGCTGGTGCGGGTGTTGGGGAAGTCGCGCGCGCCATTGAACCAGCCGGCCTCGCTGTGCTGGCCCAGGGCCGCCTGCGCGAACAGCTGGCGCAGCGCGGGGTGCGTCTGCTCACGCGCCAGCAGCGCGGTGGTGGTGGCCAGCAGCGGCACGTCGTGCGGTGGCAAATCGGCCGCCAGGTCCACCACGCCGCGCGGCAGGCTCACGGTGGACAGGAACGGCAGGTGGCGCGAATAGGCCTCGTTTTGCTCGAAGGCCATCAGCGCCACGGCCGGGTCACGCAGCAGCGTGCGGATCAGGCCGGCCTGCGGCGCCGAGATCAGCACCGCAGCGTCCAGCCGGCCCTGGCGCAGTGCCTCACCCGCAACGTCAGGGGCCAGATTGGACAGCTGCAGATCGGTCGGCTTGAGCTGGTTCAGCGCCAGCAGCTTCTCGACGATCTGCGGCACACCGCTGCCGTCCTGATCCACATTGACGCGCAGGCCGCGCAGCTGGGCCAGGCGCTGCAGTTCGCCGCCGCGCTGGCGGCGCGCAATGGCGAGATCGCGGCGGTAGAAGATCCAGATCGGCTCGTAGAACAGGCTGCCCAGCGAGACGATGCCGGCCTCGGTATCGGCCACCGGATCGGCCATGCCGCCGCGTACGAAACCCACATCGGCCGTGCCCGCACGCAGATGGGCCAGATCGTCCAGCGCGCCTTCGCTGGCAATCAGCTCCACCTGGATGCGCTCACGAGCCAGCGCCTTCGCATAGCCCTCACCGAAGGCGGCGTAGGCACTGCCAGCCGGGCCGGTGGCCAGCCTCACCTGGCGGGGCGGCTGCGGGTCCAGCCACCAGTAGGCCGCGACCAGCAGGCCGCCGCCGAGCAGCAGCAGCGGCCCCATCGAGACCATCAAGTCGCGCAGCGTCTGCAGCAGCAGACCCAGGCTGCGGGTGGCATGCCATTGCTGAATCGGGGTCATGGCTTGCCGTGTTGAGTGGGCAAGGCCTGGACCTGCGCGTTGCCGGGTCGCTTGCAGTCCTGAGCACGCGCATGAATGGTGGCCACCAGGATGTGGATGATCGTGATGCCGGGACTGCGCACGGGCTGGGCCTTTGCCGATGGAAAACCGGCGATCGTATGAGAGGCCCACGGGCCGGGCTGTGACGCCCGTTTCGGCTGCCCTGCCGTCAGTCTCGCTGCCTCAGCACCGCTACGGGCTCACATCAATCCGTGTTCTTCGCCAGCCGGGCCGCGAGCTTCATCAGCGTGGGCACGCGCTTCCTGCCGTGCATGCCGCGCAGCCGCGCCTTGGCCGCGCCGATGTCGATGCCCGCGCAGGTCACGAACAGCGGCGGCGCCTCGTCTTCGCGCATGACCTCGAACTGCGCCGACAGGCCCGGCAGGCTCCGCTTGGAAACACCGACGACGGGCACCTTGCCGCCCAGCGCGTGAAACAGGTGCTGGCCCAGGCCCGGCGTTTCGTCGGCATCCAGATGGACGAAGCCTTCGAACAGCACAAGCTCGGGCTCCAGGCGATGCTCGCGCAACAGCTGCATCACGCAGGGCAGCTCGCGCAGGTCGGGTGCTCCGCGCACGGCCTTCTCGACATGGGCGATGCGCGAGACATGGGTCGTCGTCGCCTCCGCCACACCCCAGTCCTCGAACGCCACGGCGGCAGCGGTCGCCTGCGCACCATCGACATGAACAGCCACGATGAATTTCATGCCGAAGTATGTGCCGCGCGGTGCACCGCACGCACGCATCAGCGGCGGACGGGTCGGGCTGCCGCGCTCTCAGGGCAGCAGCTGCAGCGCCAGGCTTCGCTCGGCCAGCCACAACGTGGCCAGCGCGGCGACGGCAGCGGACGCGCCGGGCACGATCCAGCGCCGGTACGCAGTGCGCCCGCGCAGCCACAGCGCCGGCGGCAGCAGCAGCGCGACGGCGGCGAGCTGGCCCAGCTCCACGCCGACGTTGAAGCCCAGCAGCGGCAGCAGCAGCTCGCTGCCGCGCAGGCCCAGGTCCTTCAGCGGCCCGGCAAAGCCCACGCCGTGCACCAGGCCGAACAAGCCCACCATGGCCCAGCGCGGCCCGGGCATGAAGGGGCGGATGTTGTCCAGCGCGGCCAGCAGCACGGTCAGCGCGATCAACGATTCGGTCCAGCGCGTCGACGGGTCGATGACGCCTGCGGCCGCCAGGCCCAGCGTGATGGAGTGCGCCACGGTGAAGGCGGTGACGAGCTTGAGCGTCTCGACGAAGGCGCTGCGCCCGCTGGCGCGCGGCGCCCAGCCTGCGCCGTTGCGCTGCCACACGGCCACGAGGACGAGGGTGGCAAGGAAGAGCAGATGGTCCAGCCCGGCGGCGATGTGGGCCATACCTTCGACGACGAAGCCGGCCAGCCCTGCGCCGCTCGCGCTCAAGGTCTGCGGGCCCGCACCGGGCACCAGCACCAGCGGTTCGCCAGCCGTGCCCACGATACGGGCCAGCGCGCGGTGGCTGGCGTCGGTGGCGGCGAACAGGCGGTAGTCGATGGTCAGCGCCTGCGCGGGGGCCGGGCACTGCCAGCGCGTGACGAGCACGGCATGCATGCCATCGCTGTGTTCGTCCAGCTGCGGCGTGTCGGCGCCCGTCGGCTGGCAGGCGGCGCCATCGACCGTGAAGCGCACGCCGTTTGAAGCCAGGCGCTCGACGTCGCCCCAGCGCGTGCGCACCTCGCCCCAGCTGAGCGTGCCGTCGCCGTCGGCATCCAGGCCCAGATCGCGGTCGAGATCGCGCAGCGCGACGTCCAGGCGCTGCTCGACGTTGGTACCGTCCACGCGATATCGCAGGTAGGCGTCGCTGGACTGGTGGGCCCAGGCGCCGGTGCAGAACAGCAGCAGGATCAGTGCGCGGATCAAGAATTCAGGCTCCGGTCGAGGGCGGCGAGGCGGGCATCTTGCCAGCCGTGCGCGCGCACGAAGCGGGCCAGCTCGCGGCGCGCAGTCTCGCCGTCGCGGCCGGCGGCTTGTGCCGCACGCAGCAGCAGCACGGCGTCGGCCGGCTCGCGCTGCATGGCCCAGTTGGCCTGGGCCAGGCGCAGGGCCTCACGCGGCTGGTTGGCCACGTCCAGCGCGAAGCGGGCCTGCTCGCGGGCATGCTTGCCGGGCTCGCGCTTGTCGGCGGCGGCGAGGCTGTCGCGCAGGCGGGCGGTGGGCGCGGCAGCCTCGCGACCCAGGCGGTGCAGCGCGATGACGTGGCGCAGCAGCAGCGCATCGGCATCACTGCCCGCGGTCAGCGCCAGCGCCTCGGCGTGGCGGCCCTGGGCCAGCAGCCAGTCGGCCAGCGCGGCGCGGGTGTAAACCTCGTCCGCGCCCGCCAGAGCCTGGCGGTACAGGCCCAGCGCGGCGGCGTCGCCCATGCGCTCGGCCAGCTCGGCACGCATCAGCGCCAGCCAGGGCAGGACGCTGCGGCCGGGGCTCAGGCGGGCCAGCGCCTGCGCGGCGGCGGGTGCCTTGCCGGTCAGGCTGTCCAGCTCGGCCAGGCAGGCCGTGGCCGGCAGCGGCGCCAGCGGCTGCAACTGCTCGCACAGCGCACGCGCCTGCGACAGCTCGGCGCGCAGCTGGTGCAGCGCGGCGCTGTCGAGCAGCGCCTGGGCGCGCAGTTCGGGGGCCAGGTCTTGCCGCGCGAGCAGGCCACGCAGCTGGGTCTGCGCGGTGTCGAACTCATGCCGGGCCTGCAGCACGCGGGCGCGCAGCAACTGGGCCTCGGGCGGCGCGTCGGCCAGCGTCCACCACGGCCCGAGCGCCGCCTGGGCGGCGCCCAGCTCGCGCGGGTCGCCCAGCACGCGGGCGCGGTCCAGCGCGGCGCGGGCGGCGGCCAGGGCCAGCGGCAACTGGGCCGGGTCGCGCACCAGCGCCGCGCGGCGCGTGCGCTCGGCGGCGTCCATGCGGTAGGGCAGGCGCTGCACGGTCTCGGTATCGCTCTTCGGTGTGAAGGGCTCGGCCGGGACAGCGAGCGGCGCTGCAAGCAGCAGCGCAAGCAGCGTGCGCATCCGCATCAGATCGCGTAGGGCTCTTCGGTCTCGCTGGTGAACGGGTCACCGGCGGGCAAGGTGAGCGCCTCGCTGAGCTCGTCGCTGGTCGGCTGGACGTTCAGGTAGCCGACCAGCGCGTCGCTGGACACGATGGCGCCGTCGGGCACCGCCGTCTGCGGCGTGGGCGTGGGGCCGGGCCCTGGCGCCGGGCCGGCGTGGTCGTCGGACCCGCCGCCGCAGGCGACGAGGGCGAGGCTGGCGGTCGCTGCCGCAGCCAGGGTGAACAGGGTGCGCATGGCGGCCTCCTTCACTTGGTGCCCGGCAGGGGCGTGTTGAGATACGGGAACGCGGCCAGCAGCGGCACGACGGCCTGGTCCACGGCGTCATGCAGCTTGAAGGCGGTGGCGCCCAGTGGCACGGCGGACGGCTTGCAGGCCGCGCCGAAGCCGAGCTTGTCGGTGTCGCCATTGGCCATGCACAGGCCGCCCATCACGGCCACGAGCGAGATGTCGACGACGTCGTCCTTGGGCCGGCGGCCGTTCGGGTAGCCGGCGCTGTCGTTGCCGCCGGCCAGGATGTTGCCGACGATACCCAGCCGGTTCTGCTGCGCGAAGGCAACGGGCGCGATGGCCGTGTTCAGGCGCAGCATCTCCGACGGCGTGACGGTGGCCAGCTGGTTGACGCCCTTGATGCCGGTCAGGAAGGTGGTGACCAGATCGGTGCGCGGGAAGTTGGTGGGCGCGGTGCCCGGCAGGGCCAGCGCGATCTCCAGCAACGCAGGCAGCGTGGGGTGGGTCACGTAGTCGGCGAACTGGCCGTCGCCGGTGGGCTTGGTCGCGTTGAACTTGTCCTTGTCCTTCAGGCCGATGACCACCTCGTTGACCAGCGGCATGCCCAGGCGCGAGACCTGCACCCAGGCGCCGCCGGCCTTCTCGGCCGTCTGGTGACCAGAGGCGGGCTTGGGGTCCAGCAGGCGTCCCTGGCGCAGGCTGGCCGTCGTCCAGCCGCCGATGACGTCGCTGCCGGCACTCTTCAGGCAGTCCTTGTGCACTTCCAGCGCCAGCGTGGTGACGTTCTTGTCGTCGAGGGTGTTGGGCGCGGCATTGATCAGCTCCGGGTCGGTGATGACGGCGACCGGCGCGTTGACCAGGTCGAAGATCGTGCCGAGGTTGACCGCGAACGGGTCCTGGCGCTGGCCGACGAAGACCTTGGCTGGCGTGGCGCAACCCGGGATGCTGATCGGATAGACGTGCTTGGCCGCATAGGCCGGGTAGTCAGCGATGGTCTTCTTGCCGATGTTGTCGACCGGCTTGTCGAAGGTCGTCGCGCCGCTGGTGGCGTGGGCCACGGCCTGGGCGGTGCCGCTGCGGCGGTCGCCGCGCACGACGGTGACCGTGTAGCTCTCATTGAGCTGCAGGTTGGCGTCCTTCACGTTGGCCACGCCTCCCGCCTGGATCAGCGGGATGTTGACCATCTTGCCGCCGACGTTGAGGCTGACGCCCGCGCCGTTGTTGGCCAGACGGTTCTTGACGCGGAACTGGAAGGTCAGGTCTTCCTTGGCGTCGCCGCTGTTGTCGATGTGGATCTCGTAGAGCGCGTTCGGGTCCAGCGAGAAGTAGTTGGGGCCGCCGTACGGGTCCTGCAGCGGCAGGTAGTTGGCGATCAGCGTGACCATGCCGTCGCGGCCGGTCTCGTAGCTGCGGAACATGTAGAAGTCCGTCGCATCGACCTTGGGCACGGTCGTCAGGAAAGGGGCTTCGCGGTGGCTGGAGGCCTGGGCGCCAGCGGCCAGGCAGAGCAGTGCCGTGGCCATGGCGCTGCGGGTGAGTCGGGCATTCATGGGGGGCATCCTGTGGGGCGATACCGGCTTGGCATCTGTGGGGCTCTACGCCGCCAGTCCGCCGCCGGATTCACCCGCCGTGACGAATCGCCGGTGATCCCCCTAGCAAGACAATGGCGGCTCCTACAGGAGAGCCGAATGCCCCGTTTCCGTTTCGCCGCGCTCGCGGCCGCCCTGTGCGCCACGAGCGCCCTGGCCGGCACCAGCGGCTTCTACCGCCAGCCTGCCCTGCACGGCGACACCGTCTACCTCGTCGCCGAGGGCGACCTGTGGCGGGTCAGTTCACAAGGCGGCGACGCCCAGCGCCTGACCACGCACACCGGGCTGGAGAGCCAGCCCGCCGTCTCGCCCGACGGCCAATGGCTGGCCTTCACGGGCCAGTACGACGGTGGCACCGAGATCTACCTGATGCCCGTGACCGGCGGCCCGCCGCGGCGGCTGACCTGGGAAGGCGGCGGCATGCGCGTGTGGGGTTTCAGCGCGGCCGGTGAAGTCATCTACACCTCGCTCGACGCCCGCCCCGGCGCCCAGCTGTTTGCGCTGGACGTCAAGACCGGCCAGCGCCGCCAGCTGCCCGTCGCCCAGGGCAGCGACGGCGCGCTGAGCGCCGACGGCAAGACGCTGTACTTCACCCGCAGCGGCCTGCGCAGCGACAACGCCCGCCGGTACCGCGGCGGCGCCATCGCGCGGCTGTGGTCGCTGGACTTGGGCGGCAAGGCCGAGGCCCGCCCGCTCGTCGCCGAGGGCAACAACGACCGTCGCCCCCTGCCCTACCGCGTGGCGAGCCAGGAGCGCATCGCCTTCCTGTCCGACCGCGACGGCACGGTCAACCTGTGGAGCGTCAACGCGCAGGGCACGGACCTGCGCCAACACTCCACACACAAGGGCTGGGACATCCGCCATGCGTCCATCGACGGCAGCCGCGTCGTCTACGCGCTGGGCGCCGACCTCTACACGCTGGACCTCGCGCAGACCGCCGCGCCCAGAAAGCTGGCCGTGGCCCTGGGCGGCGACTTCGACCAGCAGCGCGAGCGCTGGGTCAAGAAGCCGCAGGACTTCCTCACCGGCACGGCCTTCGCCCCCAACGGCGAGCGCGTGCTGCTGGCCGCGCGCGGCCGCCTCGCCACGCAAGGCGTGCAGGCGCTGCGCCGCGCCGAGTTGCCGCAGGCACCCGACGGCCGCTGCCGCAACGGCGAGTTCAGCAGCGACAGCAAGAGCGTGTTCGCCGTCTGCGACTTCAGCGGTGAGCAGGAGGTGTGGCGTTTCGCCGCCAACGGCACCGGCCAGCCGGAGCGCATCACCGACGGCGCAACGACCCAGCGGCGCGACCTGCTGCCCTCGCCCGATGGCCGCTGGCTGGCGCACACGGACAAGGAGGCCCGCATATGGCTGACCGACGTCAAGGCAAGGACCACGAAGGAGATCGCCCGAGGCGCCTTCGGCACGCCACAGCTGCAGGCCTGGAGCACCGACAGCAAGGCGCTTGCCTGGACCACGCCGCTGCGCCATGCCGACCGCAACCAGCTGCAGCTGCACAACCTGACCGACGGCCGCACCCACACGCTGACCAGTGACCGCTACGACAGCGACGCCGCCACCTTCAGCCCCGACGGACAGTGGCTGTACTTCGCCTCCGACCGCAACTTCGCGACCACCGGCCCGTCCAGCCCTTGGGGCGATCGCAACACCGGGCCTTTCATGGCCTTCCGCAGCAAGCTCTACGCGCTGGCGCTGCAGCCCGGCCTGCGCTCGCCATTCGCGGCCAAGGACGAGCTGGAGACGGTCACCGAGAAAAAGGCCGAAGAACAGCGCGCCGAAGACCGGAAGGCCACCGACAAGGCGCCCACCGAGCGCAAGGCGGACGACAAGGACGCCAAGCCGGCGGCTGAGAAAAAGGGCAAGCCAGCCATCGTCTTTGAAGGCCTAGCCACGCGCCTGCACGAGCTGCCCGTGCCCGGCGGCAACTACCGTGCGCTGCGCGCCGACGGCAAGCGGCTGTGGTTCCTGGACACGGACCTGGAGCGCAAGACCCAGCTCAAGTCCATCGCCGTCGACAACCAGGGCGGGTCGCCCGAGGTGCTGGCCAGCGACGTGCGCAGCTACGACCTCAGCGCCGACGGCAAGAAGCTGATGCTGGTGCGCAACCAGGGTCAGAACGCGCCCGAGGTGCTCATCGTCGACGCCGCACCCAAGTTACCTAGCGAACTGGCCAAGCTGACCGTGCGCTGGAGCGACTGGCACATCGCCACGCAACCGCGCGCCGAGTGGAAGCAGATGTTTGCCGACGCCTGGCGCATGCAGCGCGACTTCTTCTACGACAAGGACATGCACGGCGTCGACTGGGCCGCCACGCGGGCCAAGTACGAACCGCTGGTGGACCGCGTGACCGACCGCTTCGAGCTGGCCGAGCTGATGGCGCAGATGGTGGGCGAGCTGGGTGCGCTGCACAGCCAGGTCGCCGCTGGCGACACGCGGCCCGCGCCGGAGGAGCCAGGTCTTGCCGGCCTGGGCGGTCGTTTCTCCAAGGTGCCGGGCGGCTGGCGCATCGATGCCGTCTACGGTTTTGAAGCCGAGCTGCCCGCCGAGGCCCCGCCGCTGGCCGCGCCCGCCGTCAACCTGAAGGTGGGCGACGTCATCACGCACGTGAACGGCCGCCCCACGGCAGAGGCGGCGCACATACTGGAACTGCTGCGCGGCCAGGCCGGCCGCCAGGTGCTGCTGGATGTGAAGCAGGCCGACGGCAAGACCGTGCAGCGCATCGTCACGCCGGTGGCGCAGCTGCGCGAGAACCAGCTGCGCTACAACGACTGGCGCGTCAGCCGCGCCCGCGCGGTGGAAGCCGCCGGCCAGGGCCGCATCGGCTATGTGCATCTGCGCGCGATGGGCGCGGCCGACATCGCTGACTTCGTGCGCGAGTTCTACGCCGCCACGGATCGCGACGGCCTCGTCATCGATGTGCGTTTCAACAACGGCGGCAACATCGACAGCTGGGTGCTGGAGAAGCTGCTGCGCCGCGCCTGGGCCTTCTGGCAGCCGCGCTC
>Ga0114942_1000355_pt1 | contig 13086 bp, 15 predicted proteins | sample LowerColdCreek_FD_88674 | JGI IMG/M metagenome (GOLD analysis project Ga0114942, IMG submission 88674) | Groundwater microbial communities from Cold Creek, Nevada to study Microbial Dark Matter (Phase II) - Lower Cold Creek | ecosystem: Environmental > Aquatic > Deep subsurface > Groundwater ... | reverse complement strand
TTTTATTGAAGTTTCTAGCTGCTTGGTGCTAGTAATTAACTTTAATCCATACTCATTAATGGTAAATGCATCCGTTTGCGAAAACGCAGCAAAAAATACTGTTGAAAGTGTACATACTAATAAAAGCCTTATATTTATCATATCCCCTAAGCTGTTTGCTATATGAATGTAAGGTTTTTGCCAATAATTATCTTTTCACTATTCATGTGTTCTTTTTTACCACAGAAAAAGAAACAAAGCCAATCAGTTAAAAAAGTAAAAAAGCAAACTTATAAAAATGTTGGTAAGCCAATTATAGGTGTTGCAAGTTATTACAGTGCCAAGCTAGATGGCACCATTACCGCAACTGGCGATAGATATAGAAATAGTAAATACACGGCGGCAAGTAATCAATTTCCATTAAATTCTTGGGTTAGGGTTACTAGGCTAAAATCTAAAAAATCGGTAATTGTTAAGATAAATGATAGGATGCATAAAAGAATGCAAGCCAAGGGTAGGGTGGTTGATTTAAGCGGAATTGCAGCTAAGGATTTGGGAATCATAAAATCGGGTTTGGCTAAGGTATCGGTGCAAAAGATTAAACGTTCTTAATAATTATTTGTTAATGAAATGTTTCTATGTACTCAATACCTATTATTTTTGCACATCTTTAAACATAATAATATGAAGAAAATTTTGTTTTCTTTCTTGGCCTTAAGCATTGGTGCTTCGGCTTTTTCTCAGGCACCAGAATCTTATAAAAAAAGACCAACGCTTGTTTTCAATGGTTTTCTAAATGATTTTACTACTGCAAGTAGAATTAAAGCAAGCAGCCTTTCAAGCGTACTTAATAATAGTGGCTGGGCAAAAATAAGTGAAACTACACCTGGTATAGGGCTTCAATACCTACAAGGTTTGAACGAGCATATTGATGTTAATACTAGATTAGACCTATCTTTTGTAGACTACCCTTTTCCAAATAGAGCTAAGCTTGGCACCGATAAAGGTCTTGCTGAAGTAGCAGCTGGCTTAAATTTCAAATTACTTTCAGATAAATATGTTGTTAACCCTTACTTACACACAGGTGTTGGTGCATCAGTTTCTAGCGTGTATTGGGGCGCTTACATACCTGTTGGTGCTGGCTTACAATTTAACCTTGGTAAAGAAAATACATTTTTATTCTCTGATTTTCAATACAGAATTGGCATTACAGAACTAGTAGCCAACCATTTAAATTATTCTTTGGGTTTAGGAACTGCTTTGGTTGATAGAAAGGTAAAGGTAATACCGCCACCACCACCGCCACCAGCCCCAATGGATACAGACAAGGATGGTATTTTTGACGATGTAGATAAGTGCCCTACTGTAGTGGGTGTTGCTAAATACCAAGGATGCCCAGTACCTGATACCGATAAAGATGGTATTAATGATGATAATGATAAATGCCCTACTGTAGTTGGCGTTGCCAAATACCAAGGTTGCCCTGTACCAGATACTGATAAAGATGGTATTAACGACGAAGAAGATAAGTGCCCAACTGTTGCAGGCGTTGCCAAATACCAAGGTTGCCCAATACCAGATACTGATGGTGATGGTGTAAATGATGAGTTAGATAAATGCCCTAATGAAGTAGGACCTGCAAGTAATAACGGTTGCCCAGAGAAAGCAAAGCAAATGCAATCAAAGGCCGATTTAATGGCTAAGGATATTTATTTCCAAACAGGTAGCGATAAGTTGGTAAAAAAATCTTACGCATCTGCAACTGCTATATTTACCTTACTTAATGAGAATAGCGACTTAGGTATTGATATCTTAGGCCATACAGATAATACAGGTAAGGCGGCTGCCAACAAAACTTTATCACAAAAAAGAGCTAACGCTGTAAAGGCTTATTTAGTGAAAAAAGGAATTGATGCTAGCAGAATTAATGCAGAAGGATATGGTGATGCCATGCCAATTGCCGATAACAAAACTGCTGCTGGAAAAGCAAAAAACAGAAGAGTAGAGTTAAAGTTGAAACAACTATAAACTCAAAGTAAAATATCAAAAGCCGCCTTTTAAAAAGGCGGCTTTTTTATTGCCCTTTTTTTTGATAAAATAAAAAACCTCGAAGTAATTTATTACTTCGAGGTTTTTTTGCTGCGGAGAGCGAGGGATTCGAACCCCCGGACCTGTAACAGTCAACAGTTTTCAAGACTGCCGCAATCGACCACTCTGCCAGCTCTCCGGGTGCAAAATAAAGGGAATGCGTTTTAATAGCCAAATAATAAATTAACATATCAACTATTTTTTTACAGTAGTAAATAGGATAAATTGAAACCAATTACTGCTTTGAAAATGAAACCCTTTCCATCCCTATTAGTTAAGCGTTTATCCTTAATTGGCTTTGTGTTATTACTCTGCTGTTTTCACAGCTGTGAAAAATTTAAAGTTAGAATTAGCGATAATCAATTGTCTTCTTTATTGCAAAATAGTAGTACTAAGGTTAAGTCGCAGTATTTGCGTACGAGCCAACATACTATTCGTTATATAACTATTGGCAATAGTAGTAAACCGCCGCTACTGCTATTGCACGGTTCACCCAGTTCATTAGCAGGTTGGAAGCAGTTGTTGCTAGATACCTCATTTACCAATAATTATTACTTAATTGCTATTGATAGACCAGGATATGGGTACTCAAATTTTGGAAATATTGAAAATAATATTGCAACACAAGCACAATTGGTAAATACTGTGTTAGATAGTATATCCTTAAAAAATAAGATTACCATTTTAGGCTCATCATATGGTGGCCCAGTTGCAGCTGCTGCGGTTATGCAACATCCAAACCGATTTGAAAAGTTGTTGTTACTTTCTGCCTCAGTAAAGCCAGATGCCGAAAAGGTATATTTTATTAGCTATTTTATGGCTGCACCAATTATAAAGTATTTATTTCCGGCCATTTTTTCTATGGCTTCCATTGAAAAACTAGGACATAGCACTCAGTTAAAATCATTAACTGAATGGCAAAAAATTAATTGCTCAGTTGTAATTATTCATGGCGATAAAGACAACTTAATTTATTACGAAAATGCCCTATACGCACAGCAACAGTTAAAAAATGCCAGCAGCCTTATAACCGTTACTTTACATAATAAAGGACATGCATTAATATTCACCGAACCAGCATTTTTAAAGAAAATATTGCGTCTATATTTGTAATACTTTATGAAGCAGTTACAAGTTCTAAACAAATATTTTTGGAAGTACAGAAATAGATTTATCCTCGGTTTTTTATTCATTATTCTAGCCAACTATTTCAGGGTATTGGCACCACAGCTTACCGGATATGTTATTGATGCGGTGGCAGTAGAATTAATAAAAGAGCGGCAGCCAGAAAAATTAGCCATTACCAACACAAACCTTGCCCAAAAGCATAGTAACTACGATGCTGTAGTAAAAAATGTAGCATACATTATTAATAATAGTAATACAACATTTACCCAAAAGGTCATGATATGCAGCCTAATAATATTGCTATTAGCACTACTAAGTGGGGCATTTACTTTTTTAATGCGGCAAACAATTATTGTAATGAGCCGACATATTGAATTTGACCAAAAAAATGAAATATTTACCCATTATCAGCAGCTAGATATTGGTTTTTTTAAAGCAAATACTACCGGAGATTTAATGACCAGAATATCAGAAGATGTAAGTAGAATTAGAATGTACACTGGCCCTGCAGTAATGTACTTAATTAACCTAGTAGCGCTAATAGGTTTTTGTTTGGTAAATATGCTAAGGCAAAATGTAACACTTACCATTTACGTATTATCTCCTCTGCCAATTTTAGCCCTCACCATTTATATAGCCAACACTATTATTGATAAGCAAAGTGAAAAAGTACAAGCTTCTTTATCCGATCTTACTACCAACGCACAAGAATCTTACTCGGGAATTAGGGTTATAAAATCGTTTGTGCAAGAGAATGCTATGCTTGGTTTTTTTAAGCAGAATAGCGAAAATTATAGAAAGCAGGCTGTAGGCTTGGCAAAGGTGGAAAGCATTTATTTTCCTAGTATCATTTTTATGATTGGCTTAAGTACTTTACTTACCATTTTCATTGGGGGAAAAATGGCTATTGAAGATCCATCGCAAGTTGGGTTGATAGTAGAATTTGTAATTTACATTAACATGCTTACTTTCCCTGTTAGCGCCATCGGCTGGACGGCAAGTATGATACAAAGAGCAGCGGCCTCACAAAAAAGAATCAATGCATTTTTGTCTACAAATCCAGCAATACAGAATCCCACCAATCCCACTTTATTTTCCCCTGGCACCGTAGCAGCCCAAAATGTAAGTTTTACCTACGCCAATACCGGAATAGAAGCACTAAAAAACATTCACTTTCAATGGAAAACCAATGATAAAATATTGATTTTAGGAAAAACGGGTAGCGGAAAAACAACGTTAGCTCAACTATTACTCCGCTTTTATGATGCCAATATTGGTACAATTACTTACAACCAACAACCAATTCAAAATATTGATATTGAAAGCTTAAGAGGTGCAATAAGTTATGTGCCTCAAGATGTTTTTTTATTCAGTGCCACTGTTAAAGAAAATATTTCTTTTGGACTACAAATGCTTGCAAATGATGAAGCAGTGCAGGCAGCAGCAAAAGCAGCAAATATTCATGATGAAATTATGGCATTAGAAAACGGTTACGAAACAGTAGTGGGCGAAAGAGGCGTTATGCTTAGTGGTGGGCAAAAACAGAGAATATCAATTGCTAGAGCTTTACTTAAAAAAAGTTCCTTATTAATTTTTGATGATTGCCTAAGTGCTGTTGATGCAAATACTGAAAATACCATTATTAATAATTTGTATACAAATATTCATAATTGCACCACTGTATTTATTTCGCATAGAATTTTTACTAAATTCTCTTTTACACAAATAATTGTGTTAGATCAAGGGCAAATTATAGAGCAAGGAACCCACGAAGCACTAATGCAAAAAAATGGCTACTATAAAAATTTGTATTACAAGCAAGTAGAGCAAACTACAAAGCAGGTAGATGTTGTGGGATAAATAAATGAATTTGTGTATTATTTTGACAATTTCAAAACATTTTTATATTTGTAAAACAAAGAAATAAGTAAAATAAAAATTTAACAAGTGGCGTACGAAAACAACGAAAAGAAGAATGACAGTGTGTACAGTAAACGCATTAAAGCAGGAAAGAGAAGAACCTATTTCTTTGATGTAAGAGAAACAAGAGGAAGCGACTACTATGTAACTATTACAGAAAGTAGAAAAAGACCAAATGATGATGGCTACGATAGGCACAAAATATTTTTGTACAAGGAGGATTTTAACAAGTTTGTAAAAGGCTTAAGCGAAGCAGTTGATTATGTGAAAACCGATTTGATGCCCAATTTCGATTTTGATGCTTTCAATCATGAATATCCAGATGCGGATACAGTGGAAAATGTAGCCGAAAAAGCTGTTGAAAGTGCAGAACCAGTTTTCCAAAACGTACCGGTAGAGGTGGTTGAAAACCAAGTAACTACTTTAAAAACAGAAGAAGTAGATAAGTGGTAAATTATAATAAATAGCGAACTAAAGTATATAGAATGCTACCTAATTATTAGGTAGCATTTTTTGTAGATGTAATAACATTGCATGGGTAGTTTTAAACATTTTAGCAAATTCCTGCTTTGTAATACAGTATGGCGGCATCCAGTAAAAAGTATTGCCCAATGGTCTAATAAATACGCCCTTTTTCATACAAAAATTAGTTACTGTTTGGCTTATACTATTCAAATATGCATCTTCACCAATAACTATTTCAAAAGCTAAAATGGTGCCCAAACAACGAATATTTTTAACGAAGTTGTACGCTGAAAAACTAGCTGCCACCCGCTTATTTTCGTCAGTTATCCAAGTAATTTTTTTTAGCGTTTTTTGTTGTAATAGCAAGTGTAAGCTTGCCAATGCCGCTGTGCAAGCTAATGGGTTTGCGGTAAATGAATGGCCATGGAAAAATGTTTGTAATTTATTATCTGTTACAAATGCATTATAAATGTTTTCGTTGCAAGCAGTAACCCCAAGTGCCATTGTGCCGCCAGTTAAGCCTTTGCTTAGGCAAATGATATCTGGTTTTGTAATCAATTGTTCGCTTGCAAATAAAGTTCCTGTTCGGCCAAAACCCGTCATCACTTCATCGGCAATACAAATAATTTGGTACTGCTTCATTTTTTGTAGTAGGCTATCCATGCATTGTGCAGCATACATTTTTATGCCGCCAGCACCCTGCACTAAGGGCTCGTAAATGAATGCTGCAATATCATTTTTATGCAATTCAATTACTTCGAATAAATTTTCAATATTATGTTCTGTAGGCGCATCAATAAATATTACTTCAAACAAATGCTGTTGAAATGCTAGGGTAAATACACTTCTATCGCTTACACTCATTGCACCGAAAGTATCGCCATGATAGGCGTTGTTAAAAGCAATAATTTTTTTTCTTTTAGTATCTTTTCCTTCAATATTCCACCAATATTGTATGGCCATTTTTAAAGCTACCTCTGTGCTTGTACTACCATTATCACTGTAAAATATTTTGTGCATTTTGCCAGGTAATATGGGTAATAATTGCTGTGCTAGGTTAACTGCTGGTGCATGGGTAAAGCCGGCAAATATTACTTGTTCTATAGTTAATGCTTGTTGGTATATTGCCTTGGCTATGTATTTATTTCCATGGCCATGTAGGGTAACCCACCAGCTACTTATGGCATCAATGTAGGTATTATTTTCCTCATCAAATAACAGTGTATTTTTCCCTTTAATAATTGCAATGGGCGATTGCATATTTTTTTGCGGAGTAAAAGGATGCCAAACGTATGCTTTATCTTTTTCTATAATATTCATGCTGCTATATTGGGCAAATATAGTGTATAGCAAAAAGTGAATTCAATTGTAAAAAATGAATTTATACTTTAGTCTTTCTTTGTTGTAAAGGCTCTTTTCTGTACTAGTAATTGTATGCTTTTTTGCAATCGTTTATCCCTTGTACATTGGGTTTTAGCGCTTTCAATCCATTTACTAAAATAGCTTCTGTGGCTTGGGCTTAATGAGTTAAAAAATTCTTGAGCTATTGGTTCATCAATAAGGCTGGTAAGCAAATCGGCACAAATAGGTATTGGCGTTGTATCCTTACATAATTGAGCTACCACTTTTTCGCCCAAAGGCTTTTTCAATTGTTTTTTTAAGCTTTTATTTAGTGGTAAAATAAAGGTTCCATCCCCATAGGGAATATTGCTACTTGGTTAATTGCTATTTCATCAATTTTACCTTTTACCCTAAAAATGGTTTTTATATTTGGCTGAATGGTAAGCATTATTTCCGCAGGAATTTCAATATGCACCCAACCAGTTTTTTCACCTTTGGTATTAAATTTTTTTATGGTAGCGGTAAATAGTTGCATTATTGTTGTAAGAAACTAAGGTTTCTTTTTATTCCAGCATATTTGGTTCGCTTTATGGGCGAATGTCTAAATATTTCTTTAAAGGCATCTTCTGTAAGCGTTTCCCAATCGGCGGCGGTGTAAGTTAATATTTGTGGAATTGGGGTAAAAGCAGGCTCATTATTTACGATGGAAAATTTATTCCATGGGCACACATCTTGGCAAATATCACAACCAAAAAGCCAGTCGTCAAACAAGCCTTTTTGTTTTTCAGGTATCAACGCATCTTTTAACTCAATGGTAAAATAGCTAATGCATTTACTACCATTAATGGTTTTGTTAGGTTCAATAGCATCGGTAGGACAACTATCAATGCATTTTGTACAAGTGCCACAATAATTATTGGTAAACGCATTATCGTAGGGCAATTCAATATCAACTATTAAAGTAGCAAGGAAAAAGAAGGAGCCCTTTTTTTTATTAATCAGGTTTCCATTTTTACCCACCCATCCTATGCCAGCCTTTGTGGCCCAACTTCTTTCAAGCACGGGTGCACTATCTACAAAGCCACGGCCAATAATATTGCCGTAAGCATTTTGCATGTTTTGTAGCATCAGTTTTAATTGGGTTTTAATAACCTCATGGTAATCTTTGCCATAAGCGTAAGCAGCCACTTTGGGAATTCCTTTCGCTTGCTTTTGTTTGGGGTAGTAATTTTTTGTAAGTGTTATAACCGATTTGGCACCAGGTAGCAATTTTGTGGGGTCAATTCTTAAATCAAAATTATTTTCCATATACGTCATGCTACCATGCTTACCTTGTTGTAGCCATTTTTCTAACCTTATGGCATCATCATACAATGGTGCAGCCTTTGCAATACCGCAATCGTCAAAGCCGTATTCCTTTGCTAGGTTTTTTATGTATTGGGCAGAGAGTATTTGCAGCATTATCTTTCAAAATAAGCCAATGAGCCACCAACCCAAGTTTTATCTTGGTTATACCTTACGCCAATCATTTTTCCTTTGCTTAGTCTTGCTAAGTTGTTGGTGGGTATAGGCCTTGCAGCGCCATCTTTCCAAAAATAAAAAATGCGTATTTCGGCTTTTGCAGGCACATCAGGCGTGGGAATAACATTGGCATACTGCACTTTTTTCTGAAGTATCCAATTCTCAGGATCTGTAATTTTTTCAATATCACCTGCTTCAATATCAATTATAACGCCTTGGCCGGCAAATGAGAAAAGTGGTTTTAGCACGTAGTTTTCTAAATCTGTAGGTAACTGAGCCACTTTATCTAAAAACCTAGTTTCCGGAACATATGGATGTTGTATAAACGGAAGGGTGTATTTACTAATTCTATAAAACCAATTTGGGTGTGGAGCCCACTCCACATCAAGCTCCTCAAACATAATATTACCAGCATTTTTTACTGCTTCGGATTGCTTGTTCAAATCATCGAAAATTACTCGGTTATAAATGCGATGAATGGGTGTTTTTACGCCGTTTAATAAATAAAACAATGCGTTGCCTTCCTTAATTAGTTCAGTAACGCAAATTGCTTTTATGCCAACATATTTTTCAGTACTGTAAAAGTCAATTTTGGTTTTTTGTTGGTGCGGTAATATTTCTAATAATACTACATTTTCTGGGGCGTGGTTACCAAGAATAATTTCCTTAAGTAAAGTAATATAACTTTCGCTAGTAAGTCCGCTTAGTAGGGTAGAGTAGTTGCTAGGAATATCAAAAAAATGTTCTGTAATGGCTGCATGGTCTATTTGATATGCAAACAGAGAAGGGAAACCTTGCATTTCAATTAATTGAGGTTCTAGCTCGCCTTTTTCATTTTCGCAAATTCCAAAATCTAGTGCTATAAATTGGCAATTGCCTTGCTCACCTTTTACCTTAAGTTCCTCAGGAATGGCTCTTTCGGTAATAATATCAAAATTGGTTTGTGTAATTACGTCTATAATATGCTCGCAGGCATTAAGCATTTTACTTGTAAAAGCCTTATCCACAAAAATGGGGGTTTCAGCTATTCTAAAGTCAATACCAGCTGGATGAAGCTTATTAAGTGCTTGTATATAGGCGGTATAATTATCTTGAGAGAAGTTGTTGTTAAATTGTGTTCTAAGTGTAGATACCATGTTAAGCGTTGCTTTAAAATTATTGGTGCCAGTTGAATGTTACTTTCACAGCAATATCAGGATGAATACTTTTAATTACAGGGCAAGTATGCGCTGCGTTCTCTAAAATTATGGTTGTTTTTGTATCAAGGGTTAGCGATTTAGGAAAATTAAAGTTAACATTAATGCCGCCAATTCTACGGGGATCTGTTACCATTATTTTCTCAATTTCTACTACTGTTTCTGCAATATCTACTTGCATATCTCGGGCTTTTATGCCCATTATAGTAAGCATGCAGCTTCCTAAGGCTGTTGCTACCAAATCAGTTGGTGAAAAATTAGCGCCCATGCCTTGGTTATCCGTTGGTGCATCCGTATGTATAATGGTATCACTTTGTACATGTTTTGCCTCAGTTCTTAACGCTCCTTTATAAATAATTTCTGCTGTCATAAATAGATATTTGATATAAATTTACATGTATCAAAGAAAAATATGGTTAAAAGACTTTTTATAATAGTTATTCTCTTCACTAGCATAAGCAATTTACAAGCCCAAGAGAAAAAATCTAAGCAGCAAAGAAAAGAGGAAAAGAGAGAAAAAATTAATCAATTAATTAAGCAAGAGGAGGAAGGCGCATTGGTATATGCTAAGCAAAATGCGTTTGGTATAAAGCTAACCACAGATGGCTATGGCTTCTTCTTTGAAAAAGGAAAATATAAAACGGTTACCAAAACCAATTTGTTTTGGGTGGGTTTGGGAGAGCGGAAGCACCAAAAAGAAGAGAAGCGAACTAATTTTTACCAGCAAGGGAGTTTCTTATTCCTTGGTAATCCTTATGTATATGGTAAGGTGAATAATTTTTATCATTTCGAATTAGGTTTTGGGCAGCAAAGATTAATAGGGGGTAAAGGCAATAAAAATGGCATTGCAGTATCTGCTATTTACGGTGGTGGCCTATCGCTAGGTATGTTAAAGCCTTATTACCTTAATGTTCTTGACCAAAATACGGGTGATAGAAAAGACATTAAGTATACACAAGATACAAGTACCTTTCTAAACAGTTCCGTAATAGCTGGTAGCACAGGGTTTAACAAGGGTTTTAGCGAAATTAGTTATGTACCCGGCGTAACTGGTAGGTTTGCCTTGAGGTTTGATTATGGAAAATACAATGAACTGCTTAGTGCCATAGAGGCCGGTGTAAATGTGGCTTATTATACTAAGGAAATGGAACAAATGGCAAAGATAGATGGAAAGAAATTCTTCTTTAATGCATATGTTTCTATTGTATTTGGCAAACGAAAATCATAAAATGCTGTTATTTGCATTATTAACAGTTATTGAAAATAAATAGGCATGCAAGAATTACCAGTGGTAAATGTGGTGAACGAAGAATTAGTAAGGATTAAAAAGCCCAGTTGGCTTAGGGTTAAGCTACCCATTGGCGAAAGTTACAAACACGTAAGAAGCTTAGTTGATACCCATAAATTACATACTATTTGCGAAAGCGGTAATTGCCCAAATATGGGCGAATGCTGGGGCGCTGGCACTGCAACATTTATGATATTGGGTAATATTTGCACAAGAAGTTGCGGCTTCTGTGCAGTAGCAACGGGAAGGCCAGAAGCGGTAGATTGGGATGAGCCACAAAGAGTTGCAGAAGCAATTCACCTAATGAAAGTAAAACATGCCGTGCTTACCAGTGTGGATAGGGATGAGTTGAAAGATGGTGGATCTACCATATGGTACAACACAATTAAGGCAGTAAAGGCACTAAACGCAGATACCACTTTAGAAACGCTAATACCAGATTTTAGGGGCTTTGCCGACCAAGTGCAACGCATTATTGATGCAGCACCCGAAGTGGTAAGCCATAATATGGAAACGGTGGAACGACTTTCAAAACAAGTAAGAATTCAAGCAAAATATAGGAGAAGCCTAGAAGTACTTAGATTATTGAAGCAAGGTGGTATGCGTACCAAAACAGGCGTTATGCTTGGCCTAGGCGAAACTAAGGAAGAAGTAGTACAAACAATGGAGGACCTACGCTCAGTAAATGTAGATGTAATAACACTTGGCCAATACTTACAACCCACCCCAAAACATTTGCCCGTTAATAGGTTTGTGCACCCAGATGAGTTTGCCGCATTAAGAGAAATTGGCTACGAATTAGGCTTTGATTATGTTGAAAGTGGTCCCTTGGTTAGAAGCTCTTATCACAGCGAAAAGCATGTTTTTAAAGGCTACGGAAGAAAAGTGTGGGAGCAAGAAAAAAGCTTATTACAGCCATTGTAAATATTTTTTCTAGATTATTTTACCACATTAGCCATTCTCTATTTGCATAATAAAACAACAGCATGTCTACGCACACCGATATTAAAAGAATAACTACCCATACTTTACAAAAGCTTAAGGCCGATGGAAGTAAAATAGCCATGCTAACCGCTTACGACTATTCTTTTGCAAGCATATTTGATGCGGCTGGTATTGAAGTAATACTTGTGGGCGATAGTGCAAGTAATGTAATGGCTGGTCATGAAACCACCGTACCTATTACACTAGATCAAATGATATACCACGCCCAATGCGTTGTACGCGGGGTAAGAAGAAGCTTAATTGTGGTAGATATGCCATTTGGTACTTACCAATCTAACAGCGATGTAGCCTTGGCTAGTGCCATAAGAATTATGAAAGAAACCGGGGCACATGCTATAAAGCTAGAAGGTGGTGAAGAAGTTGTAGACAGTATTAAAAAAATAGTAGGTGCAGGAATACCCGTAATGGGGCATCTAGGGCTAACGCCACAAAGTATTTATAAATTTGGTACATATAATGTTAGGGCTAAAGAAAGCGAAGAGGCCGAACAACTTAAAAAAGACGCATTGTTGCTGCAACAAGCGGGCTGCTTTGCAATTGTTTTAGAAAAAATTCCTGCCTTATTAGCTAAAGAAGTTAGTGAAATGTTACAAATACCTACTATTGGTATTGGTGCTGGTAAACATTGCGACGGGCAAGTGCTAGTAATGCATGATATGCTTGGCATTAACATTGAGTTTAAGCCAAGATTCTTAAGAAAATATTTGAATATGCACCAACAAATAACCACCGCAGTTACACAATACATACAAGATGTGAAGGAGGTTAGTTTTCCGAATGATGCTGAGGCTTATTAGCTTATTGTAAAAAAGCTTGCGGCGAATAATTAAGCTAATCACCGCAAGCTTGCGGCGATTAATGTATATATTTACCGCAAACAATATTGAATTGCAAAAATATATTTATGAATATTTAGATTGGGCGAATTTTACTTGGCAGGAATCTGCTATAAATAGCATATTTGGAGAGGTAAGAAACTTGCAAGGAAAACTTGCAGGTACAATGGCTACACTTGGCTTTACTACAAAAACTGAAGTATCACTTTCTAACTTAACCCTTGATGTTGTAAAATCTTCTGAAATAGAAGGGGAGAAACTAGATTATGAGCAAGTACGCTCTTCCATTGCACAAAAACTAGGGATAAATATAGCAGGG
>Ga0114942_1000354_pt1 | contig 13097 bp, 12 predicted proteins | sample LowerColdCreek_FD_88674 | JGI IMG/M metagenome (GOLD analysis project Ga0114942, IMG submission 88674) | Groundwater microbial communities from Cold Creek, Nevada to study Microbial Dark Matter (Phase II) - Lower Cold Creek | ecosystem: Environmental > Aquatic > Deep subsurface > Groundwater ... | reverse complement strand
GCTTCGATCATCATCGCGAACTGGCGGTCGCGCTTGTCGCCCTTGCCGACGTTGCCCGGGTTGATGCGGTACTTGCTCAACGCCTCGGCGCAGGCCGGATGCTCGCTGAGCAGGCGGTGGCCGTTGTAGTGGAAGTCGCCGATCAGCGGCACGGCGAGGCCCATGCGGTCGAGCTGTTCGCGGATGTGCGGCACCGCCGCCGCCGCCTCGGGCGTGTTGACGGTGATGCGCACCAGCTCCGAGCCGGCCTGGGCCAGTTCCTTGACCTGGATGGCCGTGCCGATGACGTCGACCGTGTCGGTGTTGGTCATGGCTTGCACGCGCACGGGGGCGTCGCCGCCGATCGTCAGCGCGTGGCTGCCCCAGCGCACCACCGCCTGGCGCGTGCGCCGCGGGCCCAGCGTGGCGGGCAGGATCGCCTCGGCGAGCGGTTCGGGCTTCATGGTCTTGCGCGTCACTTCAATTCGAGGCGTGCCACGTTGTCGCGCGTGACGGGGGCCAGGTCCACGCCCTGCCCACGAAACTGCAGCTGCGTGGCTGCGGCATTGCCGATCTTCAGCTTGAAGGGCAGCTGACCGTTCAGGCCCAGACTTTCACCGGGCTGCAGCTGGCGCTGCACCAGTACCTGCCCACCGGCATCGACCACCTCGACCCAGGTGGCGTCGGTGGCACGCAGCACGGCCAGGCCGGCGGCGGCGTCGGCCACCGCACTGGCACTGGTATCGGCACCAGGCACCGAGTGCACCACCTCCACCATCGGCGCCGACGCCGCGCTGGCGGCGAGCACTGGCGCGGCGGCCGGGATGTACGCCGCGGCCGAGGCCGGCAGCTGCGTCGACGCCCCGGGTGACGCCGCGGGCTGCACGGCAGACGCCGGTGCCGCAGGCAACGACATGCTGCCAGGCATGAAGCCTTCCCACCAGCCGGCCGGCAGCAGGAACACCACCGCCGCCGCCACCAGCACCGCCAGCGCGGCCCATGACAGCGGGTGGCGCAAGGGGCTGAAGCTGCTGACTGGCTCGGCGCGGCCCGGACGGTCGCGGAACGGGGCGTTCAGACCCCCCGTGGCGGCGGCCAGGCGGTCGCTGCCCAACTGCGGCAACTGCGCCAGCACCGGCGCGGCGTCGATCTTCAAGGCGCGGCACACCGTCATCGCCAGGGCGCGGGTGAAGGTGGCATCAGGCAGTTCCTCGAAGCGGCCGGCCTCCAACGCCTCGAGCTTGCGCTGCGGAATCTTGATGGCTGCGGCCAGCGCCGCCACGTGCAGGCCCTGGCGCTCGCGGGCCGCGCGCAGCAACGCACCGGCGCCCGCGCCCGCGCCCGCGGCAGCTTGCGGTTCAGTCATTGAAGCGGCCCTGTTCATAGGCCAGCGCCTCCGGCGACTGCGGGTAGCGCTTGCGCAGCTGGTCGCCCAGGCCGAAGGCCAGCGGCCGGTTGCCCAGCTTGTATTCGATGCGTGCGCCCAGCCACAGCGTCTGCGCGTTCGACTGCTCGGCCGACTTGTTGACACGATCGACATAGAAGCGCGCACGCTCGTACTGGCCGCGGCGGTACTGCACATCGGCCAGGGTGTACGCCGTTTCGGCACTGCTCGGGTCGATCTGGTAAGAGCGCATCAAGGAAGCTTCGGCGTCGGCCAGCCGGTTGTCGCGCGCCTGGCAAAGACCCATCGCGCGCAACGTGCGCGCGGCGCCACGGTAGTTGGGCTGCACCAGCGCCTGCTGGAACTGCGCTTCGGCCTCCGCGTAGCGCTTGTTCTGGCACAGCACCCAGCCATAGTTCTGCATGGTGTCGCCGTCGCGCGGGTTGATCTGCAGCGCCCGCGTGAAGCTGGCATCGGCCTGCGCCATGTTGCCCAGCGCCGCATAGATCAGGCCGCTGAGGCTGTAGGCGGCGCCGTACTCGGGGTTGGCCTGCAGGGCCAACTTGACCTCGGTCAGCGCGGTCTGATACTCGCCCTTGCCGAAGTACAACGAGGCCAGCTCCAGGCGCACGGCGGCGCTGCGCTGCAACGACTGCGCGTCCGGTTTGGCCGGCGCCTCGTTGGCATCGGCCTTGGCCTCGGTGCGGGTGACGGTGCTGGTGCAGCCGGCCAGCGCGATGGCCAGCAGACCGGCCGGCAGGCCAAGATTCAGGCGCGTCATGCCACGCCTCCGCCTGACGCCGCGGCATGGATGCGGATCGGCTCGCGGCGCATGCGCTCGTGCACCTGCGTGCGGTCGCGCACCTCACCGGCCAGTTGCCCGCAGGCCGCGGCGATGTCGTCGCCGCGGGTCTTGCGCACCGTGGTCACCACGCCGGCCTCGCGCAGCATCTCGGCGAAGGCCGTCACGCGCTGCGGCGTCGAGCGGTGCAGCCCCGATTCGGGGAAGGGGTTGAAAGGGATCAAGTTCAGCTTGCAGCGCAGCGCCGGCGCGTCACCTTCCAGGCCGCGCACCAGCCGCACCAACTGGTGCGCCAGTTCGGGCGTGTCGTTCACCTCGTGCAGCATGCAGTACTCCAGCGTGATGAAGTCGCGCGGCGCTGCGTCCAAGTAGCGCGTGCAGGCCTGCAGCAACTCGGCCAGCGGGTACTTGCGGTTCAGCGGCACCAGTTCGCTGCGCAGCGCATCGTTCGGCGCGTGCAACGACACCGCCAACGCCACCGGGCAATCATCGCGCAGCCGGTCGATCATCGGCACCACGCCCGAAGTGGAGACGGTGACGCGGCGCCGCGACAGGCCATAGCCATGGTCGTCGAGCATGACGCGCAACGCGGGAAGCAGTGCTGCGTAGTTCTGCAGCGGCTCGCCCATGCCCATCATCACCACGTTGCTGATCGCACGCTCGCCTTCTGGCAACTGCAGCCGCTGGCGCAGCCGGCGTTCGGCAAACCACAGCTGGCCGACGATCTCGGCCGTGCCGAGGTTGCGGCTGAATCCCTGGTGGCCTGTGGAACAGAAGCGGCAGCCCACCGCGCAGCCGGCCTGCGACGACACACACAGCGTGCCGCGCTCGTCCTCGGGGATGAAGACTGTCTCCACCGCATCGCCCTGGCCGACATCGAACAGCCACTTGATGGTGCCATCAGCCGATGCCTGCTCGCTGATCAAGGCCGGCGCAGCCACCACCGACCCAGCAGCCAACTTGTCGCGAAGCGAACGCGCCAGGTCGGACATGCGCACGAAATCCGCCTCGCCCTTCTGGTGCAGCCAGCGGAACAACTGCTGCGCGCGAAAGCGCCTTTCCCCCAGGCCGTCGCAGTAGGCTGCCAGGCCGTCGAGGTCGAAGGCCAGAAGGTTGACCGCGCTCAATGGACGATCCTCTGCGCTGCGCACGTCGGGATTCGCGCTTGGGAGCGGCCCGGCGCGCTCATGCGCTGTTGCGCCATCACCGCGCGACGCCCTCAGCGGCTGTGGATGGCCATGCCCGGGAAGAAGAAGCCGATCTCCACCGTGGCAGTTTCGGCAGCGTCGGAGCCATGCACGGCGTTGGCATCGATGCTGTCGGCGAAATCGGCACGGATCGTGCCCTTCTCGGCCTTCTTCGGGTCGGTGGCGCCCATCAGCTCGCGGTTGCGCGCGATCGCGCCTTCGCCTTCCAGCACCTGGATCATCACCGGACCCGAAATCATGAAGCTGACCAGGTCGTTGAAGAACGGGCGCGCCTTGTGCACGGCATAGAAGGCTTCGGCCTCGGCACGCGACAGCTGCGACATGCGCGCGGCAACGATCTTCAGGCCGGCGGACTCGAAGCGGGCGTAGATCTGGCCGATCACGTTCTTCGCCACGGCATCGGGCTTGATGATCGACAGGGTACGTTCGGTGGCCATGAAAAAACTCTCCTGAATCAAGGACTTGGCAAAGCCTTGCATTCTAACCCGCCAGGGCAGCCGCAACGGCTGCTGCCCTGGCTCTCGCGGCGGGGCCTAGCGGCCGCGACCACTCCCGCCGCTGCGGCCCCCCGGCTTGCCGCGCCCCGGCCGGCCGCCGCGGCCGGCTGCCGACTTGCGCGTGAAGGCATCGGCACCGATATAACCCACAGCGGTCTGCATCGGGTCAGGCTGGCGCGCTGCGGCCGGCTTCTTCTTCCCGCCACCACCGCCACCTCCGCCGCCACGGCCCAGGTTCAGCCCCGGTCCCTTCTGCACGAAGCGCTTGTCGTAGGTCTGCTGCAGCGGGTTGGGGATCGGGCCGTCCTCGCTGACTTCGACGCGGCGTGTGCGCTCTTGCTGAATGGCGCGCTTGTCGAAGGTCTGCTGCAGCGGGTTGGGGATGGGCCCGTCCTCGTTGATTTCGCGCTGTGCACGGGCCTGCTGGATGGCGCGCTTGTCGAAGGTCTGCTGCAGCGGGTTGGGGATCGGGCCGCCTTCACCGCGCTCGGCGCGCTCGGGCCTCGCGCCGCGTTCCGGGCGCTCGAAAGGCATTGCCGCGCCGACGCGCGGAGCACGCTCGCCGCCGTCTCGGCGCCGGTCCTTGCGGCCGCCGCGGCGGCCGCGGCGCTCGCCATCGCCACGTGGCTGCGGCGCACCGGTCTCGGCACCTTCGCCATGCGGGCCGGGCGGTCGCGGACCGGGCCGCGCCATCCGCCGCAATGTCCAGACATCGACCTCGTCCAGGTCGACCCACAGTCCCCGGCGCAAGCCGCGTGGCAACACCACCGAGCCGTAGCGCACGCGGATCAGTCGGCTGACCGCATGGCCCACGGCCTCGAACAGTTTGCGCACCTCGCGATTGCGGCCTTCGGTGATGACCACGCGGTACCAGCGGTTGGCGCCTTCGCCGCCGCCATCCTCGATGCTCTTGAAGCCGCAGGTCTGGCCGTCGATGGGCACCCCCTGCAGCAGGCGCTCGCGCTCGGCCTGGTCGACCACGCCAAGCACGCGCACCGCGTACTCGCGTTCGACGCCGAAGCGCGGGTGCATCAACTGGTTGGCCAGTTCGCCTGAATTGGTGAACAGCAGCAGCCCTTCGGTGTTGATGTCCAGCCGCCCTACCGATTGCCACTTGCCCTGAGGCAGGCGCGGCAGACGCCGGAACACTGTCGGCCGGTGCTGCGGGTCGTCGTGCGTGACCACCTCGCCGGCCGGCTTGTGATAGGCCAGCACGCGCGGTGGCGGCGGCGCGATGCGTGCCTTGATGACCTTGCCGTCGATGCGCAGCTGGTCGCCGAAGGAGATGCGCTGGCCGACATGCGCCGGCTCACCGTTGACGGTGATGCGGCCTTCGGCCACAAGCTGTTCCATGTCGCGGCGCGAGCCGATGCCGGCCTGGGCCAGCACCTTTTGCAGCTTGGGAGCGTCGGGTTCCGGCGCCAGCACGCGCTTGGGCGGCACCAGCGGCAGGCTCTCGTCTTCTGCCGGCGCGACATCGACGTCGTAGGCGCCCGACACCACGTTGGCAAAGACCTCCCCGACCTCGGGCTGGGGCAGGTGCAGGCGCGCTTCAGCTGCGGCGTGCTGGCCCTCGGCACCGGGCGTGGCGTCGCTCGCGCCGTCGCCGGACAGCTCACGCGCCGCATCGCCACCGCGCCGGCCGCGCCGCCGGTTGCGGTTGCGCCGGCCGCCTTCGCGCGGTGTGGCACCGCTCTCAGTCACCGAAGGATGATCGGTTCGGGCCTCGCCGTCCTGGCGCGACTCGGAGCTGTCCGCCGGGCTGTCGGGCTCGGCTCGGGCCGGCACGGCAGCGGGCTCGCCGACCCACCCGACCGGCTGATCTGCCTGCGGTGCGGATTCAGTCGCCTCGGCGCCCACCGCAACGGGCTTCTTGCGTGGCGCGCGACGGCGCTTCGCGACGGCAACGGTCGCTTCCTGCGACACGGTCTGCTCCGGCGCAGCACCGTTCGCCGTGTCGGTCGGCGGCATGGGCTGGCCAGGCAGTGCGGAATCTTGTGGGTTCATGCGTTGGCAGATTGGGTGGCGGGGGGTGACTCGGCGGACAAGGGAGCAGGGTGTGGTGTGTCGGTATCGGCAGCCGGGACGTCAGCCTCGACCGCAGCCGCCTTGTCGGTGGCGTCCAGCAACGAGGGCTGCTGGGCGGGCATGGCGTCGCCTGCCGCAGCGCCGCCATCGACGCTCATCACCGTCGGCAACTGGTCCAGGCTGTCCAGCCCCAGGTCGTCGAGGAAGTTGCGCGTGGTGGCGTACAGGGCCGGGCGGCCCGCGGTCTCGCGGTTGCCGATGGTTTCGATCCAGCCACGGTCCTCCAGCGCCTTGATGATCTGTGTGGTCACGCCAACGCCGCGGATGTCCTCGATGTCGCCGCGCGTGACCGGCTGGCGGTAGGCAATGATGGCCAAGGTCTCCATCGCCGCGCGCGAATAGCGCGGCGGCTTCTCCGGATTCACCCGGTCGAGGTATTCGCGCATCTCCGGTCGGCTCTGAAAGCGCCAGCCCGAGGCCAGCGACACCAGCTCACAACCGCGGCCCTGCCAGTCGACGGCAAGTTCGTCGAGCAGGCTGCGCAGCGTGTCGGGGCCGACCTGTTCGTCGAACAGCACCAGCATCTCGCGCAGCGGCAGTGGCGCCTGGGCACAGATCAGCGCGGTCTCGAGGACGCGTTTCGCATCCTGTGTATTCATGGACAACGTGCTTGTGGTTGGATCAAGGCCCGAAGGCCGCGGGGTTCACCCGTGATTCGCGGCGCGTCACGCACCGTCGGTGGATCGAAGCTCATGTCAACAGGGACGCGCCGTATTCAGCTTGCCCTGGTGCTACTCGACAGTCGAAAGTCCGGCGCCCTGGCGGCGGATGGATGGCGGGGAATGCGGCCCGGGTCGGTCTGCCGGATGCGGGCGCAGCGCCAGTTGTCCGGCATTGTAGCGCCGCCGCCGGCGCGGCGGCTTCAACCTTGCGCAACCTGCGACCAGGCTCGGGCGAAATCCGCCGGCGGCGGGCATTCGAAATCCAGCCAGCCGCCACCGATCGGATGCTGCAGCCGCAGTCGCGCGGCATGCAGCGCCTGGCGCATCATGCCCAGCGCGCTCGCGCCGCCGTACAGCGCATCCGCGACCAGCGGGTGGCCCAGCCATGACAGGTGCACGCGGATCTGGTGGGTGCGGCCGGTGTGCAGCGTGCATGCCAGCGCGCTGTGGGCCGCAGCCCGCCCGACGCACCGCAGCTCGGTGCGCGCCGGCTTGCCCGAGGCCAGCACCGCCATGCGCACACGCGACACCGGATCACGGCCGATGGGCGCGTCGACGCTCTTGTCGTCCCAGGGCACACTGCCGTGGGCCAGCGCCAGGTAATGGCGATTCACCTCGCGCGCGGCGATGGCGCGCGACAGCGCGGTCACTGCCGCCAGGGTCTTGCCCACCACCATCAGGCCGGACGTGTCCTTGTCCAGCCGGTGCACGATACCGGCGCGCGGCAGCGTAACGGCCGCGGCATGGTGGGCCAGCAGGCCGTTCAGCAAGGTGCCGGACCAGTTGCCCGCCGCCGGATGCACCACCAGGCCGGCCGGCTTGTCGACCACCATCAGGTGCTCGTCCTCGAAGACGATGGTCAGCGCCATCGGCTGCGGCCGGAAGGCACGGCTCTCTTCGGTCGGTACCAGTTCCAGCCGGACCTGCTGGCCGGCGCGCAGCTTGCGCGCCACCACCTGGGCCGGCTTGCCGTCGACCTGCACATGGCCGCGCTCGACCAGCGACTGCAGATGATTGCGAGAGAACTCCGCAGCCAGGCTGACCAGCACCTTGTCGAGGCGCTGGCCATGATGCGCCGCGTCGACCGTCATCTCGCGAAGTTCGAAGGCCCCGGCCGCCTCATCGCCGTCAGCCGGGTCGTCGGCGCCGCCCGCTCTCGATGACACGGTGCGCTCCCTATAATCCGCGCCGTCCTCATCCCCTGCCGACGCGGGCGCCGCCGGTGCCACCATGTCAATGACGGTTCTTCATGTTTGGCGCTCGACTGCGGCGTGCTTGCTGGTGCTGGGCTTTGCATTGGCGGGCTGCAGTTCCGACAAGACGCCGCCCCCGGCCGCGCCGGGCCAGCAGGCCGGTGCGTCGGGCTTGCCCCCGGGTGTCGAGCAATTGTATGCAGACGCCAAGTCGGACATGGCCTCGGGCGCCTGGGACGCAGCCATCAAGACGCTGGAACGCGTCGAAGGCCGGGCCGCCGGCACGATACTGGCGCAGCAGGCCCAGATCGACCTGGCCTACGCCTACTGGCGCAGCGGTGAACGTGCGCAGGCATTGGCGGCAATCGAACGCTTCATCAAGCTGAACCCGTCGAGCCCAGCATTGGACTACGCGCTGTACCTGCGCGGCGTGATCAATTTCAACGACGACATCGGCGTCATGGGCAGCCTGGCCGGGCAGGACCTGGCCGAGCGCGATTCGCGCGCGTCGCGCGATGCGTACCAGGCCTTCAAGCAGTTGGTCACGCAGTTTCCGCAGTCGCCCTATTCCGACGATGCGCGCTTGCGCATGGACTACATCCTGAACACGCTGGCCGACTACGAGTTGCATGTGGCGCGCTACTACTTCCGCCGTGGCGCCTACGTCGCCGCCGTCAACCGGGCCCAGCAGGCGGTGACCGAATTCGAAGGCGCACCCGCCACGGAAGAGGCGCTGTACATCATGGTGCAGGGTTACGACCGGCTCGGCCTGGACACGCTGCGCGACGATGCCAACCGCGTGTTCGTGAAGAACTTCCCGAACAGCAAGCTGCCCAGCGAAGGCCTGCGCCGGACCGGCAAGGCCTGGTGGCACATCTGGAACTGACGCGGACCACCCCCGCAGCGCCTTCGACGCTCCTCCTCGAGGGGACACCGCTGGCGGACCGGCAAGTGCGGCTCGGCGGCGCTCGCTCGACGCGTGCCACGGGCAGCACCGGTGTCGGGCGCGGCCAGGCAAGCTGCGCACCCGTGGAAACTCAGTGCGAAGCGGCCAGGTCAGCCAGCCACTCGAACACCTGCGCCTCGTCGGACAGCTCGGCCATCGGCGGCAGTGCGGCGCGCAGCCGCGCGCCGTAGTTCATCTGGCGCAACCGCGGGTCGCACACCACCAGCAGGCCGCGGTCGGTTTCGCTGCGGATCAGGCGCCCGGCGCCCTGCTTCAATGACACCGCGGCCTCGGCCACGAAATACTCGGCAAAGGCATTGCCACCGCGCGCTTCGATCTGCTTCACCCGCGCCTGCACCAGCGGGTCGTTCGGCGGCGGAAAAGGCAGCTTGTCGATCAGCACGCACTGCAGCGCATCGCCGGGCACGTCAATGCCCTCCCAGAAGCTTTGCGAGCCGACCAGCACGCAGTCGCGCCCGGTGCCGAAGCGCTGCAGCAGCGCGCGCTTCGGCTGGCTGCCCTGCACCAGCAGCTCCATCGCCACGGCGTCGCGCTGCAGCGCTTGACGCAGCGCCTCGGCGATCAGCGGCAGCACGCGCAGTGTCGTGGTGAGCACGAAGGTGCGGCCGCGCAGCGCCTGTGCGCAGCGTGCAGCGAGTTCGCCCACCGCTGCCGGGTGCGCGCTGTCATTGGGCTTGGGCAACCGCGCCGGCACCCAGAAGCGGGCGTTCCTGGCGTAGTCGAAGGGACTGCCCACGCGCAGCGCCACCGCATCCTCCAACCCGGTGCTTGAAGTGAACCAGCTGAGCTGGTCGTCATCGCCGAGCGTGGCCGAGGTGAAGATCCAGGCCTTCGGCGCGGCGCGCCGCTGCTCGCTGAGCATCTCGCGGATATCCAGCGGCGACTCCGCCAACCGCGCCTGCTGCGGCGACAGGTCGATCCAGCGCACCCGGTCGGCTGCGGCCGGCCGCACGAACAGTGCCGCCAGCTCGACCACGGACCGTGCGCGCTCTTTCAGTTTGTCGAAGTCCGGGCCGATGGCGCTGAGTTCGGCCAGTGCCTCGACCACCGCCTGCGCGGCCTCGGCGACCGCCTGAAGGCCGGCTTCCCAGTCCTCGGATACCGCGCGTTCTTCCCAGCGCAGCTTGATCACGCCGCGCACTTCGCGCAGCGGCCCGGCGCACAGCAGCCGCAGCTGCCGCCCGGCGTTTTCCAGCGTTGCGGCCAGCAGGTTCCAGTCGCGCAGTCCGCGCGCCTGCTGCAGCCCGACGGCCAGCAGGTCGCGGGCATAGTCGATCAGCTGTGCGCTGCCCAGCGTGGTCCCCAGAAACTGCACGCCGGCCTCGACCAGCTGGTGGGCCTCGTCGAAGACGGCCACGTCCACGGTGGGCAACAGCTCGGCCACGCCGCTGTCGCGCAATGCCATGTCGGCGAAGAACAGGTGGTGGTTGACCACCACCACGTCGGCGGCCATGGCCTCGCGCCGCGCCTGCATCACATGGCAGGCCTTGAACTGCGGGCATTCGCTGCCCAGGCAGTTGTCGCGCGTCGAGGTGACCAGCGGGATCACCGGCGAGCGTTCGTCCAGGCCCTCGATCTCGGCCAGGTCGCCGCTGCGCGTGGCCTGCGCCCAGGCCTCGACCCGCGCCAGGGTGCGCAGCGCCCAGCGGTCGGACAGTTCGGCACCCTGCCGCGCGGTCTGCAGGCGCTGCAGGCACAGGTAGCTGGATCGGCCCTTAAGCAGTGCAAGCGTGACCGGCACGCCCAGCGCATCGCAAAGGCGCGGCAGGTCGCGAAGGAACAATTGGTCCTGCAGGCTCTTGGTGGCGGTGCTGACCAGCGCCCGCCGGCCCGACAGCAGCAGCGGCACCAGGTACGCAAAGGTCTTGCCGACGCCGGTGCCGGCCTCGGCGACCAGCGCGCCGCGTTGTTCGATGGCCCGCACCACCTGCTCGGCCAGGCGCTGCTGCACCTCGCGTTGCGCCAGCGACGGATCGCTGCGCACCAGCGCACCCTGGCTGGAGAAGGCCAGCGCCACCGCCTGGGACAGGCTGCCGTCCATCGCTTTCTGCAGCCCACCCGGGCCGGTGGCCGGCGCACTCAAGCGGGCGTCGGAGGATCGAGCTCCAATTCCAGGCGCGAGATCTGGTCGCGCAGCAGCAGGCGGCGCTTTTTCAGGCGCCGCACGGCCAGGTCGTCGTGCGGCAGGCTCAGCGCCAGACGGTCGATCATGTCGTCCATGTCCGCATGCTCCATGCGAAGTTCGATCAACTGCCGCTGAACCGAGTGCAGGTTGTCATTGATTTGCGGACTTTCAGCCATGCCCGCGAGTTTATATTCGCAGTCATGACTGCACCAGAACAGGCGTTCCGCATCCTGGCGGCCACCGGCTTGCACCGGGGTGACCGCGCCTACCAGCAGGACCAGGTCGAGATCTTCGTCCACGACCGGGTGCCGGGCTGCGCCCTGGGCATCGTGGCCGACGGCATGGGCGGCAAGAGCGGTGGACGCAAGGCCGCCGACCAGGTGATGCTTACGGCCCGGCAGATCTTCGAGCGCTACGTGCCGTCGAAGGACGACGCCGCCGCCACGCTGCGCCAGGTGGTGATGGAATCGCACCTGATGATCAAGCTGACGGCGCTCACTTCCGAGGAAGAACCGCACAGCACGCTGGCGGCCTTCCTGGTGGACCCGACGCTGGAATGCGCCATCGCCCATGCCGGCGATTCGCGTGTCTATCACTTCCGCGGGCCGCAGATGGTGATGCGCACCACCGACCACTCCTTCGTGCAGCGGCTCATCGACGAGGGCCGCCTCACCGAAGACGAAGCGCTGACGCACCCGCAGGGCAACCTGCTCACTGGCTGCCTGGGCACGCACCAAGATCCGCCGATCTCGCTGACGCAGATCGATCGACTTGAATTCGGCGATGCGCTGCTGGCCTGCAGCGACGGGCTGTGGCACTACTTCACGCCCAAGGAACTGGGCGCGATCCTGAGTGCGCTGCCACCGCGCGAAGCCAGCGAGATGATGGTCAACAAGGCGCGGCAGCGCGCCCGCGGCGGCGGCGACAACCTGTCGCTGGCCATCCTGCGCGTCGACCCGCCGGCCTGAACACAAATGCGCGCCTGACAAACGCCTAGCGCGCCGGCGCGCTCGCCGTGGCGGCCACGCTGGCTGCAGACGGCACCGGCAGCGGCGCTGCTGACTTCTTGCTCCGTTTGCTGCGTTCGGCATGACGCTGCTCCACGTCCTGACGGTGCGCGGCCGCCTCGCTGGCTCGCCGCTGCTGGGCGGCCACGCGGGCAGCGGCGACCGTGGCGTCTTCGGCGGTCCTGGAGCGCTGGCGCGCGCGCTCGCTGGGCGCGCGGCCCGCAGCCGCCGACGACGCCGCGCTGGCGCTCGCCGAGGCGGATCGCGGCTGCGGCGGCGGTTTGCTCGCCGCCTCGGCCTGCTTGGCCTGTACCCGGCGCGCGCTTTCCTCGGCATCGGCCTTTCGCTGGGCCTCGTCGAGCACGAGTTCGCGCATGCGAAGGTCGGTCATGGCCTCTCGTCGCTGCGTCTGCGCCTCGGCGATGCAGCCGGAGACGGCGAAGCGTTGGTTGCAGTCGGCCTCGGCCAGCTTGTAGCGTGCTTCGGCCGCTGCACGCTCCGTCTTGATCTGCTGGCGCTGGGCCGCGTCCGACGGTGGTTCTTGGGCGTGCACCGCAGCGCCCAGCGCCAGCAACAGGCCCAAACAGACGGCATGCAAATGCCGTGCGTGACTCATGTCAGCGCGGTGTCCACGTCGCGCCGCGTCGACGACAGGTAGGCCACTGTCTGCATCTCCTGCAGGCGCGAGGCGGTGCGCGGGAACTCGTGGCAAAGCGGGCCCTCGGTGTACAGCAACTCGGGTTCGACCTCGGCCGAAAGGATCAGTTTCACGCGCCGGTCATAGAGCACGTCGACCAGCCAGGTGAAGCGCCGCGCCTCACTGGCCAGCCGCGGCGACATGGCCGGCACATTGGACAGCAGCACCGTATGGAAGCGCGAGGCCAGCTCCAGGTAGTCGTTCTGCGAGCGCGGCCCGCCGCACAGCTGCGCGAAATCGAACCAGACCACGCCGCCGGCGCGGTGCCGCGCGCGCAGTTCGCGCTGCTCGATGTGCAGCCGCGGCTCCTCCTCGCGCACCTCGGCCAGCTTGTCGAAAGCAGCCAGCATCCGCGCATCTGCTTCGGGGCCGAGTGGCGAGTGGTAGACCTTGACCTGGTCCATCGTGCGCTGCCGGTAGTCGGTGCCGGCGTCGACATTAAGCACCTCCAGGTGCTGCTCGAGCAACGCGATCGCAGGCAGGATGCG
>Ga0114942_1000353_pt1 | contig 13105 bp, 12 predicted proteins | sample LowerColdCreek_FD_88674 | JGI IMG/M metagenome (GOLD analysis project Ga0114942, IMG submission 88674) | Groundwater microbial communities from Cold Creek, Nevada to study Microbial Dark Matter (Phase II) - Lower Cold Creek | ecosystem: Environmental > Aquatic > Deep subsurface > Groundwater ... | reverse complement strand
CGAATGCGGATCGATTAACCATTAAATCTTTTATCACTGGAAAGGCTTTTGCCCTCCAAGGCTCAATGGTTATGGTATCGCCATCGTTAAAAGCCCTCATATGTAGCTGGCATGTGGTGTTAGCCTGCCAAGGGCCATGTGGTTTTCCATCAATGTACATACTGCACATACCACATATACCTTCTCTACAATCATGGTCAAAAGCTACCGGCTCTTTGCCTTCTTTAATTAAGTCCTCGTTAAGAACATCAATCATTTCTAAGAAACTCATTTCTGTAGAAATATCACTAACCTTATAAGATTCAAATCTTCCTTCAGCTTGTGTATTTTGCTGACGCCAAATTTTAAGTGTTAGATTTAAATTACTGTGTTGCATACTGCAAATGTATTAAATATAAAAAGCTTGCGTTAACGGTTTTTTATTTGTAGCTCCTTTGGCTTGGCTTAACTACATCATAAAGCAATGGTTCTTTGTGCAGTTGCCATTGGCTTTCGCCTTTCAGCTCCCAAGCAGATACAAACATGTATTCCGCATCGTTTCTTAAAGCTTCACCTTCCTCCGTTTGATATTCTTCTCTGAAATGTCCACCGCAGCTTTCGTTTCTTTCTAAAGCGTCTAAGCACATCAATTCTCCTAGTTCTATAAAGTCGGCAACACGGTTGGCTTTATCTAACTCTGGGTTCATTTCATTTATTTTACCTGGTATTTTAACATCGCTCCAGAATTCTTTTTTCAATGCTTGTATTTCTGCAATAGCTTGTGTTAGGCCTTCTTTGGTTCTTGCCATGCCACATTTATCCCAAATAATTTTCCCAAGCCTCTTGTGCATGCTTTCCACGGTTTGTTTGCCTTGTATGCTAATTAGCCTATGTATTCTTTCACTCACCTCATTTTCGGCTTGTACAAAAGATGGATGATCGGTAGGTATATGGGTAGTTTTAATTTCGTCGGCCAAATAATTACCAATGGTATATGGTATAACAAAGTAACCATCTGCAAGGCCCTGCATTAAGGCACTAGCACCCAATCTATTAGCTCCGTGATCGCTGAAGTTGGCTTCGCCTAAGGCATATAAACCTGGAATTGTAGTTTGTAGCTCATAATCAACCCAAAGCCCCCCCATAGTATAGTGCACCGCTGGATATATCCTCATTGGCACTTCGTATGGGTTTTCGCCTGTAATCTTCTCATACATGTCAAAGAGATTACCATACTTGGCTTTTACTACTTCCTTACCCAACTCTTTTACAGCTTGGTCTCCAATATTGCCTAAATTTCTTTTGTTTACTTCGCCTTCACCGTAGCGCTGAATAGCATCAGCATAATCTAAAAATACTGCTTGTTTTGAAGTACCCACACCATGTCCGGCATCACATCTTTCTTTTGCGGCACGGCTAGCTACATCTCTTGGTACTAAGTTACCAAAGGCAGGGTAGCGTCGCTCCAAATAATAATCTCTCTCTTCCTCTGGTATTTCTACTGCCTTTCTGGTGTCATTAACAGCTTTAGGAACCCAAATTCTACCATCGTTTCTTAAGCTTTCACTCATTAGGGTAAGCTTGCTTTGGTGTTCCCCACTTACTGGTATACAAGTTGGGTGTATTTGTGTAAAGCAAGGGTTAGCAAATGCAGCCCCTTTTTTGTGTGCTTTCCATGCTGCTGTAACATTGCTACCCATAGCGTTGGTAGATAAATAAAATACGTTTCCATATCCACCAGTGCACAGTAATACTGCGTGGCCAGCATGGCGTTCTAGTTTACCATTAACCAAGTCTCTAGCAATAATTCCTCTTGCTTTTCCTTCTATTTGTACTACATCTAGCATTTCATGCCTAGTGTACATTTTTACGTTTCCTAATGCTACTTGGCGTTCCAACGCTTGGTAGGCACCAATTAGTAGCTGCTGACCTGTTTGCCCGGCAGCATAAAAAGTTCTTTGTACTTGCGTACCGCCGAAGCTACGGTTGCTTAACAAGCCACCATATTCTCTAGCAAATGGTACACCTTGGGCAACACATTGGTCAATAATGTTGGTACTAACCTCTGCTAATCGATGCACATTGGCTTCACGGGCACGGTAGTCGCCACCTTTAATGGTATCATAAAATAATCTGTATACACTATCACCATCGTTTTGGTAATTTTTTGCAGCATTTATACCCCCTTGTGCAGCAATGGAGTGAGCCCTTCTTGGAGAATCTTGAAAGCAAAATGCTTTTACTTTATACCCTAGCTCGCCAAGGCTTGCAGCGGCAGAAGCACCAGCAAGGCCAGTACCTACTACTATAATTTCAAGCTTTCTTTTGTTGGCAGGATTTACCAATTTACAAGAACCTTTGTATTTAGTCCATTTCTCATTTAACGGACCTGCTGGAATTTTTGCATCTAACATAGATGTACAATTTATCTGATTAGAATATACTAGTAACTATTAAGAAAAACTTATTTAACCAAACCCAAATACATACTTATTGGCATAGCAGCAAAAACTACCGATATGATAATAGAATAACCATATCCCACGCTTGAAAGCATTAATTGGTATCTTTTGTTATATACCCCCAATGTTTTGAAAGCGCTTTGGAAGCCATGTGCTAAGTGATAACCTAAAGAAATGCAACCCAACACATATAATATTACTATTGCAAGGCCATAAGTTTTATCCGTAAAAACCGTAACCATTTCACCATACAAATTATGAAAAGGTTTACCATCAATCATTACCTCAGTTAAGCCACCAAACCTACTCGGAACCCAAAAATGTACTAAGTGCATTATTAAGAAAAGTAGTAGCAATGTGCCTAATAATCCCATTTGCCTGCTATACCATTTACTTCCTTTTCCATAACCTTTAGCATAATCGGTCCCCCTTTTACTTCTGTTATAAGATTCCAAAAACAAACCTTGAATAATATGAACTAGGAAAAATACGAACAAACCTATTTCCAAAATTCTTATTAGCACAGTTGCACCCATAAAATGGGCTGCCTTGTTAAACATAACACCGCCATCGAAAGCCCATATACAAGCGTTAATGCCGGCATGAACTAATAAGAAAAGGATTAGCGATACGCCTGTAAGCGCCATAGTAAGCTTCATACCAATTGACGAGCTAAATACTTTTTTCCAAGTCATAAGTAAAAATTGTTGGTCAAATAATCGGTGCAAAAGTAAGGGCGTAACTAAGCAATTTACCGTTTAATGACAATTTTATTTTAATACCTTCTTTGAAACAATTTTTCAACTAGAAAGTTCTTAAAGTTTTTGAAATTTAGCATTACTCTTCTTTTTATACAATCGCCGATTATATGTTACAGTTTCCACTTATATAATTACAACCATAACAAGTGAAACTTTTTGCTTTTTACAGTAGGTTTGAACTATGATAAAGTTGATTAAGATAGTTTTCAATAGCTTTTTAATGGCCTTGCAGGAGCTTAAGGTGAATAAACTGCGTACTTTTTTATCGCTCTTCGGAATTACAATAGGTATATTCTGCATCATTGGCGTATTAGCTACCGTAAGTAGTTTAGAAAAGAAGCTTCAAACTGATGTTAGCGCCTTGGGGAACAATACAATATATGTAGATAAATGGGATTATGGTGGTGGCCCAGACTACCCTTGGTGGAAGTATGTTAATAGACCAAAACCTAGGTATGAAGAAATTAGCATGATAAAAGAAAGGGGATCGGTGGTTGCAAATGTGTGCTATTTTCAAGGTACGAATGCCAATGTGAAGTTTGAAAAAAATGAATTGTCTAACGTAAATATTTATTGCGTAACGGAGGAGTTTGATAAAATACAAACATTAATTGTAGGCAATGGTAGGTACTTAACTGAAACTGAATTTCAACGCGGCGTACCCGTAGGTGTGGTGGGTTATAGAATAGCAGAAGAATTATTTGGTTCGCCAGAAAAAGCAATTGGTAAGGTGGTGCATTTTGATAATAAAGCATTACAAATAGCAGGTGTTGTAGAAAAACAAGGGCAAAGCTTTGTTGGCGGTTTCGACTATGACAATGCTATTATAACCCCTTACCGATTTTTTGCAAGTATATATGATACAAAAAACGATCAATCAGGTGGGTTTATAATGGCTCAAGGAAAAAAAGGTGTTCCTAATTCTGCAGTTATTGATGAACTTAAAGGAATAATGAGACAAGTAAGAAAACTAAGCCCAAAGCAAGAAGATGATTTTTCACTGAATGATGTTAGCACCTTCAGCGATCAGATTAGTGGATTTTTTGGAACGGTAAATATTGGTGGTTGGGCCATTGCAGGTTTAAGCCTTATTGTTGGTGCATTTGGTGTAGCCAATATTATGTTTGTAACCGTAAGGGAAAGAACTAGCCAAATAGGTCTTAAAAAAGCTATAGGTGCTAAAAAAAGTACTATTCTCACAGAGTTTTTGTTAGAGAGTGCATTCTTGTGTATTGTGGGTGGGCTTATTGGTCTGCTATTGGTTTGGGCACTTTCGGCCGGATTATCTACGGTAATGCCTTTTCCAATTGTTATATCAGGAAATATAATTTTATTAGCATTTAGTATATGTATTGTACTTGGTGTATTGGCAGGTATTATGCCTGCTAGTACCGCTGCTAAAATGGATGCAGTGGTGGCAATAAGAACAAAATAGACATTTTATAAATCTTTTTCTTACTCAAACTTTATTACTTCGCAAGCTAAAGCTATTTTTTGCCCACAGTTTTTGCCATAGAATCTTCCTGCGATGAAACCTCAGCCGCCATTTGTATGGATGGAAATATACTTTGCAACATCATTGCCACACAGCAAGTGCATGAGGCATTTGGAGGGGTAGTGCCAGAATTAGCCAGTAGGGCGCATATGCAAAATATTGTACCAGTAGTAGCCGAAAGTTTTGAAAAAGCAAATATTAATATAGAAGAAATTGATGCTTTTGCATTTACCCAAGCGCCAGGCTTAATTGGTAGTTTATTAGTTGGTGCTCAATTTGCAAAATCAATGGCAATTGCTACTAACAAACCTGTAATAGCAGTGCACCATATGCAAGCACATGTATTGGCTAATTTAATAACACCCAATCCGCCTCAATTTCCTTTCTTATGCCTTACAGTTAGTGGCGGGCACACACAAATAGTACTGTGTAAAGCACCGCTTGATATGGAAATTCTAGGACAAACCATTGATGATGCAGCAGGGGAAGCGTTCGATAAAACTGCAAAAATATTGGGCTTACCTTATCCGGGTGGCCCCTTGGTAGATAAGTATGCAGCATTAGGCAACCCAACAGCATTTAAGTTTGCAGAACCGCAAATACCTGAGTTAAATTTCTCGTTTAGTGGTTTTAAAACCTCTATCTTATATTTTGTTCAAAAGCAGGTTGCGGCTAACCCTAATTTTATTCAAGAAAACTTGGCCGATTTATGCGCCTCCGCACAATATACTATTATACAAATTTTACTTAAGAAATTAAAGAAAGCAGTTAAACTTACCAATGTAAACACCATTTGTTTGGCAGGCGGGGTTAGTGCCAATACTGGCTTAAGAAATGCGTTGATAGATTATGGTAAAAGGCACAAATGGCAAATACATATTCCTGATTTTGAGTACTGTACTGACAATGCTGGCATGATAGCAATTACAGGCTATTACAAATATTTAGCAGGAGATTTTTCTTCCTTATCTGTGTCAGCCGATGCTAGGAGTAATTGGTAATTATTACCCATTTTTCTTACTACCACTAAGTAATTGATGCATACTTGCTAATTCGGTTTCGCTTAAATGTCGGTATTTACCAACGGCTAATTTACCCAAACTAATGTGCATAATTCTCACCCTTTGTAGCGTTTCAACCTTGTAATCAAAATGTTCGCACATTCTTCTTATTTGTCGGTTAAGGCCCTGTTGTAAAATTATTTTAAACCTATTTTTTCCTATTCTTATAACCGTACAAGGTTTTGTAACCTCCCCTAATATGGGTACACCATTGGCCATTTTTTGAATAAAGAAATCAGTTATTGGTTTGTTAACTGTTACTATATATTCTTTATCGTGTTTATTACCTATTCTAAGTATTTTATTAACTATATCGCCATCGTTGGTTAAAAAAAGTAACCCCTCAGAATCTTTATCTAGCCTTCCAATAGGAAAGATTCTTTTAGGGTAATTTATAAAGGAAATTACATTTGATGGGTCACTTGTATCAGTGGTGCAGGTAACACCAACGGGTTTATTTAAAGCAATGAAAATATATTTCTCTTTCTTTGGTTTATTTTGCTCATTAGTAATTAAGCTACCGTCTACTTCAACCGAATCGCCAACTGTGTATCTATTGCCAAGTTGTGCTGGCTCATTGTTTAAAAGCACCCTTCCATCGGTTATCAATCTATCGGCCTCTCTTCGGCTACAATAGCCCGTATCACTTATAAATTTATTTAAACTAATAGAAGTTTTTGCATCCATACTTTTGTAAAGGTATTGTACGTTTTTAATAAAAGTATAGCACTCATGTGTAAGTAATTTCTTAATTATTTAATTTGTATAAAATAACTTTTGCTTATGCCATTCAACACTGTTATTACCGGAACTGGTTCTTACGTACCATCAATAATTAAAACAAATAGAGACTTTGGCGCTCATGATTTTTACAATGAGGATAGTAGTAAAATAGAGTTATCGGCACCATTGGTAGCCGAAAAATTCAAAAGTATTACTGGTATTGAAGAAAGACGATATGCCAGTGGCGATATGAATGCTAGTAACCTAGCCACATTTGCTGCAATAAAAGCTATTGAGGATGCTGGTATAGATGCAGAAACAATTGATCAAATAATTCTTGCTCACAACTTTGGTAATGTGGAAAAACATACCATACAAACAGATGTTTTGCCAGCATTAGCAAGTAGGGTTAAGCATAATTTAGGCATAAAAAATCCCGCTTGTATACCATACGATATTTTATTTGGTTGCCCCGGTTGGATACAAGGATTAATACAGGCCGATGCCTATATAAAAGCAGGGATTGCTAAAAAATGCTTAGTTATTGGTGCGGAAACTTTAAGCCGGGTGTTAGACAATTATGATAGGGATAGTATGATATTTTCTGATGGGGCAGGAGCCTGTATTGTAGAGGCAAAAGATAATGTAAACCAAGGAATACTCTCAGCTGCAGTGCAAGCTCATTGTGGCGAAGAAGCGTATTACTTGTATATGGGAAAATCTAATTTTCCTCAAAGCGATCCAAGAATTCGATACATAAAAATGAAGGGAAGAAAAGTGTATGAATATGCTATGAAGCATGTGCCCTTAGCAATAAAAGATTGTATTGATAAGGCCAGAATAAATATTGCTGAAGTTAAAAAAGTATTTTTGCACCAAGCTAATGAAAAAATGGATGAAGGAATAACTCAGCGATTACTAAAATTATATGAAGTAACTGAAATGCCTGCTCACTTTATGCCAATGAGTATTCACAAATTTGGTAATAGTTCAGTAGCAACTGTACCTACTTTGTTTGATATGGTTCGGAAAAATCAAATGCCAGAACATACCCTCAATACAGGCGATGTTATTGTTTTTGCCTCAGTTGGTGCTGGAATGAATATTAATGCGGTTTGCTATAGAATGTAATTTTTCGTTAGTAGTAAACTATTCCATACTTTATTGGTCTTACGCCAAACCCTAAACCATGCGTAGCCAAATCCTAATCAGTATTTTATTAATTGCTACAACTATTGGTTGTACCAAAAAAGACGAAACGGTTACCGTTATTGATGCTTCACTTAATGCATTAAATTTACCAACAACTGCATACGATTATGCATCTTTAAATCTTCCCAACTACTTCACCACTAATGCTCCAGGTCCATTGCCAACTTCTATTAATGGCATTGATAATACGCCTGCTAACAATTTAGTTACCAATAATGGAGCTACATTGGGCAGGGTTTTGTTTTACGATAAAAATTTAAGTTTAAATAGAACCATCTCCTGTGCATCTTGCCATAAACAAGCCAATGGCTTTAGTGACAATCAAGTGCTAAGTAAAGGTTTTGCAAATGGCCTAACCCGCAGGCATTCTATGACGCTTATTAATGCAAGGTTTTATCAGCGTGGCCGTTTTTTTTGGGATGAAAGAGCAGCAACCTTAGAAGAGCAAGTGCTTATGCCCATTCAAGATCAAACAGAAATGGGGCTTACAAATGCACAAATTACCCAACACGTTCAAGAGCAGGTTTATTACCCAACACTTTTTAAAAATGCTTTTGGAGACAATACCATTAACAACGATAGAATTTCAAAAGCCCTTTCACAATTTATTAGAAGTATTGTAAGTGTAAATAGTAAGTACGATGCTGGAAGGCTAGCTTCGGCAAGCCCTGCAAACAACTTTGCCAATTTTACAGCAGAAGAAAATATTGGTAAAACTTTGTTTTTCGTTGCGCCCAACAATGGCGGTGCTGGTTGTTTTGCCTGCCATACTACTGAAGCATTTATAGGCGTAAATCCTGGGCCTCAAAATAATGGTATTGATGCTATTTCTACTACCGATTTAGGGGCTTTTGAAACATTTCCACAAATACCAATCTTTAATGGTAGGTTTAAAACAAGTACACTAAAAAATATTGAACTTACCGCACCTTACATGCATGATGGCAGATTTGCAACCTTAGAACAAGTGGTAGAACACTACAATAGCGGTGTTAAAAATCACCCTACACTTGCCAATGCATTAAAGGATGCAAACGGAAACCCGCAGCGACTTAATTTATCTGCCAACCAAAAAAATGCATTGGTAGCTTTCTTAAAAACCCTTACAGATCCTACTATTGCTACTGAAGTTAAATGGAGTAACCCATTCAAATAAGTAATGTTTAATGTTTCCAAGTAGCTAATAGCTACAGGCTTGTATGGCTTACATAGGTAGTTTGTGCAAAAGTCTCAATGTGTTTCTTTACCTTTGCGCCGCAAATTTTACATATGATTAGTGCAAGGAATATAACGTTATCCTACGGAAAAAGGGTTTTGTTTGATGAGGTTAACATCAATTTTGTTAAGGGAAATTGTTACGGAATTATTGGCGCAAATGGTGCTGGGAAATCTACTTTCCTAAAAATTCTTAGTGGCGATATTGAGCCAAATAAAGGAACTGTAGAAATTACGCCAGGCGAAAGATTGGCTGTATTAAAGCAAAATCAGTTTGAGTTTGATGAGCAAACGGTTTTAAATACCGTATTAATGGGCCATAAGAAAATGATGGAGGTTATGCAAAAAAAGGATGCCATTTATATGGATCCTGATGCTACTGAAGATGATTACTTAAAAGCAAGTGAATTAGAAGCAGAATTTGGCGAAATGGGTGGCTACACCGCCGAAAGCGATGCAGCAAGTCTATTAAGCGATTTGGGTATTAAAGACGATATGCATCAATCGCTACTTAAAGATATTCCAAGCAATATGAAGGTTAGGGTGTTACTAGCCCAAGCATTATTTGGTAACCCAGATATTCTTTTGTTAGATGAGCCTACTAACGGATTAGATATTGAAACAATTGGCTGGCTTGAGAATTTCTTGGCTGATTATGAGAATATTGTATTAGTGGTTAGCCACGACAGGCACTTTCTTGATACAGTGTGCACACACGTTTCCGATGTTGATAGGTCTAAAATAAAAACCTTTACAGGTAACTATACTTTCTGGTACGAAAGTTCTCAGTTAATGGCTCGTCAGTTATCTGATAAAAACAAAAAGAACGAAGAAAAGCGAGCCGCCTTGCTAGATTTCATTGCTCGTTTCTCAGCCAACGCATCTAAAAGTAAGCAAGCAACTTCTCGTAAAAAAGCTTTAGAGAAACTTACTATTGAAGAAATTGAACCATCAAATAGAAAATATCCAGGCGTTATTTTCACTCCTTTAAGAGAAGTAGGAAATCAAATTCTGAATGTTACTAATTTAAGTAAATCTCTAGACGGAAAAAAGCTTTTCGATAAGGCAAGTTTTAGTGTAAACAAAGGAGAGAAAATTGCTTTCCTTAGTAAAAACCCTTTGGCTGTTACCAGCTTTTTCGAAATTATTAACCACAAAGAAAAAGCCGATGGGGGAGAGTTTGAGTGGGGTACAACCATAACTAGTGCATATTTGCCAGTTGAGCACAATGAATTTTTTACGGGAGGGCTTACCCTTTTAGATTGGTTGCGCCAATATGTACCACCACATATTACTGATGCCGACGAGCCATTTTTAAGAGGATTTTTTGGAAAAATGCTCTTCAGCGGCGATGATATTTTAAAGAAAACAAATGTATTAAGTGGGGGAGAAAAGGTGCGTTGCATGGTTAGTAAAATGATGCTACAAAATCCTAATTTAATCATGCTAGATCAGCCAACCAATCACCTCGATTTGGAGAGTATCCAAAGTTTTAACGATGGTTGCCAAACCTTTCCTGGCATTGTATTGCTAACCAGTCATGATCATACTTTTGTACAAACGGTTGCCAACCGTATTATTGAGTTAACGCCAAAGGGAATTATTGATAGATTAATGACGTTTGATGAATACATGGAAGATAAAAGGGTGAAAGAATTGAGAGAAGAAATGTATGCCTAACAGTTTTAAAAATGTATTTAGTTTTTTGTAAATCCCACTAGTAATCCTATGTGGGATTTGTTTTTACAACAAGCCTAAATGCAAGGCATTAAAATTCTGAAGCGATGATAATTGCAAATCGGCTGCTCCCCAGCGCTTGTCTTTTGCAATAGCATATTCAGGCACAATTACACATTTCATTCTTGCTGCTTTTGCTGCTAGCAATCCATTGAAGCTATCTTCAAATGCTATGCAATCTTTCGGTGCTACACCTAATTGCTTGGCACAATTTATATACACTTCCGGATGCGGTTTTCCGTAGGCTAAATGCTCGGCAGATGCTATTTCATCAATAAAATCATGCAAGGAAAATTGTGTAATAACTTGTTTAATTAATTTTTCTGGCGATGATGATGCAATGCCTATTTTAAACTTGCGCTGTTTGAAAAAAGGTAAAATATGTTGCACACCATTCATTAATATCCCTTGGCTGTCTACTAGCTGCATCACCAAGTCAGTAATATTTTCTTCAACTTCAGCGTAATTCACTTCACTTTTTCCAAATTTAGAACACCATAATTGCACAAATTCCTTTGTTCTTAATCCGGTGCTGCTCAAGTATTGTTCGTTGGTTAATTCAATTCCAATGTTCTTAAATATTTTTTGTGCAGCTATTTTCCATAATGGTTCACTATCAATTAGTAATCCATCCATATCAAAAATTACAGTTGCTCTTTCCATTGGGCAAATTTAGGAGTAATATTTACTACACGCCAACCTTGTTGTTTCACTAGTAATGTGTAATAGAAAACCATTTTTTAACAGCCTTAGCTATTAACAATTTATTTACATCCCTATATTTGCTTTGAGTGTTTTGAAAAATAATACTTTTTTGATGAAAATATCAGATAGGTTAAAACAGTTTAGACTTGTAAGGGCTTTCGTTTATGCAGTGGTAGGTTTTATTTCCTATCCTGCAATTGCTTTGGTTAATAAAATAAAAATAGAAGGAACACAGCACCTAAAATTATTGCCCAATAAAAATGTACTTTTCGTTAGTAACCACCAAACATATTTTGCTGATGTTATCGTTTTTATGCACATCTTCGGAGCAGTAAAATGGCGTAAAGAAAATAGGCTTGGTTTACCCTATTACCTTCTTAACCCTTTTACCAATGTATACTTTGTTGCAGCAGAAGAAACAATGAATGGAAGCTTACTTACAAGAATATTTAAGTTGGCGGGTGCACTTACCGTTCGTAGAACTTGGCGTGCAGAGGGGAAAGATGTTGCAAGAAATAGAGATGAATCCGACACGCAAAAAATTGATCAAGCATTAGATAAAAGTTGGGTCATTACTTTTCCTCAGGGTACTACTAAGCCTTTTGCACCAGGACGTAAAGGCACAGCGCACATTATTAAAAACAATCATCCTATTGTAGTGCCAGTTGTTATTAACGGCTTTTGGCGTGCATTTACAAAAAAGGGACTTTCTTTTAAGAAAAAAGGCTCCTTACTTTCGGTTAGAATTAAGGAACCTATGGTTATAGACTATAGTAAGCCCGTAGATGAAATATTAGACCAAGTTATGGATGCGATAGAACAGAGTAAAAGGTTCATGCTTAAAGGAAAGCATCATATTATGAATATGCTTGATAAATAATCTATTCCTTGGTAAATAATGCTTTAAGTTCACTTGCGTCGTTGGGTTTCATCTTCCCCGCTAAAATTAGCCTTAATTGTCTTCTTCTTAGTGCGCCAGCATATTGCTTTTGTTCCTCCTCGCTTTCAGGTATCACAGGCGCCACAGTTCTTGGCTTCCCATTTGGGTCAAGCGCCACAAACGTAAAATATGCTTCATTGCTTTCATAAGTATATTGGTGTATGCTATCTTCACCCCACACTTTCAAATGTATTTCCATACTTGTATTGAAGGCCCTTGTTACCATTGCCTCAATACGCACAATATTTCCCAGTTTAATAGGGTTTTTAAAGCTCAAATTATCTACGCTTGCCGTCATGCATGGGCTATTACAATGTTTAATTGCTGCTATACCAGCTGCTATATCCATCCAATACATTAACCTTCCACCCATTAAATTGCCAAATGTATTGGTATCATTTGGTAGCACAAGTTCATTCATTACAACCGCACTTTCCATTACTTTTTTGCCTTCCATAAAGTTATTATTTTGTGCAAAGCTACTGCCAAAATATCCATGAGTAACCATCTACCTACCCATTTGTCAAAACCATTTTGCTTTAATCTAGATTAATCCCTTAAAATGCTTATTAATACACTGCGCAACTAGCTGCTTTATTATATGTTTACCACCCCATTTTTCAAATTTGGATAAATGTTTATAAAATAGTTACAAAATAATTAGGATATATGATTAAAGAGGGTTTATATTTGCACCCCGCTACTGAAAAAAATGGCGATAGAGTTCTTCGAGTTGTGATGTTTTAAATGTTTGAGTGGGAGGAAGATGGGGAAATAGTTGTTAAAATAATTCTCGAAAATATTTAAAATTAAAT
>Ga0114942_1000352_pt1 | contig 13121 bp, 10 predicted proteins | sample LowerColdCreek_FD_88674 | JGI IMG/M metagenome (GOLD analysis project Ga0114942, IMG submission 88674) | Groundwater microbial communities from Cold Creek, Nevada to study Microbial Dark Matter (Phase II) - Lower Cold Creek | ecosystem: Environmental > Aquatic > Deep subsurface > Groundwater ... | reverse complement strand
GTCCGGCCAACGCCAAGACCATCACCGACCACATCGCCGTGCTGCGCCCGCATGCCTGGCTGATGCTCGGCCACTGCGCGGGGCTGCGCAACACGCAGGAACTGGGCGACTACGTGCTCGCGCACGGCTATGTGCGCGAGGACCACGTGCTCGACGAGGAGCTGCCGCTGTGGGTGCCGATCCCGGCGCTGGCCGAGGTGCAGCTGGCGCTGGAGCAGGCGGTGGCCGACGTGACGCGGCTGCAGGGCTACGAGCTGAAGAAGGTGCTGCGCACCGGCACCGTGGCCAGCACCGACAACCGCAACTGGGAACTGCTGCCCAACTTCGGCCCGCAGCGGCGCTTCAGCCAGAGCCGCGCGGTGGCGCTGGACATGGAAAGCGCCACGATCGCCGCCAACGGCTTCCGCTTCCGCGTGCCCTACGGCACGCTTCTGTGCGTCAGCGACAAGCCGCTGCACGGCGAGATCAAGCTGCCGGGCATGGCCAACACCTTCTACCGCGAGCGGGTCGACCAGCACCTGCGAATCGGTATCCGCGCCGTGGAACTGCTGCGCCAGGAGCGGCCCGGCCAGCTGCACAGCCGCAAGCTACGCAGCTTTGCCGAGGTGGCGTTTCAGTAGCGAACGGCAGGCCGGGCTCGCTACACTGCGCGCCGGTCTGCGCGACCGCAACGCTCCTGCGATGGCCGGCTCTCCTCCTTCAGACAACGCATTGCCATCACTGCGTGCGGCGGACCTGCTTGGCGGTGCGCAGGCCTGGCAGGCGCTGCTGGACGTGCAGGGCTGTGGCGTCGTTGTCTATGACGCGAAGGGCTGCCTGGTCACCTGCAACGAGGACTTCAGGCGCCAGTACGCACCGATCGCCGAACAGATGGTCCCGGGCGCGTCGTTCGAGCAGCTCTTGCGCCTGGCGCTGGCACATGGCCTGGTGCCGCAGGCCGCGGGCCAGGAAGCGTCATGGCTCGAGTCGCGACTGCGCGAGTTCGGCCGCGCCAGCGCGCCGATCGAGCGGCAGATGGCGGATGGCCGCTGGCGCCTCGTCAGTGAAACGCGCCTGTCCGATGGTGCCGTGTTGTACTTCAGCATCGACATCACCGAACTGGTCGAAAAGCGGGCGGCCCTGCAGTCGGCACTGCAGCAGACGCGGCTCGCCAGCGAGCGCCTCGAGGATGCGCTGGAGGCGCTGCCGGCGGGCTTCGAACTGTGGGATGCGGACGACCGGCTGGTGCTGTCCAACAGCGAGCTGGCGCGCATGTACCCGAAGATCGCGGCTGCGCTCAAGCCGGGCATCAGCTTCGAGCAGCTGGTGCGGGCCAACCACGCGGCCGGCGCGCTCGCGGTGCCGCAGGAAGAGCTCGACGCGTACATCGAGCGCCGACGCACCGAGCGCAGCATCTCGCGACAGCCGGCCGACCATGCCACCGACGAGGGACGCTGGTACCGCGTGTACCACCGGCCCACACGGCACGGCGCGCTGGTGGGCGTGCGCATGGATGTGACCGAGCTGCGTGACCAGCGTGCGGCGGCCGAGCGCGCCCGTCAGGAGGCGGAAGTCGCACGCCAGCAGCTGGCCGATGCCATCGAAGCCTTGCCCGATGGCTTCGCGCTGTTCGACGCCGACGACCGCTTGTCGATCTGCAACGCCCGCTACCGCGAGCTCTACATGGAAACCGCGCCGGCGCTCGTGCAGGGTGCCCGCTTCGAGGACCTGCTGCAGTACGGCCTGGCGCACGGCCAGTACCCGCAGGCCGTCGGCCGCGAGGCCGAATGGCTGGCCGAACGCCTGAAACGCCATCGCGCGCCGACTGGACCGCAGATCCAGGAGTTGCCGGGCAACCGCTGGCTGCGCATCGACGAACGGCCGACGCGCGATGGCGGCATCGCCGGCGTGCGCACCGAAGTCACCGAGATGGTGCGGCGCGAGCAGCAGCTGACCGAACTCAACGCCCGGCTGGCCGAGGCGCACGCGCAGGTGGAAGCGCTGTCGCAGACCGATGCGCTGACCGGCATCGCCAACCGGCGGCGCTTCGACACCCGGCTCGAAGAGGAATGGACGCGCGTGGTGCGCTACGGCGAATCACTCGGCCTGCTGATGATCGATATCGACCATTTCAAGCGCTACAACGACCGCCATGGGCATCAGCAGGGCGATGCCTGCCTGCGGCGCGTGGCGCAGTCGCTGGCGGGCTGCGCCGGCCGCCCGACCGATGTCGTCGCGCGCTATGGCGGCGAGGAGTTCGCGGTCCTGTTGCCGCATGCGGACCGCGAAGAAACCGCCGCCGTCGCACGGCGCTGCCTTGCGGCCGTCGACGGCGCCTGCCTGCCGATGGGCGATGCGCCGCGGGCCGGACTGGTGAGCATCAGCATCGGTGCGGCCTGGGCGGGCCCCGGCGAAGTGCGCCCGCAAGACCTGCTCGTGCGCGCCGCCGACGAGGCGCTGTACCGCGCCAAGGCGGCAGGTCGGCATTGCCTGGTGTTCGCGGAGTGATGCGCTCCTAGGGCACCGGGCGGCTGCGCCAGAGCGGCCGCAGCGCCCATACCCCGAGCAGCGGCCCCAGGCCCAGCCAGGGCAGCAGCGTGGCCAGCTCGCGGCGCTCGGCCAGCGTCACGAACAGCTGGATGCTGAGGATGGAGATGCCGAAGCCGATGCTGTTGACCAGCGTCAGCACGCTGCCCACGGCCTGCGGCGGGGCGTTCTGCGCGGTCAGCGCCGAGAACTGCGGTGAGTCGCCGGCCACGGTGATGCCCCACAGCAGCAGCCATGCGGCGAAGACGAAGTCACCCGCTTGCAGCAGCCACGGCGCGAACACGCAGCACAGGCCGCTGGCGCCGAGCTGCCAGGCCGCGACGCGGGCGCTGCCGATGCGCCGCGCCCAGCGCCCGCCGACGATGCAACCCAAGGCGCCCACGCCCAGCACCGCAAATGCGGCCCAGGACAGCGTCGCGCCGGCCAGGCGGGTGGCCAGGATCGCCGGCACCAGCACCCACATCGTGTACAGCTCCCACATGTGGCCGAAGTAGCCGAACACCGAGGCGCGCACCTTGCGGTCGGTCCAGATGCTGCCCAGCGCGCGCCAGCGCAGCCCTGCGCCGTGGCCGGCAGGCCGTGGCCGTTCGGGCAGCGCCGCGAAGAGCAGCACGCCGCCCAGCGCCGCCGCAGCAGCCACGGTGTAGAAGACCATCGTCCATGGCAGCGCCGCGCCGATGGCGCGCACCGCATGGGCACTGGCGCTGCCCAGTACCAGCGCGCCGATCAGCCAGCCCAAGGCGCCACCCAGGCCCTGCGGGAACCACAACGATGCGATCTTCATGCCCACCGGGTAGATGCCGGCCAGGAAGAAGCCGGTCGCCGCGCGCCACAGCAGCAGTTGCTGGAAGGAGCCGGCGCTCCACACGCCGGCCAGGGTGCAGGCCGCGCCGGCCAGCGAGCACAGCAGGAACACGCGCCGCGGGCTGAAGCGGTCGGCCACCGCCAGCAGCGCGAACAGCAGCGTGCCGGCGATGAAGCCGAGTTGCACCGCGGACGTGAGCGTGCCTACGTCGGCGCTGTTCCAGCCGTAGTCGCGCTGCAGCGCCGGCATCACGGCATTCACCGCAAACCACGGCGACACGCCGGCCAGTTGCGCCAGCACCAGGACCGGCAGCACGTGCCGCGGTGCGACTGCGCTCAAGCGATATCCGGCCGCCGCGCCAGCCAATCGCCGATGACCGTTTCGTGGGCCGCGGCGGCGTTCAGCACGGCCGAGTCGCCCAGCGGCGGGCCGATCAGCTGCATGCCCATCGGCAGGCCTTCGTCACTGAAGCCCACCGGCACGCTCATTGTCGGCAGGCCGGCCAGCGTGGCATAGATCACCACCTCCATCCAGCGGTGATGGGTGTCCATGGGGCAGCCGGCCACCTCGCGCGGCCAGGTCCATTCCGCCGCGAAGGGCCAGGCCTGCGCGCTGGGCAGCAGCAGCAGATCGAAGCGTGCTGGCATCCAGCGCGGTGAGCTCGTCGACATGCATGGCGCCTGCTCCATCGCAAAGACAGTCAGACTAGCAGAGCGCGCCTGGCTGGGCAGCCGACAAGCTCCTAGTACAGTGAGGTGTCCATCATCCGCGCGGGTTCGCACGCCCGGCGCGCAGCCCCAATCACCGGCGCCCGCACGCCGAAGGAGACGCACCCATGCCCAGCCCAGCCCCGAACGGCAGCAGCAACGGACCTGCTGCCGATGTCATCGCCGGTATCCGTACCTTGGCCCTGGTCGGCCCGGCCGCGGCCGGCAAGACCAGCCTGGCCGAGGCGCTGCTGCACCGCGCCGGCATGATCGCCGCGCCGGGCTCGCTGGAGCGCGGCAGCACGGTCAGCGACTTCGACCCGCTGGAGCGGCGCATGCAGCATTCGCTGAACGCCGCCGTGATGCACCTGCAGCATGCCGGCACGCGGGTGCATTTCATCGACACGCCCGGCGCGAGCGACCTGGTGGGCCAGTCGCTGCCTTCGCTGGAGGCGGTGGAGACCGCGGCCATCGTCGTCAATGCCGTCAACGGCATCGAGCCGATGGCCGTGCGCATGATGGAGTACGCGGCGCAGCGCCACCTGGATCGCGTGATCCTCGTCAACAAGATCGATGCGCCCGGTGTGGACCTGGCGGGGCTGCTGGCGCAGATCCAGGCCACCTTCGGCAAGGAGTGCCTGCCGGTGAACCTGCCCCTGACCGACAGCGGCGTCACGAAGGTGGTGGACTGCTTCTACAACCGCGAAGGCCGCAGCGACTTCGGCGACGTCGATGCCGCGCACCGCGCGCTGGTCGAGCAGGTGGTCGAGGTCGATGCCGATTTCGTCGACCGCTACCTGAACGACGGCGACATCGATGCGAGCGAACTGCACGCGCCGCTGGAGCAGGCACTGCGCGAAGGCCACCTGATCCCGGTGTGTTTCGTCTCGGCCAAGAGCGGCGCCGGCGTGGCCGAACTGCTGGACGTCATCGTCAAGCTGCTGCCCAACCCGTCGGAAGGCAATCCGCCGGACTTCCTCGAGGGCGAGGGCGCCGAGGCCAAGCTGATGCATGCCACGCCCGACCCGGCCAAACACGTGCTGGCGCATGTCTTCAAGGTCACGGCCGACCCCTTCGTCGGCAAACTCGGCATCTTCCGCATCCACCAGGGCACGGTGGCGCAAGGCAGCCAGCTCTACGTCGGCCACGGCCGCAAGCCCTTCAAGGTCGGGCAACTGTTCATGCTGCAGGGCAAGGAGCATGTGGTGGTGCCGCGCGCCTTTCCCGGCGACATCTGCGCGGTGGCCAAGGTCGACGAGTTGCACTTCGACGCGGTGCTGCACGACGCCGCCGAGGACGAGCACATCCACCTGAAGCCGCTGGATTTCCCGGTGCCGGTGCACGGCCTGGCGATCAGCCCGAAGCGGCACGGCGACGAGCAGCGCATGTGGGAGATCCTCAACAAGCTGGTGGCCGAGGATACGTGCCTGAAGGTCGAGCACCTGGCGACGACCAACGAGACCGTGCTCTACGGTCTGGGCGAGCTGCACCTGCGCATGCTGCTGGAGCGGCTGCGCGAGGTCTACAAGTTCGAGGTCGACACGCGCCCGCCGCGCATCGCCTACCGCGAAAGCGTCACCGCGAATGCGGAAGGACATCACCGCCACAAGAAGCAGAGCGGCGGCGCCGGCCAGTTCGGCGAGGTCTTCCTGCGCATCGAGCCGCTGCCGCGCGGCGGCGGCTTCGAGTTCGTCGATGCGGTCAAGGGTGGCACCATCCCCGGCCAGTTCATGCCGGCGGTGGAAAAGGGCGTGCGCGATGTGCTGGCCAGCGGCGCGATCGCCGGCTACCCGGTGGTGGACGTCAAGGTCATCGTCTACGACGGCAAGCACCACAGCGTGGACAGCAAGGAGATCGCCTTCGCGACGGCCGGCCGCAAGGCCTTCGTCGAGGCCATCCGCGCGGCGCGGCCGATCGTGCTCGAGCCGATCGTGCACATCGAGATCAGCGCGCCCGATACGGCGATGGGCGACATCACCGGCGACCTGTCGTCCAAGCGCGGCCAGGTCAACGGCACGCACAACGGCGCCGCCGGGGCGATGGTGGTGCGCGGCCAGGTGCCGATGTCCGAGCTGTCGGGCTACCAGTCGCGCCTCAATGCCATGACCAGCGGCCAGGGCCGCTACACGATCGAGCTGTCCCACTACGAGGCCGTGCCGCCCACCGTGCAGCAGCAGCTGGTCGCAGCGCACAAGGTGCATGACGAGGAGTGAGCCTCACCTACCTGGCCGGCGGGGTGCTCGTGCCGCCGGCCTCGCTGATCCTGCTGGGGCTGCTGGGCTGGGTGCTGGGCCGCCGCCGCCCCGCGCTCGGCGCCGCGCTGAGCGGATTCAGCCTGGCCGCACTGCTGCTGCTCAGCCTGCCGGTCACTGCTTACTCGCTGATGAGCCGGCTCGAAGCGCCGCCGCTGTCCGACCCGCGTGCGCTGGGTGACGCGCGCGCGATCGTGATCCTGGCCGGTGGCGTGGCACGCGGCGCGCCCGACTGGGGCGGGGACACCATCAACCTGTTCACACTGCAGCGCGTGCGCTTTGGCGCCAAGCTCGCGCGGCAGAGCGGGCTGCCGGTGCTGGTCACCGGCGCCGCGCCCGACGAGGACGGGCCCGGCGAGGCGGTGATGATGCGCGACGTGCTCAGCCTGGAGTTCGGCGTCACGCCGCGCTGGGTCGACGAGCGCGCGCGCAACACCGCGGGCAACGCGCGCGAGGCTGCCGCTCTGCTGCAGGCCGCGGGCATCGGGCGCGTCGCGCTGGTGACCAGCGCCTTCCACATGCCGCGCGCGCAGCGTGCCTTCGAACGCGCCGGGTTGCAGGTGGTGCCCGCGCCAACGGGCTACTTCGGCCATGCCGGCGGCGAGTTCGAATGGGCGCACTTGCTGCCCAGCGGCGACGCGCTGCGCATCTCGTACTTGGCGCTGCGCGAGATGGCCGCAGGGTGGATGTACCGCAACATCGATCGCCGGTGAACGCCCGGCCGGCACAAAGCCTGACGCCATCGGGGGACTTTCCGACGCGGGCAGAATCCGCGCTGTCGAAAGGGGAGTAGCGGGCGGTTCCCCGCCGCCGCGGACCCCGTCAATACGGCTTCTGGCGCCCGCCAGCGGCCCGGGCCCGCAGAGGACAAACCTCCTCAGCAAGACCTTTCGGCGCGACCTTCAACCCTTCTTACGGGAGTGTCCATGGACACCATCGCGCCGATTTGGCTTTGGATCTTCTTTGTCGCGGCCGTGCTCGCCGCGCTGTTCGTCGACTTTGTCATGCTGAAGAAGCAGGGCGTGCATGAGGTCGGCGTCAAGGAGGCGCTGAATTGGTCCATCGTCTGGGTAGGCTTGAGCTTCGCCTTCAACGGCCTGTTCTGGTGGGCGGTTGCGCAGGACCACGGCAGCGCTGTGGCCAACGAGAAGAGCTTGGAGTTCCTCACCGGCTACCTCATCGAGAAGAGCCTGGCGGTGGACAACATCTTCGTCTTCCTGCTGATCTTCAGCTACTTCGCGGTGCCGCCGGCCTTCCAGAAGCGCGTGCTGATGATCGGCATCATCGGCGCCATCGTGCTGCGCACGGTGATGATCCTGCTCGGCAGCTGGCTGATCGCCGAGTTCCACTGGGTGCTGTACCTGTTCGGCGCCTTCCTGCTGATCACCGGTATCAAGATGTGGTGGGCCGCCGGCCGGGAACCCGACCTCGAGGGCAATCCGGCGCTGAAGCTGCTGCATCGCCTGATGCCGGTGAGCAAGCGCTACGATGGCGAGAAGTTCTTCACCCTCGAAAACGGCAAGCGCATCGCCACGCCGCTGCTGCTGGTGATCGCGCTGGTCGGACTGACCGATGTGATCTTTGCGGTCGATTCGATCCCTGCGATCTTCGCCATCACCACCGACCCCTTCATCGTGCTGACCAGCAACGTGTTCGCCATCCTCGGTCTTCGCGCCATGTACTTCCTGCTGGCGGCGGTGGCTGCCAAGTTCCACCTGCTGAGCTACGGGCTGGCGGTGATCCTGGTGTTTATCGGCACGAAGATGATGCTCATCGACCTCATCAAGGTGCCAGTGGCGGTGTCGCTGGGCGTGGTGGTGTCGGTGCTGGCGCTGACGATGTGGCTGAGCCTGCACGTCGCGCCAAAGCGGCCCGGCGAGGCGCCAGCGCGCTCGGAGTGATTCAGCCGACTGCTAGCGCCTGCTTGCGCCGCGGCGGCGGGAACAGCCGGTCCAGCGCGGCCAGATCCTCGGCCGACAGCATCCATCGTGCGGCCTGCAGGTTCTGGTGCAGGCGCAGGGAGTCGGAGGACTTCGGGATCGATACCACGCCCGGATGTGCCAGCGTCCAGGCCAGCGCCAGCTGGCCTGGCGTGCGGCCCAGGCGCTCGGCCAGCGTGGCAAGGCCGGCATGCTCAGTCAGCGCACCCTGGTCGATCGGCGAATAGGCCATCAGCGGCATCTGCCGCTGCGCCTGCCAGGGCAGCAGGTCGAACTCCACGCCGCGCCGACCCAGCGAATACCACACCTGGTTGGCGGCGCAGGCTGCGCCGCCAGGCAAGGATGCCAGCTCCTGCAGGTCGGCCAGGTCGAAGTTGCTCACGCCCCAGTGGCGGATCAGCCCGCGCGTCTGCAGTTGCTCGAAGCCCCGCACCGTCTCGCGCAGGGGCACCGCGCCGCGCCAGTGCAGCAGGTACAGGTCCAGGTGGTCCAGCTGCAGCCGGCGCAGGCTGCGCTCGCAGGCGGTGACCACGTCCTGCGTGCCGGCATGGTGGGGATAGACCTTGCTGACGACGAACAGCGCGTCGCGCCGCAGCGGCCCGCGCAGTGCCGGCGCGAAGGTCTCGCCGAGCAGCGATTCGGCGCCGCCTTCGCCGTACATCTCGGCGGTATCGAAGAGGCGGTAGCCCAGGTCCAGCGCCAGCCGCAGCGCGGCCAACTCGGCGCTGCGCGCCGCGCGGCGCTCGCCCATGCGCCAGGTGCCCAGGCCGAAACGCGGCATCGTGCTGCCGTCGGGCAGGCTGATCTTCGGCGGCGACGCATCCGTGGCCATGGCCGGCATCTTAGGCCGCGCCGCGCTGCATACCTGCTGGACGGCACGATGGACGCGCGCGACGGCCTGGTGCTGTCGCTGCAGCCCGCGGCAGGGTGCGGGCGCCGGCTCAAGCCGGTGCCGGTGCGGCCGATATGCCGTGAACGTATCCCGTCCCCAGGAGGGCCGATGTGCAGCGCCCCGCCGCCCCCGATCACCCGCGCGCTGCCTGAGCTGCAGGCGTGGACCCGGCATTTCCTGGCCAGGCCGATACCGGTGCTGGCCGAAACGGCCGAGCGGCTGGAAAGCTACCGCGCCAACGAGGACGCGGTCGATGCGCACCTGCTGGCCGAGACCGTCTCGGCCGACCCGCTGATGAGCCTGAAGCTGCTGGCCCACGTGGCCGGCGTGCGCTCGCCGCGCAGCACCGCCGATCCGCAGACCGTGACCGCCGCGCTGCTGCTGCTGGGTATCTCGCCCTTCTTTCGCGCATTCGGACCGCAGACCACGGTGGACGAAGCCCTGGCCGGCAACCCCGCGGCGCTGCAGGGCCTGGGCGGAGTGCTGAAGCGCGCGCGCCGCAGCGCGACCTTCGCGCTGGCCTTCGCGGTGCATCGGCTGGACCCTGACGCGCAGGTCATCCATGCCGCGGCGCTGCTGCACGACTTTGCCGAAATGCTGCTGTGGCTGCATGCGCCGGCACTGGCCCTGCAGATCGCCGAAGCCCAGCAGCAGGACCCGACGCTGCGCTCGGCCGCCATCCAGCGCGAGCTGCTGCGTGTCGAGTTGCGTGAACTGCAGCAGGCGCTGATGCGCGAGTGGCACCTGCCCGAGCGGCTGGTGCGCATCACCGACGAACGTCACGCCGAGACGGCCCAGGTGCGCAGCGTGCAGCTGGCCGTGCGCCTGGCGCGGCACACTGCCCGCGGCTGGGACAACGCCGCGCTAGCCGACGACGTACGCGACATCGCGGCGCTGCTCAACCTGGGCGAAACGCCGACGCTGCGCCTGCTGCAGGACATCGGCTGAGCGCGGCGCCACCGTCCATAATGCGCCCGCGCTGCCCTGCCGGCAGCCGAAGAATCAAAACAGCAGCAGCGGGGTAGCGTTCCATGGACATGCAGGGCATTCAAGTCTTTCTCAGCACCACGGTCACCGAGTTGGGGATCAAGATCCTGGCCGCGATTGCGTTCTGGATCGTCGGTCGCTGGCTGATCGGCCGGGTTGTCGATCTGATGCAGGCCGCCATGAGCCGCAACAACGTCGACCCGACGCTGACCAAGTACCTGGGATCGATCGTCGCGGTGATGCTGAACATCGCCCTGGTGCTCGGCATCCTGGGCTACTTCGGCATCCAGACCACCAGCTTCGCCGCGCTGATTGCGGGCGCCGGCGTGGCCATCGGCGTGGCCTGGAGCGGCATGCTCGGCAACTTTGCCGCCGGCGCCTTCATGCTGGTGCTGCGGCCCTTCAAGGTGGGCGACTTCGTCGGCATCGGCGGCCTGGTCGGCACGGTCAAGGAGCTGGGGCTGTTTGCCACCACCATCATCACGCCGGACAACGTGGTCACGCTGATCGGCAACGCCAAGGTCTTCGGCGACGTGATCAGCAACTTCTCGGCCAACCCGGCGCGCCGCGTCGAGCGCACCGCGCAGCTGGCCGGCGGCGTCGACGCGCTGGACGCGATCGCGCGCCTCAAGGCGGCGGTGACAGCCATTCCCAACGTGGTGCGGCAGCCCGCGACCGAAGTCAACGTGCTCGACATCAACCTCGTTGGCACGGTGATCTCGGTGCGGCCCTACTGCCACACCGATCACTACTGGCAGGTGTACTTCGACACCAACGAAGCCATCCTGCGCGTGGCCAAGGAAGCCGGCTGGCCAGCCCCGACGCCGGCGCAGATCAACAAGCTGATCCAGCTGCAGCCGACCTGAGGTGGCGGCTGACGGCGCCTTTGGTGTCATTCGGCCCGACGGCCTGGCTGGCAGCAAGGCAGCGCAGCGACCGAGTTGATGCTGAGGCGATCGGCCCGAGCCGCTCGTCGTTCAGGCGATCGGCTTCAGGGCGCGACGAAGCGGACGAACGACGCCGCGGGCGGCGTGCCGGCAGCGCTGGCGGCGCGGGCCCGCCAGTTGCCTGGCGTGCATCCGGCCCAGTTGCTGAAGGCCCGAACGAAGGAGGACGTTTCGGTATAGCCGACCGCCATCGCGATCGTGTTCAACGGCAGCCGGGTCTCGTCCAGCAGCAGCCGTGCGACTTCGAAACGTGTGGTCGCCACCATCTCGTGAAGGTGCACGCCTTCGGCGGCGAGCTGGCGACGCAAGGTGCGCTCGTGCATGTCCAGTGCTTCGGCCACGTGGCGGGTCGACAGCTTCCCGGCCGACAGCAGCACCCGGACCACGGTGCGCACACGGTCCGGCAGACCCAGTGGCCCGCGGGCTTCCGCCGACTGCGCCATCGACTGCGCCCGTGCATGCTGCGTCGGGTCCGCGCCAGCGACCGGAGCTTCGAGCCAGGCAGCCGCAAAGCGCAGCTCCGTCTGCGGAGCATCGAAGCTCACCGGCGCGAGGAAGCAACGCCAGTAGGGCGCCTTGTTCGGCGGCGCGACATGAGCCAGGCAGACCTCGTTCGCGCGAAACCGCGGTCCCGCCAGCGCGCGCATGGTGGACATGGCAATCGACATCACCAGGTCATAGGTCAGGCCGGCGCCCGGCGTTTCGGGATCGAGAATCGAGTAGCCGAGCGCCACGACGCCTTGTTCGGTGGAGCGGAGGTAGGCCACGCTGCCGCGATCTTGCAGATGGAAGAAGCGCTGTAGATCCTCGAGTGCTTCGCCGACGGTCCCGGCACGGGCCATCAACTGGCCCAGCAGTCCCAGGTCGCCGAGCTCGAAGCGCCGGCCGGCAAACAGCGCGAAATCAGGGCGGCCCGTGACCCACGCGGCGCGCTGCACCAGCCGAGTCGCGATGCCGAACGGCACGCGCTGCTCGGGATCGTCGAAGGCCGCCCTCTCAAGCCCGCACTCTGCGAGGACCGCCGCCGGATCGTGTCCCATCTCGCGCAGCAGCACGCCGATCGAGCGCAGCGGCCCGAAGCGCACGTCGCCCAGATGGCCGGCCGCGGCACCTTGTTGATGGCGCGAACGGCGCCGGCTCTCGACGCTCGATCGGTTCGACATGCCTGCTCCACGCCTCATCTATTGACCCTGGCTTGTCCGCAAATGCTAATGATGCCCGTTTGTACCCTGCTAGATTGACTCTTCTATCACCACCGAATGGAGTCCAGCATGAAGGCACTCAAGGGCTTCAGCTTGCTGCTGGCTGGCATCGCGGCGGCAACCTTGGCCGGACCGACTTGGGCCCAGCAGGTGACCGGCACGCTGGGCTCGCCCAGCGCCACCACCACCATTCCCGGCAACCAGCTGCCGGTACCGAGCCCGATGTTCGGCGGCGTCATCAAGGACGACGCGCTGCGGTCCAAGCCCTGGTGGGCCCCGCGCATCGTGCCGCCGAAGAGCGCGCCGAACGTGCTGCTGATCATCACCGACGACGCCGGCTTCGGCGTGCCCAGCACCTTCGGTGGCGTGATCCCGACCCCGACGATGGACCGCATCGCCAGCGAGGGCCTGCGCTACAACCGCATGTTCTCCACTGCGCTGTGCTCGCCCACGCGCGCCGCGCTGATCACCGGGCGCAACCACCATTCGGCCGGTTTCGGCGTGATCTCCGAGCAGAGCACCGGCTTTCCCGGCTACAACAGCATCATCGACCGCGACAAGGCCACGATCGGCCGCTTGCTCAAGGACAACGGCTATGCCACCGCCTGGTTCGGCAAGGACCACAACGTGCCGGCCTTCGCCGCCAGCCAGGCCGGACCCTTCGATCAGTGGCCCACCGGCATGGGCTTCGAATATTTCTACGGCTTCATCGGCGGCGACGCCAACCAGTGGCAGCCGAACCTGTTCCGCAACACCACGCAGATCTACCCGTTCGAGGGCAAGGCGCCCGGAAGCTGGAACCTGATCACGGCGATGGCCGACGATGCCATCGACTACATGACGCGCATGCACCAGACGCAGCC
>Ga0114942_1000350_pt1 | contig 13142 bp, 10 predicted proteins | sample LowerColdCreek_FD_88674 | JGI IMG/M metagenome (GOLD analysis project Ga0114942, IMG submission 88674) | Groundwater microbial communities from Cold Creek, Nevada to study Microbial Dark Matter (Phase II) - Lower Cold Creek | ecosystem: Environmental > Aquatic > Deep subsurface > Groundwater ... | reverse complement strand
CGATATGGAACAGCGGCTCGCTCATATTCCCTTTACCGGGGTTACTAGAATCCCTCGACCTTGTGCACCTGCTTCCAGATCAGTCCCGGCAACAAGCGGCGCATGATCGCGCCGATCCTGGCATCGCGCGTGGGATACACGAAAAACTTGCCTTTCTTCAGGCAGTTTTCCACCGCATCGATCACGGTCCTGGGTGAAATCGGTGCGCCCTGCGACTCCAGCATCTTCGGCCAGACAGTGTCCCTGCCCTGCTGCAGCAGCGGTGTCGCGACAGCCGGCGGGCAGACACAGGCAAAGCGGATACCCGAATTCATATTCTCGTGGTACAGGGTTTCGGTGAAGGCGCGCACGGCGAACTTGGAGGCCGTGTAGCCGCCGGTATACAACATCGGGATAATCGCCGCCATGGAGGCAAAGCTGACGAAATCGCCGCGGCGCCGCTGCAGCATGCCGGGCAGTACCGCCTGGGTGATATTCACCAGGCCGCCGTAGTTGATCGCCATCTGCTTGTGGATGATGGCATTGTCCTGCTCCACCAATTTACCGAAGGGCATGATGGCAGCGCAGTTGTAGAGGCGCTCTACAGGCCCGAGCTTTTCTTCCACGGCGCGCACCGCATTGCACACCGCGGCGAAGTCGGTGATATCCACGGTCCAGGCATGAATGTTGGCAAAGGTGCCGACGGTCTCTGCCATGCCGGCAGTATTGACGTCGAACAGCGCCACGGTCGTACCTTCGGTAGCAAAGCGCCGCGCCGCCTCGCGGCCCATGCCGCTGCCGCCACCGGTAATCAATATCACTGTGTTTGCGTTAGGCATCCTCAATTCTCCCTGTTGGATTTTATTGCACGTTTGCTAAACGTTAGAATGCGGGGTTGTACCAGATCGCCGAGCTCCACGCACGCTCCTGGACGACGGGGCGATGTTCCGCCGCGCAGCAGCCCTCATAACCTTTGCCGATGGTCGCTGGCTTTTCGCAGTCCACACCGGCGGCGACACACATGCGCTGACTCCAGCGGCAGGTCGGATTTTCCACAACGCGCGAATAATAGTAGGCCCGCGCGGCAGGATCAAACTCATTGTCGACCCACACGGTACACAGCTCGGCAAAGTCGCGCCCGCTCACTGCACAGGTTTTGGGGTCGACGCTGGCTCCATTGTTGGCATCGCCCGCCACATCCAGCACGCGTTCGTGGCGTTCGCCTTTATCATCGATCCAACCCTTGATCACCTGCAGCCGCTGCAATGGCGTCCCGGGACTTTGCGCCGTACCGGCGTCCTGACTGGCGGCGACCAGGAAAGTGGGGCGCCGTGTTGCACCCTGACGGTTGGGTAACTTCGAGCCCATCGGCACACCCTGGGCATAGGCGCGCTCAATTCGCTCCGGAGTGTCGCACAGGTCGGTGGGGAAATCCCACCCGGCAAAGAAACGGATGATAATGCGCGGTCCACTGGTGCCATAGGCCTCCCGGCGGCGCAGGGCGTCAAACAGCGCATCACGGCTGTTCTCCTGCGCCCAAACGACGGCGAGCCCACCCGGGTTGTACTCCAATTCATCGGGCAGGCCCGGCGGCACACCCTCAGCTGCTGACACTCCAGCACCACCGTGCCCCAGGAACTGGTCCTCCTGTGCCGCGCCGGGTGTACCCAGGTGCGTGTCGGTGCTGGCGATTACGCCGAACTGGTACGGGTTTACACTCAGGCGTTGTTCCAGTACAAGTCCGTCAGCAAGGGCCTTGCGCACGAAACCGGTGTCAGGCCTGCGCGGATTGTTGAAACCGGCGATATTGTCGTTCTTTAACTGCTCGAAGGCGCACAGTTCGTCCTCAGTGACCCCCGCCTCAAAGTAACATTCAGACGCGCCTTTGTGTTGCATGATCTCCACCAGCGGCTCAAAGCGCGCGCGGGTCACAGCATACTTCCTGCTCATCGGCTTGCCATCGTCCGCCAGGCTGTTAAACATAAAGCCCGCACTCATGTTGGAGTTGTGGGGTATGACTAGCGAGTCACAGGCATTCTTCCGCTGGTTGCAGTTTTCATCCAGCCAACCCCATAACTGCTGTGCGGAAGGTTCGTCGATGAAACTGGCCGGCAGGCGCGGCACCTCGGCGTTGCGAAAGACGACATTGCGGTGCAGGTTACCGCCGCTGGGGGGATTCATACCCGTCCACTCGTAGCCCACGAACGTGGTGAATGCACACTCGCTGCTCCGATCGTAATAGCGCTCCGCCGCCGCCTGCATTTCCTGCCACGGTTTTGAGGCCGCACTCAGGCACAACGCATCATCCTTGCCACACAGGCCCAGGTGCGTGTTGCGCATACCGGACATGGTATTGAACAGGTAGAAAGCGCCCCGTGGCCACTTGCGGTAGACCATGCACTCCCAGGAGTTGTAGCCCTCGACCTCGGGCGATTCACACATGTGCACTTCACCGATCAGTTCGGCGTGATCAGACACCATGGCGAAATCCAGCGGCCGCGACAACTGCAGGGAACGCTGCGCCTTGCCTTCCTCGGGCCACGGCTGGATGCCGATGCGCTCACCGCGGGCGAACTGGTAGGCCTGTGCCGGCGTGGTGCGGGTGGCCTGTGTGGCGGCATCCAACGAGTACCGCGTATGGACATGCAAATCACCGAAGAAGGCCCGCTTCAATGGCGCCACTGTCTTGCAGGGCTCGCGCGCCTCGGAGTAGGGTGGTGCAGCAATGGCAAGCTGCGCAGCCAGCGCCAGCATCGCAACGAGCGCCAACGTAGCGCACCTCCCCGCGACAGAATACTGCTGCTTATTGCTTCGAACCTGTTGACCCGCCACTGACAATCTCGCTCTCCTTCCAGCCATAGCGCACGGCCCTCGCTTCAACCTCACCTGCCGCTCGCCCCGGACTCGCAGCGCACCACCATGGCATCCTCCGATCCTCGACCCAAACGCCGACGCCAGCCATCCGTCTGCGCGCCCATTCGCTGCAGCTGCGGCAGGTAATGAGGATCGGTACTCAGGGCATTGAGCGCAAAAGGCTAGAGCTCGAGGTGGAACAGCCGCTCCGCGCCCGCGGGCCTGAAGCCCTCTGGCCAACGGATGATCATCGGCACTTTAATGTCGGCATCGTACAGCTCGCGCTTGGCAGGTGGCAAGCCGTCGTCGTGATCCTACGTACAGATCTCGATGGTCGAATCGGCCAGGCGGTTGGCGCTGTCGATGGCGACCCCGGTCTGCGCGCTGGCGCGCATAACCGTCAGGTGCTTTTCTGGTAGGTACCGAACAGCCGGTCGCAAAGCGGAAACACCACCGAGACATTTTTTGGCTCACGGCTGGAGTGGTGTAAATGATGGTCCAGCGCCGTTGCAAAGAACCAGTCGTACACCGGCAGGCGATAGCCGCTGTGTGTCACCATCGTCACCGCGGTCACGGAGAACGCCGCCACCGCGAACGTCAGCGGGTGAATCGGAAATAACAACCCGTAGATGTGGAAGCAGATAAACACGGAGAAACCCTCCACCGGGTGCACGACCATGGCCGTCCAGATCGTCAGTGGAGGTTTGTCAGCGTGGTGATAGTAGTGCACGTTCTTCATGTACCAGCCCTGGGCGTGTTCGATGCGATGCCACGCGTAGGACGCAAAATCTCCCAGTAAAAAATACAACAGCAGGTCGAGGAAAAACTCACCGAGCGCGGGCGCCTGCGCCGGCACCTGCAGCAGCGGCGGCAACGGTGCCGCAATAAAAAAGATGATGGCCCCCATATAAAAGGTGGAGTACCACTTCATTGCGCGCCAGTACACCGCCCAACACTCCCTGAGTGTCTGGCGCCGGGTAATGGCCACATCGACCACCGAAAAAATGACGCCGGGTACATAGATGCCGGCCAGCACCGCCGTTAACACGAAGGCCGGTGATGCGATAACGGACTCGCCCACGTGTTGCAGCAGAAAATCCCACACCGGTTGTAGCACGGCATCGTGTTGCATAACGAATCTCCTGTGGCGTCACATCCAGTTCATCAGCTTCTCTACCGTCCGCACCAGCACGTCGTGGTACCACGGCACCGGCGGATCGTCGACTCGCACTCGATACTGCGTGCGCAGTGCCTGCAGCCGTCGCTGCAGGTCGCGCGTGATGTCGTCGTAGCCCGGCTTTGCGTATAGATTGGTCTGGTCGCCGGGATCGGACTGCAGGTCGAACAACTCCCACTCGTCGTTCTCGTAATAGTACACCAGCTTGTAGCGTTCGGTGCGCACGCCGTAGTGGCGCGCCACCCCATGAAAGCCGGGGTTTTCATAAAAGTGATAGTACAGGTCGCGCTGCCATGCCGGTGGCGTGGGCTCGAACAGGGGCAGCAGGCTGACGCCGTGCATCGGTTTTTGGGGTGTTACGCCGGCTGCCGCCAGCAGGGTCGGCGCAAAGTCGATATTCTGCACCAACGCGTTCGATGAGGTACCCGGTTGGATATGCCCGGGCCATGCCATCAGCAGCGGCACGCGCGAAGAGACCTCATCCATCCAGCGCTTGTCGAACCAACCGTTCTCGCCAAGGAAAAAGCCTTGATCGGAGCTGTACACCACCAGGGTGTTCTCCATCAGCTTATCCTGCTCCAGATATTCCAGCAGCCGGCCGATCTGTCGGTCCATACCCTGCACGGAGGCGATATAGGACTTGATGTAGCGCTGGTACTTCCAGCGCACAATCTCTTCCTCAGTCATGGCGGCCGCCGCAAACCGCCGATTGCCGTCATCAAAAGCCTGCTGCCACAGCGCCTGCTGTTCCGCTGTCAGATTGCCCGGCATCCGCAGCTTGACGTCAGTGTCCGTCATATAATCGGCGATGCGCATGCGGGCCTCGCGTCGCGCCCTGCTCAAGCCATCCAGCGCACGCAACAGGGTAGCGGGTTCTGCCACAGGCACCGCCTCGTCCCAATCTCGCAGCTCCTGCGGAGCGGGCAGCCAATCCCGGTGCGGTGACTTGTGGCTGTAAAGGAGGAAGAAAGGCTTGTCCGTTGCGCGTTTCTGCGCCAGCCAGGTAATGGCTTTGTCGGTCACCAGGTCCGCCACGTATCCCGTGGTTTGCTCCACCCCCGCAGGACTCCTGAACGACGGATTGTAGTAAGTGCCCTGCTCCAGCACGTTGTCGATCACGTCCCAGTGATCAAACCCGGCGGGGTCACTGTACAGATGCCACTTGCCGATGACGGCGGTCTGGTAACCGGCCGCCTGCAGTAACTTCGGGAAGGTCTGCTGTGAATCGTCGAAGGGGCCAGACCACTCGTTGGTGTAAAACCCATTGGCGTGGCTGTGCAAACCGGTGAACAGGGTCGCGCGACTCGGGCCGCAGATGGCGTTGCCTACGTAGGCGCGGTCAAAACGTATACCGCCAGCGGCGATGCGGTCGATATTCGGGGTTTGCACCAGACTGTCGCCATAAGCGCTCACCGCGCGCACCGCATGGTCGTCGACCAGGATAAATACGATATTGGGGCGCTCGGCGGCCATCACAGTGGTACCGCAGATCAGGCCAAGCAGAGCGATGCAGAGCTGGAACATACTTCGCCTGCGGTTGTCAGTCATGCGAATTCCATCTGCGAATGAATTAGTGCAGGCCCACAAGCGGCGACGGCAGTGTCAGGTAGCACTGGATTCAGCAGCTTACCTGATTTGTACAAGTACCTGCAAAAGCGGACCTACTCTATACTGACGGCAACGCGTTCAGACCACCGGAGCTACCAGTGAACGACACCATAAACACACTGCTTGACCAGTCTGCGATACAGGGTGTACTGCACGGCTATGCTCGCGCCTGCGATGAACGCCAGTGGCACGCATTCGAGGAGATCTTTTGTGCGGATGTCTCAGTCAACTACGGCGGTGAATTCAGGCTCCAGGGCCGTGCCGCCGTCGTGGCGATGATTCAAAGCATGCTGGGTGGCTGTGGGCCCACGCAACATTTGCTGGGAAATATCGATATCTCGCTCCGGGGTGACCAGGCACAGAGCCTCTGCTATGTACGCGCGGCACACAGCGGTTTGGGCACGGAAGGCGATCAGTTGTATGAAGTCTGGGCAGAGTACCACGATGCACTGGTCAGGCTGCCGGCCGGCTGGCGCATTCAGCGACGCAGCATGGTGGTGCACAAAGAAGTCGGTTCTCGCGCAATACTAAAACCGGCAGCGTTAACGCGTTCGGACCAACACTCTTGATTCTATCGGGGTTGGCGCTGAGAATATCAGTCGAGCGAGGGTTCCCGCGCCCTGACAAATTATAATTCGAATCTCAGGTAAGACTATGCAAGTATGCAGCCGCCTACGCTTCATATCCGCTCTAATTGTGCTACTGATCCCCCTGGCCCTGCAGGCGCAACAGCTGGAGGAAGTGATCGTCACCGCCCAGAAGCGCTCCGAGAATCTGCAGAATGTGCCGATCTCGATTGCCGTGGTCAGCGGCGTTGAACTGGCGAATCTGAATAAAACACAGATCACCGACCTGCAGCGACTGGTACCGGGCTTCACCTTCACCGAGAACACCAGCGACGCCGGGCGCAATATCCTGATCCGCGGCATCGGCACCAGCAGTTTCAGCCGCATGGTGGATCTGTCCGTGGGCACGATGGTGGACAACGTCGCCTCGGGCAGCCTGTCGGGCTCGATCCTGGATTTCAGCGATGTCGAGCGCGTCGAGGTGCTGCGCGGGCCGCAGGGTATGTTGTTCGGCAAGAATTCCAGTGCCGGCCTGCTCAATATCTCGACGCACAGCCCGACGGAGGAATTCACCACGGGATTTCGCACCGCCTACGGCAGCGAGAACCTGGTTAACCTCTACGGCTACGCCTCCGGCCCCCTGGTGGAGAACAAGTTGCTGGGGCGCGTATCAATGTACAGCAATACCAGCGACGGCATCATCGACAACCAATACCCCGGAGGCCAGGATGGCAACGACCGCAACGAGTGGGGCGCGCGCACCAAGCTGCGCTGGTTGGTTACTGAAGATCTCGACGCGCAGCTCAATTACACGCACGTCGACCGCCACCATAATTGCTGTGTCGCACCCCTGCGCCAGGTCAAACCCGGCAGTATCGCCGAGCGCGAAGGCGGCCCGGTCGGGCCGAAGAATGACAAGATCTACGACAATGACACATCCAAGGGCACGACCAAGGTCGATATCGTCAGCCTGGAGGTAAATTACTCGCTGGACGACTACCTGCTGACCTCCATCTCCGCCTACACCAATGAAAACGTGTACGGCGCGGCCCGCGCCGACATGTATGCGCCCCGTACCGCACTTCCGCTGAATGACGCGTACGAGAAATACGAGCAGTACACACAGGAGCTGCGCGTCACGTCACCGGTGGATGCGAGAGTGACTTACGTGGCAGGCCTCTACTTTTTCTACAAGGATTTTTCCGACGACTTCACCCGCTACATCGATCTCTATGGGATCGACCTGGCTCCGTCTGGCGCCCTTTCTATCCTGAACGACACTGACGCCAGCAACCAGAGCGCCGCGCTCTTCGGCCAGATGACATGGCACGTGACGGACGCTAGTCGCCTGGTGCTGGGCGCGCGTTACAACGACGACCAGCTGACGCACAAGCAAACCGTCAGCCCGATACCTGGCACGAAGCCGGAAGCCCCGCCGGGCAGCATCGACGCGAAAACCGACGACCAGGGCGGCTCGTGGCGTGTCATCGGCGAACACGACATCGCCGAGGACGCGATGGTGTACGCGAGTTACGCGCGCGGCTACAAGGGCCCCGGATCCAACTCATTGCCCTCTGGCCCCACCAGCGGCTCGGTATTTGTCGACCCGGAGGTACCGACCAGCTACGAAGCCGGCATCAAGTCGCAGTGGCTGGATAACCGGCTGCGCCTGAACGGCGCGGTGTATTACAGTACATTCAAGGACTTCCAAGCGTCCGCACAGGTGCCTGCGGCGTTCCCGCCAATCTTCTACCTGACTAACGCCGGCGAGCTGGAAACTCAGGGCGTGGAAATCGAGATGAACGCCAACGTGCTGGAGAACTTCGACGTGCAGGCCTCGCTGGCCTACACAGACGCGATTTTCTCCGACTGGGACAACGCGCCCTGTTACGCTCAGCAGACCGAGGGGCTGGGCTGCGTGAACGGTGTGCAGGATCTCTCCGGAGCCGACATACCCTTCTCCCCCGACTGGTCGGCATTCCTCGCCGGCACGTACTATATTCCCATGCCGTCACAGCCGTTCGACGGCTTCGTGAACCTGAATTTCTTCTGGCGTGACGAGGTGCAGTTCGATACGTCCAACAACCCGCTGCTGACCGGCGACCCGTATAACACCTTCGACCTCTACACCGGAGTGGCGGCGCGCAGCGGCCGCTACCGCATCCAGTTCTACGTGCAGAATCTGTTCGATCAGTTCTACCCGTCTTCCATCGGCGGACAGGAAACCGTGGGCGTCGAGGCGGCGCAGATCCTCGAGTACACCTATAAGCGTCGCTTCGGCGTCTCGCTGCAGATGGACTGGTAAACAAAGATGATGGCAAAGGAACACTGGTACTTTGTCGCCGGCGTCCTGATGGTATTGGTACCACTGCTGCTGTTGGTGGCAGTCAAGAAACTGCGCCTACTGGACGTACGGCCCGATGAGAAAATCATCTACACGAGCAGCGGTGCCGCACCGCTGAGCCTGCATGCCTTCATCGCCCGGGGCGACAGCAGTGATGTACCCGCCCTGCTGCTGTTTCACGGGGGCGGTTGGTTGTACGGCGGCCCCGAGGCGTTTTATCCGCAATGCCAGTATTTTGCCGCGCAGGGTATCAGCTGCTTTTCCGCGCAGTACCGCCTCGGGGCGAACAACCAGCCTGATATACGCGGCGCGGTCGCAGATGCACGCGCCGCGCTGGACTACCTGATCGCGCATGCCACTGAACTGCACATCGATGCGAACAGGATTGTAGTGGGCGGCGGTTCCTCCGGCGGGCAACTGGCCGCCGCACTCGGCTCAGGCCTGTTTATGGCGCCGGGCGTCGCGGCGCGGCGACCCGCTGCTCAGATTCTGTATAACCCCATACTGGACCTGTCACCGAGCCATCCGAACCATCACCTGGTCGTGGATTTCTGGCAGGAAGTCTCGCCGTTCCACCACATCGACAGCGCCACGCCTCCAGCGCTCATCCTGGTGGGATCAGAAGACCTCGAGGTGCCGATACAAACCGTGCAGGCGTATTGTGCGGCAATGCAAACTGTGGGGGGGCACTGCGAGGTCGCGCTGTACGAGGGCCAGGGTCACGGCTTTTTCAACAATCCGGAATACCTGCAGAAAACCAACCTGCGCGTCATGGGATTCCTTGAGGATTATGGCTTCGCGGGGCGAGGGTAACAGGGATACGAATAATCGCCCATCGTCTGGCTGTGGAAAAGCAGCTCATAATTGTCCCCCTTTGACGTCTTCTTCCACCATGGCCGCGACATTGAATCCCGAATCCACCGCCTGGTGCGTGCCGGCGCCGCGCCCACCGGCATCGCAACCGACGATGTAGAGCCCGGGCAAGGGTGTGCGCGGGTCTGGTTTGCTCCTGCCGCACTGTCCCACCACCTGGGCGATGCCGACGGCCTCGCCGCCGCAGCCGGGCACCGCCACATCGCGACTCATGCTCGATATCTGCCTGGCGCCGTAGGGCTCCTTGCGCACAATATGGTTTTTCAGCTCCGGCCACAGTTCGTCGATCACAGCATCGCAGCGCGCGATCGCCTCATCCACCAGAGCCGACTCGGTATCCGCCGGCATGAACACCTGGCAGTTTGCCAGTTGATGGCCGGGAATATCCGACAGGCCTGGATCGAACTCCGAGGGTACGTCAACGGCAATCAGCGGTACGTTGGGCCACTTGCCGTTGAGCATATCCTGGTAGCGCTGCTCATCCAGCCAGCTTTCGTCGGAAAAGATCGGGATCAGTGCTGCGTCAAAGATGCGCTTGTCCAGTACGTAACGGAAACCGCAGATCGCCCAGCTCGGCTCCAGCGCTGTAATGCGCGCCACATAGTCAGCGGGAAAATGTTCGGCGCCCGCCAGTTGCAGCACCGTCGGCTGGATACCCGCACCGGAAATAACGGCGCGTGCGCGAATATCGCGACCATCGACACGCACACCCACCGCGCGGCCGCCTTCCACCAGGATTTTCTGCACACGGCTCTTGGTCAGGTACAGGCCGCCATGTTCCTCCACATATTCCGCGCACACTTCAGCGACGCGGCCGTACCCGCCGATGTGGTAGCGGCCCGCGCCGTTCAGCACCTGGTCGCGCAGCGCGAAGATCATTTCCGACGCCGGCAGGCGATCCACCGCCACCACAAACAGGGTGTTCAGGTTCATGCAAATCTGGCTGACCAGCGGTGTGGCAAGGTTGAAGCGCGCGATCCAATCGTAGGCGCCGGTGTCATCCACCGCATGAATGTCCGCGTCACTTAAACTGAGAATTTCGCCATAGAACGCACCCAACGCGCCGAGATCCTCATCCGTCACGCCGAAGGTGTCCTTCATGGCAGCCATCTCCTGTTCCGAGCCGGTGGCCACCAATGGGTTGTAGCTCACCTTCCACTGACCGTCGCGGTTCAGGTAGCGCATCGACGCGGCGTTGCCCTCGGGCACCACAAATGGGGTGCGCTCGGCTACACCCAGCGTATCCACCAGTTCGTGAAAGCGGGAGTTGAAGGCGGGGATGCCAACGGCGCCGAACATCTCGAAGCGGTAGCCCTTGCGCTCCGTGGTCTGGGTTTTACCGCCAGCGCGCGCGGTTTTCTCGAGTAACGCGACTTTCATGCCCTGTTTCGCCAGCAGGGCAGCAACAGTGGCGCCGCCATATCCGGCGCCGATCACGCAGACGTCATACTCTTCCATCAGATCACACTCAGGCCTGGCTCATTTTGGTAGCAATTTTTGCATGCCGTTATCAATCCACTGCGCGATGACAGCGCACTAAGCTGGCGTTGCCCCGGAGAGTACAGTGTAGCCCGACGGGCACGGCATGGGTACATTGAGCTTCAGCGGCGGATGCTTTCGCCTGCGCGCGCTGCTATCCTTGCAGCCGACAGTAACTAGATAATAACAAGGCTGGAGGATACCCAACCCGCTATGACCGACGCAACTTCCGCGCTCAAACCACTGTCCAGCATGCATCACCTGGCACTGCGCTGCCGCGACGCCGAGCAAACACGCTGGTTTTACGAAGATGTCCTGGGCCTGAAGCTGGCGGCCGCGCTGAGCCTGGAGAAATCCCCCGGCACCGAGCAGGAGCGACCTTTCCTGCATCTCTTCCTCGAACTGGGCGACGGCAATTACATTGCGTTTTTTGACGAACCGGGTTGCGCCAAACCCGAGCACTTCGCGTTGAAGGACAGCTTTGATATCCATATCGCCTTCGAAACGGACAACGCGGCATCGATGCAGGCCTGGAAGGAGAAGATTGCCGCCGCCGGCGATTTTATTTTTGGCCCCATCGACCATGATTTTGTGGAGTCCATCTATTTCTTTGACCCCAATGGCTATGCGCTTGAGATCACTTATAAAGCCGACCTGCACGACGCGATACTGCTCGAGGAGGAGCGCACGGCGCGGCAACAGATCACTGACTGGACGGCAGCAACGCGGGCCAGAAAGCTGGAGCTCTTTGGCGCCGACGCCATCGACGCGCGTTGCACTGCGCTCAGGGCCACGCGCACGGCTGCAAAAAAATCACCGTCGGAGCACACCTGATGTTTGTCGATGTAGATAAAGGCATCGAACGCATCCCCTACCTGCTGCTGTTCAAGGAAAAATCGTTACCCTTCAAGGACGTGTATGGCGGCGTCGATATGGTCGTACTGCGCGCGCACCTGTTGCGGCCGCCGGCTTCCCGATCCGACACGGTGATTCTGTTTATGCACCCCCTCGGCGGCGGTGAATACCTGCCATTACCCATGGCGCTGGCCAAAGCGGGCCACCATGTCATTTATTGCCAGAGTCGCTACCCGAATAACGACACTGCACTGATCATGGAAAAAGTGGCCGTGGATATGGGTGAGTGCTTGCGCGACGCGAAGGAGCGGCTCGGGTACACGCGGGTTATCCTGGGCGGCTGGAGTGGCGGTGGCTCACTGGCCCTGTTCTACCAGCGCCAGGCCGAGCACGCCTCGATCACCTGTACACCCGCGGGCGATCCCCCGAATCTGCAGGAGGAAAATCTCCTACCGGCGGATGGCATGCTGCTGCTGGCCGCCCATGTGAGTCGTGCATTGACCTTAACAGAGTGGATGGACGCCTCGATAATGGATGAGGCGCGACCCGACGTGCGCGACCCCGAACTGGACCTGTACAATCCGGACAATCCCAACCAACCACCTTATAGCGCGGAATTCCAGATGCGCTACCGGGCAGCGCAGATTGCCCGCAACCGGCGCATTACCGCCTGGGTCAAGAGCAGGCTGACGGAATTGCGCGCACAGGGCAGGCCCAATGACGAATTCGCCTTTACTGTGCATGGCACCATGGCCGCACCGGTCTGGCGGGATTTGACCATCGACCCCAACGAGCGCAAGGCCAACAGCTGCTTTCTCGGTGACCCCATGGTCGCGAACAACGGGCCGGTCGGTCTGGCCCGCTTCACCACGCTGCGCAGCTGGTTGTCGCAGTGGAGTTACGACGAGTCCAACGCCAACGGCGTTGCCGATGCTGCCAATATGAGCCTGCCCACGCTGGTGATAAGCAACATGGCCGACGACGCCTGCACTCCCAGTCACGCGCGCAGGCTGTTTGACGCGGTGGCCAACGACAACAAGGAATTGGTTGAAATTCCCGGCGCCACGCACTACTACCTCGGCCAGCACGAACAATTGCGCAGCGCCGAGCAAACTGTTACGAAGTGGTTGCGCCGGCAGGGTTTGACCGACATATAACAACAAACGAGGTTTATCACGGTGATGAGAGTCAATGTCTTGTGCAGGTCACGGTTCAATTCGCGCTCCAGGTCAATGCGCGATGTTCTGATCCTGGCGACCGCCCTGGCTGCCGCGAGCGCCCTCCAGGCCCAACCTACCGCCACCACGGCCGCGGCAGGCGCGCAACCGGAGGCGCCGTTCCAGCGCACCGAGGAGCGCGCACCGTGCAGCAACTACACGAGCGAACGCCGCCCGCTGTTCGGCGACTT
>Ga0114942_1000349_pt1 | contig 13161 bp, 13 predicted proteins | sample LowerColdCreek_FD_88674 | JGI IMG/M metagenome (GOLD analysis project Ga0114942, IMG submission 88674) | Groundwater microbial communities from Cold Creek, Nevada to study Microbial Dark Matter (Phase II) - Lower Cold Creek | ecosystem: Environmental > Aquatic > Deep subsurface > Groundwater ... | reverse complement strand
TGCTGTCGCCACGGCCAGCAGTTTCTCAATACCCTCGGGCATGTTGCGCATGTCAAAGGCAATGTCCTGTGCGCGACAGTAGTCGTGGCATTGCAGCAGGAATGCCATCAAGACGGAATCCCAGGCGCCGAGAGAAGCCCCATCCGCGGTTAGTCGCGTGGGGGTCACACTATCAAGTTCGGATCTGAGCTGGCTGAAATGGGCAGTATCCTGCCCCTGTACCCAATCGCCGGAAAGTACCAATGACGATGCTTCTGCCCCCTCGTCTGACAGCTGGTACTCGGGAGGCTGTGAATTCATTTAGCGTCAAAGGCAGAGGACATGCCGATAGTCTACTGGCTGCATCCGGCAAATGCCATGTGCGACTCCCGGTCTGCGCCCCGGGTCATTTTGCTGACAAGGTTGTCATCCTGCCACGGTCATGGATAATGGCGAGCTTCCACCGGCGTACGCAGACATCTGGCGCACCCCAATGGCCATGATGCGGAGACAATCAATGATTACCGGCAGTATCGTCGCCCTGGTGACTCCCATGTACGCGGATGACAGTGTCGATTGGGATACCCTCGAACGGCTTCTGGATCTGCATATAGAAGCGGGCACTGCGGCCATAGGCGCGGTGGGCACCACCGGGGAGAGCGCGACTCTCGATGTTGCCGAGCACTGCGAAGTCATCAAATTTTGTGTCACCTACAGCGCGGGTCGTATCCCGATTGTGGCGGGCACCGGATCCAATTCCACGAAGGAGGCGGTCGAATTGACCGAGGCGGCCGCGGCAGCCGGAGCCGATGCTTGCCTGTTGGTCACACCCTATTACAATCGCCCGACGCAACGCGGCCTGTACGAGCATTTCAAGGCGATCGCTCGGGCGGTTAGCGTGCCACAGATTCTTTACAACGTCCCTGGTCGCACAGCGGTTGATATGAGCAATGATACCGTGGCGCTGTTGGCGGAGCTGGATAATATTATCGGCATCAAGGACGCTACAGGTGATCTTTCGCGTGGTAGGGATTTGATACTGCGCTGCGGTGATACGTTTGCCATCTACTCCGGGGACGACGCGACCGCGATGGAGTTGATGCTCGCCGGCGGGCGCGGCAATATTTCCGTGACGGCCAATGTTGCGCCAGTATTGATGGCCGAGCTGTGTGCGCAGGCATTGGCTGGGCAGCGGGCGCAGGCCGAGGCGCTCAACGCCCGGCTGGCGCCACTGAACCAGGCCTTGTTCGTAGAGCCCAATCCTATTCCGGTGAAGTGGGCTATGTACCGGCGGGGCCTGATTGGAGAGGGCATACGCCTACCTCTGACTTCTCTGGACGAGCGCTATCATGCCCAGGTCCTCAATGCGCTGGAAGCGGCGGGAGTTTGATGGTTATGCGGTTGAAGCTGTGGCAAGCGATTCTGGTGTGCGTCCCGGTGCTCTCAGGCATCGGCTGCGGGTCTGTATTCGGCGACAAGGGCGTGTTTCGCGACCGCTCCCAGGACTACAAGCGGGCACCGGAAGCACCACCCATCAGCATACCGCCCGGCATGGACAGCGCTACCCTGACTGAAATCTACGTGATCCCCCCGGTGCAGGATCCGTTCCTTGCGGAAGGCGAATTTGAGGTGCCGCGGCCAGTGCCGCTGTCCACAGCCTCCGGACAGGAAGTTGTTCGAATACAAAAACTTGGCGACCAAAGCTGGGCTCTGGTCGCGGTTGCGCCCGGCCAGGTGTGGCCGCAGGTGCGCAATTTCATGGCGGCTTCGGGCATGCAGATTGCGCGCGCCGATGCCCAGGCCGGGATCATCGAATCGAACTGGGTCACGGTTGCAGGACAGTCCCTGGCGAGCCGCTTCCAGTTTCGCATCGAGCAGGGAGTGCAGCGCGGTACCAGCGAGCTGTATGTGCTTCAAATGCAACAGCGAGGGAGCGCAACCGACTGGCCCGCCCAATCCGATGATCCCGCCCAGGCCACGGAGATGCTGCGGTTAATCGCGCAGTTCCTCGCCGATAGCGCTGAGTCCGCACCGGTGTCCATGATTGCCGAGCAGGGCATCAACGCCGCCGGCAAGATCACCATGCAGCAGGCGCCGGAAGGCTACGCCTACCTGCGTCTGGAACTGCCTCATGATCGCGCGTGGGCCTCTTTGGGCCGAGCGCTGGAAAAGTCCACCTTTGAAATCACCGATCTGGATCGCAGCAGCGGGGTGTACTACGCCCGCTTCCTCGGTGTGGCCGCGGCGGGGAAGCAAGGTTGGTGGGCCTCGCTGTGGCACAGAGACGATGCGCAGGCCGTGGTGGGGCAGACGTTTATTGTTTCCATGCAAGCCTTGCCAGACCAGGCGATAGCCATTCGACTGCGACCGCAGGATGAGAGTATCCCGTTTGACAAGCGTGAAGAGCAACAACTGCTGGTCATGATCAAGGGTAATATCGACTAGGCCGTAGCGTCGGGGTGAGGAACTAGCCGGTGCAATTTGCCTCCCTGGGTTCGGGCAGCAAAGGTAATGCTACCCTGGTGCGCTCCGGCGACACCCTGGTGATGATTGACTGCGGATTTTCCCTGCGTGACACTGAGCGGCGCATGGCGCGCCTCGGTGCGGCACCGCAGCAGCTCGATGCGATACTGGTTACCCACGAACATGCAGACCACAGCAGCGGTGTAGCAGCACTGTCGCGTAAGTTCCACATACCGGTGTACCTGACTCATGGCACCTTCCGTACGGGCCGTTGCGATGGTAGCCATGCGCAGCGCCTGTTCAATTGCGAAGACAACTTCACCATTGGAGACCTGTCAATCAAGGCTGTGGCGGTGCCGCACGATGCTGCGGAACCGTGCCAGTACTTGCTGAGTTCACGTGAGTACACACTGGGTATACTCACTGACCTTGGCAGTATCACGCCACATGTGATTGCCAATTTCGGCGCCTGTCACAGCCTGTTGCTGGAGTTCAACCACGATCTTCCGATGTTACTGGAAGGCCCTTATCCGCCCCATTTGAAGCTCCGGGTGGGAGGTGATTGGGGGCATTTGAACAACCAGCAGGCTGTGGAACTGCTGCGGCAGATTAATTGCACGGCTCTGCGCCACCTGGTGGTGGCTCACATTAGCGAGAAGAATAACAGCCGTCAGCTTGCGCAAGACGCACTGCTGTCCGTGCTGGAATCCTTGGACAGGGTGACGTTCGCAGAGCAGTCGAGCGGGTTTGATTGGTTGTCCCTGGCCTAAGGCACTTTTTTTATAAGTGTGAGTTGCCTCTCGTTTGTGCTGCCATCGGCTTGGTCAGCGACAGTGTTGTGGCAATATTACAGTTTTGACGTGTGCCAGGCTCCCCGGTTTCGGACACTGCAAGGCGGAGTTGCCGGACAGGTCCAATTTACTCAACGCGGGTAGTTTATCAAGCGGCACCGCGTCAACGATCTGGTTGTCGTCCAGGTATAGTTCCTGCAATGTGACGATCTTGCCGAGCTCGACCAGGTTGCGCACCTTGTTGGCGGAAAGGCGCAGCGCCGTGAGACTGTTAAAAGTCGCGAGGCCGTCCAGGTTTTCGATGCCGGCAAAACTGCAGTCGAGCTTGGTGAGCTGTTCCGGATCCGTGATGACGTCGTCGTTGATGGCCTGCTTGAGGCAGTTGTTCAAGCCCGGATCTGCAACATCGAAGTTGCTGAACAGCGGGTTGGGCGCGTACACGACTTTGTCGTTAACCTTGAAGTCGTAACCTTGGCAGGCGCAGAGGAGGAGTAACGCCGGACCAAGAAAACTATAAACCAGACGGTGCAGCATACCAGGTGCTCCCCCTTACTCGGGTCAGTAAACGTGACAAGTTTGAACAGCTCAGGCGTGGCCCCCGCGCTCACAGGTCTTTATAATGCCAGTAGTTGTGATCCAGTTCACTACTACATTGAGCCAATGGAGACGAGTATCGATATGGCTAAATCAGGCGATACAGGCGAGTTGGGGCAGGCAGTGCCGGGTGAGGGTAGCAACACCGACATCGGCACGGAAGCGCTGAATGCCATCAGCATTGTGCAGCGTGGTAACCTCAAGGCGTTGGAAGCCACACTGCGCAGGCAGTGGCGCATGGGCCAGAATATCGTGCTGTGCTGGAGTTCCGATGAACGCGGTCTGCTGGTCATCTTCGTGCCGCATTACTTCCTCGGCAACTACTGCGCGGCGGGCGATGCCAAGACAGAAGAAAGCCGGGATAACGAAACCTTTATCCGGGAATTGATTTCAGGTCAGCGGCGCAAAACCCGGGAAGAGCTGTTCGCCGTCAGCGATCGGCTGGCGGTCTCCCCCGCATTTATCAAGCTCAGTACTGCGCTGACGGAAGAACCCCAGGTACTGGATGCCGTGGAGCAGGTCATCAAGCGCTACGGGCTCAGTTACGTCAAAAGTCGCGCCGTCATCCTGTTCGATATTGTCGACTTTTCCCTGTACACACCTTTTGAACAGGCGAGCCAGTTAAACAGCCTGTCCTATTCTCTCAATTCCGCCTACAACAAACTGCTGGCCCAGGGCATAGAGGTCAACTTTGCCCGTACCACCACCGGGGATGGCTACTACATCTGGAACCGCGACTTGGGCTCCAGCGCGAACCAGGACCTGTTCGTGTTCATGTTGCTGGTGGCCGCCGATAACGCCGTGGCCCAGGCCGCGTCCAGGGGCAATACCGTGCCGGTGATCCGCAGCGGTTACCACATTGGCGGCCACTATGAACTGTACCAGGCCGAAGGCGTCAACCCCTCTGTGTTCAGCTATATCGTCGGCGATGTCACGATCCAATTGGCGCGCATGCTGGACCTGGCCCAAGCCAACCAGGTGTTGATCGGGGAATTTCACTGTGAACAGGCGGGGTGGGGGTCGGATGCGGTCAAATCCATTACCACCGTGTCTGCCGTCTCCTTCGTCAATGCCTGTAATCGCGTATTGCCTGCTTTGAGCGGGATCCCACTGTCGGGCAAGAATATCGACGCCATGTCGTGCCGCCTGACCGAAGGTGTGGAGCGCGATGGGCAATCGCGGCCGCGCCGTTTTCGCATCGTCGACAAGCACGGCTTGTCGCGTTTCGCCTATAACCTGCAGATTGCGATCGATCTGGAAGGCAGGCAGTTATTCCTCGGGCTGAGTGAAGATCAGCTGCCGTGTCGAAGCACCCCTAAGCCGGACGGGGCCGATGCGGCATTACCCCCTGATACAGCGCCCAGCGCGGAAGAATTATTCGATGACCTGGCCAGTATGCTCAAAAAGAGCAGTGTGAAAACAATTACAGAGGACTGATCGACAGATGGGGCAATTCCAACGGGCTGGTTACATGGATGTGAGCAATACGGTCGATGTGACAGCTCCCACTGCTGTTGCCAACGCAGTGACACACATTCTGCAAGCGCATTATCCGGATTTCGACCTGGCGACACTGGCGCGGCTATTCCACGATTTCAACCGCCTCTACAGTGGCAGTTACCCTGGCTATCGGGCCTGCGACGTGGGCTATCACAACACCCAGCATGTGCTCGATGTGACACTGGCGATGGCACGCCTGCTGGATGGCCATGCGCGCAGTCACCCTGATGGCAATGGGCCGGGCCCCGCTGTGCTGGACGCGAAGTTGGCCATGATCGGCATCGCTGCAGCCTTGTTCCACGACTCGGGTTATATCAGGCGAACGCGCGATAGCCGCAACAAGAATGGCGCGGCCTACACCCGTATCCACGTGAGTCGCGGTATTCGTTTCGTCACGGACTACCTGCCGCAGGTTGGCCTGGACGACATGGTGGGGCCCTGTACCCGCATACTGCACTTTACCGGCTATGAGGTGGACCCGCGCGCTCTCACGGTGGCCAATGAACGAGAGCACCTGCTGGGGAAACTACTGGGAACCGCCGACCTGCTAGCGCAAATGGCCGACCTCGAATACGTACAAAAATGTCGTGATTACCTGTATGAAGAATTTGCGGCGGGCGGCTTGGCGGGCTCATCGAGCTGCGCAACATATAAGGGTGCCATCTACCGTTCTCCCGAGGATTTGTTGCGCCAGACGCCTGGTTTCATGCGCACGGCGATCGCGGTCCGCCTGGATGGCCACTTCGATGGCGTGCACCGTTATGCGGCTGAGCATTTTGACGGCCGACACCTGTATATGGATGCCATCCTCGAGAATGGCCGCAGCCTCGAGGCCATATTGGCCAGCGGCGTGAGCTGATGCGCGCTGCCGCGTCCGCTGTACAACCGAGCCAGGCGTGACCCTGGCGGTGCAGGCAGCGACCGCGGCGGATGAGGACTGTGCCGCCCGGGTGGCACTGCGGCTCGGCCTGCCGCTGGTGGCAACTGGGCTGGACCCTGTTGCCTGTGCCTCCACCGACACGCTGGTCATCGTACGCGGCCGGACACTCAGCCTGCAGCAGACCGGCAAAGGGGTTCCGGGGCCGGTGTCCGTGGATTTTGGCAGTGCCAGAGTCCTCTATCGCGGCCGTGCCGCAGCCAATGAGCTGCTGGGTAAAGCCGTTGGGCGCAGTAAAAAATCCTCCTTGCGTGTAGTCGATGCGACGGCCGGACTGGGCAGGGATGCCTTTGTGCTGGCAGGACTCGGTTGTCAGGTTGACCTGTGGGAGCGCGAGCCGGTGATTGTGGAGTTACTGCGCGCTGGCCTGGATAGCGCGCACAGCGCGGGTGATCCCTGGCTGGCAGCCGTCTTGCGGCGTATGCACCTGTACCCGGGCGATGCCAGGCAGAGCATGGCGAATCGCAGCCAGGGCGTGGACGTGATCTACCTCGACCCGATGTTTCCGCTGCGCGGTAAAAGTGCCGCAGTAAAGAAAGAAATGGCGTTGTTCCAGCGCCTGCTGGAACGTGCCGCGGATCCACAGGAGGCGGATGCGCTGTTACTGTGGGCATTGCAACAGGATGTCGCCAGGGTGGTGGTCAAACGTCCTGCCAAAGCGCCGCTTCTGGCTGGTCAGGTGCCGCACCATGCCGTAAACGGCAAGTCCGTGCGCTACGATGTTTATGTGCGGCGCAGAATCGACGGGGAGCATGCATGACCGGACCCAAGAAAATAGCGCTGGTTACCGGCGCCTCCGCCGGCCTGGGCGCCGAGTTCTGCCGGCAACTGGCTCCGCGTTGCGACGTGATCATTGCGGTGGCCCGGCGCCGGGAACGCCTTGGAGCACTGGCCAGCGAGTTGGCTGATGCTGCCTCCGTGCACTGCCTGGAGGCTGACCTCGGTACTATTGAAGGTGTTGCCAGAACCATGGAGGCGATACGCCAGCAAGGTCCAGTGGACTATCTGATCAACAACGCGGGATTTGGCACCTTCGGCCACTTCGAGCAGTTATCCATTGAGAGCCAGCGGACCATGGTGGGCCTGCACATTGATGCCAGCATTACACTGTGCCGCGCCGCCATACCGTATATGCGGGAACGGGGCGGCGGCACGATCATCAACGTGTCCTCGCTGGGCAGCCTCATGCCGCTGCAGAACATGGCGGTTTACGGTGCTACCAAAACATTTCTCAACTATTATTCCCAGGCCCTGCAGTTGGAGTTGAGCGGCACCGGTATCGAGGTACAGGCCTTGTGCCCGGGCTTCACCCGCACTGAGTTTCACGATGCCCTGGCGGATGAAGGATTCGATCGCAACCGCATACCGGAGCAGTTCTGGATGTCCGCGCAGGCGGTGGTGGCGGCCAGTCTCGCGGCATTGGGCAGCGGTCAGGTGCTGGTGGTGCCCGGCGCGGACAACCAGAGGCTGGTGCGGCAGGGCCTGCAGCAGCAGCTGGACTCACTCCAGCAATAGACGCGTCAGTATGCCCTTGTAGATTGCTGTCAGGCGTGGCAGGTCGGTAGCCAATACGTGCTCATTGATCTTGTGGATACTCGCGTTGACCGGGCCCACTTCCACCACCTGGGCGCCGGTGGTTGCGATGAAGCGCCCATCCGAGGTGCCGCCGGCGGTCGACAGCGCCGGCTGTTGACCAGTGATGTCCGAGATGCTTGCGATAGCGGCGTCGACCAGTCTGCCGGCCGGAGTCAGGAAGGGCTGGCCGCTCAATTGCCATTGCAGGGAATATTCGAGCTCGTGTGCACGCAGGATAGACTCCGTGCGCTGGCGCAGTTCGGCGTCGGTTAGGGCGGTAGAGAAGCGGAAGTTGAACACCACCTGCACCTCTCCCGGGATGACATTGGTGGCGCCGGTGCCGCCGTTGATGTTGGACACCTGCAGCGCGGTGGGCGGAAAGAACTCGTTGCCCTCGTCCCATACCTCTGACATCAGCGCGTGCAGCGCTGGCAACACGCGGTGGATGGGATTGTCCGCCAGGTGCGGATAGGCGATGTGGCCCTGCACACCGCGGACGGTCAACACGCCGCCCAGTGAGCCACGCCGGCCGTTCTTGATGGTATCGCCCAGGACTGCAGCGCTGGAGGGCTCCCCTATCACGCACCAGTCTATCGACTGGCCCCTCTCCTGCAGGTAGTGCAATACCCTGGCGGTGCCGTCCACTGCCGGCCCCTCTTCATCGGAGGTGATCAGGAAGCCGATACGCCCCGGATGGTGCGGATGTTGCGCTACGAATTCTTCGCAGGCGATCACCATGGCCGCCAGGCTGCCTTTCATGTCAGCACTGCCGCGCCCGAACAGCATGCCGTCGCGCAGTGTCGGCTCAAACGGGGGCGCGTCCCACTGGTCAACGGGCCCTGTGGGCACCACGTCGGTGTGTCCCGCAAAAACCATCAGCGGCCCGTGCTCGCCGTGCAACGCCCAGAAATTGCTGACCTCTCCGAATGGCAGCTGTGTACAGATGAAGCCCAGCGCGCGCAGCCTGTCCATCATCAGTGTCTGGCAGCCTGCATCCGCGGGTGTGACCGAGGGTCGGCGCAGCAGTTCACAACACAGTTCCAGTGTATTTTCCACGTAACCTACTTGTACCCGGACTCAGTTGTGGGCATGCAGTTCCTTATTGAGTTCCACCGCGCTGCGGTTGGTGAGGCACTCCACCGCGCCGGTGGTGGAATTGCGACGAAACAGCAGGTCGGATTTTCCCGCGAGATCGCGCGCTTTCGCCGTGTGCACGGGCATGCCATCGGCATCGAGCATGGTGACCTTGGTGCCTGCGGTGACAAACAGCCCCGCTTCCACGGTGCAGCGATCGCCCAACGGGATGCCTATGCCCGCATTGGCGCCGATCAGGCATTTTTTACCCACTGAAATCACGATGTTGCCGCCACCGGAGAGTGTGCCGATGGTGGAGCAGCCGCCGCCGAGGTCGGAGCCGCTGCCGACGGTGACACCAGCGGAAATGCGGCCTTCGATCATGCCAGGACCCTCGGTGCCGGCGTTGAAGTTGACGAAGCCCTCGTGCATGATCGTCGTGCCTTCGCCCAGATAGGCTCCGAGGCGAACCCTGGCGGTGTGGGCAATGCGAACTCCGCTGGGCACCACATAGTTGGTCATCTTGGGGAATTTGTCGACACAACTCACTTCGAGCACCTCGCCACGCAGGCGCGCCGCCCACTGGCGCTGAGACAGTTCGTTCAGGTCGATGGCGCCCTCACTGGTCCAGGCGACGTTGGGCAATGCGCCGAACAGGCCCTGCAGGTTGGTGCCATGCGGCCTCACCAGGCGGTGTGAGAGCAGGTGCAGTTTGAGATACGCTTCCGGCACGTTGCCCGGCGGTTGGTCTTCCCGCAATAACACGGCCACGGCGGGCCTGCCACTCTCGCCCAACTGGGCCGCCAGATCCGCCTGGGTATGTTCCCCCGACTCCGCCAGTGCCGCTTGCAGCTCCCGCAATTGCCCGGCGTTGAGCGTCCAGTTACTGTCGCTCTGCCCGAGGGCAATTGCCAGCTGTTGCGAGGGGTACAGCATGGGCTGCGGAAAAAATACTTCCAGCCAGTCTCCGTTGGCGTTGTGTGTCCCCACACCCAGGCCAAAGGCAAAAGCGCCATTCGTCATTGCAGTTTCACCATAATTTGATTACCCGTTCAAAGGGTATGTGCATTGAGTATCTTGACGTAACTGGCCGGGGAAAACCCGGTAAAGCGTTGTTGTCCGGTATCCAGTACGGGTCGTTTAATCAGTGTGGGATGTAACAGTATGGCTTTGCGGGCGGCTTCCTCGTCCATGCGCGCGCGCGTCTGCTCACTCAGTGCTTTCCAGCTGGGACTGCGCCGGTTCAATAGATTCTGCCAACCCAGTTCCTCGATCCAGGCCGCGACCATTGCCTCATCCAGGCCATCTTCCCGAAAGTCGTGGTACTGGTAGTCGACACCGTGGGTTTCCAGCCACTTGCGCGCCTTTTTCACCGTGTCGCAATTTCTGATGCCATAGAGCGTAATCATAGCAATACTCCAGCGAGTAACGTACTCTCGGGGTCGCGTAGCATAACAAAGCGGACCGTTCAGTTATAGGTATAGGTGTAGGTGTAGCGGTGCCGCTCGCTCTATAGCCTTGCGTCGTCGACAAGCAACGTACAGGATAGCGCAGGTTTCAGGCCTTGCGGGTTACTTTCGGAGTTTTCCGCCGGGGATAACAGGTGCGGCAAATTTCGCAGACACGCCCGTCGCAGCCGCGCGCTCTGCAGTGTTCGCGGCCGTAATAGATCATTTGCAGATGCAGCCGGTTCCAGTACTCCTGTGGAAACAAACGCTTCAGGTCGCGCTCGGTCTGCACTACGCTTTTTCCGCTGCTGAGTCCCCAGCGCTGCGCCAGGCGGTGAATATGCGTGTCAACTGGAAACGCAGGTTCACCGAAGGCCTGTGACATGACGACACTGGCTGTTTTGTGACCCACGCCAGGCAGGCGCTCCAGCGCTGCAATATCGGCGGGCACCTTGCCGTCATGTTCCTCCAGCAAAATCTCACTGAGTCGTTTAATCGCCTTTGACTTCTGTGGCGACAAACCACAGGGTTTAATAATGCGTTCAATCTGCCCGACATCCAGCGCTGCCATCGCGGTGGGATTATCCGCCAGGGCGAACAGGGCAGGGGTCACCTTGTTCACCCGTTCGTCGGTGCATTGGGCACTGAGCAGCACAGCTATCAATAGCGTGAACGGGTCGCTGTGGTGCAGTGGTATTGGTGGTTGCGGATACAACACCTGCAGGCGATGCAGAATGTACTCTGCGCGTTCAGCTTTTCGCACGGCCCTACAACTTGCCCAGCCGATGCACGATGCGCTGCGCCGCTTCCACGCAATGCGCGGTGGATGCTACGAGGGCCATGCGCACGCGATTTTCACCGGGGTTGATGCCGCCGGCGTCGCGCGCCAGGAAGCGCCCGGGTAGCACAGTAACACTTTCGCCGGCATACAGTTGGCGGGCGAACTCGATATCGCTCACGGGTGTCTGTGGCCACAGGTAAAAACCTGCGTCCGGCATTGTCACGGCAAGATGGCCATCGAGCTCGGCCAGTACCGCGGCGAACTTGTCGCGGTATTGTTGCCGATTGCTCCGGACATGCTCTTCGTCGTTCCACGCCGCGATACTGCCCAATTGGTGAGGAATTGGCATGGCGCAGCCATGATACGTCCGATATTGCAGGAAGGCGCGCAGTATGTCGGCGTCACCCGCGACAAATCCCGAGCGCAGCCCGGGCAGGTTGGAGCGTTTGGAGAGACTATGGAATACCACGCAGTTGCGATAACTACCGTCTCCCATACTGGCGCAGGCCTGCAGCAAGCCCGGGGGAGGTGACTGTTCATCGAAGTAGATTTCCGAGTAGCACTCATCGCTGGCGATGACAAAATCAAACTCGCGCGCCAGTCGAATGATGTCCTGCAGTTGCTGTAAGGACATGACAGCGCCGGTGGGATTGCCGGGGCTGCACAAGTAGAGTAGCTGGCATTGTTGCCACTGCTGCTCCGACACGCCACTGAAGTCGGGCAGAAATCCGGATTCGGCAGTGCAGTTGACGAAATATGGTCTTGCTCCAGCCAGCAGGGCAGCGCCTTCGTAAATCTGGTAGAAGGGGTTGGGACTCATTACCAGCGCGCCGGAACCTGGACTGACCACTGCCTGGGCAAAGGAGAACAGCGCCTCCCGCGTGCCGTTTACCGGTAGTATCTGATGGTCCGGGTCAACGGCGGGTAATGCATAGCGACGCTGCAGCCAAGCGGCGATCGTGCGGCGCAGTTCCGGCACACCTGCGCTGGTCGGGTAATTGGCCAGCCGTGGGAGATTGTCTGCGATCACTTGCAGCACAAACGCCGGCGAGGCGTGCTGCGGCTCGCCGATGGATAACGCGATGGGCGCTCTGCCTGCCGCTGGCGCCAGGTCGTTGAACAGCTGCGCCAATTTGGTAAACGGATATGGCTGAAGATCTTGCAAGTAGGGGTTCATAGGCGGTCAGGCTGCGACCTGTTCGTCGAGTTCATTGCAAATGGTGCGTTGCAATTCCTCGCACAATTGCGGATCGGTCAGCGCCTGCTGGCGGTCGTCGGTGATAAAAAATACGTCCTCGACGCGCTCTCCGAGCGTCTGGATTTTAGCCGCCTGGATTTCGACATTGAATGATTCAAAAATCCTACTCAATCGAGCCAGCAAGCCGGGTCTGTCGAGTGTGGACACCTCCAGTACCGAGACGTTTTTAACGGCATCCACCACGATGCTGGTTTCGGTGGGGATGGTAAAGGATTTCATTTTCCTGGGCGTGCGCCGCACAGTTGTGGTTGATTCGCCCGACTCATTCCCCAGAGTTTCACTGAGGTAGGCCCTGATGTGCGCCAGCCGCGCGCTATCTTCACTGATGGGCTGGCCGCTGGAGTCGAGCACAAAGAAGGTGTCAAGGCTCATACCGTCATTGGCGTTGTAGATACGGGCGTCGTGTACGCTCAGGTCCAACTGCTCCAGGCCCGCGCAAATGCGGGAGAACAGGTGGGCATTACTTTTTGCATGAATAAAAATTTGCGTGGTATTGGCGACACTGGATTCCGCATTGTTGCGAATCAGGACCAGCGGCTTGTCGCGCTGGTGATGGCTGGCTATGGCCTCTGTGTGCCATGCGATATCTTCGATGCGTTCGCGCAGGAAATAGTCCTCGCCACGTCCCCGCCAAAGGTCATCGAGTTCCTCGGGCGTAAAGCCGCGGCCTTCAAGCATGTCGCTGGATGCGCGGCGGGCCTGTTCCACAAGTGCCTGTTTGCCTATTGGGTTGTCCAGTCCACGGCGTAGCGCGCGTCGGG
>Ga0114942_1000347_pt1 | contig 13178 bp, 11 predicted proteins | sample LowerColdCreek_FD_88674 | JGI IMG/M metagenome (GOLD analysis project Ga0114942, IMG submission 88674) | Groundwater microbial communities from Cold Creek, Nevada to study Microbial Dark Matter (Phase II) - Lower Cold Creek | ecosystem: Environmental > Aquatic > Deep subsurface > Groundwater ... | reverse complement strand
TCGTGATCTTGGAGGACGCCCGCCCGGCAGCGGACGTCGCTGCCGGGCGTCTTCAACGCACGCTCACCAGACCGTCAGCGGATCGGTCGCCACCATGGCGCTCCCCGGCTTGCAGCTGAACGCTTGTGCGAAATACGGCGTGTTGCTCATCGGCGTCAGCACCCGGTACTTGGCGGGCGAATGCGAGTCGGTGCGCAGCTGGTTGATGAGGAACTCCATGCGCACCTTGGTCCGCCAGACCAGCGCGTTGCTGAGGAAGAAGCGCTGCGCCGGCGTGTAGCCGTCCACCGGCTTGGCGGCGGCAGTGCCGCCGCGCTTGAGTGCGCGCTGCAGGCCTTCGAATGCGATCGGCAGGCCGGAGATGTCGGAGATGTTCTCGCCCAGCGTCAGCCGGCCGTTGATGCTGTAGCCGGGCAGCGGGCTGATCGCGCCGTAGCGCTCGGCCACCTTGTCGGCGCGGGCCTTGTAGCCGGCGGCGTCGGCGGGGGTCCACCAGTCGGTCAGCGAGCCGCCCGCGTCGAAGTTGCGGCCGCTGTCGTCGAAGTGATGGGTGATCTCATGGCCGATGACCATGCCGATGCCGCCGTAGTTGGTGGCGTCGTCGGCCTTGGCGTCGAAGAAGGGCGGCTGCAGGATGCCCGCGGGAAAGATGATCTGGTTCAACCCGCCGGCAAAGGCGTTGACGATGTGCGGGCTGGTGCGCCAGCGGCCGCGCTCGACCGGGGCGTCCAGGTCCTTCATCTGCTGGCCGCTGTGCCACAACGCCACCTTCAGCCAGTTGCCGGCGTAGTCGTTGCTGCTCAGTTGCAGGCCCTCGTACTGCGGCCACTTCTCGGGCGCGCCGATCATGGGCTGCATGCGTGCGAGTTTTTCCTGTGCGCGAGCCTTGGTGGGCGGTGTCATCCACTCCAGCTTGTCGATGCGCTCCTTCATGCTGGCGCGGATGTCCTCCACCAGCTGCACCGAGCGCCGCTGCGCCTCGGGCGAGAAGGCGCGGGCGACGAACAGCTCGCCCAGCGCCAGCGCCACCGGCTCGCCGCCGGTGCGGCCGCCGATCTGCTGGATCACGTTCTCGCTGCGCGGCGGCGGCGCCTGCAGGCCGGTGAGGGCCTTGCCGCGGTACTCGAAGGCCGCTGTGGCGTAGGCTGTGGGCAGGCGAGGTGCGGCCGTGTCCAGCACGCGCAGCGCCAGGTAGCTGCGCCAGACCTCCAGCGGCGTTTCGGCCGCCAGCTTGGCCACGCGGGCCGCGAACTCCGGCTGGCCGACCAGCAGGCGCTGCGGCATCTTGGCGCCGGCGGTCAGCACGGCGAGATAGCCCTGCCAGTCAAACCCCGGCGCGGCAGCGGCCAGCTCGGCCGGTGCAAAGGGGTTGTAGTTCGCGTTGGGGTCGCGCAGCTTGGCGCGTTCCCGCGACACCTCGGCCAGCTGGGTCTCGAAGGCCAGCAGCGCGTCCAGCTCGGCGTCACCCGCCGGGCGGCCGGAGGTGCTGAGCACCGTCTTGGCGAACACGCGGTAGGCCGCAGTGATGCTGCGCGTGCGCTCGTCGCTGCGGAAGTAGTCGTCGCGGTCCGGCAGGCCCAGGCCGGACTGGCCCAGCGCCAGCACGTTGCGCCGGGTGTCCTTGCGGTCGGGCTGCACGGCGTAAGCCAGCGGTGCGGCCACGCCGGCGCGCGACAGCAGCGCCAGCAGGGCGGGCAGGTCTTCACGGCGCTGCAGCGTGTCGATGCGGTTGAGCAGCGGCGCGACCGACGTCAGGCCGCGCGCTTCGATGGCGGCTTCGTCCATGCCGGCGGCGTAATAGCTGGCGATGAGCTTCAGGCCGGGCGTCGTCTGCAGCGCCGGCTTGTCGGCCAGCTCCTTGAGCGCGCGGTTCAGCAATTCGTCATTGGCCTGACGCAGTTGTTCGAAGCTGCCGATGCGGGCGCGACTGGCCGGGATTTCCGTCGCGGCCTCCCAGTTGCCGTTGACGAAGGCGTAGAAGTCGTCGCAGGGCTTGACGTCCTTGGACAGGCCGCTCAGGTCGAGGGCCGGGGTGAGCGTGGGGGCGGCGGCCAGGACCAGCAGGGTCGCTGCGAGGGCCAGGCGGTGGCGGGAGAAGCTGGGCATGGGGGTGTGCTCAGAGCGGTAGGGAAAGGAGGGCTGATTAGAGCCCCCCATCGGGACTCGGGTTGTCAGACACGGGGCATGATTGCGGGTTTTCACTAGTTCTGACTGCGGTCCATGACTACTTTCCAGCGCCTGAGGACGGCGCTCCTCCCCTCGCTCCTGTTGGTTTCATCCGCGATGGCCCAGCCCGTGCAAGGGCAGGGCGCCACCTTCCCGTCCAAGGTCTACGACACCTGGGCGCGCGCGTTCGAGAAGGCCGGCGGTGGCGCCGTTGCCTACAAGGGCACCGGCTCGGGCGACGGCATCAAGCAGATCACCGCCCGCAACGCCGATTTCGGCGGCACGGATTCCCCGCTCCCACCCGCCGAGCTGGGCAAGCACAGGCTGGTGCAGATCCCCATGGTCGTCGGTGGCGTCGTGCCGGTCGTCAACCTGCCCGGCCTGGGCGCCCCGCTTCAGCTCGACGGCGAGCTGCTGGCCGACATCTTCCAGGGCCGGGTCAAGGTTTGGAACGATGCGCGCATCGCCGCGCTCAACCGGGGCGCCGTGCTGCCGGATTGGGCCATCAAGCGCGTGGTGCGGGCCGAGAAGTCGGGCACCAGCGATGGCTTCAGCCGCTACCTGTCCGCCGTGTCGGCAGCGTTCAAGGCCAACGTCGGATCCGACCAGGCGCCAGCCTGGCCGGGTGTGCCGCTCAAGGCAGAAGGCAACGACGGCATGGTGCAGACATTGCGTGCGACGCCGGGCGCCATTGCCTATGTGTCGTTCGACCGGGTGCTGCGCGACAAGCTCGCCAGCGTGAAGCTGCGCAATGCCGCCGGGCGTTTCGTGCTGCCGACCGAGGCAGGGTTTCGCGCCGCCATCGTCGAGAGCGACATGCACCGCCAGGGTGACGACCTCGCCACGCTGCTGGACCGCCCCGGCAATGACACCTGGCCCATCACCTTGACCAGTTTCGTGCTGGTGGACGCCGAGCCGGCCACGGCCGCCAAGGCGCTGGGCACCCTGAAGTTCCTCTACTGGTGCTTCATGCATGGCGACGACTTGACCCGTGGCACGGGCTTTGCGCCGCTGCCAGTGAGCGTGCAGTCGCGCCTGGCCACTCGCTTCACGCAAGTGCGCCCCAAGGACGGGCAGTTGCCAGCCTACCAGCGCTTCTGAATTCGGCGGCGCCAGACGAGCAGGCTGGCGATGCTGCCGGCCCATGCCGCCAAGATGAAGGCCTGCGCATAGGGGCGACCGGCGCGCTCGGGCAGGCTGGCGCGGTCGACCAGTAGCAAGGTCTCCTCGCGCTTGCCGGCTTGCTGCGCCAACTCGTCATCCTGCAGGCGCAGGCGCAGCAGCAGGCGCTCCTGGCGCTGCTGTTCGCGCCAGGCCGTGGCGTAGCGGGCGAGTGCCGGCGCCCGGGTGGACTCCAGGCTTGCGAGCTGGCCGCGCAGCGCGTCGAGCAGGGCGGCTTCGCGCCGGTAGGGCGCGCTGCCCGGCGCGAAGGCCTGGGCCAGGCCGGCAAGGCGGGCTTCGCTGCGGCGCACGGCGTCGGACAGGCCCGCCCATTGCGCGCTGGCGTAGCGCGCGTCGCTGCGCAGCGACGCCTCGTCGATGCCGCTGCGGGCCAGTGCCGCGCGGGCCTCGGCGGCGGCGGCCTGGGCTTCGCGCAGCGCGGCGGCCAGGCGCTTGCGGCGCTCGGCGGCGGCCTCGGCGCGCAAGGTGTCGATCAGCACTTGCAGCTCCTGCAGGTGAAACGCCGCCATGTCGGCCGCCAGCCAGGGCAGCGGTGCATCGACCTCGAGGACGAGCAGCCCCCCCTTGTCGCTGCCGACCCGCACGCTGTCAGCCAGGCGTTCGCGCGCGTCCTGCCGTGTGCGCTCGCCCCAGAACGCCTGCAGCCCGAAGTGGCCGATGACGCGGTCGGCCATGCGGCGGCTTTGCAGCAGTGCACCGTATGCCGGCAGGCGCAGCGGCGGCGCCTGCACCGCGACGCTGAGGCGGGCGGTGTAGACCGGCGGGAGCAGCAGCAGGCAGGCGATGGCCGTCAGCGCGGCGGCCAGCTGGGGCAGGATCAGCAGCGCCAGACCGAAGCGCCAGGACAGCCGTCTCACGGACGCAGCAGGGCGCGCGTCGCTGGCGGGCTGGCGGCCACCAGTGCGGCGAGAAAGTCCTCCAGCACCGCGTGTGCCTGGGCGGCGTCGTCAGGGTGGCGCAGGATCAGCGAGGCGCGGGCGAGCAGGCTGTCCGGCACGCGGCCGGCCAGGCGTTCGTGCATCAGGTGCATGCGCGTCGCTGTCGTGCCCATGTTGTAGTGGTTGCCGCTGCGCAGCCAGTAGCTGACGGCTTCGAGCCGAGCGCTGCGCCGTGCCAGCAGGCGCCGGCCGTCGACGCCGGCCATGGCGGCGGGGGCGCTGTCGAGGATCTGGAAGCCCTGCGCGGGGTAGCAGCCCAGGGGATCGTGGGCAAGGTCGCTGAGGTCGGCGGCTCTGCGGACCAGTGCGATGTTGAGCATCAACAGGCGGCCCTGAGTGTCCGCATAGGTGCGCACGACTTGCTGGTCGTAAGCCTCGGCTTCGCCGGGCATCGTCGTCAGCACGACCTGGTCGGGGCCACCGGCCACAAGGCGCCAACCGCCGACCTGGGCGGGCAGGGTCTGTTGCAGGTCAGCCATTGGCACGAGCTCCGGCAGGTTCGGGCGGTGCTGCAGCCAGGCCGCCAACGCCAGCAGCACGGCCAGCAGCGGCGCGGTGCGGCGCCAGTCTGGCAACGCCAGCGTCGCGCCTTTGCGCAGGGGCGGCCTGGCCGGCGGCGACGGCGCAACGCGCCGCAGCAGCGCGTCCACTGGCGCCAGCATCAACAGCGCCAGCGCGAACAGCAGCAGCCCCGAGCCTTCATGCAGAACGCCCTGGCCCAGCGCACTGCCGCCGTGATAGGTCAGCAGCGCCAGCGCCAGCACGCGCAGCAGGTTGGCGGTGAACGAGATGGGCAGGATCAGCGCCGCCAGCGCGGCCTGGCGCAGCGCCGAGGGCTGGCGCAGCAGGTGGATATAGAGCAGCCCGAAGGCTTCCAGCATGAAGAGCGAATGGATGCCCGAGCAGGCATCGGCCACATGCAGCTGGTAGGCGCCGAGCTGCAGCACGACACCGTCGCGCGCCACCGCGTAGCCCAGGCCGTGCAGCAGGTGTTCTGCGCACCCGCTGATGAGGAGTTTCAGGGGCTGCGTGAGCGGGTCCGTCATCCACACGGGCCAGGGCACGAGGAAGAGCAGGAAAACATAGGGAAAGCGCCCCTGCGCGCGCAGCCGCGCCGGGCCGCCTGCCCACAGCGTCAACCCGGCCAGCAGGGGCGGCAGGGCCAGCATGCTGATTTGCACCGTGCTGCTGAGCGCACCCAGCGCGTGCAGGGCCAGTGCCGCACCCAGCAGCAGCGCCACGCGGGGCCACGGCGCCGGCGCGGCCTCAGCCTGGACTGCCGCGCGATGCCATGACAGCGCGAAGAGTGCCAGGGCTGCTATCAGCAGCACCGGCCCGTGCGAGTGCGCGGGCATCTGCCAGTGCCCTGCCGCCAGCGCCGCCAGCGTAGGGGCGTAGAGCACGGCAGCGGCGCCTGCGACAGCGAGCAGGGGCAGGTAGCCCTGCAGCGCTGCCGCGCCGCGCTTCGTGGGCAGTGCTGCCGGGCTGGACATCAGGCCGTGCGGGTCTTGCGGCGGCGCGCCAGCCAGCCGACGAGGCCCAGGCCGCCGGCCATCAGCGCGTAGCTGCTCGGCTCGGGCACGGGTGCGGCGGCGATCTGGTCGACCTGGAAGGCCAGCACCTGCGAGAAGCCGGCCCCCAGCGTCAGCGTGTAGCTGCCCAGTGCACCGAGCCCGGAAACGTCCCAGCTGTAGGTGTAGTAGTCGGCCGCGCCGCCGGTCAGGACGCTGCTGGACGACGTGGCCGCCAGGGCCTGGCTGCCGCCGTTGTAGTTCAGCGTGAGGCTGAAGGGTGCGACATCGAAGTGGTTGACGATGCCCTGAAAGACGATCTGCCCTACGTTGGCGGTCAGCGTCGCGTCGGCCAGCGTCAGCACCGAGCCGCTGCCGTACAGGCCGGCGCCTGCGGGATAGTGGTTGCCCGACACGCGCGTCAGCACGGCATCGCCCGAGCCGGCGACGTTGGCGACCGTGCCGGCCACGAGCTGGGCTTCGGTCAGCGCGCCGCCGACGCGGTTGCGGTTGAGCTGGTTCCAGCCGTCGAAGGAGAGCGAGCCGGCGACGTCGGTGAACGCGTCGTGCACGGTGTTGGCCTGGGCCGTGGTGGCGGCGATGAGCAGGGCGGACAACAGGGAGAGCTTCATTTGCATGGTGGTTTGCAGTTGCGGTTGGAATCAGGGCGCTGTGAAGGGGCTGCGGCGGAATGAGCGGTCGTGTGGGGCCTCGTCGCAGCTTCCTCAGTACTGGAGGGTCACGGACAGCTTGGCCGCGCGGCCCGGCGCGTGGAAGCCGACGCCGCCGGCGAAGCTGCTGCTGAGGCAGTAGTCGCGGTTGGTCAGGTTGTCGACGCCGCCGCGCAGCAGCGCCCAGGGCGCGATCTGCCAGCTGGCGAAGAGTTCGTGCAGGTTGGCGCCGTAATGCGTGCCGACGCCGCTGGCGTCCGCCGTGCTGGCACACACGGCCGGTGCGCCGGCGATGTAGGCGCGGCGGTCGGCCAGGTGGCGCAGCCGCCAGCCGGCCTCCAGGCGCCCGTCCAGCGCGCGCAGGCCCAGCACGAGGCTGGCGCTGTCGGGCGGCACGGAGTAGCTTTCCACGCCGCTCTGCCCCGGCAGCGCGTCGTTGACGGCGCTGCGCTTGACGCGCGCCAGGTTGAGCTCGGCGAACCCGTCGCGGCTGCCGTAGCGCAGCTCCAGCTCCAGGCCGCGGCGGTGCTCGATGCCGGGCTGCTGGACGCGGCCGTCCTGCCAGCGCAGTGAGTCGAGCAGCTGGTCGGTGCGGATGCGGAACATCGTCAACCGGCCGAACCACTGTTGGCCGCCCTGCTGCGGGGGCTCCCAGGCCAGCGTCAGCTCCTTGCTGCGGGACTGCTGCGGCACGTAGAGGTCGCCGCAGATGCCGTTGAGCGGCGCATGGTCCAGCGCCGGGTTGTAAGGCTGGCCCAGGCCGGCGCGGTCGTACAGCGGCTGCGCGGTGTTGACCGTGACGCGGTTGCCCTGCAGCGGGTCGCCCCAGCTGCGCATGCACAGGCCGCTCTGCCCGGCGGAGTTGCCGCTGCCGTCGCGGAAGTACTGGTCGATCAGCGGCGGGCGGAAGCCCTCGTTGTAGCGGCCGGTCAGCGCGAAGGGGCTGTCCGGGATGCGCCAGGTCAGCGCCAGCGAGGGCTGGGCCTTGGAGAAGCTGATCTCCGGCGCCTGGCCTTCGCGCCGCATGTTGTCGCGCGTGCCGCCACGGGCGATGACGGTGTAGCGGTCCAGGCGCACGCCGGGCGCAAGCGTCCAGTCGCCCCAGGTCCAGCGGCTGTCGGCGATGAAGGCGTGCGAGTGCTTGTCGCCGGGCGGCTGGTCGCCGTTGAAACCGCTGGGCCAGTTGCGCGCGTTGATGGCTTCGTTGGCGCTGACGCGACGCACGTCGCGTTCGTTGCGCAGCGCCTGCATGCCCAGCGTCAGGCTGGCGTCGACGGCGCCGAGTTGCCAGCCCAGGTCGGCAAACACCTCGCCGTTGAGGATGTCGTAGCGCCAGGTGTCGTCGCAGGTGGGCAGGATGGGCGCGGTGGCGCAGATGCGTGTCTCGCCGTAGACGTGGCGGTCGTGCAGGTGGGTCTGCTCGCGGGCCAGCATGGCGCGCAGCTTGAAGTTCGGGCCGGGCTCCCACAGCACGCGCAGGTGGGTCGTGGTGTCGTCGATGCTGCGACGCACGACGCCACCCACGCCCACCAGGCCGCCGGTCGCGTCATACGGCTGGCGCTCGGGCCCGCTGAGGTATTGCACGTGGCCGAGCTCGATGAAGAGCTCGTCGGTGGGCGACAGGCCGATCTTGGCCAGCCGGCTCTCCGAGTGCGTGGACGACAGCGTGAGGCGCTTGTCGTCCGGCAGGCGCAGGTCCTGCGAGTCGCGCTTGACGACGGCCGCCAGCAGCTCGATGCGTTCGGTCGGCCGGCCGAACACGGCGCCCATGCGCAGCCGCTCACGGTTGTTGTCGTTGAAGCCGAGCTTGACGAGCGCACCCGCGCGCTGGCCCGGCGCCAGCAGGTCGGCCGCATTCTTGGTCGTCGCCGAGATCGTGCCGCCCAGGGCGCCCGAGCCCGAGGTGACCGACGGGCCGCGCTCCACGGACAAGGCCTTCAGCAGTTCGGGCTCCAGGAACACGCCGCCGCCGAAGCGGTATTTCTCGAAGCCCTTCACGGCGCCGTCGATCTTGAAGAGCACGTCCTCGTTGTCGCTGAAGCCGCGCAGCGTGAAGCGCATGCCGCTGGCGCGCGGGCCGCCGACGACGCCCACGCCCGGCACATCCTTGAGCACGTCGAACACGTTCTCGGCCTGGCGGCGTGCGATGGCCTCGCCCTCCAGCCGCGTGACGGGCAGGTCGGCGGGCAGGCCGAGCTTGTCGGCCTCGGGCGTGGCCTTCACGCGCACGACGGGCAGGATGTTTTCAGGTGGCGGCATGGCCGGCTCCTCGGCTGCGGCCGCGAACAGGGGCAGCAGTGCCGCCAGCAGGGCAGGGCGCTTCACGCCTGCGCTTCCCGCTGAGCGCGCCAGCGTCGCCAGCCGGCGCCGCCGCACAAGGCCACGCCGATGATGGCGAGGGCATAGGTGCTGGGCTCGGGCACGGCGGCGACCTGGTCGAGCTGGAAGGCCAGCGCGTTGGCATGCGCGTCCAGGCCGAAGGTGATGGTGAACGAGGAGACCGAGCTGCCGACGCCCGACAGGTCCCAGGCGAACTGGCCGTAGTTGGGGTTGCTGGCCGAGGCCGACAGCGCCGTGCCGTCCATCGCCACGCCGCCCGACACCGAGCTCATCGTGTAGATCGGGGCGAGCGACTGGCTGCCGCCGTTGTAGCTGAGCGTGGGCAGGTAGCCGGCCTGCAGCAGGCCATCCACACCCTGCGTGGTATCGACCGACACGAAGGTCTGCAGGTTGACCGAGGTGAGGCCGGCGACGGCGTTGCCGACCGACAGCGAGAAGGCCGAGTCGGTGCTCCACGAGTACAGGCCGAAGCTGGCCGGGTAGAAGCCGCCGGTCAGGCGCCTGAAGCTGGCGCCGCCGCTGCTGTCGACATTGCCGGTGATGCCAGCGGCGAGCTGGGCCGTGGAGATGCGCAGATTGGTCAGCGAGTTGAAGCCATCGGTGGCAGCAGCGCCGGCGATGTCGCTGAAGGCGGATTGGGTCGCGTTGGCATGGGCCAGGCCGCTGCAGAGCAGCAAGGCCATGGCGGCAGCACACGCCAGCAGGGCGGGGCGCATGGAGAGCTCCGGATCTGGGGAAAAAGGAGCGCGGCTGGCCGAGGCCGGCCGCGCTCAAGAGGGGCGGCCCTCTGTTGGGGCCGCACGCCGCCGGCGGCTGCAACGCGCCACCCGGGCGCGCGTGACGTAGCAGCCGTGGCGGGACGTTCAGTGCATCAGTGCGTCAATGCGTCAATGCGCAGTGGACTTGCGGCGGCGGGCCAGCAGGCCCACGACACCCATGCCGGCCAGCATCAGTGCATATGTGCCCGGCTCGGGCACAGGCGCGGCGACCGACTGGTCGAGCTGGAAGGCCAGCGCGCTGGCGTGCGTGTCCAGGCCGAAGTTCACGCTGAAGGACGTGATCGGCGTCGAGATACCGGACAGGTCCCAGCTGAAATAGCCGTAGTTGGGGTTGCTCGCCGAGGCCGGCAGCGGGCTGCCGTCCATGCCGAAGCCGCCCGAAACCGCAGTCACCGAGTACGCGGTGGCCGCCACGCTCTGCGTGCCGCCGTTGAAGCTCAGCGTGGGCAGGTAGCCGGCTTGCAGCAGGCCGTCCACGCCCTGCGAGGTGTCCACGGTCACGAAGGTCTGCAGCGTGACGGTGCTCAGGTCGGCCACCGCCGAGGCGACGTTGACGCTGAAGGCCGAGTCCGTGCTCCAGGAGTAGAGGCCGAAGCTGGCGGGGTAGTAGCCGCCGGTCAGGCGCTTCAGCGTGGCAGCGTGGTCCGAGCCGGCGACGTTGCTGGCCAGGCCGGCGACGAGCTGGGCCGTCGTGATGCGGGCGTTGGTCAGCTGGTTGAAGCCGTCGACGGTGGTGGAACCGGCGACATCCACGAATGCGTCGTGGGTGGTGTTGGCGGCAGCAACGCCGGCGAGGGTCAGCAGCACGGCGGCCGCCAGCGGGGTCCGGATGGACAGGTTCATGGTCACTCCAAGAATCAAGAGCGTCCTCACCTTCACCCAGAGAAGCGATCAGACTGCGAACACAGCGGTGATGTCGGATGCGGCCCCAAGCCGCCTCCCGTTGGCTGCCGCAGCGCGGCAGCCGTTGGCTCAGCCCGTGGGCTTGAGCTTTGAACTCAGTGGCGCCGATCCGGCCTGCGCAAACAGGTCCGGCCCGACCGGAAAGTCCAGCACGTAGCGGTACTGCTTGCCGTAGTGCACCAGCACCTCCTTCTGCCCGCGCTTGAGGATGCGCAACTCGACCTTGAACTCGCCATAGCCGTCATGCTTGAGCAGCTCTTCGAAGATCTGCGCGATGTGTTGCTGGATGGCGGTCTGGGGCGCTGGCACGACGAGGGCGGTCAGGGTTGAAGTGCTGTAATGAGAATCATTCGCAATTGTGTCGGCGTGAAAAAGTCACGTCAAGAGCGGCCCCGCTGGCCGTCAGGGCTTTCGTGCGTTGGCGTCGTCAGGCGGGCCTGGCGAAGGGCCCCGCCTACACTTGCCGCCAATGCCAGCCCCCACCGAGATCACCGTCCACCAGCAGTCCCGCGTGCTGGAGATCGCCTTTGACGACGGCGCCCGCCACCGCATCCCGTTCGAGCTGATGCGCGTCTACAGCCCTTCTGCTGAGGTGATGGGCCACGGCCCGGGCCAGGAGACCCTGCAGACCGGCAAGCGGGACGTCGTCATCACCGGCCTGGAGCCCGTCGGCCACTACGCCGTGCGCCCGGAGTTCAGTGACGGCCATGCCAGCGGCCTGTTCACCTGGGACTACCTCTACAAGCTCGGCAGCCAGCAAGACGCGCTGTGGCGCGACTACGAAGCCCGCCTGGCCGCTGCCGGCAAGAGCCGCGATGACGCCATGCCGGTCAAGGTCGGCGGCAGCTGCCACTCACACTGAATACTTGCCATGAGCCAAACCCACTTCGGTTTCAGCACGGTCGACGAATCTGAAAAGGCGACCAAGGTCCGCGGCGTCTTCGACTCCGTCGCCTCCAAGTACGACCTGATGAACGACTTGATGTCGGCCGGCCTGCACCGGGCCTGGAAGGCCTACACCGTGCAGGTGGCCAACCTGAAGCCGGGCGAGCGCGTGCTGGACATCGCCGGCGGCACGGGCGACCTGGCGCGCGCCTTCGCCCGCAAGGTGGGCGACAGCGGCGTCGTCGTCCACACCGACATCAACGAGGCCATGCTGCGCCAGGGCCGCGACCGGCTGCTGGACGAAGGCCTGATCCTGCCCACCAGCCTGGCCGACGCCGAGAAGCTGCCCTTCAAGAGCGAGAGCTTTGACCTGGTCAGCGTCGCCTTCGGCTTGCGCAACATGACGCACAAGGACCTGGCCCTGGCCGAAATGTGCCGGGTGCTCAAGCCCGGCGGCCGGCTGCTGGTGCTGGAGTTCTCGCGCATCGCCGAGCCGCTGCGCAAGCCCTACGACTGGTACTCCTTCAACATCCTGCCCAAGCTGGGTTCGCTGTTCGCGGGCGACGCCGATAGCTACAAGTACCTGGCCGAGTCCATCCGCATGCACCCCGACCAGGCCACGCTCAAGGCCATGATGAAGACGGCCGGCTTCGGACACGTCGACGTGCACAACCTCAGTGCGGGCATCGTCGCGCTGCACGCCGGCATCAAGTGCTGAACTGAAGCGCCTGGCAGGGTCGCGCCGCGCTGGAAGCGGGCGGCCCGCGCTCGACCCCCTCAATCGCCCCTCGTTCCTGCCTTCCCCCCGCATACGCGGGGGGTGCCGGAACTTGTCCCTTTAAACCGCTCTAACCGCGGGTTCGGCCCACTTTTATGCGGGACAAGGCTCCCATAGAAGCGACATATCCGGCCAGTACACTCGTTCGTTCCCTAGGGTCTGGCCCCCTTCTACGCACAACAAGGACATCGAAAAGATGGCAAAGCGACTGATCAACCCCCGCGTCTCGTTGCTCGCCGCCGTAGCGGCCGCCGTGCTGTTGGCAGCCTGCGGTGGTGGCGACAAGGGTGACAAGGCTTCCCAGACGGCCGCCAAGGTCAACAAGGAAGAGATCACCGTCCACCAGATCAACTTCGTGCTGCAGCGCCAGCCGGGCCTCAAGCCCGAGCAGGCCGAGGTTGCGAGCCGCCAGGTGCTGGAGCGCCTGATCGACCAGGAACTCGCCGTCCAGAAGGCCCAGGAACAGAAGCTCGACCGCGACCCGCGCGTCGTGCAGCAGATCGAGGCCGCCAAGCGCGAGATCATCGCCCGCGCCTACGTCGAGCGCATCGGTGAATCCGTCGCCAAGCCCTCCAGCGACGAGATCGCCAAGTACTACAACGACAAGCCGGCCCTGTTCAAGGACCGCCGCGTCTACAGCCTGCAAGAGCTGCAGATCGAGGCCAAGCCCGAGCAGTTCGAGGTGCTGCGCACGAAGTTGGCGGCTGCCAAGAGCCTGAACGAGTTCGCCGAGTTCCTGAAGGCCAACGACTTCCGCTTCGCCGGCAACCAGGCCGTGCGCGCCGCCGAGCAGCTGCCGCTGGCCAGCCTGGACAACATCTCGCGCATGACCGATGGCCAGTCCGCCGTCACGCAGAGCGCGAACGGCCTGACCGTCGTGACCCTGATGAGCTCGCGCCCCCAGCCCGCCGACGAGGCGCGTGCGCGCCCGGCCATCGAGGCCTTCCTGGTCAACCAGCGCAAGGCCGAAGTGGTGCAGAAGGACATCAAGGCACTGCGCGACAGCTCCAAGATCGAGTACGTCG
>Ga0114942_1000346_pt1 | contig 13186 bp, 16 predicted proteins | sample LowerColdCreek_FD_88674 | JGI IMG/M metagenome (GOLD analysis project Ga0114942, IMG submission 88674) | Groundwater microbial communities from Cold Creek, Nevada to study Microbial Dark Matter (Phase II) - Lower Cold Creek | ecosystem: Environmental > Aquatic > Deep subsurface > Groundwater ... | reverse complement strand
CTCGGTGGCCGGACAGCCGCTGTAGGTCGGCGTCAGCACTACCTCGACGCCGCCAGGCCTCTCGCGCAGTTCACGCACGATGCCCAACTCCACCAGGCTGACCGCCGGGATCTCGGGGTCGGGCACGGCGGCGAGCTTGGCGCGGGCGGCAGAGAGGTTCATCACCAGGTACCGCCGGGATAGCTGCGCTGCAGGTGCTGCATCGTCGCCAGCAGGTGCCCCATGTGCTCGCTGTGGATGCCGTCAATGCCCCGCGGCCGCATGGCACTTTCGCGCGGCAACGTCAGCGTGGCTTCCGTCATGAGCGTGGCCCAGCGCGCATGCCATGGCGGCGCCAGCTCGCTCCACGCGGGGCCGACACCATCCACGCCCTCAGCGGCAAACAGCTCGTTGAAGTAAGGCCAGAGCACATTCAGCGCGGCCTGCATGCGCGCCTGGGACTCGTCCGTGCCGTCGCCCAGTCGCACGACCCAGTCGCCGGAATGCTGGCGGTGATAGCGCACCTCCTTCAACGACTTGGCGGCGATGCCGGCCAGCTCGGCGTCGGCGCTCGTCTGGAGTCGCTCGTACAGCAGCTCCAGCCACAGCGCCACGGCGGCATTGCGCACGGTGGTCAGCGCGAAGTCGCGCCCGCCGCCGTCGCTGGGGCTGGCCACGGCGTTGGGCAGTTCGACGAGGACGACGTTGCGGTAGTCACGCTCCTCGCGCAGGAAGGCGAGCTGGTCTTCATCACGCCAGGCGCCTTCGAGCTGGCCGGCATAGGTCAGCAGCGCACGGGCCTGACCCAGCAGGTCCAGCGCAATGTTGGACAACGCCAGGTCTTCCTCCAGCACCGGCGCGTGGCCGGCCCATTCGGACAGCCGCTGGCTGTGGATCAGGCAGGTGTCCGCCAGGCGGAGCACATAGACGAGCAGGGCATCCATCACATGTGGTTCAGTTCGTCCGGCAGTTCATAGAACGTCGGATGGCGGTAGACCTTGTCGTCGGCCGGGTCGAACAGGCTGCCCTTCTCGGTCGGGTCGCTGGCGACGATCTGCTCGGAGCGCACGACCCAGATGCTCGTGCCCTCCTGCCGCCGTGTATAGACATCCCGCGCCATCTGGATGGCCATGGGCGCGTCGGCCGCGTGCAGGCTGCCGCAGTGCTTGTGGTCCAGCCCCGCCTTGCTGCGCACAAAGACTTCCCACAGAGGCCATTCGTTTCTTGGATTGCTCATCACGCCGCCTGCATCTTCACCGCCTGCTTGCGCGCATGCGCCAGCGCCGCATCACGCACCCAGGCACCGTCGTCCCAGGCCTTGTTGCGCGCGGCCAAGCGCTCGCGGTTGCACGGGCCTTCGCCGCCCACCACGCGCCAGAACTCGGCCCAGTCGATGTCGCCGAAGTCGTAGCCCTGGCGTTCCTCGTTCCACTTCAGCGCCGGGTCGGGCACGGTCACGCCCAGGATCTCGGCCTGCGGGATGGTCGCGTCGACGAACTTCTGGCGCAGCTGGTCGTTGGTCACGCGCTTGATGCCCCAGCGCATGCTCTGCTCCGAGTTGGGCGAGTCCTTGTCCGCCGGGCCGAACATCATCAGCGACGGCCACCACCAGCGGTTCACGGCGTCCTGCACCATGGCCTTCTGCGCGACAGTGCCGTGGGTCATCATCGTCAGCAGGCTCTCGTAGCCCTGGCGCTGGTGAAAGCTCTCCTCGCGGCAGACGCGGATCATCGCCCGCGCATACGGCGCGTAGGAGCAGCGGCAGAGCGGCACCTGGTTCATGATGGCCGCGCCGTCCACCAGCCAGCCGATGACGCCGATGTCGGCCCAGGTCAGCGTGGGGTAGTTGAAGATGGAGCTGTACTTGGCCTTGCCCGACAGCAGCGCCTCGGTCATCTCGTCGCGGCTGGTGCCCAGCGTCTCGGCGGCGGCGTAGAGGTAGAGGCCGTGGCCACCCTCGTCCTGCACCTTGGCGAGCAGGATGGCCTTGCGCTTGAGCGTCGGCGCACGCGTGATCCAGTTGCCCTCGGGCAGCATGCCGACGATCTCGCTGTGCGCGTGCTGGCTGATCTGGCGCACCAGCGTCTTGCGGTAGTGCTCGGGCATCCAGTCCTTGGCCTCGATGAACTCGCCGGCGTCGATGCGCGCTTCAAACGCTTCTTCGCGCTGCAGGTCTTCCGCAGACTTCACGACCTTGGGCTTGGCCTCGCGGGCCATCAGGTCCATCGCTTGTGTGTACATCTCAAGCTCCTTGCTTCTTGCGTTGATCCACCACGCGCCGGGCCTTGCCGACCAGCGTGCGTTCGATGGAGTTGTTCGGCTCGACGTTGATGGTCGCCGTCACGCCGATCAGGTTCTTGATGCGCTCGGACAGGCGCTGGCCAATGCCGTCATCGCCCGCTCCCAGCGCCAGCTCGCAGCGGATCAGCAACTCGTCCAGATGCCCGTTGCGGCTGACGACGAGCTGGTATTGCCCGCCCAGGCCCGGCTCCTGCAACACCAGCTCCTCCACCTGTGTGGGGAACAGGTTGACGCCGCGGATGATGAGCATGTCGTCGCTGCGGCCCACGATCTTGCCGATGCGGCGCATGGCCCGCGAGGTGGGCGGCAGCAACCTCGTCAGGTCGCGCGTGCGGTAGCGGATGACGGGCATGGCCTCCTTGGTCAGCGACGTGAAGACCAGCTCGCCCTCCGAGCCATCCGGCAGCACCTCGCCGGTATCGGGGTCGATGATCTCGGGATAGAAATGGTCCTCCCAGACGACCGGGCCGTCCTTGCTTTCGACGCACTCGCTGGCAACACCCGGCCCCATGACTTCGGACAGGCCGTAGATGTCCACCGCGTCGATGCCGGCGCTGGCCTCGATGTCGCGGCGCATGGCCTCCGTCCACGGTTCTGCGCCGAAGATGCCGACTCTCAAGGAAGACTCACGCGCATCCAGCCCCTGGCGGGTGAACTCCTCCACCAGCACCTGCATGTAGCTGGGCGTGACCATGATGATGTCGGGCTTGAAGTCGGTGATCAGCTGCACCTGCTTCTCTGTCTGGCCGCCGCTCATAGGGATGACCGTGCAGCCCAGCCGTTCGGCGCCGTAGTGCGCGCCCAGGCCGCCGGTGAACAGGCCGTAGCCATAGGCCACGTGCACCAGATCGCCCGCTCGGCCGCCGGCAGCGCGGATGGAACGCGCCACTAGGTGGGCCCAATGATCGATGTCCTTCAGCGTGTAGCCCACCACGGTGGGCTTGCCCGTCGTGCCGGACGACGCGTGGATACGGGCCAGCTGCTGGCGCGGCACGGCGAACATGCCGAAGGGGTAATTGGCGCGCAGGTCCTGCTTGGTCGTGAAAGGGAACTTGGCCAGGTCCGCCAGCGCCTTCAAGTCGGATGGATGCACACCGGCCGCATCGAAACTGGCCTTGTAGTGCGGCACGTGGTCGTAGGCATGCTGCACGCTCCAACGCAGGCGTTCGAGCTGCAGCGCCTGCAACTCGTCGCGGCTGGCGGTCTCGATGGCTTCGAGGTCGCCGGGGGCGGGTGTCTTGACGGTCATGCCTCGAAAACCTTTCTGTCGCCCAGGCGGTAGGAGCGCCCCCGGAACATCGCAATCAGCTCGCCGTGCTGGTTCTTCACGGCGACGTCGTACAGCCCCGTGCGGCCGGCCAGCGAGGTCTCCTCGGCCGTGGCCGTCAACACATCGCCCAGCTTGGCGCTCTTCAGGATGTCGATGCCAAACCCCGACGCCACCGTCAGCGCATTGCGCGCATTGCAGGCAAAGGCGAAGGCCGAGTCCGCCAACGTGGCGATCAGGCCGCCGTGGCAGATGGCGAAGCCGTTCAACATGTCGGCACGCACCGTCATCGTGGCCACCGCGCGGCCAGGGGCAACCTCGGCGATCTGCATGCCGAGCATCTTGCTCGCCGCGTCGTCCGCCAGCATGACCTCGCGGACCTTCTCGGCAACGGCTTGCGCGTCCATCAGCGGTCCTTGAACGCAGGTTGGCGCTTGTCCATGAAGGCTGCCACGCCTTCCAGGTAGTCATGCGCAAAACCGAGCTGGCTCTGCAGCGCGGCCTCGCGCTTCAAGGCCGGCTCGTAGTCCAGCTTCATCGCCTCGTCCAGCGCGCGGCGCGTTTCGACGAGCGCGCGGGTGGGCATGCCGGCCAGCTTCTGCGCCAGGGCCATGGCGGTGTCCTGCAGTTGGAGATCAGGCACGACACGCGAAATCAATCCCAGCCGCTCCGCCTGCTCCGCCTTGACCTTGTCGCCCAGCAGCGCCAGCTCCAGCGCCTTGGCACGGCCGACCAGCCGGGGCAGCAGCCAGGTGCCGCCGCAGTCCGGCAGCAAGCCGATCTTGGAGAACGCCTGGATGAAGCTGGCACTTTCGCCCGCCAGCACCAGGTCGCAGCTCAGCGCCAGGTTGGCGCCCGCCCCCGCCGCCACACCGTTCACGGCGGCCACCACCGGCACCGGCAGGCTGCGCAACCGCAGCGCCAGCGGGATGTAGCAGTGCTCCAGCATCCAGCCGATGTCCTTGGGCGCCGCCCCGGGCTCGCGACTGGGCGCCACATGCGGGTCGGCCAGGTCCTGCCCGGCGCTGAAGGCCCGGCCCGCGCCGGTGATCAGCAAGCAGCGCGTCGCACCGTCCTCGGCCGCCCCCTCCAGCGCCTGCCGCAACTGGCCCAGCATGGCGGCAGTGAACGCGTTCAAGGCCTCGGGGCGGTTCAGGCGCAGCAGGCGCACGGCACCGTGCTGCTCGCTCTGGATCAAAGCTTCGGACATTGAACGTTTCCCTACCGATCGGTCGGCGAATGGTAGAGCGCCAGCTGCCAGGCTTCAAGCCACGGCGGGAAAACCCCTGTCAGCCGATCTTGACGGCCTCGGCCAGCGCAGCGACCAGGGCTGGCCGAGGCGGCGCGAAGCCCTGGGCCGTGCAGGCCGCCGCGCTGGCGGCCAGCGCCCAGCGCAGATGCTGCTCAGCAGGGGCGGCAGCGTTGCGCATCAAGCTGTCCAGCAACCCGGCCAGGGTGATGTCGGCGGCGCCAACGGCATCGACCACCTCCACGTGCGGCGGCCGGCCCGCGCTCTCCTCGGCGCCGTGATACAGCGTCGCGCGCCCTTCGGCGGTCGTCAGCAGCAGCCAGGCGCCAGGGTTCCAGGCGGCGATCTGGGCCAGACCGGTACGGTGGTCGTGCACGCGGAACAGACCCCGCAACTCCGTGTCCGACACCGTGATGACATCCGCCAGCCGGCACATCTGCTCCAGCGTGTCGTCGTAGCTGGCGTCCATGGTCGGCGCGCGAACGCTGGGGGCGTAGCTGATCAGACGCCCCTCCCCCTTCAGTGCGTCTGCCAGCGCCCGCAACCGCCCAGCCAGCGGTTCTCGCACCAGGCCGAGGCTGCCGAAATGGGCCCAGCGCAGCGCCCGCGTCCAGCCCGAAGGCAGCCCCTCGGGGCGGAAGTGCAGGTCCGCGCTGTCCTGCCCGATGAGGAAGCAGCGCGGCGGGTCGACCTCATGCGACACAGCGAGCAACGGCGGGCGCGGCAACTGCTGAATGAAGCGCATGTCGAGGTTGGCGTCCTGGCTGGCCTGCCAGATGTCGGCGCCGAAGGGGTCGCGGCTGACGGCACCGGCAAAGGCGCTGAGCTGCCCCAGCGTCGACATCGCGACCGCCACCTGCCAGGGCGAGCCTCCACTGGCGCTGTGCCATCGGTCGGGGCCGATGCGGACCAGATCGGTCAGGGCTTCGCCGAAGGCAATGAACTGCGGCAGATCAGGATGGAGGATCTGGGTCATTGCGAGGCATTCAAGCGCGACCCGACCAGCCCCGCAAGCCCCTGGCTTAGGCTGCACTGACACAATTGCCCCATGTCAGCCCGCGTGATTCCCTTGCACGACGCCCGCCAGGTGCGGGTGGCACCGCCCGCTGCCGGCAGCAGGCCAGACGGTCCACTCGTCGACGCCCTGGGCCGGCCGCTGCGCGATCTGCGCATCTCGGTGACGGACCGTTGCAATTTCCGCTGCGGCTACTGCATGCCCAAGCAGGTGTTCGACAAGCACCACGAGTTCCTGCCCCACGCCGACCTCCTCAGTTTTGAGGAAATCACCCGACTGGCGCGCGTCTTCGCCGGCCTGGGCGTCGAGAAGCTGCGCATCACCGGCGGCGAGCCGACGCTGCGCCGCGGCCTCGAAACCTTGATCACGATGCTGGCCGAACTGCGCACGCCCGACGGCCGCGCGCTGGACCTGACGCTGACGACCAACGGCTCTACGCTGGTGAAGAAGGCCGCCGGTTTGCGCGCCACCGGGCTGAACCGCCTGACGGTCAGCCTGGACGGGCTGGACGACGCCGTCTTCCAGCGCATGAACGATGTCGGCTTCCCCGTCGCCGACGTGCTGGCCGGCATCCGCGCCGCGCAGGACGCGGGCCTGGGGCCGATCAAGGTCAACATGGTCGTGCAGCGCGGCGTCAACGACGACCAGATCCTGCCGATGGCGCGCCACTTCCGAGGCAGCGGCGTGGTGCTGCGTTTCATTGAGTACATGGATGTCGGCGCCACCAACGGCTGGCGCATGGACCAGGTGCTGCCGAGCGCGGAGGTGCAGCGCCGCATCGGCGCCGAGTGGCCGTTGGTGCCGCTGTCGGCCAGCGCGCCCGGCGAGACCGCCGAGCGCTGGGCCTATGCCGATGGCAGCGGCGAGGTGGGCTTCATCTCCAGCGTCACGCAGGCCTTCTGCGGCGACTGCAACCGCGCGCGGCTGTCGACCGAAGGGCGGCTCTACACCTGCCTGTTCGCGCACCGCGGGCATGACTTGCGCGGGCTGCTGCGAGGCGCCGAGCCGGTCAGCGACGGCCAGCTGGCAAACGCCGTGGCGGGCGTGTGGACGGGCCGGGAGGACCGCTATTCGCAGCTGCGCGGCACGGCGGCCGCAATGGCGGAACCCCGCGTCGAGATGCACTACATCGGTGGCTGAGCTTCACGCCCTCGTCCTGGCCGGCGGCCGCGGCAGCCGCATGGGCGGTGCGGACAAGGGCTTGCAGCCGCATGACGGCCGGCCGCTTGTCACGCAGGTCATCGAGCGCCTGGCGCCGCAAGCCAGCCGCGTGCTGATCAGCGCCAACCGCAACCTCGACGCCTATGCCGCGCTCGGCCGGGCGGTCCTGACCGACCCACCCGGCCTTGAATTCGCCGGCCCGCTGGCCGGCATGCTGGCCGGGCTGAACGCCGTTGCGGACGATGACTGGCTGCTGACCGCGCCCTGCGACTGCCCACACCTGCCGGCCGACCTGGCGACACGCCTGATGGCCCAGGCCCAGCCGCACGGCCTGGCCTTCGCGCAGGCCGCGCGCGAGCATCCGACCCACGCCGTGCTGCACGCCCGCCTGCGCGGGCCGCTGACGGCCTATCTGAACGGCGGCGGCCGCGCCGTGCTGCGCTGGATGCTGGCGCAGCCGCACGGCATTGCCCGCTTCGACGACGAGGCCGCTTTCGCCAACCTCAACCACCTGGCCGACCTTCATGGCTGAGATCACGCTGCGCCCGATGCTGGAGCCCGACCTGCTCGGCTACAAGGCGCTGCGCGACGCGATGCTGGCCGGCCATCCGGAGGCCTTCACGTCCGACGCCGAGACCGAGCGCCAGCGCGACCTGGCCAGTTACCGCAGCCGGCTGGCCGGCGGCCTGGGTGGCGGCACGCTGTTCACGCTGCTCGCGCTGGACGGCACCCGTGTCATCGGCGCGCTGACCTGCGAGCGCGAACCGCGCCGCAAGGTGCAGCACATCGCCCATCTCGTCGGCATGATGGTGGCCGACACGCACCGCGGCCGCGGCATCGGTCGGGCGCTGCTGGCCGGTGCCATCGCGCGGCTGCAGGCGACGGCCGGGCTGGCGCAGGTCACGCTCAGCGTGACCGCCGGCAACCGCGCGGCGGTGGGCCTGTACGAGAGCGCTGGCTTCAGCCGCTACGGCCGCCTGCCCGACGCCGTGCGCCTGCCGGATGGCCGGCGGCTGGACAAGGACTTGATGCTGCTGAGGCTTTGAGGAAGCGCTGAACCGGTCAGTCGCGGCATGCGCGACGCCCTACTCAGCACGTCCCAACTCGAACTGCACGACCAGCGCGTCCTGCACGGCCAGCAGGCCACCCAGCACCGTGAACGGCTGGATGCCGAAGTCGCTCTGGCGGATGACCAGTTCGCCGCGCGCGCGCCGGCCCTGCACGTCGACGACGAACCACTGCCGCCTCGTCACGCCGTGCAGCGCGACCTCCGCCTCCACCGCGCGCCGCCCGCCCTCGCCCACCTGCTGCAGCGTGCGCACGACCACCTCGGGGTGGGCCGCCGCATCCAGCGCCTTCAGCAGGTTGGCGCGCGTGCCGGCGCGGGCCTCGTTGTCCACGCTGCTGGCGAAGGCCGGGCCGAGGCGTTCCCGCAACGCCGGCGGGTCGATAGCCAAGGCATCGAGACGGAATCTCAACACCGGTCCGTTCGCCGCCCAGTCCACGCGCAGGTCCGCCGCACGCAGCACATGGTTGTGGCCCAGGCGCGCCGCCGTGCCGCCGCGGAAGACGAGGATGTGCAACTCGTCGGTGGACGAGGCCGCCGGCGCGGGTGCTGGCGACGGCGACGGCATTGCCGCACAGCCGGCGAAGATGGCCAGACCCAGCAAAAGACCTCGGCGGTGGATGATTTGCGGGCTCAACTGGGGCTTTCTCTGGGGTTTTATGCACTGAAGCACGGCGTTCTCGCATCCGGCTGCACTAGCATAGTCACCATTCAAGAGAGATGGAGGCCCCGATCATGGCCAGCCTGTTCCGCCCCGCGCTCGACCTGATGGCGCAGTACGCCGCCTATCACCGCGACCGCCGCAACATCACGACCCACTTCATCGGCATTCCGCTGATCGTTTTCGCCATCAGCGCGCTGCTCGCGCGTGCCGAGTTCGTTGTGGGCGACACGCCGATGAACGCAGCCATCGTGCTGTGGGCGCTGTCGGCGCTCTGGTATCTGACGCGCGGCAACCTGGTGCTGGGCGCCGCGACCGCGATCGTCAACGGCGTGCTGACGGCGCTCGCCATGACCGTCGCGGCGCATGGCTCCACGGCAGGATGGCTGGCCATCGCGCTGGGCGCCTTCGTCATCGGCTGGGTCTTCCAGTTCATCGGCCACTACTACGAAGGCCGCAAGCCCGCCTTCGTGGACGACCTCGTCGGCCTGCTGGTCGGCCCGATGTTCGTCGTCGGCGAGGCCATGTTCATGCTCGGCTGGGGACGGCCGATGCTGGAAGAGATCGAACGCCGCGTCGGGCCCACCCACCTGCGCGACCTCGCGCATCCTTGAAGCCCCTCTCCCAAGGATTACCTTGGCCGGGACCGCTCTGCGGCCAGTGGCCGCAGAGCTTCGGCAGGCACAGGCCGTCCACTGGACGCCCTGTGTCCGGCATCCCCCCCCAAGCGGACGTCGATGCTCGCGGCATTGAGCCGCTCGCACATCGCCAGCGCGAGCCGGCTTGGGAGCGGCCCGGCGCTCGGCCCGCAACACGCACCACGCCTGCGCTGGAACGGCCGCGACGATGACCGGCGTTCTCGTCATGGGCGCCGGCTCCGTGGGCTGTTTCATCGGCGGACTGACGCAGCTTGCCGGCGTGCCGGTCCACTTCGTAGGCCGCGCGCACGTGCTGGGCGGCCTGCGCAGACAGGGGCTTCGCCTGAGCGACATGGACGGCCTGGACCGCCGCATCCCCGCCCTGGACCTGCGGCTGCACGACGCCCCGCCCGCCGGCCTCAAGCCCGACCTGGTGCTGCTGTGCGTGAAGTCCGGCGCCACGGCCGAGGCGGCCACCGCCCTCGGCCTGACGCTGCCGCCGGGCACGCCGGTCGTCAGCCTGCAGAACGGCATCGGCAACGCGGACTTCGCCCGCGCCACCGCACCACAACTGCGCTGGCATGCCGGCATGGTGCCTTTCAACATCGCCGAGCTGGCGCCGGGCCACTACCACCGCGGCACTGGCGGCGCGCTGGCGGCCGAGGCCGCGCCGGGCGACGCGGCGCTGGCCGCGTGGAAGACCGCGCTGGCCCGCGTCGGCATGGGGCTGGCGCTGCACGCCGACCTTGCGCCGGTGCAGTGGGGCAAGCTGCTGCTCAACCTGAACAACCCGGTCAATGCGCTGTCCGGCCGGCCGCTGCGCGACGAACTGCTGCAGCGCGGCTACCGCCGTGCGCTGGCTGCGCTGCAAACCGAGGCGCTGGAGCTGCTGACCGCAGCGCAGCGCCCCATCGCCCAGCTCACGCCGCTGCCGCCGCATCGGCTGCCCCAGCTGCTGCGCCTCCCCACGCCCCTGTTCAGACTGGCCGCCTCCCGGCTGCTGCGTGTGGACGCACAAGCCCGCTCCAGCATGGCCGACGATCTGGCCCACGGTCGCACCACGGAAGTCGATGCACTGTGCGGCGAGGTCGTGCGCCTGGCGCAAAGCATGCAACGCAGCGCGCCTCTGAATGCGCGCATGCAGGCCTTGGTGGAAGACTGGCCCCGGCGACGCCGCCCCTACACGCCTGCCGAACTGGTGCAGGCGCTCGGCCTGTCCTGAGCGATCGAACGCAAAGCGCGGCGAACGCACAACATCACAAGCAAAAGCGAAGCGACATTCAGCCGCCGCCTGGGCGTAGCCTTGCGACAATCTACGGCTCTTTTTTGCCCGCCCAACGCCACCCCCATGCTTGAACTTCTGTCCAACCCGCAGACCTGGATCGCCTTTGCCACGCTGACCGCGCTGGAACTGGTGCTGGGCATCGACAACATCATCTTCATCAGCATCCTGGTGGACAAGCTGCCCAAGGCAAGGCAGGAGGTGGCGCGGCGTCTGGGCCTGTTCATGGCGATGTTCATGCGGATCGGCCTGCTGCTGCTGCTGGCATGGATCGTCGGGCTGGTGGAACCGCTGTTCACGCTGCCCTTCATCGACAAGGGCATCTCGGGGCGAGACCTCATCCTCATTGGCGGCGGACTGTTCCTGATCTGGAAGAGCACGGCCGAGATCCACGGCTCGCTCGAAGGCGAGGACGACACCGCCGCCGACGGCGCCAAGGCCGCCAAGGCTGCGTTCGCCTCGGTGATCCTGCAGATCATGGTCATCGACCTGGTGTTCTCGCTGGACTCCATCATCACCGCCGTCGGCATGGTGGACGACGTGCGCATCATGATCGCCGCCGTGGTCGCCTCGGTCGGCTTGATGATGCTGTTCGCCAGTGCCATCGGCCGCTTCGTGTCCGATCACCCGACCATCAAGATGCTCGCGCTGAGCTTCCTGGTCGTCGTCGGCGTCGTGCTGGTGGCCGACGGCTTCGGCCACCCGGTGCCCAAGGGCTACATCTACTTCGCGATGGCCTTCTCGCTGGGCGTCGAGATGATCAACATCAAGATGCGCAAGAAGACCGCCACGGCAGTCAAGCTGCGCCAGCAGATCCCGGGCGGCGAGGACTGACCGGCATGCACCGGGGGAGGCTGGCGACGGCCGCCCCTGGGCCCCGGTTCAGCGGCGCCCGGCGCCCACGAGGACCAGCACACCGCCCACGATGCCGGCAATGCCCAGCCACATCGGGATGTTGACGGACTTCTCCTGCGTGACATTGATCTCCAGCGGGCCGATCTTGGCCGCCGTCTTCTCGTCCTTGTACGAGAACCCGCCGTAAGCCAGCGCGAGCACGCCGCCAACGATCAACGCAATCGCGATTGCACGCAGACCATTCATATCACCTCCAAGACATTGTTGGCACGCAGGGGCCCTGCCGCCTGGGCGGGAGTACACCGCCTGCGTTGAACGGACCTTGTAGGACGGTGCGCCAGCGACTCGTCGGCTCGCGGCGGGTGTGATGTGATGTACGGAGCCGCCTCAGGTGGCCCAGATGCGCGGGTCGCCGCCGGGCAGCGCCCACAGCCGCTCGCGCCACAGCGCCCTCACCCGCCGCAAGGCCAGCGTGACGGTCTCGACCTCATCGCCGACGACGCGCATCAGCAGCACCGCGCCACGCGGGCCGGCCAGGTGGGTGATGCCGCTGAGCGGCAAGTCATTGCCCTCGTCCAGCAGCGCGCGGCTGTCGGTCAGCAGCGCCTCGACCTCGGCCAGCGCGCTTGTCTGCGCATAGGCCAGCGTGCCCATCACGCGGTGGCCCGCCAGGCCGCAGGGGCCGTCCAGCAAGGCCTTGTCGGCCGCATCCAGCCAGCCGCGGTCCAGCCATTGGCCAGTGATCTCCAGGTGCTGCAGCAGCTTGCCGGCCTCAAAGTGCTGACCTGCAGCCGGCAGACCCAGCCCCAGCACCTCGGTCGCGAACAGGCTGGCACCCGGCGCGAGGCTGAGCCTGACTTCGTTGCGGGCGATGCAGCCCGGGTAGGCGAGCGTTTCCTGCGGCAGCCACTCCAGCCGCGCACCCTCGCCGACGCTGGCATGCACGACCTGCGCCGCCTCGCCCGCGTTGGATCGGTAGAAGCGCGTCGCGGCGGGCGTGGTGACGAGCAGGTGCGCGCCGGCTTCGACGTCGACATGGATGTCGAGGCGGTCGCCACCGACCAGCCCGCCCGGCGGGTGCACCAGCACCGCGTGGGCCACCGCCGGGCCCTCTGGGTAGAGCGTCTTCAGCAGCCGCAGCGGGCCGTCGTGGCGTGCGTGCGCGCGGGTCGCGCCGCTGCCGTCGCGCGCCGCGCTCAGCGTCAGCCGCGCGGGCCAACGAATCACATCAGCCAACGAGCAAGCCCTTCTTCTCGATGAATGCGACCACCTCGGCCAGCCCGTCACGGGTCTTGAGGTTGGTCATGACCCAGGGCTTCACCGGCCGCATGCGCGCGGTGTCGCTGCGCATGATGTCCAGGTCGGCGCCCACATGCGGCGCGAGGTCGGTCTTGTTGATGACGAAGAGGTCGCTCTTGGTGATGCCCGGGCCGCCCTTGCGCGGGATCTTCTCGCCGGCGGCCACGTCGATGACGTAGATCGTCAGGTCGCTCAGCTCGGGGCTGAAGGTGGCCGCGAGGTTGTCGCCACCGCTCTCGACGAAGACGATGTCCGCGTCGGGGAACTTGTCCAGCATGCGGTCCACCGCCTCCAGGTTGATGGAGCAGTCCTCGCGGATGGCGGTGTGTGGGCAGCCGCCGGTCTCCACGCCCATGATGCGTTCGGGCGCCAGCGCGCCGGCGACGGTCAGCAGGCGCTGGTCTTCCTTGGTG
>Ga0114942_1000345_pt1 | contig 13203 bp, 10 predicted proteins | sample LowerColdCreek_FD_88674 | JGI IMG/M metagenome (GOLD analysis project Ga0114942, IMG submission 88674) | Groundwater microbial communities from Cold Creek, Nevada to study Microbial Dark Matter (Phase II) - Lower Cold Creek | ecosystem: Environmental > Aquatic > Deep subsurface > Groundwater ... | reverse complement strand
GCGATTTCCGGCAGCACGCTGAAGTTGGAGAAGGTGGAACAGCCCATGTAATGCAGGATGGGCTTGCCGTCCAGCGAGAAGCGGCTGGTGCCGTCGGGCATAACGCCGCGACCCTGGGTGGGGCGGATGGCCTGGCACAAGTTAGTCTTCGGATGCAGGCAGTACTCGCACTCCCGGCACTCCGGCGTGTACAGCGGAATGACATGATCGCCGGGCTTGACGGAGGTAACGCCGGCGCCGACCTCGACCACCACTCCAGCGCCTTCGTGCCCCAGTATGGCGGGGAACGCGCCCTCCGGGTCGTCGCCGGACAACGTGAAAGCATCAGTGTGGCACACGCCGGTAGCCTTCATCTCGACCAGCACTTCGCCAGCCCTCGGGCCCTCCAGCTCAACGTCCACGATTTCAAGGGGTTTGCCCGCCTGGAAGGCGACAGCTGCGCGTGTTTTCATGAGGATGGCCTTATCTTGAGGAAAAAAATCTGCTGACAAAAGTGGGCCTCAGTCTAACGAGATGCCTGTCAGAGATAAACAGTCAAGGATCGCCTACACCGACCAGCGCTCCAGGCACAGGGCCAGCCACTGCTTCAGCGTGGCGCTGTGGTACTTGTCGCGGTGCGTGATCAGGAATAGTTCCCGGCGAAAATCCCGCCCTGGCACTGCCAGAGGTACCAGCGAGCCGCGTCTGAACGCTTCGGCCAGGCAAATCCGTGAGAGGCAGCCGACACCCAGGCCAGCTTCCACCGCCCGCTTGATCGCCTCCGTGTGTTGCAGTTCCATCGCGATGTGCAGATCGGCAAGCAGGCCGTGCATCGCGCGGTCGAATGCCTGGCGGGTACCGGAACCGCGCTCGCGCACAATCCAGGGCAGCGTCAATAGTTGCTGGTCGCTGAGCGCTTCGGCCTGCGCCAGAGGATGCCCCGGTGCGGCAAAGACGACCAGCTCATCGTGACGCCAGTGCACGATGTGCAGTTCCGGGTGCCGCAACTCGCCTTCGATAAGGCCCATGTCCAGCTCGAATCTGGCCACCCGCTCCACAATAGTTTCGGTGTTGGCGACGCTCAGGACGACTCCTGCCTGCGGATACTGCTGACGAAAGTCGGCGATCATGCTCACAGCGAGGTAATTGCCAATCGTCAGTGTCGCGCCAATCTGCAGGCGCCCGCTGAGTTCTTCACCGGCGAGCGCCTGCTCCAGCGCCCGGGCCTGTTCCAGCAGGCTTTCCACCTGGGGCCGCAGTTGCTGGCCCAGCTCGCTGAGCTGCAGACGTTTGCCGAGGCGATCGAATAGCTTCACGTTGAATTGGCCTTCCAGTTCGCCGAGCGAACCGCTGGCGGCGGACTGGGACATAGCCAGTTCGTGCGCGGCCCGCGTGACGTTTTCATGGCGCGCGATGGCCAAAAACACTTCCAACTGACGCAGGCTGTAGCGCATGAGTCACCTTTATCGGTAAAACAGATATATATTATCCAATATATCCATTTTGTCGATTTAACTACAACCCCTATCCTAGCCCCTTCCGGTTATTTTGATGGAGACGAAGACAGATGGCACAGCTTCTCAGAGAACAGGTAACGTCAGTTCATCATTGGACGGATCGCCTGTTCAGTTTCAAGACCACCCGCAATTCCGGTTTCCGCTTCAAGAACGGTTACTTCACGATGATTGGCCTGGAGTGCGAGGGCAAACCGCTGCTGCGCGCCTACAGCCTGGCCAGCGCCAACTATGAAGATGAGCTGGAATTTTTCAGTATCAAGGTGCCGGACGGCCCCCTGACGTCCAAACTGCAGAGTATCCAGGCAGGCGATACCTTACTGGTCAACAGCAAGGCCACGGGGACGCTGGTACAGGACAACCTGCTGCCCGGTAAGCACCTGTTTCTGATCGCCACCGGTACCGGGCTCGCCCCTTTCCTCAGCATCATTCGGGACCCGGAAATTTATGAGCAGTACGACAAGGTCATCCTGACGCACGGATGCCGCTTCACCGAGGAACTGGCCTATCGCGAGCTGATTACCGAGCATCTGCCGAAACACGAATACCTGGGCGAGGCGGTGCGCGAAAAACTGGTTTACTACCCGACGGTGACGAGGGAGAAGTTTATCAATAACGGGCGCCTCACCGACCTGTTGCGCACCGGCAAGCTGACGACCGACATCGGCCTGCCGACCATCGATCCCGACACGGATCGCTTCATGATCTGTGGTAGTCCCAGTATGCTGAAGGACATCTGCGCCATGCTGGACAGCCGCGGCTTCAGTGAGTCACGCCAGGGTATTGCCGCGCACTATGTCATAGAGCGGGCGTTCGTCGAGAGCTGAGCACACTGCCGGCAATCACTGCGCGCGGCAGATCACTGCAACCAGGCGAGTATGCGCGCCAGCTCATAGTCGTAAAACGGATTGTGGCGCAGGCGCAGCAGAAAGTTCTCGGGTATCTTCAGCACACCACGCTCACCCTGCAGCGCCTGCTGACCCAGAAATAAGTGTTGGCTGTATGCGGGCGCTTGCTGCCCGTAGAGCGGGTCGTCGGGCGGAAACGGCAGCGCGACGTGTGACAAGGAGAACACTCCTCCGGGCCATGCCTGTGCCAGCGGCTCAGCGCGGGACGCGATGCTGGCGTACGGCGCCTTGGAATAGGCCGTCACCGCGCGGCTGTTGGCATCTGAGTTGGTCACCAGGGTGAAGGTGAAAGGCAGCCTGTGATCGGCGATCAGCCTGGCGGTGAACGGTCCCGGGTCGCTGCGTAGCAGGCTTGTGGTGGGAGCGAAGCGATTGAGATCGAATACCACCAGTTCGTGCCGTTCCGGCGCGAGTTGCAATAGCAGCCGGTCTACCACCGCATTGTTCGACACGGTGGCATCTACCGTGGACTTGAATACGAGGGCGGGTGGCAGCGGTCGCTGCGTGTCATCGCGCCCCGCGATGCGACTGGCCACGGACTGCGTGAGCTCAAAAACCTGCTCCGCCGCATTGGTGGTGAAGGAGTTGTATTTATAAGGGTCGAATTCAGGCTGGATATCCAGCCACGCCAGCTGATGTAGCCCTGGTAATCGCGACAGGCGATGACTCCATTTTGCCAGTGCCGCGGCCGGGCTGACACCGATGGCGGGCGAGATCAGCACCAGTTTTGTCACCCGCGGCAGCGACGCGTCCTGTTGTGCTTGCAGCGCATAATCCAGCGCTAGCGGTGCGCCTGTGGAATACCCGACGATGTGGATCGGCGCACCGTGCGCGCGCTGGGCGAGGTGTGCCATGCCAAGGCGGACAACGGCTGCCATATCCTCCCAGCGCAGATGCAGCATGCCCGAGGGCACAGTGCCGTGACCGGGCATACGCAGGCCCACGACGTGATAGCCACGTTGTTGCAACGCTTCGCCCAGCGCGCGCAGGCTATAGGGTGAGTCCGACATGCCGTGCAGCAGCAGCACGCCGCCAGCAGGCGCGTCGTGAAATAGTTCGAAGCTGCGATTCCAGTTGGGTTGGCGCCGTTCGGGGTCTGCCAGGCTCCCCCGGCTGTAACGCTCCATGGCGTGTTCGGGGCCGGTGGCTGATTCGGCGTAAAAGCGCCGGTCCAATTCGGCAAATACTGTGTCTTCCAGCGCCAGGTAATCTGCGAAGCTGACGACAGTTTTTGCCTCTGCAGTGGAGAATTCACTTTCTAGCAACTCTGTGTGCCACGGCATCAATTCCGGGCGGTCGCAGCCGGTCAGGCACACAAGGGCGCACAACGAAAGCAGCAGGGCTGTGTGTGTGGAATACAGGTTTTTCAAATGCAAACTCTCACGCTGTGATTTGTGCCTGATTTATTGTGCGCGGGTGTAGTAAAATGATACGCGCACAGACTTGCCGCGTACAAACGATAATAATATTCAGGGAGAAAGTAATGCGAAATTTCAACTTCCGCGCTCTGGCGGGGCTGTGTGTGCTACTGTTGTTGGTTGGTTGTGCGGGCCTGCCGTCGGCGCCTTCTGCCACGACGGACTACGATCATACCTACGATTTCATTCAAGTGCGCAAGATTGCCATTCAGCCGATCAGTCGCCAGTCGGTCGCAACTGTAATGATATCCGATGCGCAGATCAGCAGAATCGATGAAGCGTTAATTGCAGAACTGCAGCGTCGCGGATTCCAGGTGGTTGAGATGAATGCAGACGCGGATATGTTCCTCGCCTGGCAACTGGTGACGCAGGAGCGTGCGTTGGTGAGTACGGCCGATGGGTCCACGCAGCAGGCGGAACAGGGCACTTTTTTCGTCAATATGATCGATCCGCTCATGCTGCGCACCGTCTGGCGTGCCCGGTTTGCATCGCGGCTGCGCGGCAATCCAGGATCCGCTGAGGCGGCCGAGTTCCGCCAGGAAGCGGCACAAGTGATTCTGGCCCAGTTTCCCCCCGGCACAGCTGCGCACTGATCCGCTTGGCGTGCTGCCGGCAGCCAAGGTTCCTATTTGGCGGGTAATACAGTAAGATGCGCCTCCCTCGCAAGCCTCAGGACGCGTCCTGAGAGTGTGATCAAGACCAATCTAACCAAGAGAACCTCCATGACATTTGATGAGCTCGGCCTGTCCGCGCCGCTGTTACGTGCTATTGAACGAAAAGGCTACCTCGAGCCCTCACCCATCCAAGTTGCCGCGATCCCCGCCGTGCTGTCCGGCCGCGACCTGATGGCCGCCGCCCAGACCGGCACCGGCAAAACCGCGGGCTTTACGCTGCCCATACTGCAGAAACTGCACGATGCCGACGAGCCACATCCGCACCGTATCCGGGTATTGGTGCTGACACCCACGCGCGAACTGGCGGCGCAGGTGGCGGATAGCGTTGCGACGTACGGCGCGCACCTGCCATTCAAATCAACGGTGGTATTTGGCGGCGTGAAGATCAACCCGCAGATCGCCGCGCTGCGCAAGGGCGTCGACATCCTGGTGGCGACGCCAGGCCGCCTGCTCGACCTGTACCAGCAGGGTGAGGTGAAGTTCTCCGACCTGGAAGTGCTGGTGCTGGATGAAGCCGATCGCATGCTCGATATGGGCTTCATCCACGACATTCGCCGCATCATCAAGCTGCTGCCGCCGAAGCGGCAGAACCTGATGTTCTCGGCGACCTTTGCCGGTGAGATACGGGAGTTGACCAAATCCATGCTGCACAATCCGCTGGAGGTGTCGGTCGCGCCGCCCAATGCAACCGCGGAGCTCGTGGAGCAGTGGGTGTATCCCGTCGATAAGAAGCGTAAGCCTGAGCTATTGCTGGAACTGGTTGTGCAGAATGACTGGCAACAGGTGCTGGTGTTCAGCCGCACCAAACACGGCGCCAACAAGCTTGCGCATTTCCTGGAAAAAGCCGGCGTGAATGCCTCGGCTATTCACGGCAACAAGAGCCAGGCCGCGCGCACCCGCGCGCTGGCCGGTTTCAAGAGCGGCAAGGTCCGCGTGTTGGTGGCGACGGATATTGCGGCGCGCGGCCTCGATATCGTGCAATTGCCCCAGGTGGTCAACTTCGACCTGCCCAATGTGCCCGAGGATTACGTGCATCGCATTGGGCGCACCGGCCGTGCCGGCGCATCGGGCCAGGCCTACTCGCTAGTCAGCGCGGATGAAATCAAGCAGCTCAATGACATAGAGCGTGTGATACAGCGCCATATCCAGCGTGAGTATGTCGACGGTTTTGTACCCGATCACGACCTGCCGGCCAGCGCGCCGCTACGCAAGCCCGGCCAGGCCCAGAGGCAACCCCAGGGTAAACCCGCGGGCGCTGGCGGCGGCAACAGTGCCCGTCACAATACTGCGCCCAATAAGCCGGGCCACAGTACCCGCGAGCGCGGGAGCGAGGGACACCAGCGCCCGCGACGCCGGCGACGCGCCGGCGGTGGAGCGCGGCAGGGCTGATCGCTGCTCAGAAACCCTTAAGCCGCGCATAGCGATCGCGATGATACGCCCGGTTGCCAAAACTGGCTTCCAGCACGCGGGCGCGCTTCAGGTACAGGCCCGCATCGAACTCGTCTGTCATGCCGATGCCGCCGTGAATCTGGATCAACTCGTTCGACATCAGAAACAGGAATTTGCCCACCTGGCATTTTGCCAGCGATGCCATCTCCGGCACGGTGTCCGCGCCGGCATCGACCGCCTGCAACGCCGCCTCAACACAGGATCGCGACTGTTCCATCAGGGAGTACAATGCAGCCGCGCGGTGGCCCAGTGCCTGGAAGGAGCCGATGACCTTGCCGAACTGTCTCCTGGTTTTCAGGTAATCGAGCGTCATGTCAAAGCCCTGCGAAGCCGTGCCCAGCATCTCCGTCGCAAGGCCGATGCAGGCGCGATCAAGAATTGCCTCCAACACCGGCAAGCCGTCCGCCGGTGAACCCAATAGAGCAGTAGTGGGGATGCGCACGTTCGAAAAAGTGACGCGGGCGTAATCGCGGCTGTCGATCGTGGGGAGGGCGGTTCGCACGATGCCGGCGGCATCGGCGGCTACCAGGAACAGGCTGATGCCCTGCACATCGCCAGCCTTGCCAGCCACGCGCGCGGCGACAATGTAATGCGTGGCGCCCATGCCCTCGGCGACAAACGTCTTTGTGCCATCGAGGACGAAACCCTCGCCGTTCCGCCCGGCCTGCAATGCGGTGTGCCGAGGACTGTGCTGCGCGGATTCGTCCAGCGCGAGTGTGACTATCGCGCTGCCACTGGCAATGCCGGGCAGCAGTGAGTCCTGTTGCGCGGCATTGCCCGCCGCCAGCAGCGCGCTGGCGCCCACCAGTGATGAAGAAAAAAGCGGTGATGATGTCAGTTGCCTGCCGAGCTGCTCCAGGATAAGCCCGAAGGTGAGGTAGCCCAGGTTCGATCCTCCGTGCTGCTGAGGCACCAGAATGCCGCTCCAGCCCATATCGACCATCGCCTGCCAGATCTCCGGAAAAAATCCCTGCTGAGAATGGCTGTCACGCAAGGCGCGAAAACTGCTTACCGGTGCCTTGTCGATCACCCAGGCGTTTGCCTGCGCCTTGATGAGGGTCTGTTCTTCAGTCAGTAACGCCATGTTCAACCTTTTTGTGTTGTTTCGGGAAGGCCAAGAATGTTCTTGGAAATTATGTTCTTCTGAACCTCGTACGATCCGCCATAGATCGACATCGATTTGCCGCCCAGCCATTCCCTGACTGCCCGCGCTTCCTCCTCGGTATACTCGCCCGGCTCCCAACCCAGACCCTGGTTACCCATGATCTCCACCATCAGCTCGGCACGCGTCTGCGCCACGTCGGTGGCCGAGTTCTTCAGGATAGAGGCCGTGGCTGATACCTCGACGTTGCCGCCGCGTGCATCCGTGATGATGCGGGCGATGGTCAGTTCATGGGCTGCGGCATCCATCAGGTGATCCGCCAATCGGCTGCGCAGGTCGGCGTCTGCCAGCATGCCATCGGCGCCTGTGCCCCGGTAGCGCCTCGCAATGTCCTGCAAAGGTTCCGCCGACGTACTGGTCACGGGGGTGTTGGTCTGGCTCTGCCGTTCATGTTGCAGCAGCCGTTTGACCACCGACCAGCCATCGTTCAGCTTGCCCAGCAGATCATCCTTGCGCGCCCGGGCGTTGGTGAAAAAGGTTTCGCAAAACGGCGATTCACCGGCTATCAGCCTGATCGGGCGTGTTTCGATACCCGGCTGGTCCATTTCCAGCATCAGGAAGCTGATGCCATCGCGCTTCGCGGCGTTGCGGTCCGTGCGCACTAGCACACCGCACCACTGGCTCTTGTCGGCGCCGGACGTCCAGGCTTTCTGGCCGTTCAGCACCCACCCCTGTTCATCCAGCTCGGCGCTGGTGGTGAGGGACGCAAGATCCGAGCCGGCATTGGGTTCCGACAGCCCAAGGCACCAACGCACCTCGCCGCTCGCCATGCCCGGCAGGTGCCGGGCCTTCTGCTCAGGTGTTCCGTATTCCAGCAACGTGGGGCCCACCATGGTGACACCCATACCTGAAAGATACGGAATCGGATTCATGCTCCCGGCCCGGGCTATCGCCCGGTTGACGATTTTTGCCTCGGCATCCGTCAACCCCGCCCCGCCGTATTCACGCGGCCAGGTGGGCGCACCCCAGCCCTGTGCCGCGAGTCGTGCCCGCCAGAGACCGAATGCGTCCTTTACCTGCTGGTCGTCAGACGCCACGCCATACATATCGATGTGCGCGCCCACCAGAGCCTGTGGCAGGTTGTCTGCCACCCAGTCACGCACCTTGGCTTCAAATTCCCCGGTCATTATAGTTGTCTCCGCTATGTTCTGTAGTTCAGTGCTCCCGGCCCGCTGCCGGTAATGTAGGCGTGTGCTCCGCCTTCGGCCGTTCAAGCCCTTCTATACGGGCATGAGCGTGAGATTGCGCAGCGCCAGGCTTTCAATAGCCGGCGTTGCCCTCGCGCAGCAGGGCGGTAAACTGGGCATCGAGCGGCTCGTAGCGATCGCTACGCGGTTTCAGCACGTAGAGAGGATCGTTGATCTGCTCCAGGTCGTAGCCTTGCTTGCGCAAGTCCCCCTTGAGCAGCTTGAAAGTGCCGGTGGTGTCCAGTTCGCGCTGGATGCGCAGGAATACCGGCCGCGCGTAAGCGGGTAGGTGTTCGTTGACGTAGTCGGAAAAACTCTCAAGATCCAGAGCTTCCACGTCGGGATGCAGCACCAGGGCCGCCATTCCAGCCCTGCCGTCGGCCTGTGGTATTTCCACGCCGTAGACATTGCAAAAATCGACCTGCGGGTGTCCGTTGATGATTTCGCCCACTTCATTGGTGGACACGTTTTCGGATTTCCAGCGAAAGGTGTCGCCGACGCGATCGACGAACTGATAGTGTGCCAGGCCCAGGGAATATCCCACATCAACGGTTTTCATCAGATCGCCCGTATTGAACCAGGCATCGCCCTGCTCGAACACGTTGCGCAGAATCTTCTTCTCGGTATCCTCGGCGTTGGTATAGCCCTCAAACAGTGTGTGTTGCGTGATCTTGCCCAGCAGTAGACCCGGCTCGCCGTGCGCTGCTTTGATCAACCGGCCATTGGCGTCACGCTCGATCATATCGGCATCCACATCGTACCTCACCAGCGCGACCGGGATACTGGTCATGCCCACGGTGCAGTTTTTATTCAACATATTGACGAACGCAACATTGCCTTCACTGGAGCCGTAAAATTCCGCGATCCGCTTGACGCCGAAGCGTTCCTTGAACTCGTGCCAGACGTCCGGGCGCAGGCCATTTCCCATCATGGAAATCAGCGGGGTTTCATGGTCGTCCGGCTGCCGCGGAACATTCAGCAGGTAGCGGCACAATTCGCCGATATAGATAAAGCAGGTGGCGCGATGTTCACGCACCTCGCTGAGAAAATTACTGCCGGAAAATTTGCGCCGGACAAACATGCAGGCGCCCGTGGCGAACGATGCGCCCACCCCGAGGAACAGGCCAGTGCCGTGGTACAGCGGCAGGCAGAGATAAATACAGTCGCTTTCCCTGCACTTGATGCCGCCCTTGTAGGACAGGGCGGCGGCCAGCAGGAAGCGCCGGTTGGTGATCACCGAGGCCTTGGGTAGACCGGTTGTGCCTGAGGTATAAATGTACAGTGCGGTATCGGCCAGTGTGCTGCGGCTGGTCTCCGGCGGATTGGCGCTGCTGGCCTGCGCTGCGGCCGCACCCAGGTTAAGGGCCCAGGCGGGGCACTGCTCCCTGCCTGTGTCCGCGACGAACAGCCAGCGCTCGATATCCTGCAGTTCGGGATTGGAGCGCGCCTGGTCGATGACCTCCATGCGCTCCGCACCGAAGATGCACATCTTCGAGCGCGTGATCTTCATGCAGTGTATCAGGGGTTTTCCGGAGAGGTTCGTATTGATCAATGCCGCAATGACACCGAGCTTGTTCAGGGCAATCAGCGTGCCCAGAAACTCGACGCGGTTCTCCATGACCACGCTCACGGCATCCCCGCGCACCAGGCCCTGCGCGCGCAATACAGCGGCATACTGGTTGGAAAGCGCATTGAGTTCGCGCCACGTCAGGGTCCTGCCTTCAAAAATGATGGCCTTGTGGTGGGGAAAGCGGGCAGTCGTACTTTCCACCCTGGCAGCAAAGCTGTCGCACGTGGTTGGCGGCCTCGGCTTAACTTCCTTGGCAACCTGCAGCAGTGTGGGTGTCTCTGCCACTGTCGCGATGACGTCTCGTAAGCTCATGTTTTCGGTCTTCTATAGCGGAATTGTGTGAAGATAACGGGTCTATGGCGACGTAGCAAGGTCGCTACGCCGGCATGCTGGAAGTCGGGCTCAAGGTCCCAGCAGGTTGGAAATTTTACCCGCTGACAATTGCGAGAACCAGGCTTCGTCGTAGGCGCGCTGCAGCAGGTTGATGGCGGACAGGGCTGCTACAACCGACTCGGCAAAGGCCGCCCGCCGGCTGCTCAATTCGGCGCTGCGCCCGTCCAGTAGCGCCAGATGACTAGCCACCCGCAGGCCATTGGTAAACAGGTCCTGGGAGACAGAGGAGTCACAAGTGATCGTCCTGCGCAATAGCATTTGCTGACCTTGCGCCAGCAGTTGCCGCGTGAATTTTTTCTGATCGTGAATTGCCGCCCCTTCCATATCCATCAGCGCCACCGCGATGATCAGGTAGGCTTCGGTAATCGACCGCAGAATGGCGTGTCCGAAGCGTGGTGGCGTGTCACGCAACAATTTTTGTATAGAGAGTTCGCCGCTATCCCAGTTCGGGTAGCGCTGTTCGGTTTCGAGCAGTACCTTATGCCAGAACTCTTCCGACGATTTATAAAAAAACTCAAATTTATACAATTCGCGCAAGGCAGTTACGTTGCGTCGCAAGGTCTTTTCACTTGGCAGGTCAGTATCCCGAGCGCACATGGCCAGGCCGATTTCGCCCAGCGCCGCATGCATGAAGTAGTGAGTGATGGTATTACGGTAATAGGCGGCGGCCAGGCGCTGTTGTTCCGGAATGTAATAGACCGGTAGCTGGGCTTTATCGAAGGATTTTATCAGTCCGGATTCCGCCAGCGCGAGTACCGCTGCGCTGACCTCGGCTTCGTTGTTCAGGCTGAAACCTGACGACGTGGGCAGTTTATGCTCGCGAATGAGTTTCGCGATTCCGGCCGACTGGCGGTACATTTCATTCGCGGTCATGGCGCGCTGGTTGGCCCCGAGCAGCACCATCGCCAGTACATCCGCCGACTTGATCGGTGTGATCTGCTCTATGCGAGTGCAAACCTCGAAGGCCATGCGGTTGACATCGACCTGCAGTTCCTGGTCCGAAGAGTTGTCCAATCCCGGGGTCTGCGCCGCTGGTTGCTCCAGCGGAACCGGATCGCCATAGCGCACATAGACCTTGCCGTTGGGCTGGCGCATGCCGAAGACATAATTAAAAAACCAGCCCAGTGACTCCTTGCGCTTGGGCACTCCGCTCTGCAGGGCGACGTAATCGTCGATTTCGGCAATGCGATCGAACGCGATTGACACCGGTACCAACAGTACCTTGTCGATCCGTTCGCGGTGACAGGACTCCACTACCCAGTTCAACAGGCCCAGTTTGGGCGGCGAAAGTTTGCCGGTGCGGGAGCGCGTGCCTTCGATGGACCAGGACAGTGGCGTGCGGTTGCGGATCAAGAAATCGATGTAACGGCGAAGCACCAGTTTGTAGATAGGATCCTCTTGAAATGTTCGGCGCAGGAAGATGGCGCCCACCCGGCGCGCCAGGGCGCCGAAGCCGAGAAAATTCATGTTGATGCCGGCAAATATCAGCGGCAGCGGGCGAAAGTGATTTTGGTACAGGGACAGCAGGAAAACAAAACTGTCCATGTGGGATTTATGCGACCAGAGGAAAAGCAGCAGGTGATCCTTGGACAGCGCTCGCAATTCCTCGAGCTTGTCCAGGTTGATGTCCAGCGTAGCCTCATAACTGCGGGTGTAGATGAAGCGCGCCAGTTTGGCCATGGGGCGCAACCATGTGTCCTGCGGTGTGGCCTCAATCTCCGTGAGGCATTTGCGCGCGTAAATCTCCGCCTTTTCCACGGTTTTTCCGGCAGCCTGAGCGGCATGCCGTAACTCCGCCTGGAAAGCGGGATCGCGAAATATCGCGCTGGCGTTCTCATTGAAGCTCATAGTTTGAAGACGCCAAACAGAGCGGCATGATCGGACAGGTCGCGCCACGGCCCCGAGCTGAGACGCTGGCAGGCGGTCGGTTGCAGTCCGCGGTAGTAGATACGGTCCACCGGTAACAACGGCGCCCACACTGGAAAAGTCAGGGCGTGGCGGCCGTGCATGTACTGGAACAGTTCCGTAAGTCCGAGGTCGGCATGCAGATGGCGCTCGGCGCGCCGGCGCCAGTCATTGAAATCGCCGGCGATGATCATGGGTTCATCCCTGGGTACGTGGCTGTTGATCCTGTCCGTCAGCGCCAGGAGTTGTTCACGGCGTTCCTGTTCCAGCAGCCCGAGGTGGACACACAGCGTATGCAACCGCGTTTGTTTGTGCGGCAAATCGATGACACCGTGCAGAATGCTGCGTCTGGAACGTGGGACTATGGATATATTGATGTTTTCCGAACTGGCGAATGGATACATGCTTAAAATAGCGTTGCCATGATCCCCCTTGCGGTAGATCGCATTGCGTCCATAGGCGAAATGGGGCCATGCCTCATCTGCGAGATACTCGAAATGCGGCTGGTCCGGGTAGGAAAAGCGCCGCCGTTTGGCGTCGCTCTTGATAGCGGTACCGTTGATTTCCTGCAGGAATACGATTTCAGCACCGGTCTCGGCAATGCGTGAGCGCATGCTTTCCAGCACAAACCGGCGGTTGCCACTGCAGTAGCCCTTGTGAATGTTGTAAGTCAGAACGCGTATATCTTTGCTCACGAGTATCCCGGTTGTCGATGTGCGGTGTGGGGTGCTACCACCTAACCCCTGGTTTTGCGTGCCTGCACGGCTTTCGCCGTCCAGGACAGTACGTAGTCGAATCCACTCGCCGCTGAGATGAGCAGTACAGCGACAGCCCCTGCCTGCGTCGCCCTAGCTGAAACATTTGGTACCACCTGGCTCAGCAGTATCAGCACGCAGAAGCTGATTTGTATGAACATATTGCTTTTACTCAAGCGAGTGGCGGCGAACTCAAATGGCCCGATGAATAGGTAATAGCACGCCGCGCCCGCAACGATGACCAGGTCCCGCACGATGACGGCGATCGTCAGATACCAGGGTATCAATT